>JGI11944J13513_1000548_pt1 | contig 35099 bp, 28 predicted proteins | sample TerdegcoTASludge_FD_13513 | JGI IMG/M metagenome (IMG submission 13513) | reverse complement strand
GTCGTCTATCGCCCGGTCATACTCACCCTTAGCAGCATAAGCAATCCCGCGGTTGTAATATGCCTCGGCAAAGTCCGGGTTGAGTTCAAGCGCCTTATTAAAGTCTGCTATTGCCTTGTCATACTCATCCTTATCGACATAAGCATTCCCGCGGTTGTTATAAGCCTCGGTAAGGTTCGGGTTGAGTTCAAGCGCCTTATTAAAGTCTGCTATTGCCTTGTCATACTCATTCTTATCGACATAAGCATTCCCGCGGTTGTTATATGCCTCGGCAAAGTCCGGGTTGAGTTCAAGCGCCTTATTATAGTCTGCAATCGCCTGGTCATAATTACCCTTGTCAGCATAAGCAATCCCGCGGTTGTTATATGCCTCGGCATCTTTCGGGTTGAGTTCAAGCACCCTATTATAGTCTGCAATCGCCCGGTCATAATCACCCTTCTTGTAATAAGCATTCCCGCGGTTGTTATAAGCCTCGGTATCTTTCGGTTTGAGTTCGCGCGCCCTATTATAGTCGCCAATCGCCCGGTCATAATCACCCTTCTTGTAATAAGCATTCCCGCGGTTGTTATAAGCCTCGGCATAGTTCGGGTTGAGTTCAAGCGCCTTGTCAAAGAATTGAATGCCTTCATTAATGAAACTTTCGTCTTTGCTATCCTCTTCGTGAACAAGAATTTCAGTGCCAAAAGAGAATAAGAAATTGAGATATTTTTTGTCTGATGGAATATTCTTCCGGAGTTGGCAAATGTGCGTTAACACAGTCTGTTTTGGTAGAGAAATCCTTTTTATGATTGCCTGCGATATAAATGGATGCCAGGTAGAAATCCAGGTATCATCTTTTGATATGATATTAGATTTTTTTAATTCTGCGATTGTGCTGATGTCATCGGCATAAATTCTCTCAAACACCTCGCGGGGATAATCAAGATAATAAGCAGAAACTATCAGTATCGGTAGCATAAGTTTTTTCTCTTGTTCGGTAAGCGGATTCCAGAAATCGTCAATCGCCTTTTCCAAACTTTGTTCTTTTCCTCTCTGCAGGAAAATCAGCACTGGAAGCACCCCTCTTGCTATGGGAATAAATTTTTTATCTCTGCCGTAACGATTGCTATAAGACACAGCCTCGGCGTCGGTCAAAGTAATTTCCTCTACAACAAAATTATATACTGCGAGATTCTCTTTAACATCCTTTTTCCATCGGGGCGTTTGTTCAACCAGAACGATTTTTACATCACAACTTTGCTGGTAAATCTCATTTATAAATGATAAAACCGAATCTTTACATCTTGCCGCATTGTCAATAAACACCACCCGGGAATTGTTGGTAAACTCCTCCTGCTGTAAGAAAGTTAGTGCCTTCTGAACATCTATAGAATCCTGGGCAATAAAACAGTGCCAACCTTCTTTCATTAAATCGTAAGCCAGCCGCATCATAAGAACTGTCTTGCCTGAACCGCTGTTGCCAAGAATTAAAACATTTTTCCCGTCTGCTATTTCTTTTTTAATTACATCGTATTTCTCCCTTTTGATATCAAGGTTATCAATAATTACATTATAGGTGGGCTTTAAGCCAGCAAGAAACCTCTCTTTATCCGTTTCGGCTCTTTCCCGGTTTAAATTGCCGATTATTTCTATTAAAGGTTTAATTCCCGATGCGGTGATATAACCATCCCACCTCTGTATGACACTGGTGTAGGTTTCGTAGAAATTTCTGAATTCTTCTGTTAACTGTTCAATAGTAAGTTTTTTTCGGCAACCACTGAGATACGAGTAGGCAAGCCAGATTCCTATTAAACCCGGCGTTGCACCAATAACTGCGGGTAAAACCATTGAAATGAAATTCTGCACATAGGCATCTTCCAGGTGCAAAATTTCGGCGATTTTCTCCGAGGCAAAAATTCCCTTGCGTACCGCCTCCTGAATCCCGTTAAAAATTGATTTCACATCAGACCACATTACACCGAATCATACCATTCAGGCGTAATCTGTCAAAACCGGCAAAGGCTGTCAGGGGTGAAGAACAGGAAATATAAGGATAAGCAGTCTTAAAATTAAATTGGCGCAGATGCCGGCAAGGACATCGTCCAGCATCACACCCCAGCCACCCCGCACATCCTGCACCCGATTGATGAAAGGCAGTTTCAAGATGTCAAATGCCCGCCAGAGGACAAAACCAACCGCAAGCCCGGCAAATGAAACCGGATTGAAAAGGAATGTTATGAAGGTGCCAACAATTTCGTCAATCGTAACCCTTGCCGGGTCTTTACCCCACACCTTTTCCAGTTCATCAGCCAGATAGACGCCCAGAAAGAAAACAACAACAATCACCCCTGCCGCCAGGAATGGCTGGCGCGAAAGGAAATAAGCCGGAACTAAAGTAAAGAGACTCGTTACCGTCGCCGGGGCAAAAGGGAAGTACCCGGTAAAAAAACCGCTGGCAACTGCCGCCTGGAAAAAGAGTTTTATCCTGGACCGCGGCTGGCTTACCGCCGGCGCCGGGTCGGGAACTTCTGCTCCCACTCCACCACCAGATTCGCAACCACAAAGATTGAGGAGTAGGTACCAATCACAATGCCGACCGTGAGCGCAAAGGCGAAATCCCTGATTTCGGCTGAGGCAAGCACGAGTAAAGCAATCGTCACAAATAGGGTGGTAAGCCCCGTGACAATTGTGCGCGAAAGCGTATCGTTTATCGCCCGATTGACAACCTCCGGGAAAGACTCTTTGCGGATTTTTTTAATCGCCTCTCGAATCCGGTCGGAAATAACAATCGAGTCGTTAACCGAATAACCGATTACCGTCAGGATTGCGGCAATAAGCGTCGTGGTGATTTCCCGGTTAAAAAGGGCGCAAAAGCCAAGGGTGATCAATGTGTCGTGAATGAGCGCCAGTACCGCACCGGTGCCGAACCGGAAGTCAAACCGGAAACTGACATAGATGAGGATGCCGATGAGTCCGATAAGAACCGCAATCAAAACCTTGCTCTGCAACTCTTTAGAGATGCGCGGACCAACCGCCTCGTCCCGTAAAACTTCAAACGGGATGTTGGGGAATGAGACCGCAAACTGCTGGCGCAACCGCGATGAAAACCCGCTTTCGTCACCGGACTTGGCGCTGGGCTTCACCCGGATAAGAAAGTCGCCGGTTTCGGTCTGCTGGATTGAAGCACCGGCTTCACCCATTGCCGCCAGTGCCGCCCGAACCGCATCAATCTTTACCGGAGCGGAAAACCGTACCTGCACCAACCCACCACCGGTAAAGTCGACACCGTACCGAAACCCTTTAAACACAATCAAAAGAATACTGATTGCCACCAAGCACGCCGAAATTAGAAAGAAGAGCCGGCGTTTGGGCACAAATTGAATGTTCGTATCGCCAAATAGTTTCATACTTATATCCTCAGTGTTTTGACTTCAAACTGCGCAAGGAACCAGTCAAAGATGAACCTCGTCAGGAAAACCGCGGTCAGCACGTTAATCACCAACCCAACCCCGAGCGTGATGGCAAACCCCCGCACCGGGCCCGAGCCGATAAAGTACAGCGCCAGCGCGGTGATAATCGTCGTGGCGTTGGCGTCAATGATTGTCACCAGCGCCCGGTCATAACCGGTATCAACCGCTGCCATCGGCGTCTTTCCTGCCCGCAACTCCTCCCGGATACGTTCAAAAACCAGGACATTGGCATCAACCGCCATCCCGATTGTCAAAGCGATACCAGCAAGCCCGGGTAAAGTAAGAGTCGCGCGCAGTGCGGCAAGAACCGCAAGAAGGAGAAAGATGTTCACAACAAGGGCGAAGTCCGCTAACAATCCACCAACACCGTAGTACAGGAGCATAAAAAGCACCACCACCAGCGCACCAACCGCGGCGGCAATCAAACCCCGCCGAATCGCATCCGCGCCCAGGGAAGCGCCGATTGAGCGCTCTTCTACAACCACCACCGGTGCGGGCAGGGCACCAGAGTTCAAAACAATTGAAAGGTCTTTTGCCTTATCACCCCGGCGGTCGTACATTGTTATCTGACCCCGACCGTTGGGAATCCGCTCTTGAATCCGCGGGGCGGAGCGAACCACGCCATCCAGTACGATTGCCAGCCTTCTGCCCACATTTCTGCCAGTAACTGTTGCAAACTTTGCCGCACCTTCGCGGTCGAGTTCAAAGTTCACCACCCAGGTGTTCGCCCGTTCCAGTTCTGCGCCCTGATAAATTGCCGGTTCAGCCCGGCGCAACCTCGTTCCGATAAGTTCCGGTTCACTCTTCAAAAGATAGATGCGCACCACCCGGTCATTGTCCACCGTCTCCACAGGACCGAAAGCAAACTCGTAGCCCTGGGGCCAGAACTCCCTTCCCTGTTCAAGCAGCGTTCTGAACGCCGCGGTGTCCTTGGCGTAAATCAAAAGGTCCAGTTCATCACCCTCGCTGCGCAAAAAGCTCAAAAGCGTTCCCGGCGCCGCCTCTTTTTCGGTTGAGTCCAAAGGCTGAGTAACGGTAGAATCCACTGTCGGTTTTACCCCGGCTTTTGCCTGAAGGCGTTCATCCACCGTCTTCAAAGCATCGTAAACCTTTGCCTTCTCTTCAACCAGGTGAAATGTCAGGTGTGCCGGTTGTTTTATGATGTTGAGCGCGCGCTCCCGGTCAACCCCGGGCAGTTGCACAAGAATTCTTCCCCGGTCGGTCTTTTGAATTGTCGGCTCAAACACCCCGAACTGGTCGATTCGGTTTCGGATAACCTCCAGCGCCAAATCCGGGGCTCGTCTTGCATCCTCTTCGGAAAGCTGGGAACGGTCAACATCAAGAACCACATGCATACCACCCACCAGGTCCAGTCCGAGATGGACAATCCGTTTCTCATAAAGCGCGCCTTTCCGCTGATTGAACTCGTTGATTTCCATTCGCACCGCCTGACTGTCCTCAAATGTCGCTGCCTTGCTTAACCGCGCTTTTAACGCCTTCTCCTGCTTCGGAAACAGTACATAAAGTTGAAAACTGGGCCAGAGAATCACTCCGGCGATAACTAATACCACAAGCCAGATTGCAAGTTTAATTCTCGTGCCTCTCAAGCGTACACCTCCAGTAAATGCTTCATATCTCTAACCGCCTGTTTCAGTCCCACAAACACCGCCCGGCTCACAATTGCAAAACCGATGGAAAAACCCTGCGCCCAATTCCCTTGCAGAATTGGCACAACATTCTGGTAATCCAACCCATGGCCTACATGAACCGTTAACCCGTGCTGGATTGCGGTCTGGGCGGCAGTTTCCAACTCCTGAAGACGAAACTCCCTGTGCCCGGGCTCTTTACTGTAACGGTCGGTATTCAACTCTACAACCTGCGCCCCGATTTTGGCTGCCGCAACCACCTGCCGGGGCTCCGGGTCGACAAATAAACTGACCCTGATACCGGCACGTTTTAGTAATACAACCACTTGCCGCAACCGCTTTGCCTCCTTAACTACATCCAGACCCCTGGTTGTCGTAACCTCGGTCACCAGCTCCGGGACCAAAGTTACCTGGTCCGGTTTCACTTTGCAGGCAAACCGTATCAAATCCGGCTTTGCCGCCATTTCCACGGTGAGTTCCGTCTTTATCGTCTGACGCAGAAGTTTCACATCCCGGTCGTTTATATGCCGCCGGTCCTGCCGCAGATGGACCGTAATACCATCGGCGCCGCCTAATTCAACCAGCGCTGCCGCCTGAACCGGGTCAGGAAATGGCTCCTGCCGTGCCTGCCGCAGCGTTGCAATGTGGTCGATATTAACAGATAGCGTTCTCAATTCAGCCGATTTTAGAAAACCCTATGCCCTTTGTCAACTTAATTCAGGTGGTGGTGCGGTGCGCGGCGTCTTCTTCCAGAATCGCTCCCGCCGGAACAGGTAACGCCAGTAACCGATAACCAGACCGATATTGAGATAAAGGTAGTATTGTATTATCAGAAGTTTGCGCCACCGTCGGGGAACTACAAACAGAAGCGGAATCGTGGCATAAGCGAGCAGTTGCAGCCCAAACAGTACCGCAAAAAATGGATATCTGAAATGTAATCCCGCACCGATTAGCATCGCGAGGAGCAGAAATGGCACCATCATCCTTATGACCTTATGGGAAAAGTAAACCCAGGCTTTCCGGCCGTACTTCGGGGAAAGCAGGTCATAACAGCGCAATAGCGCCTGGAGGTTGCCGCTTGATATCCTTGATTTGCGCCGGTATTCAACTGTTTCGCTCTCCGCCCGGGTAACAACCAGTGCCCGGGGTTCACACACCACATCGTATCCGAACCGGAAAGGCCTGATTCCCAGGATAAAGTCGTCAAGGATGGTGTCGTCCGGAATCGGGGTTGCCAGGGACCTGCGCACCATATTGGCATAGGCGTTACAGCCAACCATCGCTCCAATCTTGCCTTCCAGTTCTTTTACCTTACTCTCCCAGAGGTCGTAAAAACTTTCTGCCGGACTACCATCTTCATTGACGCGTCGATACTTCGGATTGACCACACCCACTCTCGGGTCAAGAAATTTTTCCACCATCAGTTTAAGCGCCTCCGGCGTGAGCAGGGAGTCGGCATCGGTGCAGAGCACAACATCGCCTGTGGCAATCTCCAAGAGCCGATTCTGCACCACCGTCTTCCCGGACTGCTCGTCATAATGAATCAAGCGCACCCGCGGGTCGTTGAACGAGCGGATGATTTCGTCGGTGCGGTCGGTGGAGTTGTCCGACCCGATAAGGATTTCGAGATAATCAGCCGGATATTCCATCGCCAGGATATTTTTCATCTTTTCCGCGATTATCGCCTCTTCGTTGTAAACCGCCATCACCACGCTCACCCGCAGCGGCTCATCCCGTTTTTCAAAATGATACTTTCTCGGAAAGAGTTTTGCCCATATCCAGAGTAGCGCCGGAAAAATCACCCAGTGATAAAAAATAACCCCTAATGGGACCCAGAAAAGGACAACCGCCAATGGCTCAAACATCACCGCCCCTTAGAACCCGGCGATAGACTTCTATATGCTTCGCCGCTATCTTCTCCCAGGTAAACTCCCGAACCCGCTTTAACCCCTTCACCCGCAAAGCGGCACACAACCCCTCGTCCTTTAACACCCGCTCCAGCGCCTGTCTTAACTCTTCCGGGTTGTTCGGTGAAACCAACAATGCCGCATCACCCGCAACCTCGGGCAATGATGAGATGTTGGAGGTAATAACCGGTGTGCCGCACGCCATCGCCTCAAGAACCGGCAGCCCAAAACCCTCGTAAAGAGAAGGGAAAACCACCACCTTTGCCATTATATAAACACCGGGAAGCAACTCCTGGGGAACAAATCCTAAAAAATGCGCTTGGTTGGCTAATCCCAGCTCCTTTGCCAACCGCCGGATTTCATCGGCACCCAATCCATCACGACCGGCAAGGACAACACCATCAACCAGACCATTTTTAATCAGCGGTGCCGCCGCCTGAAGTAACAGCCCGATATTCTTTTTTACCTCGACAACACCAACATGGAGGATGTACCTTTCCGGAAGCGCCAATTGTGCGCGGACCTTAATTAAATAGTTATGGTCGTAATCGTTTCGGAACGCATCGCCGATGCCAATTGGAATCGCCGTAATCTGTTCTGGTTTTACCCGGAACGCTGTTATCAGGTCCTCCCGCGTCTTTTCACTTATCGCAATCACCGCATCCGCAGTGTCCAAAGACCTTTTGGTCTGCATTACCATATAACGGCGATAGATTGGCCCGTAGGCATACGGAATTCGGATAAAAGAGATGTCATGAACCGTTGCCACCTTTTTGCAATTTAGCCGAAAGGGTAAGACGAAATTTGCGCCATGAAATAGGTCTACCCTTGCCCGGTTGCAATAAAAAGGCACATAGCGATTTAACCAGAATGGTGAATACAACTTAGCCAATGGTGTCCCGTCGCCCAGATAACTTCCCAAAACCACCGCATTACAGCCCGGAGGAATTGCCTCCTTCGATGGCGCGCGGTCCAAGAGTAAGTTGACCTCAAAATCTGGTGCCAGTCGCGCCACCCATCGGGCGATTTGAAAAACATAATGGCCAATACCGGACATTCGGCGCACCAGTCGTCGTGCGTCGATTGCGAGTTTGGGCATAGTTCTCGAATTATAACCGGCTCGTAACTACAGTCAATGTAAAGGGGTACTGTACACTTGACCATCCCTGGTCAATCAATATACTGAACTCGGTGAAAATTCTTTTTAACGCCGCCTTCGATACCAAAGAGAATTCAGGAATCAGCGGGTTTATTAAGTCGCTTGTCCCCCAGCTTGCCAAATTATGTGAACTTACCATCCTGACCCCGGACCCAGAACTGTTTTCCCATTACGGTGAAACGATTAAAATATCGGAAAGGGTGAGGGCGCCACGAAATAGCCTATTGTGGACTTTTTTCCAACTTCCCAAACTCTGCACATCTCCCTACGATCTGGTTTTCAGTTCTATCCCAGCCACCCCAATACACAAAAAAATCCCCGCTGTTGCCACCGTTTATGACCTCATCCCTTTATTGTCCTTTGAACGAGAAGAAAAAAAGGCAACGATTTATCACCGGAAAAAACTACTCCTCTGGATAGGAATCCAATCCCTGCGCAGCGCGGACGGAATAGTTACCATCTCAGAGAAGACGCGACAGGATTTAGTTACAAAATTCCCGGCATTGAACTCCCGGGCACTCGCCGCAATCCCCATAGCACCCTGTGTAAACCCGGTGGCAACCGAAGCAGAAACTGTGCCTGATGATTTGCCGCAACCTTCAACTGATTACCTGCTGTATGTGGGCGGACACGCACCGCACAAAAACCTTCCGCGTCTAATCGCCGCATTTGCCCAAATCGCCCACCGGTTTCCAACACTGCAAATGATTCTTGTCGGCTGGGGAACACCGCCGCTTATCAATCGCACCCGGGAAGCTATCGCCGCCCATCAATTGAAAGACCGGGTACTCATCCTGCCCAACACCTTAACCCCGGTTCAGTTGTCCCGCCTCTATCAACGCTGCCGGCTATTTGTTTACCCATCACTTTATGAAGGGTTCGGTTTACCGGTGTTAGAGGCGATGGCAAACGGTGCTCCCGTGGTTTGTAGCCACACATCAAGTCTTCCCGAAGTCGCTGGTGATGCCGCGCTATACTTTAATCCATATTCGGTTGACGACATCGCCCGAACCCTGCAACAGGTACTCACGGACGACAACCTTTGTGCCTCGTTAAAAGTTAGGGGATTGTCGCGCACAAATCTCTTTTCCTGGGAAAATACCGCAAAGAAGCTACACCAATTTTTCCAAACGGTAATAGAAAAGCGCTGAGTTTAGGAAGAATAAAATTTAGTAACTTCTTTTTTAATTGTTTCCAAAAACTCCCGAGCCGATTTTTTGAAACTGAACTGCTGGGCACGCTGAACCCCTTGCCGCGCCATTAACCTCAACCGCTCTTCATCGTGCAGTAAATCCCGTAGTTTCCGTGCAAGCTCAAAGGCATCACCGGTGCGGAAATAGACCGCTGCCTCACCACCCACTTCTGGCAAACTGGAAGAGTCGCTTGCCAGTACCGGACAGCCGCACGCCATCGCCTCAAGAACCGGCAAACCGAAACCCTCGTAACGGGAAGGATAAACCGCAAGCCGGGCACCGCTGTAAAGTAGCCGCAACTGTTCATCATCAACCCTTCCCAGGTAACGCACCCGACCCTCCTTCTCAAAACGTCTGATTTCCTTTAAAATTCTACCGCAGCGCCAGCCAATGCCCCCCACCAGAACTAGTAAAGGTGCATCAGGCACCATCTCAAGAGCTTTTAATAAAAGCAGATGGTCCTTTCTCGGCTCAATCGTGGAGACGAAAATTATGTAATCGCCATCGATGCCAAACCGCTCGGCTACCAACCGTTTTGCTTCCGAAAGTTCAATCGGATAAAAAACCGGTGCCGCGGCTTCCTTTATCACCCTAATTTTTTCGGGGTTCAGTTTCAAGTAACGCTGGGCAAGTTTTGCCGTAGCATCGGAAACACACACTACCAGTTCCGCCGCCCGTGCAATTCGCCCGAGCCGCATTCTCATCTGCAATAGACACCGTAATTCCATACTCCACGGTGCCACATAAGGAACCAGGTCGTGTACGGTCAATATCCGAAAACATTTTGCCGCCAGCGGTAAGTAGGTGGGTTGTGCCCAGAAAACATCGACACCGTCTGCTGCCAGCGCTTTAGGCAACACAATTTGCGTCCAGAGCGTGGGCCTTTGGGAAAGCACGCTTTTCACCACCCGCAACCGCCAGTTAGCCGCAGGTAGAAGCGGTATCTCCACCGGCATCGGCGCGTAGATGAAAAATTCGTCTTCGGGTGCCAGAACAACCATCTCATTCAGCATCGCGGTCACATAACGGGCGACGCCCGCCCCCTTAAATATGTAAGGAAATCCGTCAATGCCGATACGCATTATCGTCGCAGAAGTATAAAACAAAAAATTAGAGCGTCAAACTCAAAATGATAATTGACATCGCCGGCAATACGGTTATTATTCTTGTCAACCCATGATTTCATCCCCCGGCTTTAAGCCGCGCCTGGCGATATTAACCAATGTACTCCGCGCCGATTTCCATAATATGTTGTCTCATTTTAAAAGATTTGAGGTCTGGCATCTTTACGAGCGTTGTGCCCCGGACATTTCTCCTGATGAATTGGCAGAAGTCAGAACCGTGCGCTTCCGTAACTCAATCGACCTCCTGCTGAAACTGATCAAGTTAAAACCGGCACTGATTCAGGGCGGCGAACCTTACGACTTTCCCACTCAGATACCATTGATTTTTGCAACTATCATTGGCAGTTTAATTCTGGGCGTTCCTTATTATTTCCCCACATTTGAAAACATCCCGCCCGAGATAAAGTTTGCTCGGATTTATCGGTTTGGCATCCCCTTGAGCCCGCTCTTAATCCCCTTCGTAAAATCGGTTGCCCGAATCTATGCCCAGCGAGCAACCTTGATATTTGCCGTTAATGAAGGGGCAAGAAAAAATATGGCATCTTTAAACTGCCCCGAAGGGAAAATCAGCAAATTACTTTATGCCACTTGGGGAGTGGACACAGAACTTTTTACTCCCCGGACCGACGGCAATGAACCCGATATGGGTGCTAACGCCATTCTATTTGTTGGGCGGTTAGTTGAACAGAAGGGCATTATTGTCCTGCTTGAGGCATTTGTCAAAGTAAAAGAGCAGATACCAGATGCCCAGCTTTTTATTATCGGTGATGGGCCATTAAAAGAAAAGATAACCCAAATCGCTAATGCAAAAAACATCACCGATTCCATCCACCTCCTGGGTATGATTTTAAATCAGCACTTACCACCTTATTTCCGCGCCGCCCGGGTTACTGTTACCCCCTCAATTACCACCCAGCGCTGGGCCGAACAGGTCGGAATGGTGAATATTCAGAGCATCGCGTGCGGAACACCAGTAATCTCAACCCGGAGTGGCTCGATACCTGAATTTATGAGTGATGGCTTAACAGCAATCCTCGTGCCCGAACGAAACCCGGAGGCGTTGGCTAATGCAATCATCAGGGTGCTATCCGATGAGAAACTACGCACCTACCTTTCTCAAAACTGCCGTTCTATCGCTGAAGAACATTACGACGCCCGGAAGAATATCATCCGGGTAGAAAACCTCCTCTGGAATTGCTTGTTCGGTGAAAAAAACACCCTATGAAGGTACTATTCAACGCCGCTTTTAACACCCGGTTAAAAGTAGGCATCTCCAGTTACATCAAAAACCTGATACCCGAACTCGCCCGAATTTGTGACCTTACTATCCTAACCCCGGATCCGGAAATGTTTTCATCTTTTGGAAAAACGGTCAAACTGCCGGAATTGGTCCGCTCCAACCTCGACCGCATAATCTGGACACTAACCGCCCTCAACCAGTACTGCACAAACGAGTACGACATCCTGTTTTGCCCCACACCAGTGGTTCCCATCTTTCCCCGATTGCCAACCATTGCCGTGGTCCACGACTTGATTCCTTTCAAAATGCGTCAATTCCTCCCCCAGAAGGAAAAACTTTCCTTCTGGCTTGGTTTTCAGAGCCTCCGTTTTGCCTGGCGGATTGTTACCGTATCAGAAGCCACCAAAAAAGACTTGCGGAAAATGAAACTGTTACCTACCAGCCGGATCTTCGTCGCTCACAACGGACCAGGCATCACTCCATCGATAACCGAATCGGAATTCGGTAAACAGTTTGTGCCATTTATCCTCTATGTTGGCAGTCATGCCCCGTATAAAAATACTCGGCGGTTGATCGCCGCCTTCGCTCAACTCAAAGCCCCACCTTCGTTGAAACTTGTACTTGTCGGCGGGGACACGCAACACCAGCTCGATTTCGCTCACACTCAGTTGAGACGGTTCAACCTGTTGTCCCGGGCGTTTGTCTTCAGTGGACTGGACGAAACTGAGCTTGCCAGCCTGTATCGATACTGTACTTTGTTTGTAACCGCTTCGCTGTACGAAGGGTTCGGACTACCGGTTTTGGAGGCAATGACGTATGGCGCACCGATTGCGTGCAGCAACACCTCCAGTTTACCTGAGGTAGCTGACGGCGCCGCGGTCTATTTTAATCCTCTCTCGATAGAAGACATCGCCACCAAAATTCAACTCCTGCTGGATAATGCCGAACTTAGAACCAGATTGAGTGCGGTCGGACAACAACGCGCCCGCCAATTTACCTGGGAGAACACCGCCCGGCTTATCTTGCGCTACGCTCAGCGGCACTGACTGTCCGATATTTCTCCTTTAACCTCCCGAAAGCCAAAGAAAGTCCAACAAGAATTATCAAAAGAGATAGGGCTCCGGGATTGTAGGTGAATGCGTCGACCAACCCATGGACCATAAAAGTAATAATTCCGGCACTCAGTGCAATGCCTACGGTTCTCACATCATAGGGTAAGGAGTCGTCAAATTTTGTTGCATAGGAGCGTACTAAAGCAACTGCCAGCAGCGCAAGAAACGCCATTGCGCCAAAAAAGCCGAGGTCGGCAAATAACTCTAAATAGATATTATGGGCATTAAAAGGCAAACCCATCGCAGTGGAACCGGGAAAGCGGTACAGGTGCTTTACGAACCGGAAGTTCTCCATTCCCACGCCAAGTAACCAGTTGATTTTACCGATCTTCCACGCATAATGCCACAACAAAAACCGACCCGCCAGTGAAGGGTCGAAAAGTGTCGTCTCGCTAAAGCGGGTGAAAACTAACTGTCGGGCTAACTCCCAGAAACTCAAAACAAATAAGACGACCGCCAGAACGAGAATCAGTTTAAACGACCGGGACACAATTAAAACATACAGCAACGCCAGACCAAAACCCAACCAGGCGCCGCGTGATTTTGTCAACACCAGCATCGCCAATAAGATAAAAATTACTACTCCCAGTATCACTCTATCCAAGAACGATTTTCCCTGCAGAACAAACACCAAAGCCATAATTCCGGCAACCGCTGCGATGCACCCCCAGGCGTTAAGATTCAACCAGCCAAACGGTGTCAATACCGATTTTGACCCAAAGTCACTACCCACTCCTCTACTCCATGCCAGCGCAAATACCCCCAGCGTGCTGATAACAGTGGAAAAAATTATTATCCGCAATACCTTTGTAATCTCACTCTCATCCAATTCCATTTTAGCGCATAGATACCCAATCAAGAGCAATTCAAGCATCAACACGGTCGTCGGTAAGAGCGTTGGACCCCGCCATCCTTTATTGTAAGCATTGATAAACGATAGGATTATCACCATACCTAATGTCACAATCGGTATTTTCTCAATTCGAGAAAGGGTCCGAAAATTAACTTGGCATCTCGCCCAGGGTGCGACATAACACAAACCTAACAGGAGCAATACTACAGGATAGAAAGCGAACTGCTGATAGGACGGGGGCAAAAATGCTGCACCACCGATTGGTACCAGTGCTGCAAAGTAGCATAACACCCCCAGACCATTCCCCACTATTAACGCCCAGATAAACAGTTGTAACGGCGCCAGCACCAATGCGATAGCAAGTTTTTCCATCCCCAGTAGGTTCAAAACGACAAACCCACCGCACAACAAACCTTCCAACCCCAAAAACCACTTGAGCGGGATTGTATTAGTCCTTCGGGTCTCGAGAAAATGACTCCGCTCCATCAATCAACTCTCCTTCACAACCCTTTTCCCTATCAATCTCTGAACAAACTTAATATCCTGTCTCGAGATGACCCTGGTAACCATAAGAAAAAAGGCGTAAAGCACGACGCCGGTAAAAACCGCCGCCCCGATGTTGTATCTCCCTAATAACCATGCGACCAGAATCGCCAATATTAATGCCGCTGTGCCTCTGCCCAGTATTGACATATAGTCGCCAACAGTAACACGGTATGGTGTCCTTAAATGTCTTAACCACAAATAAAGTACCCCGGCAAACTCGGCGGCAGTAATCGAAGCCGCCGCACCGATTGCGCCGAATCGCGGAATTAAAAAAACATTCCCGAGTAAATTCACCCCGAGTGATAATCCCGATTGAATAGTCATTTCCGAAGCACGATTGATCGCAATGAAATAGTTAGAAAGTATCGAACTAAAACTGGCACCGACACTCCACCAGACCAGAATCATAAACGGTGTTACCGCACCGGAATATTTTGTCCCGTACAGTAAAAAGACGATCGGTTTCGCCAGCAGGGTTCCGAACCCCCCAACAGGGAGTGTAAGAACCGTAATATACCGTAATGCCTGTTTTAGAATCTCACTTAACCGCGTCGGCTCCGATACATACAATCGGGAAAAAAAAGGGTAGATACTCGCCGAAAAAGAAAGGGTTATGAACAGTGTACCCCAAACAACCCGAAAAGCGGCACTGTAAGCACCCACCGCTTCATCGCCACTCATTTTCGTAAGAAATGTTGTTCCATTCCAGTAGTAGAAAGAGACTAAAATTATCGCCAATCCAATAGGAAACGCCTCTTTTAACACCCCCCACCAGCGCTTGATATGAAAATCAAAACTGGGGCGGACAAGGACATAAGCCGCACCCGCGGCGAAAAGTACCGAAATCAGTCCGGCAAGAACGTAAAGCCAGGTATAACTTTCGACCCGGGCTGGACCGGTACGCAACACAAATACCCCTGCGACAAGCACCACCGCTTGCAAAATGCGACTGACTGTTGTAAGGTGCATTTTTTCTACGCCTTGAAATACACTGGCAAAATAGGTGGTAAAAGCGGTCTGGAGAACAAAAATTGTTGCAATATATACAACCCTGACTTTCTCGCTGTTCAGTTTCATCAGATTGACCACCAAGACAATTAACCCAATGACCAGCAGGGTAGCAACAAGTTTTATTGCCAAGGCGATATTCACCTGGCGCCGACCTTCAATTCGGTCCCGGGCAAGTTCCCGGGCACTGACTACACCCAGCCCGAGGTCAGAAAAAACCGACCACATCGTAACAAAGGTTGTTGCAAAAGATAGCACCCCGAACTGCTCAACACTTAAATGGCGCGCCGCGACAAGATAGAATACAAACATCATCGCCTTATTTACTACATCAGCAATCGCAAGAAAGAAGGTGTTTTTGATTATGCGCCGGCTGGCACTGACCGGATGGTCAAAACTTTGCTCGGTCGATAAGTCCACTTTACTTTTTTCTATCGGAACGGAACCAGCCTTTTGTACGCCCCACCATCCGCCGCAACTCCTGCGCCAACTCCCTCCATTTTTGATATTCATCGGGCTTTTCCCCGCGCAGATATTCAAAATATTCAGTAGTGAATGCCAGCATCAGACTTGCTAAGAAACTTAAAACAAATGCCGCAATTGTCAGGACACTGCGCTTGGGAAAACTGTGGCGTTGGGGCGGAACGGCATAATCAAGCACTGTCAAAGTTGGTGCATCCCTTGCCTCAAGAATTTTCGCATATTCCAGTTGCTGGGAAAGCATCAGATAAGTTTCTTCCTGAATTCGGTAATTAAGGTACCGCCGGGCAAATTCGGCACCAACTTCCGGTAGATGAGCAAACGATACGGCAAACCCGACCCCGAAACCACTTTTCCCATTCCCCTGTTCCAGACGGCGTAACTGCTCCTCAAATGCCCTGGTCTCCCGTTGCAGTGAAAGCAGGTAAGGGTTGTCATCGCTGGCGACCCGCCGTACCGCCTCCAGCTCGGCCTCTTTGACATATGCCTGGGACTTAAGTCGGGCATAGGCATCTATTGCCGCGCGGGTTTCGTCATCAACCGCTACTATCTTATGCCGCGCCTGATAAACTTTTAAAGACTCTTGAACAACCGCAAGTGTGCTTTCCGCCTGGGCTAATCTTCGCTCTAAAAACACCCTCATATTTCGACCCCGACTGATGTTTGAAGTCCGCAGAAAACTGTCCAGTTCTGCGATATAGGAGTTAGCAACCTTTGCCGCCAAAGATGGTGTTTTGGCTTCAACGGTAATTCGCACAATCCCTTCATCCCCGACACCGATTTTGGTCATCCCCTTGAGCTGTTTACGAACCTCCTCAGTCTTGGTTGGCTTTATCCGGTAGTAATATGCGATACTGCACTTCTCCGCCACACGGTCCATAATCGAGCGACTTACAAGGATACCAGCCATCAGTTCCGAAGCGGTCGGCGCCCCACCAAGCCCACCAACCCGCAGTTTGCTCAAACTAGTACTCAATCCGCCACCAAGAATACTTGTAAGCCCAAACATATCCCCTTCTTCACTTGGAGGCAACAACTGGGCGATAGCGGTAAATCGACGGGGAATTACAAACGAGAGTGCCATCACCAGCACCGTTATTGCGAGGGTGTTAAGGAGTATGATTTTGCGCCACTTAACAATGACGCTCAAATAGTTAACCAGTTTGTTCACAGATGAAGTGTAAGAAAAGAGGTTTACTTGTCAACCTGTGGCAACACCTTTAAAAGCAACCTTCGTATTCTTTGGGCTGCCTTGCCATCGCCATACGGGCTACCCTTTCCCTGCATCCGCCGATAGGCAAGCGGGTGACGCAACAATCTCTCTGTTTCATTAACGACCGTTTTCGGCTCGATTCCGACCAGTTTTGCAACTCCAGCCCTAACCGCCTCAGGCCTTTCCGTTTTTTCTCTTAATATCAGCACCGGTTTGCCAAGGGCAGGTGCTTCCTCGGTAACACCGCCGGAATCGGTGAGCACGAGGTAACAACGCTCCAGAACACGCACAAAATCTGGATAGTCCAGCGGTGCCACCAAATGAATTCTTTCCCTTCCCCCTAATAGCGCCTTAACTGGTTGCCGAACATTAGGGTTGGGGTGAACCGGATAAATTACTTCAATGTCCGGATTCCGCTTTATTAACGCCAAAATCGCCCGACATATTGCCATCAAAGGCTTCCCAAAACTCTCCCGCCGATGCAATGTCAGGAGTAAAACCCGTAGTTTGCTTTCCCGCTGGCTCTTCCGTTTTTGCTTTTTTCGAATCCAGTACAGGGCATCAATCACCGTATTGCCCGTTACATAGATACGGTGCGGGTCAACCCCTTCCTGTAAAAGATTTTCCCGTGCCCACTCGGTTGGGGCGAAATGGAAATCAGCAACCGTGGTAATAAATCGCCGATTAACCTCTTCAGGAAACGGAGCATACTTGTCCCGGGTACGCAATCCCGCCTCGATGTGGCCAACCGGTATTTTCTGATAATAAGCGGCAAGTGCCGCGGCAAATGCACTTGTGGCATCGCCCTGAACCATCACCAAATCAGGTCTTTCCTTTCTTAAAACCGGCTCCAGCCGTCGCAACACCCGCACCGTCACATCGGTTAGACTCTGATTTTCTTTCATTACACCGAGGTCGTAATCGGGTTTGATACCAAAAATTTTCAGAACCCGGTCAAGTATCTCCCGGTGTTGTGCCGTAACCACCACCGATGTTCGGAATAAACTTTTGAACCTTTTTAACTCCTGTATCACCGGTGCCATTTTAATCGCTTCCGGCCTGGTCCCGAACACAAAAAGCACCTTATGCGGTCCCATTTAATGCGCCTCCCCCCAATTCTGCCCAACCCCCAATTCCACAACCAGCGGTACCCGCAGCCGCCAGGCACCCTCCATCTCTCCCTTCACAATCTCTTTTGCTTCATCAACCCGCGCCTCCTCCACTTCGACAACCAGTTCGTCGTGAATCTGAATAACAATTCCCCCCTTAAAACCTTGCTCCCGCATCCGTTGGTCAATGGCAATCATCGCTTTCTTCATAATATCGGCTGCTGACCCCTGCATCGGAGCGTTTAGCGCCGCTCGTTGTGCCGCCTCAACCGTTTGCCGGTCTGAACTCATCACTCCGGGCACCGGTCTGATGCGGCCGGCAATTGTGCGCACAAACCCCTGAGACCTCGCCTCGGCAAACGCCCGCTCCCGCCACTTCGCTACACCGGGGAAATTACGGTAATACTCTTCAATAAACGCCCGCGCCTGTTCAACCGGAATATCCATCCGTGACGAAAGACCCCAATCCCCCATCCCATATATAATTCCATAGTTTACCATCTTTGCAATCCGACGATGTTCCTCGGTTACCGCATCGAGCGGTATACGAAGAATCGCCGCTGCCGTTGCGGCGTGAATATCCTTCCCCTGTTCAAACAGTTCAATCAAGCGTTCATCTTCAGTAAAATGTGCCAGAATTCGCAACTCAATTTGAGAGTAATCGGCGGAGATTAACACCATCCCATCATCAGCAATAAACGCCCGCCGCACCTTCCTTCCCAGTTCACCCCGAATCGGAATATTTTGCAAATTGGGCTCGGAACTGGACAGCCGACCAGTACTTGTTCCCGTCTGGTTAAAATTGGTGTATACCCGCTGGGTGCTTTTCTCTGCCACTTCCCGCAGGGGTTTAAGATAGGTAGAGATTAATTTGTCCAGTTCCCGATAACGCAAAACCTCCTTAACAATTGGATGTGCATCAACCAGTTCGATGAGAACATCAGAACTGGTAGAGTAGCCGGTTTTGGTTCGCCTGCCCCGGGGCAGTTTCAACCGTTCGAAAAGAACCTGCGCTAACTGTTTCGGGGAACCAACATTAAATACGACCCCCGCGCAGTCGTGAATCTTTTTCTCGACCCTGTTCTGTTCTGCAACCAGCTCATCCTCCAGTTCGGCAAGGAACTTTATGTCAATCTTGACCCCCCGACGCTCCATCCGGGCAAGCACAAAAATCAGCGGCATCTCTAGTTTTTGGGCAACCGGTTCTAAACCCAGCGCCTGGATTTGCGGTAGTAGCGCCCGATAAATCTGATAAGCCAGTGCCGCCTTTTCTGCTCCGCCCTCAGCCCGGAACGCACGCCCCAAAATCTGGGCACTCACATCACTCAACTCGAACCGTTTCCGATTTGGGTCCACAAGCCACGCACCCACACCCACATCAAAAATATCTGTCCACTCATCAATACCCATCTTCATCAGCTCTTTCACAACCTGCTTCATCTCAAACCCGGCATAGATTGCACCTTTCGACCTACTCAATCGCAACAACAATTCTATCTCCTGCATCGGCACGCACAGCGCCGTTTCGTTACGGCCGTAAATCCAGAGCCCCTTATCCCGTTCGTAATACACCCCAAAAACTCCCTCGCCAAAAATTTGTTCCAGTTCCCTGAAACCAAACTCAACAACTTTCAAATCTTTAAANCCCTCTTCGTTGGCGCCTTCACCAATTGCCAACTCCTTCAGAAGAGAACTGAACTCGAGACGGCGATAAATCTCCATAAGTCTTTCGCGGTCTACATCCTTTATCCTCAAATCGTCCCAGCGCACTGTGATCGGTGCATCCCGTTTGATAACCGCCAGTTGTTTACTTGTCTTTATCACATCCTGATAACCCTTCAACCGCTCATCCCGCTTTAGCGCTTCTTCCAATCCGCCGTACTTTAATAAGATATCGAGTGCCCGTTTCGGTCCGATTCCCGGTACACCCGGGATATTGTCAACCGTATCACCGGCAAGGGCTAAAAATTCGGGTACCTGTTCGGGATTCACACCCAGTTTCTCCTTGACCTCCACCGGAGTGAAAAAAAACTCCTTCCACGGGTCGTAGACCTTAACTCCTTCCGTCACCAACTGAAGCATATCTTTATCCGAACTTACGACGACAACCTCTATTCCCTCACTTTTGCTCTGCTCGGCGAGCGTGCCAATAACATCATCCGCCTCCACCCCCGGCACCTCAAAAACTTTAACCCCCCACGCCTGTACCATCTCCTTAACCACAGGAATTGAGGCTTTCAGTTCGTCCGGAACTTTAGGCCGCTGNGCCTTGTAATCGGCAAAAAGTTCCTCCCGGAAGGTTTTCCCCGGCGCATCAAAAACAACCGCACAAAAGTCCGGTTTCAACTCTTTAATCACCTTGCGGATGGTATTGGCAAACCCAAACGGTGCTGAGGTATTTTCGCCCCGGGAATTTCGCAACGGATTCCGGATAAAAGCAAAAAAACTCCGGTACAGCACCGAATGACCATCGATCAGGACAAGCCGTTTCACAACTCATCAGTATATCCTTGATGAAACAAAAGACAAGAACCGGCATCGTCGCCAAAAGTCAGACCGCGCCGCCGCCGTACTTCTAATCTATCTAACTCTTGCTGGCCTCGGGTGCTGTGTTCTCATTGACTTCAGCGTTTGCCTTCCTTAACATCTTTTTGATGGAAAGCGCATTCTTAAACCTCTGCCTTATGCGCCGTTCGGTGCGAAAGTTCCGCGAACAACCGGTTGAGAAAGAAAAGTTAGAACTGTGCCTTGAAGCCGCCCGCCTTGCGCCCTCAGCCGACAACGGTCAACCCTGGCGTTTTTTAGTTTTTGACGACCCGGCGAAAAAACAGGCACTGGCCGAGGCTGTTTTTAAAGGGGTCTTCGCTGTATCAAAACATTTTGCCCGGGCACCGGTCCTCGTCGCACTGCTATTGAAAGAAAGTTTTGTAATTAACCGCTTGGGCGGCGGTGCTGCCGGAACACCGTTTCAGTTTATCGACGCCGGAATTGCCGGAGAGCACTTTGTCCTTGCTGCAGCGGAACAGGGGTTGGGTACCTGCTGGATTGGCTGGTTTGACACCCGGGCACTTTTAAAACACCTCGGGCTTGGTTCGAAATATCGTGCGGTTGCCCTGATTGCGGTCGGCTATCCGGCAGAAGAACTAAAACCCCGTACGCCGAAGCGTAAACCCATTGAGGAAATTGCCTTCTGGAACTCGGCCCCGAAATAAATCGTGCAACGAACAGCCGTTTTCCTTGACAGGAAAAAATAGCACAGAGATAATTTATAACAAATTTAATGGAGGAAACCAATTATGACTGCGAAGAAAAAGATTTTAGTGCTTGAAGGCAGCCCGCGGCGTGGTAACACCGAAATTGTCACCGACTGGGTTTTAAAAGGATTAGGTAAAAAGGGGTACGAAATCAATCGACTCCGGGTGTGCGATTTAAACATCAACGGCTGTCAGGAGTGCGAAGGCTGTATCGACTACAAGCACACCGCCGGCTGTCAGCAGGAAGACGATATGCTTGAAGTTTATGACCTGATGATAGATAGTGATTTAATCATCTGGACCAGCCCGATTTTCTGCTGGGGTGTTACCAGCCAGCTCAAGGCGGTGGTTGACCGCTGTTTCGCCCTCCTGAACGGCGAAAACCTCCTGAAAGGTAGTAAATGGGCGGTTGTTTTAACCGCCGGTGGCGACCATTTTGACGGTGCCGACCTGGCGGTTGAAATGTTTCGCCGGCTGGCAGAGTTCGGCAAAGTTGATTACCTCGGGCAGTTTGTTGCCACCAACTGCTCCCGCCCCCAGCAGTTGAAGAAAAACCAAACAATCGCCGCCGAAGCCCAGCGGTTTGGCAAGGAACTGCGTGCCGCATTAATCAAGTAGCAACCCGGGTGCCGCTCTTCTCGATAAAAATGCTGTTCTTGGTACTCACGCTTGTTTTTAACCTTTCTTCGGGCGGTACCGGCGTCATCAACGGCTTTGTTAAAGACGAATCCACCGGCGAACCGCTCGGCTATGCCAATGTTGAATTAAAGAACACCGGCATCGGCAATATCACCAACTCTAAGGGCTACTTTTACCTTGGTGAGATACCCGAGGGTGAGTATCAACTTGAGGTGTCATTTATCGGCTACCGAAGTTTAATAAAACAGGTTACGGTGCGGAGCGGAAAGGTTTTAACCCTGAATCTCGAACTCAAACCCGAACCGGTCCCGGTGGGCGAAGTCAAGGTCACCGCGGAACGGGCACGATTCGAGCGCGAAGTTCAAGTTTCCGCCACCCGCCTTGACACGCGGCAACTGGTGCTCGTGCCTCGCCTGGGCGGTGAGGTGGATTTATTCCGCACCGTCCAGCTTCTGCCGGGTGTAATCACCGTCTCTGACTTCTCGAACAAACTATATATCCGCGGTGGCTCACCTGACCAGAACCTCATCCTCCTTGATGGTATCACCGTTTACAACCCATCCCATCTGTTTGGCATATTTTCACCTTTTGTGCCGGAAGCGGTTTCTGAGGTCACCCTCCTTGCCGGTGGATTTGGCGCAAAGTACGGCGGCAGACTCTCCTCGGTTCTTGATGTCACCACCCGCGAGGGCAACTCCAAAAATTACACCGGTTCCGGCTCAGTTTCGGTCATCGCCGCCAAAGCGCTTGCCGAAGGACCGCTTCCGCACGGCTCCTTCCTCATCGCTGGTCGGCGCACCTACCTGCCCGATTTAATGTTGAAGATTTTCGATGTCAAGGGCTTGGGTTACTACTTCTATGACCTGATGGGAAAAGTTAACTACCTCCCGAGCGAAAATTACCGTTTTAGCCTTGCTGGTCTGGCAGCCGAAGATGTCCTATCTTTCTGGGACCCCTTAAACCCCAACACCTTCAAGGCAAAACTGCCCTGGGGCAACCGCGGCATCTCATTGCGCGGGAACGCAATATTAACCCCGATTATCTACGGTGAATTGATGTTTGCCTGGAGCAACTTCTTCTCCCGGTTTGATGTTGACTTCGCCAACACGAGCGATGTCACGATGAAAACCGACCTCACCAGCTGGACCTTAAAGGCAGACTTCACCGCTTACCCGGCGGACAGGCACACCCTGAATTTCGGCCTTGAGGCACAGGCAAATCGGATGGGAATGAACATCCGCTTTGACACCTTCAACTTCAATTTTCCCGACACCCTGTTTCCGCTCGCCCTCTACCTTGAAGACAAGTGGGAAATCCTGCCCGAAAAACTTTTCCTTAAACCCGGCTGGCGCATTTCCTACTACTCCAACGGCAACCGTCTTGAGCCTGAACCCCGTTTGGGCATCAAATTCCGCCCCGAGAAAAACACCGCTCTCAACATCGCCCTTGGTAGATTCACCCAGCCCCTTATCACCTTAAATTCAACCGAACCGGTTCTCTCCATCTACGATGTGTGGGTACCGGTGCCGAAAAATCGTAAAACCCCAACTGCCTATCACTACATCGCCGGAATTGAACGATGGTTCAGTCATAACATCACCATTCAGCTGGAAGCGTATTACAAAGATTACAACAACCTCCTTGAAACCCGCTACGGCGACTTCTTCACCCCGCCGGAATCGCTTCTTTTTGCCGACGGCTACTCGTGCGGAACCGAACTCCTGTTGCGTAAAACCGCTGGTAACATCAGCGGCTGGCTTGCCTACTCCTTTATGTGGACCAGGCGCTCAACTCAAGGTACAACCTACTTCCCCCATTACGACCGGCGCCACAACCTAAACCTTGTCGTCACCGTTCTGGTTCTACCGCACATCGACCTGACTTTCCGCTGGACTCTGGGCAGCGGTTTACCCTACGCCGGCATCATCGGCTACTANCCGAANCAGGTCGAAAAACCAGGCGGTGGTACCGAACAGCGTTGGGAATTCATCAACGGTCCACGCGACGCCTTCCGTTATCCGATTTACCACCGTCTTGACCTCGGCTTGGAAACAAACGTGCCCCAGCGAGTCGGTCCATTTGAACTCAGTTTCTTCCTTGATGTCATCAACCTCTACAATGCGAAAAACGTTCTCCTCTACTACTGGGATGTTTCCCCTACAGGCCTTCTGGATCGCCATCAGGTTAATATGTTGCCCATCCTGCCCACACTTGGATTCAAGGCAAAATTCTGATATGCGCTACTGCACCGGACTCTTTATCTTCGTTCTCCTGTTTTTCGCCTGCGAAACACCACCCGGTGAAAAGTTTGAACCCCGGATGTGCATCCACTGCCTGCTCCATAACGGCATAGCACCAGTCCGGGCAAAAGTCAACCGCTCCTATAAGGTGAATGAGCCCTACAATCCCATCTTCCTTAATGCCTCTGCCCGGGTCTGGTCCAGAAATGGCGCATGGCAACTCTTCTATGTTAACGAAGACCTGTATCAGACTCAGGAAGCGGTCTTCGTAAACGAGGGTGACACATTCTACATCGCCGTCACCCATCCTGATTTTGACACCGTTACCGGAAGAACCGTTGTTCCGGGCGGGTTTGAAATTAACTTTCCCCGTCCCGGTGACACGGTATCAATCAACGACTCAATGGTGTGGACCCGAAGTCAGCACTGTCGTGGTTACTATATGGCTTTCCATCGGATTGAATTCGGCGACACCTTCTACATCGACCTGCTCGTTCCCAACGATTCCTTTGCCCCGAACTACGACTCCACCCGGGTCAAAGTCGCCCGGATGTTCTTCTTGTATCTAGTTGCGCCCCCGCCGGACTCACCACCCAAACCCTGCACCCTTCATCTCTGGGCGCTGGATACCAACTACTTTAACTGGGTCGCCGCGGGTGGTTTAGTTGCCGGTGGTCAAAGTGTGCCTGAATCAACCCATCTCTGGGGCGGGTTGGGTGTTTTTGGTTCGGCGGTAGAACGCGCTGTTCCAGTATTTGTCCGTTCCGACACCGCCTATCTACCGCCGCGGTGCAAACCACGCTAATACCCCACTGTCAAATTATCTTGACAACAGCGGATAGTAGATTATTATAACTCCGCTTATGCCCAAAAAATACACTGTTATTGAAACCTGGATTGTTAATGAAGTAAAACCGGTTGAATCAAACAGCGCCGAGCAGACTTATGAAAGATTGGAAAAAGTTGCCGGTGCGCTACCGGTCCTTGATGTTCCCCAGGACCTTACCCAGGAAAGCCATTTCGTTGACGAAGCGTTAATCCGGGACTTTGTTGTTCATATCAACCCCGCCCGTCAGGTCCTTGACATTGGTTGTGGCGATGGCTGGCCTCTGCTCCGTATTGCGCCCTTCTTTGAATCGGTAACCGGCATCGACGCTGCTGAACGCCGGGTTGCCAACGCCAAAACCAACGCCGAGCGGCTCGGGTTAAAAAATGTTACCGTGAGAAAAATGTCCGCCCTTAACCTCGAATTCCCGGACGAATCGTTTGATGGCGTCACCGCTGCCACCGCGATTGAACAGACGCCGGACCCATATCAAGCGCTACGCGAAATCTTCCGGGTCTTAAAACCGGGCGGCAAACTCCGGGTTTATTTTGAAACTTTCGCCGAGAACAGCAAGGGCGTAATCGAAAGCGTATTTGTCAGTGAAACCGATGATGCGCTTGGTTATCATTATGTGTTAAAGCACTCCAGCCCGCCCTGGGAACGAAGTTACCTTGTTAAATTCTCGCCCACACCGGAGATGAAAGAAGAGTTTCGCCGCCTTAAAGACCTGATTGAACGGCTCGGTTCCATTCCGACCCAGGCGCCCGAAATCGGGCTGGAGTTTCTCGAGCGCAACCAGTCTCGCATCACCGGCGGTTCCTGGTACGAACTGGAACACTTCACCAGCGCAACGATGAAACAGACGCTTGAAGAGATCGGGTTCACCGATGTTCGGATATGTTATTCCGCCGGCACATTTGCCCGTAAAATCTGGTCCGGCATCGCTATGGATGGACTGAATGCGGTCCAGTTAAAAGACTTGGCGCAGGCGCTGGCAGAACTCACCGTAACTGTTGAGGCAGCATCTGTGCCCGGTGAGCCCATAACAGCGTCCAAACCAGAATAAGCCAAAGGAGGCGAGATGAAGAAAACAGTTTTAGCCTCAACCCTATTGATATTCGCCGCTGGTGGTATATTGCTAATAGGCTGTCGTTCCACTCCTCAGGGTACGCCCCTGGGCAGCACTTACACAGTGATGGACAAACCGGAAGTCTGGAAAGTACCGGCGAAAACCGGTGCCCAGCTTGCTGGTTTAAAAGTGGGCGATGTCATCATCAGCTATGACGAAAACCCCATCGCGGACCTTAGCGACCTGAACCAGGCTATTGCCGGAACAAAAGACAAAACCGGCACCGTAAAACTGGTCGTGTTGCGGGACGGCAAGGAAATCAACCTTGAGGTAAAAGCCAGCCAACTGGAATTCATACCCATCGCGCGGCGCTACTCTGCCAGTCTGGCAAAAGCGCTTGAAGACATAATGGCACACTTTGGTCAAACCGGCTATTACGACTGGCTTGCCGGACTCACCACCGAAAGCTTTTCAATCAATGTATTAGAAGAAGATTGCGCCTCCTGGGGTTATAACGGTACCGCAGAAATCTATCTTGAAGACCTGGAAAATCTTACCGGACTATCGGTGAAACAGCTCTGGCGTTCCGCAGAAAATAAAGAAACCGCTGATGAGAAGTCTTCTGCGCTTCTCCCTTTGCTCAAAGACGCCCTGAATCGTGGCGAAGCGGTACTTGTCTGGGGAGGCTGGTCGCAAAATCCTTATCTCTGGGGTATTGCCGCCCGATTTAATGCCCCCGACTCCACAATCTACGGCTACACCATCGGCACCGGTCAGGAGCAACCGCTCACTCTGGAAAAGGTTCAGGCGGTTTATGAAGTAAAATGTCGGGGCAAAGTCAGCCCGGACCCTGCTGACCTGTTAACCGCTGTCCTTGACAAGGCACTGGAACAGGGTCTGGCATCCACCGACTCAGGCTGGCACTCCGGACTTGAAGCCTACGACATCATCTTAAAAAAGTTAAGCCAATTTCCAATGTGTCCCGAGGGCGCTGATATTGCCACCAACCATTTCTACCGGCTGGTCTGGAGCCTGATTTCCAGCAAAGAAAGCGCCAACCGGCTCCTGGAAGATATGAAAGAGGCGCTACCAGAAAAAACCGCCCTCCTTGATGAAGCGATGGCACGCAACCGGGCAATCATCGGCAAACTGGAAGGGATTGCCGCTGCCCATCTGCCGCTCAACAGCATGGAAAACCAGCAAAAACTGGCGCGCAGCATAGTAGAGATTCAGGCAATTGAAAACGACCTGCTCGGGCTTTACGAAGAGATTATCGGCGAACTGTAATCACGGACCGCTGTCGTAAATATCGTCGCACTCCTCGTTCCAATCGTGCAGCCAGTTGTTGCGGCGCAAAAAATCCGGGTCTAAGGGACTGTTGAACAGGGCGATACAATACTTCCCCGAATAGGCGATTTCGTTATTGATTATCGATGGACTGCAGTTGCGCACCGTAACAATTCCCAGCGCACCACCGCCACCGCCATAAACTATCCGGCACCGGTCCAGAATCGAACCCTGTCCGCCCAGCGTCCCGAAATCAATTCCCCGCCATGCTCCGGGCTTGGCGCTGTCTCCGGTAAACAGTATTGAGTCGCCCTCGCCAATCGCCACCAGTTTACCGGGACCAACTTCACCTATTACCAAACCGGAATTGCTGCCAAAAATTACTGTCACCCCTGGTCCGATTGACAGCATCGGGCTAAAACTTGAACCGACCCCAATTATGCCGCTAACCCGGTACGGCGCCTGATGATTGAGCCAAACCGCATCGTTTGTGATTATACCGGCAACCACATCAATCCAGTTATTGCCGTTCTCATAAAACCGATTACCCGAGCCTAAACTCCCCACAAAAGGCGCCTCAATCCGCAAAGGCGCCAGGGCGCAACCGGTAATCGTATTGAACCCGAACTGATTAAACCCGCAGTTGAACAGGTAAATCCCGGCTGCCGCACTGTTGGTAATTTTTTTCCGACAATGTTTATCGGCACATAACTGATTATCGCCGCCACCCCATTCTTACCTCCCCGGTCAACAACACAACTCTTCAACAGCGTCTGGCTCTGGGTTGCATTCCAGAACTCAAACCCCTGCCAGTAACCATTAAAACCGGTAAAGGTAATCAAACCATAAGTGCCATCAGCAACCAGCCTGCCCGGCTTGCCTGTTCCGATACGAAAACGCACCGAGTCGGCAAAAAGCAAAGAACAGCCCGGAGCGATGGTCAAAATCGGGCTCGAATCACCGGCAACTGTCACCGTGCCGGTCACAAAATAAGGCACGCCCTGATTTGCCCAGATGCCCGACACTAAAAAGTCGCCACCCCGAATCTGGACAAAATTGGAATCGTTGTTGAGCAAGGTGTTGTTATCGCCAACCGTTCCGGCGGCTGAGGCATCAACCACCATTGGAAAACCGCTACAATCGGTAATCACATTGCCGCTGAAACGGGCAAAAGCCCTTCCTTGCGCAACCACCCCTTCCCCATCACAACTACGCAGCGAACAGTTCTCCACCTTAACCCGTGCATCTTTCACCGTCAACAGCGCACCCCGGCACTGTTCAATAATACAGTTCTTTAAAATACAGTCCGCAGACCGGGCATTGTTCAAAAACCATAGCCCCTGCCAGCGCTCGCCTTCAACTGCGTTCAAAAACCGGATTGGCTGCCGTGCCGTAGCCTCGGCTCTTAACCCACCACCAGTTCCACTTCCCACCACAATCCGGGCATCAGGTGCCAGTCGAACCTCAACCCCGGGCTCAATCGTTATCACCGCCTCAACCATCAAATCGCCATAAACATAATGGGGATTGTCTCCTGCTGCCCACACCTCGTCACTTCCAACCCTGCCCTGATGATGCCTTCCCGACCAGGGGTATGTTACCAGTTCAAAAAAAAAAGCCCGGTCATAACCGACCGCAAAAACTGTATGCTCACTACCCGCAACTAAATCTGACACATCCCAGTTAAACGCAAAAACCGAATCCCTGACCCGTGCCGCTGTGCCCCGCAACGAATCGTCAACAAAAAAGTCAACCTGCTCAACCCGTCGATTATCGGTCGCATAGATTGTCACCGTGACAACACCCGAAACCGTATCACCCGCTGTTGGAAAACCGATACGCACCCTGGGTGGCGTCTTATCCGGTCCTGGACAAAAAACAAAAAAACCTGCCAGCACCAGCAACCCGGTGCGACAGAACAACCTCTGCCCCGCCGCTCTCATTCGCTCTATCAAACTTCTCCTCATCCTACCAGCGCTTACCAACCGAATGGATTTGCCAGCCTTCACCCTGTTTCTTCAAATAAATCTCCATTCCCCGGCGCTGTTTCAGCACCCGGCGCCCTTGATAATAGGGCCAGGGTTTGAAATCCAGCGCCACCAGCGCCACCGAACCAAAAACCCGCACCATTCCGAACTCACAGTAAAGCGGCATAAATGGAAAAACCGGCTTCTCCTTAATTGCCTCCGGACTCTGCCAGACAACGGTATGCCCCTTGATATTTAGCGGCGCCTCCTCAATCCGATTGTGCTGCACAACCACAATCGTCTCCGGCAAACCAACCCTGCCCAGTTTGAGCCAGCCCCGGCCTTCATCCGAAAGCAAAAACTCCAGCGCCAATCGCGCCACCGCCCGCATCGCTAAAGTCTCACTCCTGCCATACTGAAAAGACTGATTCAAAATCCCTGAAACCCAGGCGAGTTCCCAGCCCGAATCGGCATAAATCCAGCTCTGGTAAAGATACTCGTAATCTTCCGCCCCATCAAAATAGGCATAGATTGAAGCGTGCCCTCCCAGCCCGCGGGTGTCAATCACCTTACCCTTTATCCGGACCAACCTTCTTCCCTGGCGCCAAACCTGAACTGCCGAATCAAACCGGCTGAATTCCACTTCGCGCCGGAACACCGGCACAAACAGCCGGTAAAGCGTGCGATGGTCACCGTTCAGCAACCCGGCACCAAACTGCTGCACCTTCAGTTCCAGTTGATACTCCGGCTTGGGCTCAACCGCCAGCAACAGTCCGGTGAATAAAAAAAGGGGGAGAAAAAACCTCATCAAAATTCAACGGGCCCGACCAGATTTGAACTGGCGATCTTCGCCGTGACAGGGCGACGTGTTAAACCAGGCTACACTACGGGCCCGAATAACTAATAATAATCTAAACTTTTTCCCTGTCAACACACGCACAATTGACACCAGCACCACCACCAATATAATCTAAAATAAAAAGGAGGACACCTTGGACCGTGAAACCGCCTGGCAGATGGTTACCAGTTCGGTGAAGAACCAGAACTTAATCAAGCATATGCTGGCGACTGAAGCCTGCCTGCGTGCCCTTGCCCGGCGCCTGAACCAGGACGAAGAAAAGTGGGGACTTGCTGGACTCCTGCACGACCTTGACTACGAACAGACCAAAGACGACCCCACAAGCCATTCCCTGATTGCCGCCCAGACCCTTGCCAACCATGGCGTTGACCCGGAAATCGTCCAGGCGGTGAAAGCCCATTCCGGCAATGTGCCGCCGGTTTCCCTTCTGGACAAAGCGATTGTCGCCACCGACCCGGTAACCGGTCTAATTGTTGCCGCCGCCCTGATGCACCCGACCAAAAAACTCGCCAATGTTGACACCGACTTCGTCCTGCGCCGCTTCAAAGACAAGCGGTTCGCTGCTGGTGCCAACCGCGAACAGATTCAAACCTGCTCCGAACTCGGTCTCTCCCTTGAAGAGTTTTTAACCGTCTGCCTCCAGGCGATGCAGTGCATCGCGGGCCAACTCGGTTTATAAATGTCCTCAACGCTCACCTTCCAGGAAATCATCCTTCGGCTCCAGAACTACTGGGCAGAACAGGGCTGTGCGATTCTCTCGCCCTACAACTCCGAAGTCGGTGCCGGCACCTTCAACCCGGCAACCTTTTTGCGCGTCCTGGACTCAAAACCCTGGAATGTCGTCTATTGCGAACCATCCAAAAGACCGCGCGACGGTAGATACGCCCAGAACCCATTACGGGTCCAACAGTTCTGGCAACTCCAGGTGATACTCAAACCGGCGCCCAACGATGTCCAGGACCGCTACCTGAAAAGTTTGGAAGCAATCAACATCGACTTGAAGAAAAACGACATCCGCTTCACCGAAGACGACTGGGAATCGCCCACTTTGGGCGCCTGGGGTCTTGGCTGGCAGGTAGAACTCAACGGCATTGAAATCACCCAGTTCACCTACTTCCAGCAGTGCGGCTCAATCGACCTCAAAATAATACCGGTGGAATTGACCTATGGCTTGGAACGGATTGCGATGTTCATTCAAAATGTCAACTCCATCTTTGATGTCCGCTGGAACGACCAGTTAACCTGGGGTGATGTCTATCGCCAGAACGAAGAAGAGTTCTCAAAGTACAACTTCGAAGAAGCCGACATAGAACTCCACCGCCTGCTGTTTGACCGCTTTGAGGCGGAGGCACAGCGGCTACTCAAACTCGGGCTTGTCTATCCCGGTTACGACTGCGTCATAAAATGCTCCCACTACTTCAACATCCTTGAAGCCCGTGGCGCCATCAGCGTCTCCGAACGGCAGAACTACATCGCCCGGGTCCGGCGCCTTGCCCGCCTTGCCGCCACCACCTACCTCAAAAAAGTTGAACCGGAAACCGCCCAAACATAATCAGTTAACCGCCCCTTGCTTCATCTCCGACACCCTACCATCATCAATTTTGCCCCTTGTTAAGTTTTTTGCTGCCCACCGCAGGCGGTGTTGTTGACACGGTGTTAACAACGGCATATCCTTTAACCGGGAGAAAAGATGCCTTACGCCGGTGCACCGATGAGTCTACTTTACGCCATTGTCATTCCCCTGATAAACATCTGGCTATCAGTCGGCATCCTCGTCACCGTCCTCTACCACTTAAGCCTGTTCTTCATCCGGGGCGAATTTCGCAACCCTGATGAACTTTTCCTTGACATCGCCGCCACGGTTATTCGCCTGCCGCTCTACCTCTTTCTCTGGCCTGTGATTTTCTTTTTTGACCGCAGCGCCCTGCACGAAATCAAACTTTTCCTCCTCTGGCTTGAGCCCAAAAACCGGGAAAAAAACCCAGAACTGAAAGAAGCGCTATCTGAACGCCGCTTCGGCAGAAAAGCGGTCACAAACTTTGAACTTGAAATCTGGCGCACGGTGAGCCGGCGCCGGGAACAGGCACGCAAATTGGAACGCCAGCGCCGGCTCAAACAACTGCCCGCTACAAGCCCGGAACTGAACAAAATCTGGCTTTTGATTGGCAAGGGCATCTCCAGCACCGGTGCCGAACTGCTCGTCCGCCTGTTTCCTGATGCGCTCCTGCCCGAAGAGATAAACGAAGCCGTCAAAGAGGAAGTCAAAATCCGCCTGCCTTGCCACTGCCCGCGCTGTGACCAACCCATCAACCCAACAAAAATCACCCTGCCCGAACCCTTTTACCTTGAAATCATCAGGGAAAACAAACCGCTCATTGCCGGTTGGGCATACGAGGGCAAAGTCCGTCAGGAGTTCCCTGCCTGCCCGAAATGCGGACTCCAACCGCCGGTAATGGAAGAAGAAGTCACCCTGTTTGGCAAAGCAAACGAAGTTGTTGAAGCGCTAAACCAGGGACTAAGTCTGCTCGAAGAAGAACCCGAACCAGTCTTCAGTCAGCTCATCGGCGTTGAAAAGGGTGGGCCATGGCTGCGCGTTGCTGCGGGTATAATTTTAACCCTTGGCGGCTTGATAATTATCGGCATCCTCTTCTGGTCGGTTTACTTCTTCATCACCTACTTTCGCTCCCTGTTCCGCATCTCGTAGTAAAATCGGTTTAATTGCCGTTCGCACCATTACCCTGCCCGCGCCACTTTTATCGCTGTCTTTCCTTGCCGGCTTTTCAAAACCCCAACCTCTTTTTCTCTTTCTCGCCCAGTTCTTCAGCCGCAACATTTTTGAGGTCCGACATCGTAATCTCCCGGTTTTCGGCGCTGCACCTCATCACCGCCTTCAAGACCACATTTTTGATTTGCCCGCCCGAAAGCGGATACAATCGGGCAAGTTCCCCAAACGAAACATCCGGACTCAACTTCGTGCAATCTTTAAGTAATATCCGCCAGATTTGCTCGCGCTGGTTTTCGTCCGGCAAATCAAACTTCACTTTATACAAAAACCGCCGGTCAAACGCCGGGTCAAAGGCAAATTCCCGATTCGTCGTCAGAATCAAAATGCCGTTAAACCGCTCAATCTCCTGCATCATGATATTGGTCATCAGATTGAAGGAGCGGTCCACCGCTCTTTTTTCCTCAACCCGGGCCCCAAAGCAGGCATCAGCCTCGTCAAAAACCAAAACGCAGTCTGCCCGTCTTGCCTCCCCGAAAATATTTTTGATGTTAGCCTCGGACTCGCCCACAAAGGGGCTATAGATGCTAGAATAGTCCGCGACACCCAGTTTTTTGTTAAGTGACCGGGCAATCGCTTCCGCAGTTGCGGTTTTACCGGTGCCGGGTGGACCATAGAAAACCATCGTTGTTCCCTTACCATAGAGAATCTTTCCGCCGATGCCGTAATCGTTGAACGCACGGTCCTGATTCCTGTACTGCCAGAGCGCCTGCTCAATCTGCCTTATTGTCGGTTCAGGCAAAGCCAGTTGGTCAAACGACAATTTGGGCTCTTTAATTGTGAGCAGTTCTACAGTCGGCTCGTTATCCATTTCCCCGTTTTTTATTTCACCAATCGGCGCCATCTCTTCTTGAAAGCCACAGATTTCGCAGAAAACCTCATCAGGAATTTTATACTCCTGCTCCACTACCGAATCATCAGAAGGACGCAGGGAGCGCGCTGCCACAATCAACCCTTTCTTGCGCAACCTGCTTCCGGGCAACAGCAGCCTCATATTGTCCATCATCTCCAGCGCATCAGCCGATATCCACCGTAACAAATCACGACCCTCTATCCGGTTGCGACTGTAAAACTGGGCAAAAAACAGCAACATCAGCAACTCTTTTTCTGCCTGTTCCAGCCCATTTTCCACGGCGATTCGCTCCAGCGGAATCACCACCCCATCTTGCTTTGCTTGATTAATAACCTGCTCCAGTTCCTTCTCATAAACCTCTTTTGGTAGAACTTTTGACTTACAGTTGTCCGTTACCCGCTCTTTAAAATCCTCTTCGATTGTGCACAGCTTGCCAGACTGGAAAATCTGCTTCACCACCGAATTCGGGTACTTTGCCTGGATTAGCATACTCTGTGCCTTCAGGTACTGACGGTTCAGTTCTTGTGCTTTTACTTTTACCTGTTCCATAGTTACTCCTTTTTGGGTTTAAAAAACTAATAACTTACACTAATTAAATAAGTTAACTCAAAAACACCGGTTGTTACCAGACCCGGCTCACTTTCTCGGGCTATATATATATAAATATACTGTTTTCTCGTCGAAGATTAAAAATCCTATTAACACATTGATATTTTAACACTTAACTACCTAAAAAAGTAGTTTTTTAAAGAATTTTGCCCTTAAGTCAGAATAATTCCCTAATATACCGACAGATTGTCAGTTAAAAAAACCTACAATTTTGTAGTGTCGACTCCCTGATATAACTTATTGATAACGAATGTGTTATCTCATATCACCAAGTTATGATTTTTACCCTGCTTTGTGTCTTTTTAAACTATGCTTCGCTTACCTGTCAGAGCCATCCGAGCCCAATTTGGAATGCACCGTCAGCATAAGCGGATACTTAACTATGATTCTATTGAGACTATATCTATATATTAGACGCCAAAATCGCAAAATCGATTCAAACTAAATGCATCTGAACTGTTAACCAATCAACCGCAATCTTAACCGACTATGTATAAACTGCTAATATATATGTAGTTATACCCCTGGACACCGTCCTTGAACCTATCGGCAAGGTAAAGCAGAAATCAGCCCGAAAAATCTTTGTTAATTTTCCCCGGATTTGCGTATCTAATAGTGAAGGGAAAAGGGTTTGGTAAGTGGCTCTAAGCCTGAACCTGGGAACCGCTCCCGGAG
>JGI11944J13513_1000546_pt1 | contig 35218 bp, 31 predicted proteins | sample TerdegcoTASludge_FD_13513 | JGI IMG/M metagenome (IMG submission 13513) | reverse complement strand
CGTAGACGAGATGGTGCAGGCCGTCGCGGCCGGTGCTGCCGATATACATGGCGGGTCTCTTGCGGACCGCCTCGAGACCGTTCAATACCTTGATGCTGTCAGCGCTGTAGGTTTCAGACATGTTGGACTGTTTTCGCTCCTCTGTACGAATCTTCTCGGGGTGTCTCTTCCCCTTGTCCGCTCTTCCTCACTTCCGATCCTCGCAACCTCGATGCGCGCATAGGAACACGAGTCAAGAAACGGACGCGTTTTCGATCCCCGGCCGGTTATATCTTCAAGGGCATGACGATGCACATGTAACTGGAATCCTGCGCCGGTCTGACCATGGCGGGCCTGAGGCCGCTGCGGATCTCGAGGGTGAACCTCTCCTCGTCGACGGCCTCGATGGCCTCGAGGAGGTAACGGACGTTGAACCCCACCTCGACGTCGCCTTCCTGGTATTGAATCTCCACCTCCTCGCTGGCCTCGCCCACGTCGGGGTTGATGGAGTTGAACACCATCTTGTCGGTCAGAAGCTTGATCCGCACGCCCATGTAACGCTCGCTGGCCATGACGCTCATCCGGCGAAGCGCGTGGAGGACCGCCGCGCGGTCGAGTTCCACCACGGTACCCTTGTCCTTCGGGATGACGCGCTTGTAATCGGGAAACTCGGCGTCGATGAGGCTCACTTTCAGGATGATGCCGTCCTTCTTCAGCACGCACATTCCCTTCTTCACCCCGATCTCGACCGCTCCGTCCTTGTCCTCGACGAGCCGCCGGATCTCTGTGATGCCTTTCCGGGGGATGATCATTCCCTTGTCGAGCTCCATGACCTGCTCCACCCTCGGGTCGGCACTCACGATGGAGAGGCGGTGTCCGTCGGTCGCCACCATGCGCATGACAAACCCTCCCGACGGCTCCTGCTCCGCCTTCAGGTAAACCCCGTTGAGGTTGACCCTCGACTCGTCGGTGGACATGGCGAAGTAGGTCTTCTTGATCATATCGCTGATCATGGCCCCGTCGACCCGGATGAAACCGACCTCCTCGTCGTCCATGATCTTCGGGAACTCGTCCGCCGGGATGCCGGGAACACGGAAGTTGACCTTCCCGCAGGTGATCGCCACCCAGTTGGAATCCTCCTTCCTGAAGTGAACCTCGTCACCCTGGATTTCCCGGATCATCTCGTAGAGCTTGCGGGCCGGCAGCGTGATCTCACCGTTCCTGACGACCTTCGCCTCGTAGTCCGCAACGAGACCGATCTCCCGGTCCGTCGCCACGATGCGGATCCGCTCGGACTCGGCCCGGATGAGAACATTGTTCAGCACAGGCATCGCCGTGCGCCTGTCCACAATCCCCAGCGTCCTCTGAACACCGCCCAGGAAAACGTCACGCCTCACAGTGAATTCCATAAGCCCGTTTCCTTTCCATCACTTGTTTTCGGTGGCTCACCTCAAGGACTGCCCGGCTCCCGTTGTTTCCCCCAGATCCCACAGCCCCTATTTATTCTTTCTTAATAACAAGAGGAAGAGTAAGGATTGTTAACAGTAGGGTCTGTTCATATGTGGACAGCTTCGATTCTCGTTCCCGCAAGCCGGATTGCTCCGATTCGGCCTGTGAAAGAAACGTTGGCTCTCCTGTCAGTGTCTGTTGAGAGTCTCCTCGATCTCCCGAACAACAAGCTCCACCTTGGGATCCTTCTCCAGAAGGTCCTTGATCTTATTGTTTGCGTAAATGACCGTGGAGTGGTCCTTTCCACCTATTTTTGCACCGATATCCGGGAACGAATGGGAGGTAAGCCTTCTTGCAAGATACATGGCAATCTGGCGCGGAATCACGAGGTTCTTATTCTTTTTCTGCGACTTCAAGTCATTGATTCTGATGTTGAATTTTGCGGCCACCGTTTTCATGATCTCGTCGATGGTCACTTCCGGCCTTTCTCCCTGCTTGAAGAATTTCTTCAGCACTTCCTTGACGAGATCCATGTCAATTTCCCGCCCCGTCAGCGATGCGTAGGCTCCGATGCGGATGATGAAGCCCTCGAGCTCGCGGATGTTCGATTCCGCCTTCGAGGCAATGTAGTACGCAACATTCTTGGGAAGGGAAATGTTGTTTTCCTGCGCCTTCTTGTCGACGATGGCAACCTTTGTCTCGATCTCGGGCGGCTGTATGTCCGCGATGAGCCCCCACTCAAAGCGGGAACGGAGACGGCCTTCAAGGTTCGGAATGTCCTTGGGAAACTTGTCGCTCGTCACGACGATCTGCTTGCCCGAATCGTGCAGCGTGTTGAAGGTATGGAAAAACTCCTCCTGGGTCCTCTCCTTTCCGGCAATGAACTGGATGTCATCGATGAGCAGGGAGTCTATGTTCCTGTATTTCTCCCTGAATTTCTGCATTTTGTCGTACCGGATGGAGTTGATCATCTCGTTCATGAACTCCTCGGCCGAAACGTAGAGGACATTGGCCGAGGGAGTGATCCTGAACGTGTGGAGCCCGATCGCATTGAGAAGATGCGTCTTGCCGAGTCCGACCCCTCCGTAAATGAAAAGCGGGTTGTAGTTCTTGGCCGGCGCCTCAGCAACGGCGACCGCCGCGGCGTGGGCAAACTGGTTGCTGGGACCGACGACGAAACGCTCAAAGTTGTAATTGGGGTTGAGCGACGGGTGAATCTTGTTCGTAATTTCCGCCTGTTCGACGTTCTTCAGCCGTTCTGCGGGAGCGGGCTCGGAAACGGCGGGTTTTTCCTGGAATGGGACCTTTTCGATGGTGAACCGGACATTCATGGGAACCCCGGCCACGGACGACACCGATTCCTTGATGATGTCCACGAAATGGTCCGTCAGCCAGTCCCTGAAAAATCGATTCGGGACCTGAAGTTCCACACCCGAGGACTCGAGCGAAACGATCCTCACGGGGCTGATCCAGGTGTCGAAATTTTGCTTCGTCACCTTTTCCCTTATGATATCGATACTTTTATTCCAGAAAGATTGCAATTTCACCCCGCCCTATAAACAGCATGTAAACATTTGTTGATATCTTGAACCGGAGAACTCCATCCCTTTGCGAGCATTTACTTTTCAAGGTAAAAAGAAAAAAGTACCTTACTGCCTTTTCATGATTTCAATAAGATGTCGAGCAGCCGGTCGAGTTCGTCGGGGGAACCGAAGCGGATCTCGATAGCTCCTCCCCGTTTCCTGTTGTGAATGAGAACCCGGGTCATGAGTCTCCTGGAAAGACGCTTCTCCAGCTCGGCCAGAAGCTCATCACGGCCGGAGACCTTTGGCGAAGCCTTCCCCTTCTTCTTTCCGCGCGCAAACGCCTCGGCTTCCCTGACGCTTAGACCCCTGGAGAGGATCGCCTTGAAGAGACGGTTCTGCTCTTCAACGGACTCCAGCGCGAGGATGGCGCGTGCGTGACCCGCCGAGAGGGTCTTTTTCGCAATGGCATCGCGGATCTCATTCGGCAGCTTCAGCAGCCTCAGGGCGTTGGTCACCGTGGATCGGTCCTTTCCGACGGTGGAGGACAGGGCCTCGTGGGACAGGCCGAACTCGTGGATGAGACGGTGGAACGCCTCGGCCTCCTCCAGGGGGTTGAGATTGGCCCTCAGGAGGTTTTCGATCAGCGAAAAGACCGCAGCATCCTGGTCGGCCGCGTCCCGGACGATGACGGGCACGCTCTTGAGGCCTGCTTCCTGTGCGGCCCGCCAGCGACGCTCCCCGGCGATGATTTCGTAGCCCCCATCGGATTTTCTTGCGACGATCGGCTGGATGATCCCGCTCTCCCGGATGGATGCGACAAGACTCCTGTGCTCCTCGGGATCGAAATCCTTCCTCGCCTGGTAACGGTTTGGAACGAGCTCCTCGATGGCGCAGGTCATCAGGACCGGTTTGTCCCCGATCTTTTCGAGAAGGTCGGGAAACATGGCGCCGAGGCCCCTGCCGAGCGAGTTCTTTTTGATCATCCTAGGCTCTCCCGTCGTAGAGGATTTCGTGGGCCAGATCCATGTAGGCCACGGCCCCTCGGGACTTCACGTCGTAGAGAATGATCGGGAGCCCGTGGCTGGGGCTCTCCGAGATCCGGACATTGCGCGGAATCACCGTCTTGAACACCTTGCCGCCGAAGTGGTTTCGGACCTCCTCGACAACCCGGTGCGACAGCCGGTTTCGTACGTCGAACATGGTGAGCAGGATCCCGCCCAGGGAAAGCGACGGGTTCATCCTGGTACGTACGAGTTTTACGGTGTTCAAAAGGTGCGCCAGACCCTCGAGAGCAAAGTACTCGCACTGCAGCGGGATGATCACGTAGTCCGATGCCACCAGCGCATTGAGCGTCAGAAAGCCCAGCGACGGGGGACAGTCGATGATACAGTAGTCATAGGGTGTCTGAAGCCTGGCCAGCAGGGCCCTGAGCCTGTTTTCCCGCTCCTCGATGGACACGAACTCGATTTCCACGCCGACGAGGTCCTGGTTTGAAGGGGCCACGTCGAGCGTCGGGATCTGGGTCTTGACGATGACGTCCTCGAGGCTGCAGCGCCCGATGAGGGCATGATAAAGATTCTTGTTTTCAATCGATGACTTGTCTATACCCATCCCGCTTGTCGTATTGCCCTGGGGGTCTCCGTCGATGAGCAGGACCTTCTTTTCCGCCGTGGCGAGGGACGAGGACAGATTAATGGCTGTCGTGGTCTTTCCGACCCCTCCCTTCTGATTGGCAATACATATAATTTTTCGCATGCTGTATCGCAGAAACAGGATGTTTTGCCGGATGGATTGAGTTGGTCGATGCTAGCATAAAAAGGGGGTTTTTCAAAGGAATTTTTGACGGGGGTGGAAAACAAAAAAAACTTTTAATATCAAAACTTTAAATTCATTCTAAATGCCTCGTCAACCGGGTTTATCCACAAGGACGATACGCCTCCTGTCGCCGGTGAGGGGAAGGGTGAACGAATGGTCTTTGACAATCCTGAAATTCAACGTTTTCAGGGAATCGAGGGCCGCTTTTTCCGTCTCGAGTGACGGGCCTTTCATGGCGGCGAGGATGCCGCCCGTTTTCAACAGCGGAAGAGCACCCTCCAAGAGGTCTTTCATCTTGAAGGTGGCCCTCGATACGATCGCGTCAAAAAGGGGGCAGGGGCTCTTGGAAAGCAGTGCCTCGAGGCGGCAATTCATGACCTCGATGTCCTTCAAGCCCAGCCTCCGGATGACTTCCCTGAGGAAGGAGCATTTTTTTCGCGAGGCCTCGAGCAGGGTGAAACAGAGATCGCTGCGAAAAATCTTCAATGGAATCGAAGGGAAACCGGCCCCGGAGCCGATGTCGAGGAGACTCGCGGGACCCCCGGGAAGAAAGGGAAGCAGCGCGAGAGAATCGATGACGTGCCTCACGGGCAGGTCGGTCTCCGACCGCAGGGAGATGAGGTTCATCTTGCTGTTCCAGAGCAACAGGGTATCCCGGTAGACCTCGAGCAGGGCGATCCGGTCCTGCGGCATGTCGATGCCCATCTCTTCCGCCGCGTCCAGCAGTATCTGTCGAAAATTTTCTTCCAATTCCTGTAACCTGAAGCCTGAAGTTGATGCCTGATGCCGTTTTTTTCGCTTACCAGACCAGGCAATGCGTGGCAACGAAAAAGAAGGAATCGGCACCCGGAACTATGGTACACTCGCGCCACCTTTCTGCGAGGTTCGAGGCATGGCCTCTCAAGTCCTCCTGGACAATGTCACCGTCGTTCTGAACAGGCCGAAGTACCCGGGCAACATCGGCTCCGTGGCCCGCTGCGCCAAGAACATGGGCATCGAGAACATCCTTGTTGTCGGCGGGACCGATTACGAGAAGGAAAAGATACTCCAGATGTCGACCCACCTGGCCGCTGACGTGGTGGACCGGATCCGATACGAGCGCGACCTGGCAAAGGCCCTATCCGGGTTTCAGTACATCGTGGCGACGACGGCCCGGGTGGGCCGTGCAAGGCCCGCCTGCCAGACGCCGCGAGAGGCCGCGGCGAAGCTCGTGGGAATCTCGCAAAAAAACCGCGTCGCCCTCCTGTTCGGAGCCGAGGACGCGGGGCTTACCAACGACGAACTCCGCTACGGGCACCTGCTCGTTCACATCCCGGTCTCGGAGCGTTTCCGGTCCATCAACCTCTCCCATGCCGTCATGATCCTTTGCTACGAGATCTTCACGGCCGCCTCCGAGAAGAAGACCTTCGCGCCGAGGCTCGCCTCGTCGGGTGAACTTGAGGGGATGTACGAGCACATCAAGGAAGTGAGCCTCCGCATCGGGTTCATCAACCCGCAGAACCCGGAGTACTGGATGACGAGCATCCGCCGCTTTCTCTCGAGGGTGGAGCTGCGGTCGCGGGAAGTGAAGATCATCCGGGGGTTCTGCCGCCAGCTCGACTGGTTCTGCGGGAAACAAAATCCTTGACTTTCAAGGGGGGTCTGCGCCATTCTTCACCGGAGCGCCCTCGGGAATTCCATAAGCATCAAAGGGGGTTGCAGGAGGATCGTACCATGCACAAAACCTTTTCCTTCACGGGAGCGAAAAAGATCGTCTTCGGCTGCGGTTCCTTTTCCGGGCTCGTCGGCCAGGTGCGGGACATGAGGGCCAAAAGGCCCTTCATCGCCATGGACGGCAATCTGGCCGCGCTGGGGATGCGCGACAGGGTCCTGGATCTGTTCGAACGGGAAGGGATGAAGCCCGTCCTGTACGACAGGGTGCAGCCGGAGCCGCCCCTGGAGCAGGCCGACGAGGGGGCCGGGCTCGCCCTGAAGGGTAAGTGCGACATCGTCATCGGGATCGGGGGCGGGAGCGCCATGGACGTGGCCAAGGCCGTGGCCGTCGTTTCCGCCCACGGAGCCCAGGCAAAGGACTTCCTGGGCCTCAACAGGGTACCCGGACCGGGGATCCCCACGATCATGGTCCCCACGACGGCAGGGACGGGCAGCGAGGTGACCTTCACGGCCGTCTTCGTTCGCCACGATCTTCAGAAAAAAGAGGGGATGAACAGCGTCTTCATGTACCCCGATCTGGCACTGCTCGACCCGGAGGTGACCCTGAGCCTTCCGCCCCAGCCGACGGCAGCCTCCGGCATGGACGCGCTGTGCCACGCCATCGAGTCCTACACATCGGTGATCGCAAGTCCCGCAAGCGAGATGTTTTCCCTGGAGGCCGTCAGGCTGATTGCCGAAAACCTGAGGACCTGTGTCCATAACGGCAAGGACCTCGAGGCCCGCGAGGGACAATTGCTGGGGAGTCTCTATGCGGGCATCGGGCTGGCAAACGCCGGTGTGGGAGCCGCGCACTCCCTTTCCTATCCCCTGGGCGGCAAGTACGGCATCTCCCACGGCGTCGCCAACACGTTGATGCTTCCCCGCATCATGGAGTACAACCTCCCGGGGGCCCTGGAGAAGTTTGCCGTCGTGGCCGAGGTCATGGGGGAAAACACCGAGGGACTCTCCGTTCGGGATGCGGCCATGCTGGCCGTGGAAGCCGTCGACGTCCTCATCGAGGACTGCGGCATCGCCACGGGTCTCGAGGAACTCGGGATCCCCGAGGAGGACTTCCCCGAGATGGCGCGGGTGGCCATGACGGTCACGCGGCCGCTGGAGAACAACCCCCGCAAGGTGACCCTCGACGACGCCATCGCGATCTACCGCACGGCCCTGTGAAAAGGCGGAAGTTAGGAAGCGCGGAAGATCAGAACTATCCTGACTTCCGAGCTTCGTAACGTCTCAACCGCCCGACCACAGGGTCGGGGGATTGCATCAAGACAATCTATCTCACACTGCAAAGCGGAGGCAGAAAGAAATGGCCGGTTCGGAACTGATCGGAAAAGAGGAAATCAAGGAACTGATGGATGTGCTGGAAACGGGCGTCCTGATGCGATACGGGCACGACAAGGAACGGAAGGGCGTCTTCAAGGTCCGCCAGTTCGAGCAGGGCTTCGCAAGATACCTGGGTGCCGGGTACGCCCTGGGGGTCTCCTCGGGCACGGCGGCGCTGAAGGTGGCCCTCACGGCCCTCGACGTGGGCCCCGGTGACGAAGTCATCGTTCCCCCCTTCACCTTCGTCGCCACCTACGAGGCGGTCCTGGAGACGGGCGCGGTCCCGGTCGTCGGCGACATCGACGAGAGCCTCAACCTCGACCCGGACAGCATCGAAAAGCGGCTCTCGCCATACACGAAAGCCGTCATCCCCGTTCACATGTGCGGCGCGCCGTCGCGCATCGACCGAATCGTGGAGATCGCGGGGAAACACAGGCTCAAGGTCCTCGAGGACAATGCCCAGAGCGCCGGCGGCAGTTTCCGCGGTAAGAAGCTGGGGACCTGGGGAGACATGGGAATCCTCAGCTTCGATTACTACAAGACCATGACGACGGGCGAGGGCGGCATGGTGATCACCAACAGCAAGGAACTCTATGACCGCTCGGACTGGTACCATGACCACGGTCACGACCACAACCCCAAAGTGACGAGGGCCATGGAGGGTCGGTTCATCCTGGGCTTCAACTACCGGATGAACGAGCTCCAGGGGGCCCTGGGGCTTGCGCAGCTGCGCAAACTCGACACGATCATCGGCGAGCAGAGGAAGAACAAGGCCGCCGTCAAAAGCGCCCTCAGCGGGGTGCCGGGCATCCGTTTCCGCGCCATCCCGGACCCGGACGGCGACACGGCCACGTTCATCGCCTTCAGCCTGCCCTCGGCGGAGGCGACGAAGGCCTTCCAGAAGGCCATGTCGGCCGGCGGCGTGGACTTCGTCTACTTCTACGAGAACTTCTGGCACTACCTGCCCAACTGGGAGCACTTCATCGCCAAGTGTACCGCCTGTTCCGCCAGGTACCCCTTTGCGGACCCCTCCTACAAGGGCAAGGCCTCCTACGGGCGTGAGCTCTACCCGAAGGCGGAGGCGATCCTGTCGCGGACGCTGTTCATGGCCGTGCCCGTGAAGATGCCCGCAGGGCGTGTCGAGCAGATTGCCGCCGCCGCAGAGAAGGCGGCCAAGGCGATCTGAAAAAGCATCCTGTATTGCCATAAGCCCCGAACCGTATGCCCTTCGCCCGATGCGGAGCGGCACAGGAACCAGGAGAAAATCATGTACATCGTAACCGGCGGGGCCGGGTTCATCGGAAACGTGTTCGTCTGGAAGCTCAACCGGGAGGGGATCGACGACATCCTGATCGTCGACTCGCTCGGCACCTCCGAGAAGTGGAAGAACCTCGTGAAGCGGCGCTACGCCGACTTCATCCACAAGGACGCCTTCTACGAGATGCTCTGCGGGGGCACGCTCCCCTTCAAGGCGAAGGCCGTCATCCACATGGGGGCCTGCTCCTCGACGACGGAGCGCGACGCCGACTACCTCATGGAGAACAACTTCCGTTACAGCTGCGCCCTGGCCCGCTGGGCCGTCGAGAGGCGGATCCCCTTCCTCTACGCCTCGAGCGGAGCGACCTACGGCGACGGTTCCCTGGGCTTCTCCGACGACGACCGGATCACCCCGAAGCTTCAGCCCATCAACATGTACGGCTATTCGAAGCAGCTCTTCGACCTCTGGGTGATGCGCAACGGGCTTGTCGGGAAGGTCGTGGGGATCAAGTTCTTCAATGTCTTCGGACCCAACGAGTACCACAAGGGCGAGATGCAGAGCGTCGTCCGCAAGGCCTTCCACCAGATCCGGGATACGGGGAAGGTGAGGCTGTTCAAGTCCCACCGCGACGGATTCGGCCACGGCGAGCAGATCCGGGACTTCGTTTACGTGAAGGACTGCGTCGAGGTCATGTGGTGGTTCCTGCAGAACCCGAAGGCCAGGGGCATCTTCAACCTCGGAACGGGAAAGGCCCGCACGTGGAACGACCTGGTCAAGGCGGTGTTCAGGGCCTCGGGCCTGAAACCCAAAATCGAGTACATCGACATGCCCCTCGAGATCCGGGACCAGTACCAGTATGTGACGGAGGCGAAGATGGAAAAGCTTCGAAAGGCCGGCTGCCCCGTCCGGTGCCGCCCGCTGGAGGATGCGATCGAGGATTACGTGGTCAACCACCTGCAGAAAACGGATCCGTACCTGTGAAAGGCCGCTGACCGGGGGGCATGCGAACCTTCACAGCTTCTTACCTTCTGCTCCGCAGGAGACTTGAGTTCGAACATCTGTCGGTAGAGCAAGAAGCAAGCATCGGGTTGCCAGGAAAGGAACATGAAGGTCGTCGTCATCATCCCTTCGCGGTACCAGTCGTCGCGGTTCACGGGCAAGCCGCTGGCCGACGTTCTCGGCAAGCCCATGATCCAGCACGTCTACGAGAGGGTGCTGCGGTCGAAGACCGCCTCGCTCGCGGCCGTCGCGACCGACGACCGGCGGATCCTCGAGGCCGTCGAGAAGTTCGGCGGGCGCGCCATCCTCACCTCGCCGGAGCACCCCTCCGGCACGGACCGCATCGCCGAGGCCGTGGAAACCCTGGGCCTGGCCGACATGGACATCGTCGTCAACGTCCAGGGAGACCAGCCCACCTTCGAGCCCGCCCAGATCGACGAGGTCGTGCAACCGCTCCTGGAGGATCCCTCCGTGGACTTCTCGACGCTGATCTACCGGATCCGCAGGGACGAGGAGGTGACCGACCCCAACGCCGTAAAGGTCGCCTTCGACAAGGACCACTTCGCCCTGTACTTCTCGCGCTCGACGATCCCCTTCGTGCGGGAGCGGGGGAAAAAGGCCGACTACTGGAAGCACCACGGCATCTACGCCTATCGGAAATCCTTCCTGATCGCCTTCACGAAGCTCCCCCAGGGGACCCTGGAGAAGCTGGAGGCGCTGGAGCAGCTCCGGGCCCTGGAGCACGGATACCGGATCAAGGTGGTGGAGACGGAATTCGACTCCATCGAGGTGGACACCCCCGCGGACCTGGAGCGCGTCAAGGCGCTCATGGCCGCGCAGAAGGCGTGACGGGCCCATGAAGATCATCGACTCCCACATGCACTGCGGAATCCAGAATTCGGATCAGCCCATCGAATTGATCCGGGCCTACCTCGACCGGGCGGGCATCCGGGGGGCCTGCCTCTATCCCCCCGTGGAGGACATCTACGACCGCACCGACTATCACTTCGAGGACAGCGCCCGCTGGGTCGCCTGCCGGCAGATGGCCAACGAGTACCTCCTCGAGATCCAGCAGAGGGACCCCGACATCCACGCGTACTACTTCGTCTGGAACGATTTCCGAAAGGGAGAGCTGAAGAAAGGCTACCGGGGGATCAAGTGGCACCGCCACGAATACGAGCCGGTCTACCACTATGAGGACCCGGCCTGCGAGGCGTTCCTGGAAGAGGTCTACCGGCTTCGGCTCCCCGTCGTCCTGGAGGAGTCCTTCCGGAACACCCTGTACCTCATCGAGCGGGTGGCCGGGCGCACCCCGATCATCATCCCGCATCTCGGGGGGCTCAACGGGGGCTTCGACGCGCTCTTCGAGGCGGGCGTGTGGGACGGCGATACGGTGTATGCCGACACGGCCCTCGCGTCGACCCGGGAGATGGAGCGGTTTTTGAGGCGCTACGGCAGCCGCAAGCTGCTCTTCGGCAGCGACTTCCCCTTCGGCATTCCCTCGAGCGAGCTTTCAAAGGTCCGGGGCCTGGGGCTGAAGGACGAGGAGTTCGAAAACATCGTCAACCGGAATATCCTGCAGCTCATCCGGCAGGAAGAGAGAGGTTGAGAAGGTGAGAGGGTAAGAATGTTGGATATCACCGAGGCCCTTTGCCCGCTCCTCACTTCTCCAACCTTCCTCCCTTCAAACCCTCTTACCCTCGATTGCGCGGGGTATCCGGCATTCGGGCATTCTTGAACAGCCTGGAGTAACGAAGGAGAAGAAAGGGATGGCGGCATGAAGATCCTGGAAGGTCTCTACGGGTTCCTCTGGCAGAGCGCCGGCGAGAACAACTGCAACAGCTTCTTCGTCGACGGAGCGAAGAAGATCCTCATCGACCCGGGACACCGACACCTCTTCCAGCACGTCCGCAGAGGCCTGGGGCGGATCGGCGTCACCCCGGAGCAGATCGACGTCGTCCTCGTCACCCACGGGCATCCGGATCACCTCGAGACCGTGGCGTCCTTGGGCCCCTCCACCCGGTGGGCCATGAGCCGTATCGACTACGAGTTCGTCATGAGGTACCTGGGCTCCCGAACGGAGTTCCCGAAGCCCGCATTCTTCCTTCAGGAGGGTGATCTGGGGATCGGGGACAGGGCCTTTGAGGTGCTCCTGACGCCCGGCCACTCGCCGGGGTCGGTCTGCCTGTACTGGCCGGAGAAGAAGGTGCTCTTCACGGGGGATGTGGTCTTCAGCCAGAGCATCGGCAGGACGGACCTGCCCGGCGGGTCGGGCAGGCAGCTCAAGGAGAGCATCTCGAGGCTGGCGGAACTCGACGTGGAGGTGCTCTGCCCGGGTCACGGGGACGTGGTGGCCGGGCGCGAGCAGGTGAAAAAGAACTTCAAGATGATCCAGGACTTCTGGTTCAACTATTTATGACCGCCAGGAAGCGCTTCGAGCAGGCAGCCTGCAACTGTTCCCTCTGCGCCTTCCATTGCGGGTCGGCTTCCGGGTTCGGAATGACGGCCGAACCCGCGATCCCCAGCGATTCCAGCTCCCTCCGTTGCCGCTCCGTCAGGGCGGTCTTCTTCGCATCGAGCTCCGCCCGGCAGGAGCGAAGGGTTTCCTGCAGCCGCTCTTCGGGCGTCCCGATCAGCTCCCGGACGATCCGAAAGAGGAGCTCGTTGTCCGAGTCGGGGTCTATATGCGCGGCCAGGGCGGTTTTCAGGTGACCCAGCGCCTCCGCGGCGCGTCCGGCCTTTTTTTCCTTCTCCAGCTCGCCCCTCGCGTCGTCGAGGGGGAGGTTGCCGTCCAGGAGCCTCTGGATGAGGCCCCGGATGTGCTTTTCACGCTCCCGCCGATGCCACGCCTCCCGCTCTTCCGGGCTTGCGGAAAGGTTTTTCGTGCGCTCCATGATGAGGTCGATGGTGCTTTTGATCTCAGCCATGCTTTTTATCCTCTTGCAACCAAGTGGGCCAAAGCCGGCCGCCCGGAGAAGGTAAGAAGGTAAGAGGGTGAGAACGTTGGATGAGCCGGGGGTAAAACCCTACCATCAGCAAATCCAACCTTCTCACGTTCTAACCCTCTTACCCTCTGTTTTGTAGAAGGTCTTGCGTCCAGGCGAGCGTAAACGGCCCGGGTGATGGAAGCTCTCGCTCCTGCGAACGGACCCGAAGCATAATCCCTCCGAGGAGAATTGTCCATGAAAAAGGCGGGGTCGCGGACTAGGTTCGAAGGATGTCCACGGGCTCGAACTGGGTGGCCTTTTTCGACGGGTAGATGCCCGCAAGGATCCCCACGAGGACGGAGGCGGCGAAGGCGATGGAAAGACCCGTGAGGGACAGCGTGAAGGGGTATTTCAGCACAGCCAGCAGGACGACGCTGATCAGGGCCCCCGAGAAGACGCCGATCATGCCGCCCGCAAGCGAGATGATGGACGATTCGATCAGGAACTGCAGCACGATGTCGCGCTTGCGCGATCCGACGGCGCGGCGGATCCCGATCTCGAGCTTTCGCTCGTTGACGATGAGGATCATGATCGAAAGGATGCCGAGGCCGCCGATGATGAAGGATACCGCCGCGGCGATCCGTCCGAGGACCGTGATGAGATCCATGGCCTGCGACTTGAGGGCCATGACGTCCTTCATGTCGATCACGGCGAAGTCGTCATTCTGCCCCGGCCCGATCTTGTGCCGCTTGCGCAGCAGGGCTTCGATGTCGGTTTTCGTCGGGGAGACGAGATCGTCGCGGGTGACCTGTACGAAGATGTTGCTCACGTTGGTCTTGTTGACCAGAACCTTCAGGTAGGTCTGCAGGGGGACGAAGATCTGGTTGTCCTGGTCGGCTCCGGAGACGTCCGACCCCTTCTCCTCCATGATGCCGATCACCTGGAAGGGCACGCGCCAGATCAGGATGTACTTCCCGATCGGATCCTCGTCGCCGAAAAGCTTCTCCACGACCGTCCGGCCCAGAACGGCCACCTTGTTGCGGTCGAGGTTGTCCTGCTCGGAGATGAAACTCCCTTCCTTGGCGCGGAAGTTCCGGATGTCGGGGAAATTCGGTTCCACCCCGCCGATGAGAATCCCCTTCAGGGAGATGCTGCCGTAACGGACGGGGAAGGTCTTGTAGCCTGCGGCGGACAGATCGGCGACAGAGGGGAGGGAATCCTTGATCGCGCGGGCGTCCTCGGGGGTCAGGTTCGTCGCCTGGCTCATTAGAGGAGTGCCCGCGCCGACGCGCCGGACGATGCCGCTGCGGACGATGAGAAGATTCTTGCCGAGGCTGTCGATCTCCTGCTCGGTCTTCACGGCAAGCGATCCGGAGAGATTGGAGACGATGATGAGCGAGAACGTGCCGAAAAACACCCCCAGCACGGCCAGCGCGGTGCGCCACTTGAACTGCACCAGCGAGCGCCTCGCGATCTTCAGGTTGAGCAGGATGCGCCTGAGGTCCATCGTATCATCACTCAGTTGCCACGGTTCAAAGGGCCCGGCGGGCAGGCGCCTTCGAGTGAAAGAAGTTAGGAAGTTATGAAGAACGGAAGCGCGGAGTGGATTGAAGAATGTTCTTGTCCGCTCTTCCTCACTTCTGCTCTTCCGATCTTCACAGGCTTGAAACCCTCGACCGAACGCAATCGATCACCGTGCCATGTGCTTCGTACAGACCGACACTAGGTCCGTATCGCCTCGATCGGATTCAGGTTCGCCGCCTGCCGCGCCGGGTGGAGCCCGAACCCCACCCCGACGGCCCAGGAGAGCACGAGGCCGATGACGAAGGCCTTCCAGGAAAAGTACACGGGAAACTCGGCCACGTGCGTGAGCAGTTGCGCCGAGATCACGCCGAGGATAAACCCGACGACGCCCCCGGCCGAGGTGATCATCACCGCCTCCACGAGAAACTGCGCCAGGATGTCCCTCTTGCGGGCGCCCACGGAGCGCCGGATCCCGATTTCCTTGACCCGCTCCTTCACGGACAGCAGGAACAGGTTTGCCAGGACGAACCCCGCGACGATGAGGGAGATGACGCCCACGACCCCGATGAAGACCACGAGGGAGCCCGTGAGGGCCACGAGGAACTTCACGATATCCTTGGACGTGAAGATTCGGAAGTCGTCGGGCTGCCCGTCGGGGATCCTGTGCCTGTAGCGCAGGAGCCGCTTGAGCTCCTCGACGCGTCCGTCGATGTTTTGCAGGTCGGTGAAGCGCAGGCGTACGGCGTGGACGTACCGCTGCTCGTTCAGGAGCTTCTTCATCACCGTCGTGTAGGGCATGATGATCCGGTTGTCGAGGCTGCCGCCCCCCGGGGAGGTCCCGCGCTCGGAGAGCACGCCGACGATCTGGACGGGCAGGTTGCGCACCTGGACGAACTTGCCCACGGGGCTCTGCTCGCCGAAGAGTTCGCGCGCCGTTTCCTGACCGATGATCCCCACATTTGCGTGGCGACGGATGTCCTCCTCGGTGAAGTCGGAACCCTCGACGACGGGCCACGTCCAGGCCACGCTGTAGTCGCTCGTGGAGCCCACGATCTGGCTCTGGTAGCGGTTGCCCCGGTAGGACACGGTGGCGGTTCCCACCCATGCCGAGGGGGCGACGACGTAGGCCGTGGGGAAGGCCTGGCGGATGGCCTCCACGTCCTCCAGGGTGATCGTTCTTTCCCTCTGGCCGATGGCGCGGGACTCCTCGCTTCCGCCCATGAGCATGACGGAGTCGGGGCCGAAGCTCGCGACGATGTCGAAGGCCTTCTTGTAGGCACCTTCCGTGGCGGCGACGATGATCGTGATGGCCGAGATTCCCAGGGCGACGCTCACGAGGCAGAAGAAGGTCCTGAGCTTGAAGGCCTTGACCGCCTCGAAGGACTGGATGAGCAGCAGGGAGAAACGTTCCATGAAAACCGGGCGTAAGGGGTTAGGGCTTACGGCTTGGGGAATGGGAAATATCTTGTATTGCCATATGCCATAAGCCTTAAGCCGTTAGCCATTTATTCAATGATGACCCCGTCGCGGATGTGGATGATCCGCCGCGCGTAGGCGGCGATGTCCGCGTCGTGGGTGATGACGACGACGGTCTTGCCGCGCTCGTTGGTGCGGGTCAGAACGCCCATGATCTCCCCGGCGGTTCGGCTGTCGAGCTGGCCCGTGGGCTCGTCGGCCAGCAGGAGCTCCGGGTCGTTGATGAGGGCCCTGCAGATGGCGACCCGCTGCTGCTCGCCGCCGGAGAGCTGGGTGGGGCGGAACTTCATCCTCTCCTCGAGACCGACGAGCTTGAGCAGCTCCGCGGCGCGCTCGCGGACGCGGTCCTTCTTCTTCTCCCGGTAGAGCGTCGGGACCAGGACGTTCTCCAGGACCGTGGCGTAGGGCAGAAGGTAAAAGCTCTGGAAGACGAAGCCAATGTGCTCGTTTCGAAGCTCCGAGAGCTCGTCGTCGTTGAGCTGCATCACATCGCGGCCGGCGAGGAGAAACCGGCCCGACGTCGGCACGTCGAGGCAGCCCATGAGGTTCATCAGGGTGGACTTCCCGGAGCCGGAGGTGCCCATGATGGCCGTGAATTCGCCTGGCTCGATCCGGAGGTTGACGCCCTTGAGAACGTGGAGGTCCTGGTCCCCCACGCGGAAGCTCTTGGTGATGTTCTCCATGAGGCAGACGGGGGTGGACATCACTTCATGGCCCCCTTCTGCGGGGCCCTCGCGTCGGATGTCACGGGCAGGATGATCTTCGTGGCCAGCACGTCGCCTTCGCTTGCCCCGGAGAGGATCTCCGTCCGGTCCTCGCCGCGGATGCCGATCTTGAGGGTGAGCGACTCGACCCTGTTCTTCCCCGTGACCTTGTAGGCCACCTGCCTGCCGCGTTCGAACTTCACGGCGGCGTTGGGCGCGGTGAGAATGTCTTTCTTGTCCTCCGTGATGATCCTCACGTGTGTCGTCATCTCCGGCTTGAGGTAGGCGGCGTCGTCCGGGGGGATCTTCATCGTGGAGAGGTAGTATACGATATTCTCCTTGACGACGGGCTGGGGGTGGATCTTATCGATCTTGCCCTTGAACGTCTTGGCGGGGAAGGTGTCAACGTAGAACTCGACGTCCTGCCCGACGGCGGCCTTTCCGATGTCCGTTTCATCGACGTAGATCCACATCTCGAGCCTCGTGGGGTCGAGCACCGTGACGAGGTTGGCGACCTGGAGCCCCGCGACGATCGTCTCTCCCTCCTGGGCCGTCACGTCCGAGACGACCCCGTCGATGGGTGCGTAGATCTTCGTGTAGGACAGCCGCACTTGCTGCTGGCGAAGGCGCGCCTGGATCTCCTCGACGTTGGACCGGGAGATGGTGAGCTGCGTCTTGTACTCGTCCTGGAGGCGCTGCAGGACGGCCTCGGCGGCGGTGAACTGGCTCTCCGCCCTGTCGACGGCGTCCTTCGCCGTGTATTCGTGCTTCAGGAGCTCGCGCTCGCGCTCCGCGTTGATCTTGGCGTAATCGTAGTTGGCGCGGGCCTCCCGGATCCGCTCGGGATAGGTCTTTTCCACCTGGGAGAGCGCATTTTGCGCCGACACGAGGGCCGCCTGCTGCTGGCCGATCTGCTGCCGGATCTCTCGGTCGTCGACCAGGGCGATCAGCTCGCCCGCCTTGACGCGGTCTCCCACCTTGACCTTCATCTTTTCGATCCGCCCCGTCGTCTGGGCCCCGATCTTGACGACGGCCCCGACCTGGGACTTGATGATGCCCGTTGCCACAAGGACTCCGCGGATGTTTCCTTTCTCGACCGTCCCCGTTTCGAGGACCTGGAGGGACTCCCTGGCGAAGAATACCCGGTAGAGGAGGAATGCAGCCAGCAGGAGCACAAAGGCGGCTGCCGCGGCTGCGGCGATCTTTTTCTTCATCGGAAGCGCTTTGAGCGAGGAGAGATTCATGGGCGGATGCATCCGTTCTGAAAGCGGTTCGGGACCTATCGCGTCCCTTCGTTCGCGGGTTGAGCCGGGGTGTCGTTCAGGGCTTCCAGGCGATCGATGCCGGAGACCCTTTCCAGAAGAGCCTTTGCGAGGAACAGGGCGAGCTTCGCCTGGACGTCCTGCTCGCGCGCCTGCGACAGCAGGGTCTCGGCGATCACGACGGAGAGGATGTCCCCCTTGCCGACCTTGTATTCGCCGAAGGCCTGGTCGTAATTCTGCCGGGCCTGGCGGAGCTGCTCGTCGGCGACCTTGACGTTGCGCGACGCGGTGATGAGGTCCTCGTAGCTCTTTCGGAGCTCGAGCCTCAGCGCACGCTCCGTCTCCTTGAGCGTTTTCGCCGCCGTCACGGTGTCGATCGAGGCGGCCTTCCTCCGGTAGAATTTGCCGAGCTCGAAGAGGTTCCAGGTGGCCAGCAGCGACGCGGAACGGTCCTCGTAGGGGTTTCCGTAGAAGGACGCGGATGTGGACGCCGGGCTGCTGGCGTCCGTCCGCGAATAGCTCAGGTTGCCCGACACGACGGGGAGAAAGTCGCCCGAGGAGATCCCCTCGGCGCTCTCCGCGCGCTTGACCGCCAGCTCGGCCTGGAGGATTTCGGGCCTCCTCAGCAGGGCCTCCTCCAGACGCTTTTCATCGGGCAGGGCAAGATCGAAGGTCAGGACCCCCTGGAGATCGGCGGCATCGGTGACCGGCGTGCCGATCAGGGAGCTCAACTCGGAGAGGTTCTTCTGGAGGCTGCCTTCGGCCTGGACGAGGTTGAAGCGGGCCTGTTCGAGACGCACGGAAACCTGCAGGACGTCCGAGAGCTTCGCCACGCCGAACGTTCTCCGACCCTCGGCGACCTCGTAATTCTTCTTGGCGTTCTCGAGCTGGATCTTCCTCTGCGCGAGGATGCCCCGGGCGGCCAGGGTCGTGTAAAAGGCGGATTTCACGCTCAGCTCGAGGTCCAGGAGGCTTCGTCGAAGGCCTTCCCGTTCGGCGTGGTAGTTGTAGCGGGAGATGTCGCGGGTGTGGCCGCGCTTGTAGTCGAAGAGCCTGATCGAGGCGGTGACGTCGACGCTGTTGGATGAAGAGTCATAGCCCGCGATGTCTCGCCGCGTAGCGGTGCCGCTGGCGTCGATGCTGGGAGCGTAAGCCCCCAGGGAGGCATTGTAGAGGGCCTCCGCGGATTGAACCCGTGTCGCCTGCGCCTGGTAAGCGGGAAGGTTCGATTTGGCCAGCGAGAGGGCCTCCTCGAGCGTGAGCGCCGGGGAGTGAGCAGGGGCCGCCACGAGGAGATGAATCAGGGCGAGCGAAAGGGAGAAAAAAAACTTTTCAACCAGCCTGCGGCAGAACATAATGTTACCTCGTGAGCCGTGGTCCCGTCTTGCGGCCCTGCAGACAGGGTGACGGTCAGGACGCAGAATTCGGGAAGGGGCTTCCCTTGCCCGGGATGCCTGCCCTGGTTCGGGCGGCTCAACCGGGGTGCTCCAGTGCGTTGTGTCCTCCGGGGATGGCCACAACGCCGCTAATGTATGTAGTTTGACACCCTGTGCGCAAGCAGATTTTCACAGCAGGCCCGACAGGGAATAGGAAACTGCATAATGCGTGCCGAAAGGGGAAATAGAGATAAGTTATTGAAAAAATTGGTAAATATGTTGTTTCGGGGATGACGGTTCTACCCTGTGCCCTCTGTCCGGGATAAAATTTATCCAATGAACGGGGCAGCATGTATCATTAATATCCGCAACGCGGAGACCGCTGTGAGCGAGGTCCATTCAGGTAGCCTGTTTTCTCCCGTTTTTCGGCGCCGGGAACTGTGATATAAAAAAAAGCATGCCGGCCCCTGCCCTGGGAGGCGGATGCGTTGTCAGTCCGGGCGGGGCCATTTGCGCCGAGGCGTGCGCAGGAGGAGAAACCGATGAAGATCATCCGCTTTATCTCGGACAGGGGTCAGAAGCTCTACGGGGCGTACGACTGGGCGCAACCCGGCAGGGCCCTCATCATCGAGGGAGATATCCTTGGGAGATTCACCGTGACGGAGCAGTCTGCCGCCGTGAAGAAGATCCTTCCCCCGGTGGACCCCCCGAACATTCTTGCCCTGGGGTTCAGCTACGGAAAGCATGCCGGGGAAACGGAGAGCCGGCCGCCGGAGAGCCCGGTGCTGTTCATCAAGGGGACCAACAGCCTCCTGGGTCCGGGTGAGGCAATCCTGCTTCCCAAGGCGGGTCCCGACGAAGTGGATTACGAGGCGGAGCTCGCCGTGGTCATCGGGAAACGGGCGAAGAACGTGTCGCCGAAAGAGGCCATGGAGGTTGTCCTGGGATACACCTGCGGCAATGACGTCAGCGCCAGGGACTGGCAGATGGTCAAGCAGAAGAAGCAGTGGGCCCGGGGTAAGAGCTTCGACACGTTCTGCCCGCTGGGGCCCTGTCTGGTGACGAAGGACGAGATCCCGGACCCGAACAATCTTCGGATCCGGTCCATCCTCAACGGGAAGGTGATGCAGGATTCAAGCACGTCGGACATGCTCTTCAGTGTAGCCGAGATCGTGAGCGATCTGAGCCGCTCCATGACCCTCCTGCCGGGAACGGTGATCATGACGGGCACCCCTGAGGGGGTGGGCTTCGTCCGAAACCCCCCCGTGTTCCTGAGGCACGGCGATGTCATCACGATCGACATCGAGGGGCTGGGAGAGCTGACGAACCCTGTAGAACGGGAGCCGTAGGCGGGCCGATTTCATCCGGCAAGGGAGTGCAACGGGAACAAGGAACGCATGAACCTCTGGCAAATCGGGGCGCCCTGTGCTATGTGAGAAAGGGGGTCTTCGAGAGATAACCCCCGTTTTTTCATTGTGAATTTCAGACAGCGGCGGGCGAGCCCCAGGGGGCGAAGCGGCCGGCATCCACAGGAGGTCGAGATGAGTGACGGTGCGAACGAGAGAAAGCATTTTTTTGTGATCCTCGTCGTATGCCTGGTAGGGCTTTTCATCCTATCGGTGATCGGGGTGTTGCGGTTCTCCCTGGCCCCGGGGCTTCGCTCATCCTATGCGGGGGCTGAAGGTGCGGGGGCGCCGGCCGCGCCGGCGGCCGCGCAGAGGACGGTGTTCCCCTCGATGATCGGGGGATCCGGCGCGCCGGGGTCCCTTGCCGACCTCGTGGAGAAGCTCAGCCCTGCCGTGGTGAACATCAGCACGACGAAGGTCGTCAAGATGGACGGAAAACGCTCGCCGTTCAACGAGATGTTCCCCTTCGACCGGTTCTTCGGCGGCGAGGACGAATTCTACAGGCGGTTCTTCGGGGACAATCCGGAGAGGGAGTTCCGCCAGCGGAGCCTGGGCTCGGGGTTCATCATCAGCAAGGACGGCTACATCTTCACGAACAATCACGTTATCGAGCGGGCGGACAAGATCAAGGTCCGCCTCTCGACGGGCAAGGAATACGACGCCACCGTGAAGGGGAGGGATCCGCGGACGGACCTCGCCCTCATCAAGATCAATCCCGACAACAGCCTGCCGACGGTCAACCTGGGCGATTCGGACAGGCTGCGGGTGGGCGACTGGGTCATGGCCATCGGCAACCCCTTCGGGCTCGATCACACGGTGACTGCGGGGATCGTGAGTGCGAAGGGACGCGTCATCGGGGCGGGCCCGTACGACAACTTCATCCAGACCGATGCCTCCATCAACCCGGGCAACAGCGGCGGCCCGCTGTTCAACATGGCCGGTGAGGTCGTGGGGATCAACACGGCCATCGTGGCCCAGGGGCAGGGCATCGGGTTTGCCATCCCCGTGAACATGGCAAAGGAGATTCTCGAGGATCTCAAGGCGAAGGGGAAGGTCACCCGGGGCTGGCTCGGAGTATCCGTGCAGGACATCACGGAAGACCTGGCGAAGAGCCTCAAGCTCAAGGACCGCAACGGGGCCCTGGTCACGGAGGTCTTCGAGGGCGATCCGGCGGACAAGGCCGGTATCAAGCAAGGGGACATCATCATCGAGGTCGACGGCAAGAAGGTCAAAGACACCCACGAGCTGCTGCGGTTCGTGGCAGTGCTCCCCGTCGGCAAGAAAGCGACGGTGAAGGTTCTGCGGGAAGGCCAGGTGAAGGAGCTGCAACTCACGGTGGCCGAACGCGAGGACAGGAAGGAGATGGCCTCCGGCCGCGGGGAGAGCAAGGACACCTACGGGATGTCCGTTCAGGACATCACCCCGGAGGTCGCCAGGCAGCTCGGGTTGCCCTCTACCGGGGGGGTCATCGTCACGCGGGTGCGCGAGGGAAGCGCGGCGGACGAGGGCGGATTGCAGCCCTACGACGTGATCCTGCAGGTCAACCGGGTCAAGGTGGCTTCCGTGAGGGACTTCCATCGGGAAATCTCCAAGAAGACCGCGGATGACCGGATCCTCCTCCTGATCCGCCGGGGCAAGGGAACCTACTACGTGGCCATCCGGAAGGAATAGGAACGAACCCGCGGGCAGCCGTTGGATACGAAGGATCAACTCATCTGCATCTACCGGACGCTGAACCGGACGTTCGGTCCGCTTCACTGGTGGCCGGGGGATACGCCTTTCGAGGTCGCCGTGGGGGCGATCCTGACGCAGAACACGAACTGGGCGAACGTGGAGAAATCCATCGCGCGGATCAAGGCCCGGGGAGCCCTGGATCCTTTCATCCTCTTCGCCCTCGATGACGCAGACCTGCAGGAGCTGATTCGTCCGTCGGGTTACTACCGGGTCAAGGCAAGGCGGCTGAAAGCCTTTCTCTCCGTCCTGTGCGAAGGGTTCAGGGGCGACCTGGCCGCGATGCTGTCCGGGGATCTCCTCGAATCGAGGCGGAGGCTTCTGGATATTCCGGGAATCGGGGAGGAAACCGCCGACAGCATCCTGCTCTATGCCGGCGGGCGACCCGTCTTCGTGGTCGACGCCTACACGAGGCGTATCCTCGACAGGCACGGGATGTTGAGGGAACGGCGGTCCTATGGAGACGTCCAGCGGCTCTTCATGGACGTGTTGCCGGCCGATGCGGACCTTTACAACCAGTACCATGCCCTCTTCGTTGAGACGGGAAAGAAGTTTTGCCGCAAGAAGCCTCAATGCGGCCGGTGCCCGTTGCGGGAAATGCCGGGCGGGATCTTCCCGGGCACACCGGGCATACGTGAGGTGACGGGGAGACAGCCGTGTTCGTCCGGGAAGAAATGCTCAAAGCGAGGCTCCAGGAAGAACGCCACACGTTCATCCTGAAGCTCAACGATTACGCCGGCGTCATCCATCTGCACTCCGATTACTCCCACGACGGGCGCGCATCGATCCAGGAGATCGTGGAAGCGGCCCGGGCCAACGGGATCGACTTCGTGATGCTCACCGACCACAACTGGCTCCAGGCAAAGCATGACGGTCACGAGCGGTCCTACGACGGCGTCCTCCTCTTCATCGGCATCGAAGTGACACCCCGCTACAATCATTACCTCGCCTTCGGGATCGACGAACCCCTTATCACCTGCGATCTTTCCTGGGTCTTCCCCTACGAGGATGAGCTGGACATTTCACCGCAGTTTTACATCGACTGGGTGCGAAGCAAAGGGGGCATCGGCTTCATTGCCCATCCCGACCACGAGGGGGCGCCGAGGTTTCACGTGAAACAATACAACTGGAACGACTGGACCGTCTCGGGCTACACGGGGATCGGGATCTGGGATTTCATGACCGACTGGCAGAGCCAGTTGAAGGGCCATATAAGCGCCCTGATGAATTATTACTTCCCTGCCTACATGCTCAAAGGGCCCAAGAAGGAGACGCTCAGGCGCTGGGACGAGCTGAACCGAACCGGAAAGGTCGTCGGCATCGGCGAGCTCGACAACCACGAGACCGTAAAGGAGATGTTCGGCTTCGAGTTCCATATATTCCCGTTCAGCAAGGCCTTTCGGTTCATCCGGACCCATATACTCTCGGAGGCGAAATTCCTTCGGCAAGACGCGCTGGACCGCGAGATCGTCCTATCCGCTCTCAGACGCGGCAGGGCCTACGTGGCCTTCGAGTTTTTCGAGAACACCCGGGGCTTTTCCTTCGTCGTCATGGACGAGTCGGAGGTGGCCACCATGGGGGACGATTTCTATCTCGACGATATGGCCATCGTGCAGATCGAGCTCCCCCGGCAGGGGAAGATCCGTCTTATCAAAAACGGTGAGCTGTTTTGGGAAACCGTGGGGAAGGAATTGACCTGCGGTATCGACGAGCCGGGGCTCTACCGCGTCGAAGCATACCTGTGGAAGGCCTTCAAATACCGGCCCTGGATCTTCTCGAATCCTATCTATGTAAGGTAAGACGGGCAAAAGACTCAAGGCTCAAGGCCCAGGGCGGATAAAATCCCGACACCATGCCCGCTTTTCTTTTCGCCCTCAGCCTTTTGCCTTACGCCATTTGCCGGTCTCACGCGTGTTCCGCCGCGTGATAGGAACTGCGGACGAGGGGGCCGGAGACGACGGTCCGGAACCCGCGCTGCAGGGCCTCCCGCCTGAATTCCTCGAACTCCCCGGGGCTGTAGAATTTCGTGACGGGCCAGTGGCGGAGCGAGGGCTGCAGGTACTGGCCGATGGTGAGGCTTGCGCAGGATACGGCGGCCAGATCGTCGAGCAGGGCAAGGATGCCGGCCCGTGTTTCCCCGAGACCGATCATGAAGCCCGACTTCGTGATCACCGGGAGACCGCTCCCGGACGCCCGGCGCAGCAGATCGAGGGAGCGCGCGTAGTCGCCCGAGGGGCGAAGATCGGCGAAAAGCTCGCGGGTCACCTCCACGTTGTGATTCAGGACGTGCGGCCGCGCCTCGAGGATCTTTTCGAGGGCCTCCCGGTCACCTCGAAGATCGGGGATCAGGACCTCCACCCGGCATCCCGGAACCTCCCGGTGCAGCAGTTCGATGCACCGGGCAAACATCCGCGCGCCGCCGTCGGGAAGATCGTCCCTCGTTACCGAGGTGATGACGACGTAGTTCAGCCCGAGAGCCTTGACGGCCTCGGCCAGGCGTTCGGGTTCGGACTCGTCGACCGGCTCGGGCTGCCCGTGACGGACGTTGCAGTAACGGCAGTTTCGGGTGCAGAGGCTGCCGAGGATCAGGAAGGTGGCCGTGCCGGAGCGGAAGCACTCCCCGATGTTGGGGCACCGGGCTTCCTGGCACACGGAGTGCAGACCGAGGCGGCCCAGGAGCCCCTGCACCTCGATGAACTCGCGCGAATTCGGAAGGGGGACCTTGAGCCAGTCGGGTTTTCTCATGAGATGGCTTGAGGCTCAAGGCTCAAGGCTTATGGCGGGAAAGAAAGATCTCCCTTCCTTTAGCCTTAAGCCCTGCGCCCAACGCCTTGTTGTTAGAAATAGTACCAGATCGAGCTGTAATCGTTGATGTTCTCCCCATCCGCGGCCAGCCTCTTGAGGTAGTCGTAGATGGAGACATCCGTGTGCAGGTAATCCAGGGCCGTGACGAGCCGGACCTCCCAGGAGTAGAAACGGTATATCCGGCGTCCGTCGGGCAGGATGTTGACGATCTCGTGGTCCTGCCAGGCGCGCAGGTTGACCTTCCCCAGCCTCGGGACGTTGAAAACGGGCTCGTCTGTCCTCACCAGGCCCGGGAGCAGCCGGGCTTCCTCCAGCTGTTCCTGCTCCATGCGGCATATGGGGACCCGGAAATCGATCGTTTCCTCCTTGCCTTTCGTGCTGAAGGAGTAATAGGGGTCCACGCCGGAGAGCTTGAGCGTCTTTCGCAGCAGGGCCGTCTCGAACCGCCGGCTGTTGTAGTACGTGAAGACCTGCTGGTTGTAGACGTTCATGCCGACTGCTTTGATCTTCCGGATGCACTCCAGGGAATCGGGCGTCATCTCCGTGGGGTGCTCGAAGTGGGTGACGATGGCCAGCTCCCGCTTTCCCCACTGGTGATACTTGCGGAAGACCTCCAGGAGGCCCTCGTCGACACGGAAGGGGAGGGTGACGGGGATTCTCGTCCCGATGCGGATCCGCTCGACGTGCTTGATGGCGGCCACTTCGCCGATGATCCAGTCGAGATAGTCGTTCCCCAGGGTGAGCGGGTCTCCGCCCGTGATGAGCACCTCGGTGATACTCTCGTTTTCATCGATCCAGCGCAGGGCCTCTTTGACCTTCTTGCGGGCCATCATGACGGTGTCGTCCATGCCCTTGATCTCCCAGTTGCGCTGGCAGTAGACGCAGATCTGGGGGCAGGAATTGTAGGGCTTCAGGATGAGGATCTCCGGGTAGCGGCGCGTCACGCCGTCGATGGGGCTCGTGGACTTCTCCCCCATGAAATCCAGGTCGATCCCCTTGCGCCGGCTCTCGGCCACCTGCTCGCAGTAGAGAATGCTGGGGATGACCTGGGCTCGGATGGCCCGGTCGTAGTCGGCCCGTCCCTCCTTGCGGAAGAGGGACAGGTAATACGGGGTGATCTCGACGGGGATGTTGTTCTTCGCGGCGCTCGTGAGGCCGCTGACCTCGTCCTTCTCGAGCCTGACCAGCGCCCGGATTGTCTCCAGGTCCTTGATGACATGGCGCAGGTGCCAGCGGTGATCCTGCCAATCCTCTTCCGTGGCCCCGAAGAACCGGAGGATGTCGCCCTTGAGCGCCTTTCTCTCGCGCAGCAGGGTCTTGTCGTAGCCGGTCTTGTACCGACGGAAATATCGGCGGATGTTTCCGGCGTAGTCGTCGAGCTGCTTCGAGCGGGCGATGGCCGCCTCGCGGCCGTCTTTCATCTGGAAGACTTCCTTGCGCTTCAGGTGCTTGCCGCCCTTGCCCGTGATGCCCAAAAACAGGGCGAGGTACTCGCACAGGAAGGCCTCCGAGACCTGGTCGAGAGCCTCGCTCTTCCCCTGGGCCAGGTCGTAGAGGATCTGCAGGGGGGAGAAATGGGTCACGTACTCGTTCTCGGTCCGCATCGTGTTGGCGAGCACCCGGATACACTCTTTCGCGTTTCGCTTTTCCACAATGTTGAGATTGACGAAATAGGTGTCGGAGCGCATGTTGAAGAGGTCGCGCTCGAGGCGGTTGAGATAATCGAATAGCAGGTGCCGCGCCTCTTCCATATGCTTGGAATTTCTCAATATTTGACGAATTCGAGGCTCCGTTGCCCAGAGCTCTTCCGCGAGTTGTTCCTTCGACCAGTTCAGCCAGTTCTTCATGTCCTGTCTCTCGAGGTTGTGGATAATTTGTTTACGGCTCCACCCTGCGCCTCTAGCAGAGGGTCCAGCATACGTCGGGCTTTCTTGCCGCCAGGACGTCGTCGAGGCGCTTGACCGGCGTTGTCAGGGGCGCCGATTTCACGAGATCGGGGTTTTCCCTCGCCTCGCGGGCTATGGATATCATGGCCTCGCAAAACTCGTCCAGCGTTTCTTTGCTTTCCGTTTCCGTGGGCTCGATCATGATGGCCTCGCGTACGATCAGGGGGAAGTAGATCGTCGGGGGGTGAAACCCGTAATCGAGCAGCCGCTTGGCGATATCCGTCGTATGCACGCCGCTTTCCTGGACCTGCCTCTCCCCCGTGAAGACGCACTCGTGCATGCACACGCGGTCATAGGCCAGCCGGTAGTGGGGCTTCAGCCTCGCCATGACGTAGTTGGCGTTGAGAACGGCGTTCTCGCTCACCCTCCGCATCCCCTCGGCCCCGAGGGCGCGGATGTACGCGTAGGCCTTCACCATGACGCCGAAATTGCCGTAGAAGGCCCGCACCCGCCCGATCGAGAGAGGGAACTCCTCGGACCAGCGGTACCGCTTCCCCTTTTTCACGACCCTCGGCACGGGCAGGAAGGGCGCGAGGTGCCGCTTGACGCCCACGGGCCCGCTGCCCGGCCCGCCGCAGCCGTGCGGGGTCGAGAAGGTCTTGTGAAGGTTGAGCTGGATGATGTCGAAGCCGAGGTCTCCCGGCCTCGTGACGCCGACGAGCGCGTTGGCGTTGGCCCCGTCGCAGTAGAGCAGCCCGCCCCTGCGGTGCACGATGTCCGCCACCTCCTCGATGTTCCGCTCAAAAAGGCCCAGGGTGTTGGGGTTCGTGAGCATGAGCCCCGCCACATCCTCCGTCATCAGCTCCCGGAGATGGGCGACGTCGATCCCCCCCTCGGCGTTGGAGCGGACCGTGGCGACCTGGAACCCGCAGAGCGCGACGGATGCCGGATTCGTTCCGTGGGCCGTGTCGGGGATCAGGATCGTGGAGCGCTTGCGGCCCTTCTTCTCGAAGTGCTTCTTGATGATCATGACGCCCGTGAGCTCCCCGTGCGCCCCCGCCGCGGGCTGGAGGGTGAACTCGTCCATCCCGCAGATCTCGGACAGGTACCCCGCCAGCTCGTGCAGAAGCCGGAGGCTGCCCTGGGAGAAGGCCACCGGCGCGTAGGGGTGCAGACCTGTGAAACCATCCAGGCGGGCCGCGTTCTCGTTGACCTTGGGGTTGTACTTCATCGTGCAGGACCCCAGGGGGTAGAAGCCCACGTCGACGCCGAAATTCCGGCGGGCCAGACGGGTGTAGTGCCGGACGATGTCCACCTCGGCCAGCTCCGGCAGATCCAGGTCGTCACGCAGGAGCCCGGCAGGGATCAAGGTTTCCAGGGCCGTCTCCGGGACGTCGCTTGCGGGAACGGAGCCCGCCGTGCGGCCGGGCCGGCTTTTCTCGAAAATCAGTTCCATGGCCACCTCGGAAGTTCTTGTAACGTTACAAGGTACGATAGCGTGCCCTCGCCGATCATCGGAGCAGGGAGACAACGTTGTCCATGTCTTCCCTGCGAAGCATCTCGGTTGCGCAGAACAGGAGGCCGCCGCCGAGCTCCGGGTACTCTCCGGAGAGGTCGTAGCCGCCGGTGTACCCCGCCTTCTCGAGGCGCCTGTTGGCCTCCTTCGGATCCGGGCAGGCCAGGGCGAATTCGTTGTAGACGGGGCCCGTGAACAGGGGCCTCCAGCCGGGCAGGGTTGACAGGGATCCCTTCAGGTAGTGGGCCTTCCAGACGTTGAGGGAAGCGAGTTTTCGGAGGTTCTTCCCCAGGCATGCCAGGTAGACCGCGGCGGCAAGCATGCAGAGGGCCTCGTTGGAGCAGATGTTGGAGGTTGCCTTTTCGCGCCGGATGTGCTGCTCGCGCGTCTGGAGGGTGAGAACGTAGCCTCTCTGTCCTTCCCGGTCGACCGTGGCGCCCACGAGCCTGCCGGGAATCTTTCGCAGGAAGGCGTCCGTGCTCGCCAGGATGCCGAGGTACGGCCCCCCGTAACTCACCGGGTTTCCGAAGCCCTGGCCCTCGCCCACGACAAAGTCGGCGCCCGCCTCTCCCGGGGGCTTGAGGATGCCCAGGGAGGTGGGTTCCGCGAAGCCGGCGACGAGCAGGGCCCCTTGCCCGTGCGCCAGGTCGGCAAGAGGCCCGATGTCCTCGATGACGCCGAAGAAATTCGGGCTCTGAACCAGAACAGCCGCCGACCGGCCGTCGAGCAGTCCTCGAAGGGCCTCGAGTTCGACCCGCCCCGCCGCGTCGAAGGGGATCTCGACGCACTCGTACCCGTTGGCCCAGGCGTAGGTCTTCACGACTTTGCGGTACTCGGGGTGAACCGAGCGCGCCATGACCAGGCGATCCCTGCCCAGGCTCTTGGCCGACAGGACGGCCGCCTCGGCCATGGCCGTCGCCCCGTCGTACATCGATGCGTTGGCCACCCGCGTCCCCGTGAGGCGCGTGATCATGGTCTGGTACTCGTAGATTGCCTGCAGGATGCCCTGGCTGATCTCGGCCTGGTAGGGCGTGTAGGCGGTGTAGAACTCCGGGCGCGCCAGAACGTGGCTCACCACGGCGGGGATGTAGTGATGGTAGGCCCCGGCGCCGGTCAGCGTGGCCCGGGGGAGCCTGTTGCGCCCCGCCAGGCCGCTCATGTGCTCCCAGATCTCCTGCTCGGCAAGCGGCGCCGGCAGATCGAGGAGCCTCCCGAGGCGGTACGCCTCGGGGATGTCGGCGAAGAGCGCCTCCAGCGAGTCGACGCCGACGGCCCTCATCATCTCGTTCACGTCGTCCTGCGTGTGGGGAATGTAATCCATAGGGCGCTCCCGTCCCGGGTCTTCGGTTTCTTGCCCCTTCCGAGCGTCAGGGTTCAACGCTTGCCAGCCGGGGGGTTCGTCAGTGCGGATTGGCCTTGATATGCTCCTCGTATTGCTCCGCCGTCATGAGCCCGTCGAACTCGTCGGGGGATTCCATCCGGATCCTTGCAACCCAGCCTTCCCCGAAGGCGTCCTTGTTTACAAGTTCCGGCGCCGCCTCGAGGGCCTGGTTGACCTCGATGACTTCCCCGCTGACGGGGGCGAAGATGTCCGACACGGACTTCACCGATTCCACGACGGCGATCGGCTGGGCCTGCTTGACCCTTCGGCCCACCGCGGGAAGCTCCACGTAGACGACGTCGGTGAGGAGTTCCTGGGCGTGGTCGGTGATGCCCATGGTGACGGTGCCGCCGCCGTCTGCCTTTGCCCACTCGTGCTCTTTCGTGTACCTGCGGTCATTGGGACTGGGTTTGGCCATGCGTCGCTCCTTTCGATATCGAAACTCCCGCACCCCTTCGGCGGGGACCGCTCCGTTCGTATCCGTCTTCTACTTTTTCCTCCTGTAAAAGGGCAGGGGCACCACGGCGGCCTTCACGCGCTGATTGCGGATCCCGATCTCCAGCGGCGTCCCCGGATCCATGTACTGCACGGGCACGAAGGCCAGCCCGATGGCCTTGCCCAGCGTGGGCGAGTAGGTTCCCGACGTGACTTCTCCGACCTTTTCCCCTCCTGCCAGGACCGGGTAGCCGTGGCGGGCAATGCCCCGATCGAGAATCTCGAATCCCACGAGCTTCCTGCGGACCCCCTCCTCCTTCTGTCTCCTGAGCGCGTCGCGGCCGATGAATTCCTTGTCCAGATCCGTGATCCACCCGTAGACCACCTCGAAGGGGGTGACGGTCTGGCACATCTCGTGGCCGAAGAGCATCATGCCCGCCTCGAGGCGCAGCGTGTCCCGGGCCCCCAGCCCCGCCGGCTTCAGTCCGTGTGCATCCCCGATGCTCATCAGCAGGTCCCAGATCTCGCCGATCCGGCCCGCCTCCGTGTACACCTCGAACCCGTCCTCGCCCGTGTAGCCGCTGCGCGAGACCAGCGCTGGCATCCCGGCCACGCGGGTATCCATGGCGTGATAGAAGCGCAAGGCCTCCAGGTCGCCCTCGACGATTTCCGCGAGGATCTTCTGCGCAAGGGGACCCTGGATGTCGACCTTTCCGATCGTGTCGGAGAGGTCCGTTACGTCGGCCCCGTCGAGCCCCCTGGCGTTTTTCGCCTTGAGGATCCAGGCCAGGTCCCCCTCCCGGGTCGCCGCGTTGGTTACAACCATGTAATGCTCCTCGGCCCTTTTGTAGACGGTCACGTCGTCGATGATCCCGCCCTTTTCATTGGTGATGGCCGACAGTTTCATCTCCCCGATCCGCTGCCCGGCGAGGTTGCGGCTCATCACCCACTGGAGCAGCTCGAGCGCCTGGGGACCCCGGACCTCGATCTCCCCCATGTGGCAGACGTCGAACAGGCCGGCCAGCGTTCTCGTATTCCGGTGCTCCTCGATGACACTCGAGTACTGGACGGGCATGGCCCATCCGCCGAACTCGGTCATGGTCGCACCCAGGGCAAGGTGCCGCTCGTACAGCGGGGTCCGTTTCATGGGGAGCTCCTGTGGGTCGGCCGGGGCGTAATGAGGGGGCGATGAGGGAGGGAGGGGTCACGGGGCGGGCCCGCAGCGGGCCGCCCCCCGGTACCGACGCCGGCGCGGAGGCCGGCGGGGGCCGCGTAAAGGGACAGGGAGGACTTCGGGCTTGCCTGAACGCGCTCCGCAGCCATAACCGCCATGTGTCTGAGGGTTGTTCCGAATCGCGGACGCCCGGGAACCCCGGCCCGTCACTCGATGAAATGATTCGTGCCCGCTTGCGAAACTGCACGTTGAGACTACACCAATCACCGCGAGATTTCAACCCGGATGTCGTCCCCGGCCCTCGAGCCCGACGGCGCGGCGCATCGGGCCGGGTCCTGTTCTCCCCCTTATGCGAGGGGGGATGAAAAATTAAGTAGAAATTTCCCGCTAATTGTAATAAACGTACGCAATATTCTATCGTTTCCTTGAAGTTGCGGCTGTTTTTTCTGCCGTTTTCGCGGTCGACCCGGCGGAACGGATTCGTCACGGGCCGTTTCTTCAGGCGGGCGCCTGGTCGCGCCGGGAGAGGAGCCTCATGAGATTCGACATCGCCAAGAGGGGCAACGGGCTTACCTACGAGATCCGAAACATCGTCGGCGTGGCGAACCGTCTCAAGGCCTGCGGCATGGAGGTGGTCTGGGAAAACATCGGGGACCCCGTCCAGAAGGGCGAGCAGATCCCGGAGTGGATGAAGGAAGTCCTCGTCGAGATCATCCGGGACAACAAGTCGTTCGGCTACTCCCCCACGCAGGGGATGGACGAGACGCGGGAGTTTCTGGCCAACCGGGTGAACCGGCGCGGCAAGACGCAGATCACCCCCGACGACATCCTTTTCTTCAACGGGCTCGGCGACGCCATCGCCCGGTGCTACAGCGCGATCCGGGTGGACGCCCGGGTCATCCTCCCGGAGCCGACCTACTCGACCCATTTTCTGGCCGAGGTCCTTCACGCCTCGTTTCCGCCCAACACGTACCGGATGAACCCCTACCACAAGTGGCACCCGGACATGAACGAGCTGGAGATGAAGGTGAAAAACCACAAGGCCATCGTGGGGATTCTCGTCATCAACCCCGACAACCCCACGGGCTTCGTCTACCACGAGGAGACGCTCAAGCGGATCGTCCGCATCGCCAGGGAGAACGACCTGTTCCTCGTCTTCGACGAGACCTACATCAACATGGTCTACAACGGGAAGATCGCCGTGCCGCTCTCCGACATCGTCGAGGACGTCCCGGCCATGAGCATGAAGGGCATCTCGAAGGAGTTCCCCTGGCCCGGCGCGCGCTGCGGATGGATCGAATTCTACAACGCCGACAAGGACGAGACGTTCCAGCGCTACACCAGCGCCATCCTGCAGCAGAAGATGTCCGAGGTCTGCTCGACGACGCTTCCCCAGATGTCGATCCCGAAGGTCATGACGCATCCCGAGTACGAGAAGTATCTCAACACGCGGATCCGCCGCTACGAGAAGCTCTCCAACATGGCCTTCAACATCTTGAAGAACGTGCCCTACATCGTCGTCAACCGCACCGACGGCGCCTTCTACATGACCGTCGTCTTCAACGAGGCCGTGCTGAACAACAGGCAGACCCTCCCCATCGAGCACGACGGCATCAAGCACTACATCGAGAAGATCACCGCGGACAACATCGAGCTCGACAAGCGCTTCGTTTACTACCTGCTGGGCTCGACGGGCATCTGCGTCGTGCCGCTGACGTCCTTCTTCACGCCGCTGCTGGGCTTCCGCCTCACGCTGCTCGAGACCGACGAGGACCGCTTCGAGCATACCGTCAAGAGGCTCGGCGAGAAGATCGTGGAATACATCGACTCGACGAAACGGCCGGCGTAGGGCAGGCGTTTCCTACTTGTCTGCGAACCTGTTTTTCCGCCTCCTTCGGGGAGCCCCCCGCTGTTCATCTTCAGGGAAATGGTTCCCCCAGATGGGGTCGTTGCCGTATTGCCTCCACCACCACCGGTCGTTTGCGTCCCACGGGTCGAGCACGCCGAACTCCTCCTTCATCAAAAGGGCATACGCGTCGTTGAGCTCCTGCATCCGTGCGTGGGCGTCCTTTCCGGGGTTGACGTCGGGGTGCCACTGCTTGGCGAGTTCGCGATAGCGTTTCCGCGCATCCTCGGCCGTCGCTTCCCTGCCGATGCCCAGCGCCTTCCGGGCCCGATCCACCTTGGCGTTGCGGTTCTTGATTCTCGCCGTACCCGACATCCGCACAACCCCTTCGCCGCACGCGGCGCAATCCAATCCCCGGCGCCTTTTTCTCACCATGGACCGCGTCTTCAGCGATTTTTCCAGACGGGCTTGCGCTTCTCCAAAAACGCCGCCACCCCCTCCCGCCCGTCCTCGGTGAAGAAGTTGTTCACGATGACGTTCGAGGCCAGGTCATAGGCGGCCGGGTCGGGCAGATTGACCTGGGAGTAAAACGCCTGCTTGCCGATGGCGAGACACGAGAGGCTCGCCTTCGCGATGTGCCGGGCCAGATCCATCGTCTCCGCCTCGAGCCGGTCCAATGGGACGACCCGGTTGACGAGGCCCCACTCCAGGGCCTCGCGGGCGCTGATGAGCCTCGCCGTGAAGAGCATTTCCAGAGCCCTCTTGCGGCCCACGGAGCGTACGATGGCCACGGCGGGCGAGGAGCAGAACACGCCGAGGTTGACGCCGGGGGTGCCGAAACGGGCCCCCTCCTCGGCCACGGCGAGATCGCAGGCCGCCACGAGCTGGCACCCCGCCGCCGTGGCGATCCCGTGGACCTGGGCGATCACCGGCTGGGGCATCCGCTGGAGCCGCAGCATCATTTCCGCGCAGATGGAAAACATCCGGTTGTGAACGTCGATCCCCTTGCCCGCCAGGTCGCCGAGGTCGTGGCCGGCGCAGAAGTTTTTGCCCGCGGCCCTGACGAGGATCATCTTCACCCTGCGGCTCTCCGCGATTGCCGCGAGGCACCGGTTCATCTCCTCGAGCAGGGCGATGGAGAGGGCGTTCTGCCTCGACGGGCGATTGAGTGTGATGATCCCCACGCTGTCCGCTTCTTCATACGCGATGTTCTGAAAATCCATGCCGCTCCCTCCGTGCGTGCTGTGGTCTCCGTTGCGCTCTCCTTGACGGCCGCCCCCCGATGGGATAGGAGTGATCCATGTGAAACGCTCAGGCAGGCGCCTTTTCCCCATATCGGGGGAAAGCGGCCTTGTCAACAGGAGATCCCTCTTCAGGGACAGGAGGCGGACGAATGAGTGAATCCGTTCTTTTTCAACCCGCGAAGATCGGCTCCCTGGAGCTTCCGAACCGGTTCGTCCGCTCCGCCACCTGGGAAGGCCTTGCGGCGCCCGACGGGGGCTGCACGGAGGACCTGGTCCGGCTCATGGGCGAGCTTGCCGCAGGGGGCGTGGGCCTCATCATCTCGAGCCACGCCTATGTCAGGCCCGAGGGGTTTGCCGTAAGGGGGCAGTTGGGCGTGGACCGGGACGAGCACATCCCGGGACTGGCCCGGATGGCGCAGGCCGTACACGGCGAGGGCGGCCGGATCGCGATGCAGCTCGCCCACGGGGGGGT
>JGI11944J13513_1000541_pt1 | contig 35365 bp, 29 predicted proteins | sample TerdegcoTASludge_FD_13513 | JGI IMG/M metagenome (IMG submission 13513) | reverse complement strand
AGGTAGGTTATGCAGTCTTCTCATCAATGCCTCCAGTTCCTGTCGATGGGCGTAAAGCAGCTCGACTACATGGGCATCCAGGTGAATCCCTTTGTTTTGTTTCAGGATATTAAATACCCTTTCGAGGTCGAACGGGTCTGGAGTGCCGGTATGTTGCCCGTCATATTTGGGATAATCCCTTCTGGAGGTGAGGGCGTCAAATACATCTGTGACAGCCATTATTCTGGATGGAAGGGGTATGTCTTCGCCGCATAAGCCCTCTGGATAACCTGATCCGTCCATGCGTTCGTGATGGGATGACGCCACAATGGGCAGCATCTCCAGACCTTTGGGCCACCTGACTTTCTCAAGTATGCGTCTGGTCCATATTGCATGGTCTTCCATGGCCTTTTTTTCCTGCTCGGAAAATCTGCCCGGCTTTGTGAGGATGCTGTCAGGTATGGCTATCTTGCCTATGTCATGCAGAAGGCAGGCGTAATGGCAGAGCTCTGTCTCCTGAAAATTCAATCCCATTGTTTTCACCAGAAACAGGGTGTAGGCAGTGACTCTTTGCGAGTGACCGGCGGTTATGGGGTGCTTGGCCTCCATGGTCTTGACCAGGGCCGATGCAAAATCCTTGAATGCCTGTTTGACGGCCTGAAGGAGCTGGTAATTCTCCAGCGCGATGGCTATCTCGGCCGCACAGGCGGACGCCAGTTCCAGGTCATTGCTATCGAAGGGGCCATCTTTTTTGTTGATGGCCTGCAAAACCCCTTTTAACTGCCCATTTCTGCCTAAAATGGGATAACAAAGGACATTTCGAGTGGAATAGCCATGGCGTTTGTCCCAACTGCTGTCAAAATCAGGGTCTGAGTCGGGGTGGTTGACAAAAAAAGGTTGAGCGGTCCTGGCGCACCGGCCTGCTATGCCTTTTCCTACGGGCAGCCGAATCTCACTGTGTTTCAGACCCTCCGCCACCTTGGACCAGAGCTCCTTGCGTTCCGTGTCCAGCAGAAAGAAACTCGAGCGTTCCGTATTCAATAAATTTGAGATATGGACTATAATCAGCTCGAAAAACCGGTCTATGTCTTCTTCGCCGTTCAGGAGCCTTGCCATGTCCAGCAGTTTCTGAATAATAAGTTGTTTTTCCATTTTTGATTATCTGCCGAGGAAAAAGGCATTCAGTAGCTTCACCACAGGCAGAAAAAAACGTTCTATGCTGCCTGTAAAGATGAGCAGCAGCAACAGGAGAAAGCCAAAGGGTTCGAGCCGCTGATATTGCATTGCAAGCCTGTAAGGCAAAAGCCCTGCCAGTACCTTGCTGCCATCCAAAGGCGGAATGGGAATGAGATTGAAGACCGCCAGGGCGATATTCAGTTGAACAGAGAGAAAACCCATGTAAAATAGGGGCTCCCAAATGGCCTGGGGCACAGGCAGTTGCATCAGCAGAAGGGGGCCGATGAAACGCACTAACACCACGGAGATGGCTGCTGTCAGCAGGTTGGAGGCAGGCCCGGCCAGGGCTACCAGCATCATGTCCCTGCCTGGGCGCTTAAAGTAGCGCGAGTCTATGGGCACTGGCTTGGCCCAGCCGATGGCCTGTGTCAGGAAAAAGACCAATGTGCCAAGAAAATCTAAGTGTTTCAGGGGGTTGAGTGTCAGCCTTCCCGCCATTTTGGCTGTTGGATCTCCAAGTCTGTATGCCATCCACCCGTGTGCCACCTCATGCACGGTTACTGCAAAGAGTATGGGCGGCAGGAATAGCGCCATTTTTTGAATAAAAATTACGATGGTTTCCATGATTTCTTTTAATCTTTTCAGGCTCAAAAATCAAGAAATACAGGGATGAAACTCAAATATCTCACACTTTACGGCTTTAAATCCTTTCCTGTGCGCACGAGGCTGCAATTCTCTTCAGGTATCAGCGCCGTGGTAGGGCCCAATGGCTGCGGCAAATCCAATGTGATAGATGCCATTCGTTGGGTGCTTGGCGAACAGAGTCCTGCCGTGCTGCGCGCCAAAGGCATGGAAGACCTGATCTACAGCGGCGACAGGGGGAGGACGGTCAATTTTGCAGAGGTAACCCTGGGGTTTGAAACCACAGGGCCGCTTCCCGTTCCGGAACTGGAAGGCGTAACTGAGGTGGAGATTCGAAGAAGGCTCTCCCGTTCAGGCGACAGCGAATACAGCATAAACGGCAGGACGTGCCGCCTCAAGGACATCCATTACCTGTTTATGGATACCGGCGCAGGGACCCGGGCCTATTCCATCGTGGATCAAGGCCAGATCAGCCGGTTTGTGGAGATGGATGCAGAAGAACGCCGCGACATTCTGAACGAGGCCGCAGGGATAGCCCGCTACAAGGCCAGACGCATTGAGACAGCCAGACGCCTGGCGCAAACCCGTGAGAATCTGGAGCGTCTGAATGATATCCTTGCAGAGGTGGATGACCAGAGAAAAAGGCTTTCCGGGCAGGCGGAACGCACCTCCGTATATCTGAATCTGAGAGCGGAGCAGGAGCGGCTGGAAAAGGCCGTATATGCCAGTGAATGGCGTGCCGCCATGGAGCGTATGCAGATATTGGACAGGGAGGCCTGTGAACTCACTGACAGGATCACATGCATTGAGGCCGAGAGAAACATCCTGCTCTCCCGGCGCGAGGAGATGTCTCTTTTGCTGCTTCAGAAAGAAGAGGCCTTGGTGAAGGTCAGGGACGAATTATCCACAAAGGAAGATGAGTTGAGAAGACTCGCAGACCTGAAAAACAATCAGGAACGCCTGCGTTTCGGTGAGGAACACCGTTTGAAGACCGCACAGGCCTCTGTCCAGGAGACAGCAGGCCGCAGGGAAAGGGCGGCGGCCAGAATCTCGGCGCTGACGGGCGAGATCGTTTCAGGGAAGCAGGCTGTCTTGAGGCTTTTGTCCCAGATTACAGAGAGTGAAAACGGGCTGTTAACCGCCCAAAAAACAAGGGATGCGGCAAGAGATGCCCTGGAGAAAGGCAGGGGTGAACTGGTGGGCGGTCATGCGGAATATGTGCGTCTGGACAGCCAACGCAGGTCCCAGCGGGCGCAGATAGAGCGTTTGAATGCCAAATTGAAGGCAATGGAGGCGGACAAGGCCCGAATTGAACGGGAAGCAGGTCTGAAAAACAGCGAGATAGATGCAATAAAAAACAGATTGACCGTTCTGTCTGAACAATTGGACGGCGTTCAGGCAAAAGAACAGGCACTAAAGGCCTCTCTTGATTCCGTCACAGCGGAGCGCAGGGAGGTATCGGGCAGCCGTCAACAACTACACACAAGACTTTCCGAGCTCAGGGCCAGACTCAAGGCCCTTCAGGGCCTCGAAGATGCAAAAACAGGTTATCTGGAGGCCACCAAGGCGATTTTACAGCAGAAAGGCATCAAACATATGGGGATAGCAGCCGACATGCTTCAAGTGAAACCCGGTTGCGAGGAACAGGCGGAGACCGTGTTCTCCCACACGCTTCAGGCGGTCGTGCTGGAATCCCTGGGGGATTTGCAACGGGTTTCAGGTCTTGTAAAAAACAATAGAATCGGAAATGCGCGAGTCTTTGTCAGGGAGCGTCTGCCGGAGCTGGCAACCGCCGACATGGGGAAAATGCAGGACATGATCGCTGTTACAGGCCCTTTGAAGGCCCCCATGAGTTCCTTTTTGTCTCGATGGGATACGGCCGAAGACCTGGAGACAGGGCTCAATGCCGTTTGTAACGGCGAAAAAAGCTGCTTTATCACGGGAGACGGGGATATCGTCATGCCCTGGGGAGAGGTGATTCTCAGAGGCCGGCACACCGGAAGCGGCATCATGGCGCGCAGGGCGGAACTCGCCGCACTCAAGACGGAAGAACAGCGGCTGTCCGTGGAGTACGATGGAATCGTCTCTCGCGAAAAGGCGCTTCAGGCCAGGCTGGAAGGGCTTCAGGGAGAGCTGGGTGCGCTTCGCAGGCAAAAAGAACAGCTCTCTCAGGAACAGACCGGTCTGCTGCGCAATTTTGAACGCATGAATGCCCAGTCAGAGGCCCAGACAGAACGCATGGAGCGCATTGCCCTGGAGATGGAGACAGCGCAGGCAGAACTCCTGGATTTGGAGATCGCTATCGAGGCAACAGAACAGGCGCTTGAACAGGTTTCTCAAAAGAAGGCTGAGGCAGAGGCGGAGATACAGGGAAAGGAACGGGTATTGATGCAGCAGGAGAATGCCTTGAACCGCATGCAGAAGGAGCTGGAGACCCGGCGCATAGCCCTTGCCGAGGAAAAGATGCGCCTCGCATCCCTGGAGCAGGAGGCAGCCGCTGCGAAAGACCGTCTCATGGCCCTGGAGCGTGAAGGGGAGACCCTGCAAAAGGAAATCTTGAATGCCGCAAAACGGATCGAAGAGATAGACAAGGCCCTTGAAATAACCCTTGACCGCCTGAATACACAGGAGCAGGCTGTTTCACAGCTGAGGACGGTCATCACTGATTTACAGAATGACTATTACGGCTATCGGGACGGCCTGAGCCGAATACAACAGCAGTCGGATGCCCTGCAGAACGAAATGCAGGCACTTCAGAAGACCCTGAATGCCAAGGAGGTGGAGACCGCGGGCATTCAGGCGCGCGTAGAGACCATCGTCAACCGGTGCCAGGAATTGTTTCAGGTTTCTGTGCAGGACCACGGAGAAAAGTGGATTTTTGACGGTTTTGATCTGAGCGTGGTCCAGAAAAGGCTGAAGGCCTTGAATAAGGAGATAGCCTCCATGGGGGCCGTCAATCTCACTGCAATTGAAGAGTTTCAGAGACTGGAAGAGCGGCATGGATTTCTTTCGGCTCAAAGGGATGACCTTCTGAATTCCATAAAGGACATAGAAAAGGCCATGGCCCAGATAAATCGTACCTGCCGTCAAAGACTGAAAGAGACCCTTGAAGCCATCAACGAAAGGCTTAAAGAGGTATTCCCGCTGTTATTCGAGGGAGGCGAGGCCACTATGGCTTTCACCGAGGCGCAGGATCTCCTGGAGGCGGGTGTGGAGTATCTCATTCAATTGCCCGGAAAGCGTATTCAGCACTTGAGCCTGCTCTCCGGCGGAGAAAAGGCCCTGGCGGCCCTGGCCCTGATCTTTGCCATCTTTCTCATGAAGCCCAGTCCATTTTGTCTGTTGGACGAGGTGGATGCACCTTTAGACGGTGCCAACACTCAGCGTTTCACTCAACTGGTGCGCCGCATCGCCCATCAGTCCCAGATGCTCCTCATCACTCATAACCAGCGGGTTATGGAGATCGCCGATACCCTTTACGGTGTGACAATGGAGGAGAAGGGTGTCTCCAAACTGGTATCCGTCAGGCTTTCAAACGAGGCTTAACGATATGGAAATGGAAGGCTATTGCTTCAAAGACAGAAAAAAGGTCGATATAACAGCAGGTTGCTGTCATCCCAAGGACTATTGTCCGGACAGGACCTCCTGTATGGTATATTTTTTGGAACAGGAGCAGAAAAGGGAAGCAGCACAGGAACAGATTGAGGATTCCATTGAACAAGAGGAAAGGAATGCGAATACTACTCACCAATGACGATGGCATATATTCATCAGGTCTTTGTGCCCTTTACGAGGCCCTTGTGGAGGAACACGAGGTGCATGTGGTGGCACCTGACAGCGAAAGGAGCGCCGTGGGTCATGCCATAACAGTGGCGGACCCCCTGAGGGCCCATGTGGTCAAGCGGGGAAATGAGATATACGGCTGGGCCGTGAGCGGAACCCCTGCGGACTGCGTGAAGTTGGCTGCCCTTGAATTGATCAAACAGCCCATTGACCTCGTGATCTCCGGCATCAATCCAGGGGCCAATGTGGGTATAAATGTGCTGTACTCCGGTACGGTCTCGGCAGCCACAGAGGCGGCCATTCTGGGAATCCGTTCCCTGGCTGTCTCCATAGACCGCTACACAGAGCCCAATTTCTGCTTCGGCGCAGCTATGGTAAAGGAGTTGTTGCCGTGGCTCATGCAATTAGAGTTTTCAAGACCGGTGGCCGTCAGCATGAACATTCCAGCCTTGCCGCCCCAGCAGATACGCGGCATCAGATTCGCCCATCACAGCCTAAAGTCCTTGCATGAAGAGTTCGATAAAAGGGTTGATCCCAGGGGCAATGTCTATTACTGGCGTTCGGGCGAGATATGGCAGGTCAACGACATGGACGAAGACAGTGACATAGCGCTTTTGAAGGCAGGGTACATCACACTTACGCCCATACACTTCGATATGACCGCCCACGACTGCATAACCGGCCTGGAGTGCCCTTGTTTCTGATGAGACCTATGGGTTTATTATGGTGAACATTTCCTCACAGCTCGTCTCTCTGCTGAAGGACCTGCAAAATACGCAGGCGTCGGGCGTTCTTACACTGACGGACGCAACAGGTCTGCCGGACGGCGTGTCGCCCGGCGACGAGCTGAAGGCAACAGTGGTGGGCAAACTGTCCGATCTGTATCTGATTCAGGTGGATAACCGGCTGATACGGGCCAGAACCCAGCTTCCGCTGCAAATGGGAGATGGTCTGCGTCTGAAGGTTATGGACAACAATACACCGGCCACAGTGCGTATTCTGGAACGCCAGGCCCAGCAGCCACAAGTCCAGGCAGGCGCCGGGGCCAAGACCTTCATGGCCCTGAAGTCTGTATTGTTCAATGTCTCTCCGCAGATTGAATCCCTGCTGGAGAACATTCCAAGAAAGGGTGTCTCACTTTCGAACCTGCCGGAGGGGCTTCAACAGGCTGTTTCAGCCTTGAACGCATTGGCCCAGGCCGATACCCCGCAGCCTGACAAGATTCGAGCGCTTTTTTCCCTGTTTGCATTGAATGCGCCGACTACCTCCTCGTCAGATGCCGCCTCAACCCCTACGATTTTCATGCAGATGCTTCAGGAAGGGCTGAATGCCCTACAGGAACGGCTGCCTTTGCCAGAAACTTCGTTCACCCAACCCACCAACATTACGCCGTCCGGGAGTCAAGCCGACCAAGGACCTCTTTCGCCGCCCGTGTCCACACAACCCAGCGCCATGACGCCGTTTGCCACGGTTGGCCCTTCAGACAGCAGTGGGCAAGGCCATCAGGTGGCACAGGTGCAAGGCAGCCTGAATTTTGGCGAATCCGGTGTGCCACAGGCGCCGCTGGTCGCAGCCTCTGATGCGCAGCCAACGGAGAAAGCCGTTTCTGGAGGTGAGCCCAATGCAGCGGCTGTGGAAACGGGCGTGAAGACAGGTACGCTACCGCCTGACCAGCCGGCAGCCGGCGCTCGGCCCGCAAATCCTGTGGCCGCAGACGCCCCTGTCTCTGGCAGGGTGCTGACTCAGGCACAGGCTGAATCCAAAGCCGCTGATCTGGCTGTCCGGCCTGTTTGGCTCTATGAACCAACTCCTGCGCAAGGCAAGGAGTCCCAACAAGCGGTCTTCAACCAGTCCATGTCCAAGGATGTGTCGGTCCCTTTTCAGAACCCGCAGACAAACATACCCAGCGAGGTGCCGGCATTCGCTGGCGCCAGGCAATTCACGCCTCAGCCCTCTGGCCAGGTCGAAATTCAGACGCAAGGCAAGGCCCAAGGGCCTGTTCAGGGGCAGTCCCAGGCCGCCGAAGCGCCGGTTACGCCCTCTGCCTCATCACCGGAAACGCAGATGACAGTAGGGGCAAGGCCACAGTCCGTAGATGGCCTTGCCCAAAGTCAAAACGGGCAGTCAACTCATGTCAGACAGGCGATGGCCGTAGTTATGAATCAGGCAATGAAGGCGGCAGAGACATGGTCGCCGGAGATCGTGCATGGGCAGCAGCCCCCTTCATTTAAGGATGTGCAGGGAGTCCAGCCTGAGATTCACGGCCAGCTCCAGGCGCAACCCCAGGCTGTTTCATCGCATACAACAAGGCCGGTGCCCCAAGAGACCATGCCAGGTGTCGAGTTTAAGGGGGCTCCTGCAACCATTGCAGACGGACAGGCGTTAGAGTCGGTTCAGGCGACAGTAGGGGCGACCGGCCAGTCGCCCCTACAACATCGTTTGACTATCGGCACCGTGACGACCCTGAATGCCCTTGCCCAGCACATGGATAGAATGCAGGCATTTCGCCTGGAGCTTCAGCAGCAGACAGGTATGAATTTCTGGCTTGTCCCCCTCTGGTTTAACGGTGACAGTGGTTCAGGCCATTTGATCTGGTGGCAGGATCGGGAAGAGGAACGGAAGAATGGCGATTCAAAGGACAGCAGGGGCTATAACCTGCTCTTCGACCTTCAGCTCTCGCGGCTTGGAAGTCTCAAGATACGGCTTTCATGTAGCGGAAAGACAGTACAATGTGCTGTGGCTGCCGAAAAGGAGGTGCTGCCTGTGATAAGAGACGGCCTTCAAGAGCTCATCTCCAGACTAAATGCCATAGGCTTTTCCATGAAGCTGGTGGAGTTGACCGAATTCTCCAAGATAAATCCTGACACCTTTGACCCATTGAGTATGAGTGGACGCTCTGCAAACGGCATATTGAATCTGATGGCATGAGAAAGACCATGAGGGGTGGTCATGGCTGATTCATACAAAAAAAAGAAGGCGGTGGCCCTCAGGTATGAAAAGGGCAAGGACAGGGCACCGCGCGTCACTGCAAAGGGTCAGGGCATAATCGCCGAAAGGATTTTGGAGCTTGCTCGCCAGGCAGGGCTTCCCATCAAAGAAAATGCCGATCTGGTGGAGGTGCTCAGCCGCCTGGAACTGAACGCCGAGATACCTGCTGAGACCTATGTGGTGGTGGCGGAGATATTGGCGTGGGTCTATGGTTTGAATGAAAGGAGTCGAAGGGGCCGATGAAATGTAACGTCCTTTCTCCTTTTCCCATCATTCTACTTGAGGTCCGTCCAGTTGTTCGCTCAGCCAAATCTTCAGCTCATGCGTCAAAGGATAGACGCCCACACCAGCCTTTTTGCCGCCTTCTGCTATGGCGTTTTTTACGAGTTCAGGCGGTGCCGCCACCTTTGCCAGTTCCTCCACCTCCCTGGAATTCCTTTTGAGCAGGGTTACACGGGGCTGTTCCCAGTCGTAAATCACGAAATAGATGGATTCATCCTCTGCACCCCTGACAAAATCATTGCCGCGAGTCCAGCCCGCTCCCCACTCCAGATACATGTCAATGGCCTTTTCAGGGGTCATAGTCCAGTCTATGCAATTTACTATCTCTCTGGCTTTTTTGAGTTTTTCAATGTTTGTGATGATTTTTTCGGAAGATTGTATCATAGGCTGCTCCTTAATTCTAATTTTTCAAGTATCCCTGAAGTTATTGATTCCTGTAAATTAAAAATAAAACCGCCTGGTTTGAAAATCAAGTAGAAATAATAGTCATTATTGAAATTTTTTTCAACAGGGCTTGCGATGAGAAATGTCAGGCATGGCTATTGCATATTTTCCTGATGACAGGAGGAAGAATCCATGCAGAACATAGGTTTCAGTTTCAGTCAGGGTCTGCACCCACATACAAGACTCGGTCACATGGAGGCATTGGAGGGCGCCATTTTGCTGGAGAGGCGTCAGCAGGTGATATCCAACAACCTTGCCAACACCAATACGGCTGGTTTCAAGAAACAGGGGCTCACCTTTGAGGAGTATCTCCTGCCCCAGATAGACGCCACCCGGCGCACGGCCAAGGGGGAGATCGAAAAGACCCTTTTTACTCAAGGCCCTACTCATGAAACAGGAAATCCCCTGGATTTCGCCATAGAGGGAGAGGGCTTTTTCGTGGTTCAGACACCGGCCGGAAATCGCTATACCAGGGCCGGAAACTTTACGTTGGATGCCCAGAATCAGTTGGTCACACAGGAAGGCTATCCGGTACTGGGTGATGGAGCGCCCATAATCCTTCAGGACACCACAGGCAAGGGCATCTGGCTCGCCGAGGACGGCAGATTTTTTGTGGATGAAACGGAGATGGGCAGAATTGACCTGGTCACCTTTCCAAATCCCGATGGACTTGACCGCATGGGGCAGAACCTCTATGCCGAGACACGGGCATCCGGTCAGCCGGTCCCTTCGGAAACCCCGCATGTCAGACAGGGGTTTATCGAGGACTCCAACATAAACCCAGTGGAAGAGATGGTGAACATGATCGATATGTTTAGGGCATATGAGGTTCAGCAGAAGACCCTGCAATCCGTGGATCACCTGGATGACAAGGCCGTAAATGAAGTGGGCAGGCCGGCATAGATTTGATTTTTTGAAATAAAGGAGGAATTTCAATATGTTCAGAGGACTCTGGTCAGCAGCATCCGGCATGAACAGTATGCAGTTCAATATGGATGTCATCTCCAACAACCTTGCCAACACCAATACCGTTGGCTTTAAGCGCAGTCGCGCTGATTTCGAAGACCTGCTCTATCAGACCACGCGTATGCCTGGCACACAGAACGCAGACGGTACTCAGGTGCCCACAGGCATGCAGATAGGCATGGGCTCCCGTCCTGCCGCTGTACAGAAGATCTTTACGCAGGGGGACTATGAAAGCACAGGGAATGACCTGGACTGGGCCATAGAGGGCAGGGGGTTTTTCAAGGTGGTCAGCAACGGAGAGGAACTCTATACGCGGGCAGGGGCATTCAAGCTGGACAAGGACGGATTTGTGGTCACATCCAACGGTGACAGGCTTCAGCCGGAGTTTGCCGTGCCCATAAATACCACCCATATCACCATAGATCCCTATGGTCTTCTTGTGGCTGCTGATGCCAAGGGCAATGCCTTGGCCTCGGCACAGCTCTCAATCTACGATTTCGCCAACCCTGCGGGCCTTTACAGCGTGGGCAGGAACCTCTTTCGGCCCACCAATGCCTCAGGTGACCCTGTGGAAGGCGCCCCTGGTACAGAAAATTTTGGGACCATAGCCCAGGGGTTTCTGGAGCAGTCCAATGTGGATGTGGTCAAGGAGATGGTCTCCATGATCATCACGCAGAGGGCTTATGAGATCAACTCCAAGAGCGTGCAGACTGCGGATGATATGCTGGGCATCGCCGCAAATCTCAAGAGATAATGCAGGGTCAGGAGCCTTGTATTTTAGGAGGAATGGGCCATGAAAGCTGAAATTCTGCCGCAATTATACAACAGGTGGTTTGTCCTGATGTTTCTTGCGACAATTTTGTTTTCAGCAGATTGTTGTATCGCTCAGGCCCCTGCCGCTGGCAGAACAATGGAGACCATGACGGTGATCGGCCAGGACCTTGAACCAGCCTTTACAGCAAGGATCCTGAAGGAAAATCCTTTGCATGGGGCTCGCATAACCATTCAGGATTTCAGGACTTACCCCGCCCAGATTGCAGTTCCGGCAGGAGCGCTGGAGACATCCCTTGAATTGCTGCCCAATCACAATATGCTTGGCCGGGTCTCCGGTATCTTCACTTTGAGGGTCAATGGGCAATATGTCCGTCAGATGCGCGCTACAGCCCTTGTGGAGGCGTATCTGCCTGTGGTCTGTGCAGCCGCGCCCCTTGAAAAAGGACATGTGATCTCCCAGGCCGACCTGTCCGTGGCGGAGTTTCCGGTTTCCAGACTGCCCAACAGCATCGTCCTGGACTTGGGCAAGGCCGTTGGAATGTCTCTGAAATACTCTGTCAGGCAGGGCCAACCCCTTTCCGAGGCCATATTGGCCCCGCCTAAACTGGTAAAAAAGGGGGGCGTGGTCACCATAGTTGCGCAATCAGCCACAATTTCCGTAAGCGCTCCGGGAGAGGCAAGACAGGACGGGGCTAAAGATGAGCTCATAAAGGTCAAAAATCTGATGAGCCAAAGGGAAATCGTGGCCAGAGTGCTGAATGAAAACACTGTGATGGCCGTTTTTTAAGGCTGTCATCTTATTCTTGCGGTTTAAGTTTTTGATGAGGAGTAGAGATATGAAACATAACACCCATATTTTAGGTATCTTTTTGCTTTTGGGTCTTGCAGGGTGCGCTACATCTTCTCCACCCGAGGCCATGCTGAAACCCACTGTCCGGGAGATTCCGGTGGTGCAGGCCCCGCCTGCCGAAGGGTCCCTTTTTATTCCCAATCAGGAGAGCAGCCTTTATGGGGATTTCAGGGCCAGAAATGTGGGGGATGTGGTCACCATTCTGATTCAGGAAAATCTGAAGGGCTCCAAGGATGTCAGCACCAAGACCTCACGCAACTCGGATATGAATGTGGGGTTGACGGGTGTGGCGGGTCTTGAATTCGTGGAACAGGTGCAGCCTGGGTATCCGGGCTCCACCATCAATCCCTCCACTGCCATCGGTGGAGGCACCAAGGACACATTCGATGGTTCCGGCAAAACCAGCCGCAATTCCTCTCTGACCGGCACCATCTCCGCCAGGGTCGTTCAGGTCCTGCCGGATGGCAATCTGGTGGTGGAGGGTACACGGGAACTGAAGATCAACAACGAAACCCAATATCTCATACTTTCAGGCGTGGTCAGGCCCAAGGACCTTTCGCCTGACAATACCATTCCATCCACGCGCATTGCGGATGCCCGTATGGAGTACACAGGAGGTGGTGTGCTCAGCGAAAAACAGAGCCCAGGCTGGCTGGCTCGTATCCTTGGATCGGTTTCACCGTTCTGATGAACAGGAATTTTTCTATGATATTTAGGGGATTGGCTGATTTAAGAGGCATTGTATGTGTTTTTTCCCTGCTCCTGTGCCTTCTGGGCGGCACTTTTCCGGCAATGGCGGCCAGGCTCAAGGACATGGCTGAGGTGCAGGGCATGAGGGCCAATCAGATTTCAGGTTATGGTTTGGTGGTGGGGCTCAACGGCACAGGTGACGGCACTCAAGCGGAATTCACCATCAAATCCATTGCCAACATGCTGGAGCGCATGGGGGTCAATGTGGACCCCAAGAATCTGAAGACCAAAAATGTGGCCGGCGTCATGGTGACGGCGCAGCTTCCGCCCTTTGCCAAGATCGGCCAGAAGGTGGATGTGGTGGTCTCCTCCATGGGGGATGCCAAGAGCCTTCAGGGAGGCACGCTTCTTTTGGCCCCGCTGAAGGGTGTTGACGGCAAGATATACGCCCTGGCCCAGGGCCCCATAAGCATAGGCGGCTTTGCAGCAGGCGGGGCAGGGGCTTCCACTCAAAAGAATCATCCCACTGCAGGCCGCATCCCTGCCGGCGCCTCTGTGGAGAGGGAAGTAGGTTTTCCCATAAATGAGAAAAATGAGGTGGTCATGAGCCTGTTTCATCCGGACTTCACCACAGTTCAGCGGGCGGTGGATGCCATAAACAAAAAAATGGGTGAAATAGCCAGGGCCAAAGATGCTGAGACCATTGCCATCACCGTGCCTCCCAGCTATCAGAACAATGTGGTCGGGCTCATGGCGGCCATTGAAAATGTGGAATTGTCGCCTGATCAGAAGGCCCGTGTCATACTGGATGAGAGGACTGGCACCGTGGTCATGGGAGCGGATGTCAGAATCTCCAAGGTGGCCATCGCCCATGGAAATCTGAGCATTCAGATCAAAGAAAATCCACAGGTCTCACAGCCACAGCCCTTTAGCCAGGGTGCCACAGCCGTAACACCCCAGACCAGTGTCAATGTGACGGAGCAGGGCGCCAAGCTTCTGGTGCTGGACGCCAACAGCAATATCGGAGAGTTGGTGCGGGCATTGAACGCCATAGGTGTGACACCGCGTGACATGATAGCGATTTTGCAATCCTTACGAGCGGCTGGTGCCATTCAGGCGGATGTGGAGGTGATTTAATGGAAAACGGCATAAAGACTGTAAACCCACTGGATCTCATGCAACAGGGCCAGGCTGTGCAGGGTAAGTCCCTCAAGGCGGCAAAGGGTGACAAGGAGATGAAAAAGGCCTGCTCCGACTTTGAGGCCATGTTCCTCACCAAGATGCTGGAGTCCATGCGCAAGACCATTCCCAAAAGCGGGCTCTTGGACGGCGGAAAGCAGGAGGAAATCTATACCTACTTCATGGATGAAAACCTGGCAAAACTTGCCTCTCAGGGCAAGGGCACAGGGCTTGGACAGTGGCTTTACAAGGAGATGTCGAAGAAAGACCTGAAGTGATTTTACCCGCCGCCTAAGGCGCGATAGAGCTGAACACGGGCGGAAAGCAGTTGTCTTCTCACCTGTATCACGGCCATCTGCGCTGCATATTGGTCTCGTTGTGCATCCAGGACCTCCAGGTGGCTTGCTATTCCCTGAGTATAGCGCTCTTCCACTGTCTTGAGCCGTTGTGTCTGCACATCCAGAAGCCTTTCTTGTGTTGCCAGGGCCACTGCCAATCGATCGCAGGACACCAGGGCATCGGCCACCTCTCGAAAGGCCTGTTGAATGGTCTTTTCGTACTCAGCCACAGCCGTATCCTTTCTGGCCTCTGCCAGCTCCAGATTGGACCGAAGTCTGCCGGCATTGAAGATGGGTTGAACCAGTTGAGGTGTAAAGCTCCACACACCGCTTCCATTTTCAAAAAGCCCTGAAAGGGAGCGGCTGGCAGTTCCCAGGCCCAGATTCAGCGTGATATTTGGAAAAAAAGCGGCCCTGGCGGCCCCGATGTTGGCATTTGCGGCCAAAAGCCGCTGTTCCGCTGCCCGTACATCAGGTCTGTGCAGCAACACCTCGGAGGGAATGGCCATGTCAAAGGCATCGGTGATGTCCTGGCGTTTAAGGCCCTTGCCGGACGGAAGGTCATCGAGTGGTGTGCCCCCCAATAAAAGGTTCAGGGCATTTTGTGCCAGGCCGTATTGCTGTTGAAGACGCACTAGTTCAGCCCTTGCAGCCTCCACTGCACCCTGGGCCTGAAGTATGTCCAATTGGCTGGCGGCCCCTGTCTGATACATGAGTTCCACCAGTTCCAGCAGTCGAGAGCGGTTTTCAAGGGTATATTCCGTGAGCTCCAACCGCTCATTCAGCTCCTGAATGAGCAGGTATGTATCTGCCACCATGGCGATAAGGGAGGTGCGCAGGGTGTTTTTCGCCTCTTCGGTGGCCAGGTATGAGGCATAGGCGGCTTCCTCCAGGGCACTTACACGGCCCCAGAAGTCCAGCTCAAAGCCGGAGAGATTCAGGCCCATGTCTTGGCGGTGAGTGGTGATATCCTTGCCGAACAGGGTCAGGTCCTTGGGGGTTCTGGCGGATGTAGAAGAGGCAGCAAGGTTCACTGTGGGCAGGCGGTCTGCATATACCACTCCATAAACCGCCATGGCCTCACGCACCCGGGCAGTGGCTATGTGCATGTCCTGATTGTTTTCCAGGGCAAATTCCGTCAATTTTTTGAGGCGCTCGTCTGTAAAGAATTGATGCCAGGCCAATTCGTGTGCCTTGGGCAGGACCTGGCCATTTGCAGGTTCATAGGGAGGAATGGGCCATTCCTGCGGCACTGCTGCCTTGGGCCGCTCAAAGGCGGGAATCATGGAGCAGCCACACAGGGCTGTGAGCATGCAACACAAAAAGATACTAAAAAGACCCCTTCGCATTGTCTCAATCCACTTTATAACTGCGCAAGAAGGTGTCTATGACCTTGGAGATTCGTTCCTTTATGGCCTTTGGGCTGGGGGCTGGCATGCCCATGAGGCGGCGGTGGTGCTCGGGCGCCATCAGCATGCCTATTAGAATCTCTGCTGCAAAGAGTGGGTCATCCTTTCGAATCAGGCCCTTTTCCATCTTGGTTTCCAGAAACTCGGCCAGCCTTTTTGCCATAAATATGGAGCCTTTTTCAAGAAAACCTGCTGCCAGTTCAGGGAATTTGTCCCTGCTGCCTATTAGAATGCGATAAAGCCCCAGACCTGCTTCAGAAAAGACCTTTTCTCGAAAGCTGAAGGCAAAGGCCAGCAGGGTGGAATGCAGATCGCTGTTTTCTGGTTTGAGGGTCACCAGAATGTTGTCGGATAGGATGTGCACCACCTCCACAAAGAGCTCTTCCTTGTCTTTGAAGTGGTTGTAAAAGGTCTGCCTGGCCACTCCGGCCCTGTCAGTGATGTCTTCCACACTGGCACCATAGCCCTGTTCTATAAATATCTCTGTGGCGGCCTTTAATATCTTGTTTTTGCTGTTGTTGGGTGAGAGCTTGGTTTTCATGTCTGATGCCCCTATGTCGAATGGAATTTGACTATACAATCTACTGCCATTTTGTCATATGTCAATAACCTGTTCAAGCCCCACGCACAGCAGATGTTTTTCACAATCTTTCCCTTTTTGAGCTTTTTCGGGATGACAAAAAATAGGGCTGGTGAAGCAGATAGTTTCTTGACTCTAAAGATAGTTAGGAGTAACTATTGCAAAATTAGACTTGCCATTCCATCAGCATTCCAGGTGACCGGTTATGCCTTTTGAAAAGCTACTTCCTCTTTTGAGCACCGATGCCGTTTTACAGGTATTGACGCTGAGCATGCATGAAGAGATATACATCTTCGATGCAGAAGGCCTGAAATTTTTGTTCGTCAATCAAGGCGCATGTGAAAACCTCCACTATACCATGGAGGAATTGTATAACCTTACGCCCTATGATATCAAGCCGGAATACACGAAAGAGTCCTTCCTGGCCCTTGTGCAGCCTCTGCTAAAGGGCGAGAAGAGACAATTAACCTTTGAGACAGTTCATAAAAGAAAGGATGGGACCACATATCCTGTAAAAATCAATCTCCAGCTCCTTCAGGCAGCTGGACAAAGCGTATTTCTTGCCATAATAGAAGACATCACCGAACAAAAGAAGGCAGAGGCATTGCTTTCACTCCAACATGCCCAGTTACTCGCCATAACCGAGACAGCCAAGGATGCTATTATCATGATGGATTCAACCGGCGCCATCAGCTATTGGAACAGGGCGGCTGAGCATATCTTCGGTTATGCACGAAACGAGGCCCTTGGTCAAAATCTGCACAGATTGCTGGCGCCTTCCAGGTATTGGGAGGAGCATGAGAGGGCATTTGAGAGGTTTCAGGGCACGGGCCAGGGTAATGCCATAGGCAAGACCCTGGAGCTTTCCGCTCTACGCAAGGATGGCGTTGAGATCACCATAGAGCTCTCTCTTGCAGCCCTGAAGCAGGGAGACAAGTGGTCAGCGGTGGGTGTTGTGCGGGACATCACCGAACGAAAGAAGGCAGAGGCAGCGCTTCAAAGACAATATGAACTGAACAGAAAACTGCTTGACGCCATTCCTCATCCCATGTGGCTTATTACAAGGGAACGACGAATAATCGCTCAAAATCAGGCGGCGGAAAGAATGGGCACTCAAACAGGCGGTTTCTGTTGGGAAAAAATCCATAATATGAATACCATTTCCGAGGAACAGCGCAGCCATTACTTAAAGACAGGCGTTCCGGCCCCTGGTACCAAGTGCTATTTCTGTAGGGCGGATGAGGCATTGAATGCGCAACAGACCATTAACACGGAGATTGAATACAACGATGTATTTTACGATGTTTGGTGGATTCCCATAGACGAGAACACCTACCTCCATTATGCCATTGATCTCACCGAGCAGAAGGACAAGGAAAGGCGTCTGAGACAGAGCGAGGCCTCATATCGGCATTTGGTAGAGGAATTTCAGGCCCTGCTCAATGCCATTCCCGACATGATCACCTTTCAAACTCCGGACATGAAGGTCCTTTGGGCCAATGAAAATACGCTCAAGGCCCTTAATTTGGGCATGGCCGAGCTGACAGGCCGGCATTGTTATGAAATCTGGCATGGCCGCAGCACACCCTGTGAAAAATGCCCCTTGCTGACGCAGCAGGCCGCAGAAGGTCCTGTAATCAGCACGATCACTCTGCCCACAGGTCAGATTTTGGAGTTAAGAAGCGTGCCCTTCTATTCAAATGGCGTGTTAATGGGCACCATTGATATCAGAAGGGATGTCACAGGGCATAAAAGAATGGAAAGACAGCTTTTTCATGCACAAAAGATGGAGACCATCGGCACGCTGGCAGGCGGTATTGCCCATGACTTCAATAACATTCTGACCGCCATCGTGGGTTTTGGCCAGCTCGCCCTGATGCGCCTGAACCCTGATGACATGACTCGCAGGTATATTCAAAATATCCTGAATGCTAGCAGACAGGGCAGCAACCCTTACCAAGGGGCTTCTCACCTTCAGCAGGCAGCAATCAGGCGACAAGCGGCCTGTTAAGCTCAACCAGGCTGTTCAAAACATGGAAAAGCTGCTGCGCAAGACTATACGGGAGGACATCACACTACAGCTCATCTGCTCCTCAAAAGAGCTGCTCGTGCCAGCGGAGCCTGTGCAATTGGATCAGGTGCTCATGAATCTGGTGGTAAATGCCAGGGATGCCATGCCTCAGGGTGGCACCCTGACCATCGCCACTGACGATGTGGAGATGACTCAAGGCTTCATAGAGCGGCATGGCTATGGAAAAGAGGGGCATTACGCACGCATTACGGTCAGGGATACGGGTATTGGTATGGATAAGGCCACCCTGGAACATATCTTTGAACCGTTTTTCACCACAAAGGAGGTGGGTAAGGGCACAGGACTGGGGCTTTCCATCGTCTATGGCATAGTAAAGGACCACGATGGCTATATCAGTTGCGAAAGCGAGCCTGGAAAGGGCACGACCTTTGAGATATATCTGCCCATATTGAAGGAAGACAAGGCCGCTGAAGGTCTTGAGCAGGGCCATGTTGCAGAATCAAGGCCTTCGCCTTCAGCCGTTTCAGGGACAGGCACCATTTTGTTTGCCGAAGACAACGACACAGTGCGAGATTCCATAGCACAGATTCTGCGCTCGGCGGGCTATTCGGTCATAGAGGCTGTAAACGGGGCAGATGCCCTGCAAAGGTTTCGAGAAAATGCCTCGCAAATAGACCTGCTGCTCACGGACATCCTCATGCCTGAAATGAACGGCACTGAGCTATATGAGGCCATAAAGGCCATTCAGCCGTCCATCAAGACCATTTTCATGACAGGATACGCCCCTGATGAGCTTGCCACCAGGCTACCGGTGAATAGTCAGACACAGATACTCTATAAGCCCATACAACCACTGGAGTTATTGCAGCAGGTGAAGGCGATTTTGGTGGATTCAGAGTGAATAAAATTAAAAAGGTGAGTGCCATGAGACAGATTGTACTCGCAGTGGATGACGACAGGCTGGTGCTTCAGGCTGTTGCGGCCATGCTCGACGCATTTGACATTTCAGTCGTAATAGCACAGAACGGCCAAGAGGCCTTAAAGATTCTCACCACACAGAAAATAGACTGCGTGTTAAGCGATATCAGAATGCCTGAAATGGATGGCCTGGAACTCTTGGCGGCTATAAGGGAACGGGGTATTCAGGTACCTGTCATACTCATGACCGCCTATGCCAACCTGGCTACAGCAGTGGATGCCATCAGAAACGGCGCTTTTGACTTCATCATCAAGCCGTTTCAGGCTGATTATTTGGTCATTTGCATTCGAAAGGCCCTGCATTACAGGCGCATGGCGGAATTGGAGGCCCACTACAAAGAGGAACTGGAACAAAAGGTAGCTGACAAGACAGCGCAATTAAAGGCCCTGAGCCAGGAACTGATTTACCGGCTGACAAAGGTGTCTGAATACAGGGATACGGATACAGGTGAGCATATATCCCGTATCGGTCTTTATTCGGTTGCCTTGGCCGAGGCCCTGTTCATGCCGCCCGAATACATTGAAACCATAGGCCTGGCCGCGCCCCTGCACGACATAGGCAAGGTGGCTATTCCTGACTCCATTCTTTTGAAGCAAGGGCCGTTGACTCAGGAAGAGTGGGTTGTTATGAAGCAGCATACGATTCGAGGCGCTTCAATGCTTGCAGGCTCGCTTCAACCCATGATTCAAATGGCGGAACGCATTGCCCGCACACATCACGAGCGTTGGGACGGCACAGGTTATCCCAACGGCCTGAAGGGAGAAGAGATACCTCTTGAAGGTCGCATAGTGATGCTGGCGGACATCTACGACGCCTTGCGAGCCAAAAGGCCATACAAGGCTGAAATATGTCATAAGGAGGCTGTTCGAATCATTCTGGAGGGGGATGGCCGTACAAAACCTGAACACTTTGATCCGCATCTACTGGAGATTTTTCAACGGATAGAGCACAAATTCGATAGAATCATGGATGTGCATGTAAAAATTGCATACTTGAGTCCGCCTGACACCTGCAAGACGGCTTGATGTCTGCTCGTATCTCCCTCCCTGACAAGGGGAGGCCGGGTAGGGCTGGAGGTTCCCTTTATGGTTTATTTTTTAAGGAATCTGCATATTGAATGTCAGCAAGAGGGGGCTTGCATATTTGGCGATGGCTGTGTAATATCCTCTTCTACAGCGCGGCCGTAGCTCAGTTGGATAGAGCGCCGGACTACGAATCCGTAGGTCGGGGGTTCGAATCCCTCCGGCCGCGCCAAATAAATTCAATAGGTTAAATCGAATAAAACGGTCATTTATTAAAAAATAAAATGGCCGTTTTTATTTTGTAACATATTTTCCCAGAAGCTCCCTTCTTGCCAATTCCTTGACGCCATCAAAAACATTGGCTGGCACCTCGTGGAATACTCCTGGAGAATGGCAATTGCCGCCTCCGCTTCCTCAAAGGTCTTGTATTACCGCCGTAACTGCCCCTACAAGCGGAACGTGTCAATGGGAATGAGACAGCTTTTTGACAAGGTGAAGATGTCTCACTTATTGGCACAGAGGCCTTCCCTAAAATACCGCCTGCCCGATAAATTTTACTACAAGTCTGTGTAAATCAAAAGTTAAACTTGCTTTTTACACAAATTGGCAGTACAGTAATGCCATGATTGCACGTGACATCACCGAAGAACTGTTGCGCTCCGCCGCCGAGTACCCTGTGGTGACCATTCTTGGCCCTCGTCAGGCAGGCAAGACCACCCTGGCCCGCATGGCCTTTCCATCCGCACCGTATTTTTCACTTGAGGACCCGGATGTGCGCATGGCGGCTGAGGCCGATTCGCGAGGGTTTCTTGCACGGATGGAAAACGGCGGTATCCTGGACGAGATACAACGGCTTCCTGTCCTGCTTTCCTATATTCAAGGTATAGTGGACAAGACCAAGAAACACGGGCAGTTCATTTTGACTGGAAGCCATCAGCCGTTACTGTATGAGGCAATCAGCCAGTCGCTGGCAGGCCGTATGGCCATGCTGGCCCTATGGCCGTTTTCCCTTCATGAAATTCGTCATTACAATTTGCCAAGTGACCCCTTCGATTTAATCTGTAAGGGGTTTTTCCCCAGACTGCATGAAGAGGGCTTGGAGCCGCGCCGGTTTTTCAATAGCTACTTGCAGACCTATGTCGAGAGGGATGTACGTAGTTTGATTCAGTTGCGCGATCTATCGCTGTTTCAGAGGTTTCTGACCTTGTTGGCTGGCCGTGTGGGACAGGTTGTCAATCTCGCCTCGCTGGGAAACGATGTGGGCGCCTCTGCCACGACCATCAGAAACTGGCTCTCGGTGCTGAAGGCCTCCTATGTTGTCTTTGAACTACCCCCCTTTTTTACAAATGTGCAAAAGCGGGTGATTAAGTCGTCCAAGATATACTTTACCGATGTGGGGCTTGCCGCCTTTCTGCTCGGCATTCACACGGCTGAACAGGCCTCGCGAGACCCTCTGCGAGGAAACCTTTACGAAAACCTTGTCATAGTGGACATCATGAAAAGCGCTTTGAACCGTGGAATCAGGCCGGAGGTCTATTTCTTGCGGGACTCCCATGGTAATGAGATTGACCTGCTCATTCGAGAAAAGGGTATGCTCACACCCGTTGAGATCAAGTCCGCAGCGACCTTCTCCACAACCTTCCTCAAGGGACTGAAGTGGTTTCATACATTAGGGGTCAAGCAAACCCTGCCTGGCGCGGTTCTTTATAATGGCGAGCAGTCTTTTGACATTCATGGCATTCGTGTTCTTAATCCAATTCATGCCGAGGATATCTGGGGAACGCTCACATTCACCCGCCTTTAGGCGTTGAGGCGCAGGTTAAAAGCTAAATGCTGTAGATTGGGCGCCTGAGACTGACAATAAACTCTGATCTGTTTTTTTTAATGGTGAGCCAGATTTTAACCAATTGTCCAGTTTTTGGGGGTCAACTGTATTTTTTATTGCTTTTTTGCGGATTTTTTATTAGTGCAATAAAAATATTGGGAAAAAGGGGGGAGATAATACAGGGCGATGAAAATAGGTAGATATGATTTTTCCATCACAGCACACACACGCATTTGTTTGGGACAGCAACCATTTACCTTTGTATTAAGGAGCGGTTTGGGCAATGTGCTTAAAAAGCTCACCTGTGTGTTAAAAAATACCAATTGTAATAGCTGCATACTCAAAAACAGCTGTATCTATGCCCTATGCTTCGAATCTATACCAACAATGGCTGGGGCACCTGATGGCTTAACCGAACTACCCAAACCTTATATTTTTTCTATGCATTCATTGTCTAACGAAGATATTGAAGAAGGTCAAACTATAAATTTCTCTATCAAATTTTTTGGTGAGGCCAATAGATATCTACCATATTTTGTGCATTCAATAATAAAATTAGGTGAGATAGGTATAGGCAAAAAGATAGGTTCCAGAAGAGGTCAATTTAAGCTTGATAAGGTTATATGCGGTGACAATTTATTATTTGATAAAACAGGCACACTTAAACCTATTACAAATTTACCTGAAATATCCTTGACATATTCACATCCTCAGAGCCAAAAAATTAATAAATTAACCATCAAGTATCTTACACCAATTCGCATAAAAGAACACAATCGCTTAACTGATGAGTTGCCTTTTTTTACATTATTTAATGCTATATTTCGCAGAATAGCGGCATTGGAATTTAGTTATGGCGAAAATAATATAATTCATGATAATGAACTATGTGAAAAGGCAAGACTTATTACAATTAGTGATGCAACACTTTTATGGAAAGACTTTGATCGCTATTCAGGCAGACAAAAGACTACCATGAAATTAGGGGGTTTGGTAGGTTATGCAACATATCAAGGAAATGACTTACAGGACTTTTTGCCTTTTCTGAATTATGTAGAACAGGTACATGTTGGTAAACAAACGGTCTTTGGTTTTGGTAAAATAGAGGTGCTTGTATAAATATGAAATATATTCTATTTGCAGTTCTTGGCACAACTCCACAAGTATTAACAGAGGCATTGTATGCATTACATAAAAGTGATAAAAAGATAAATGCAATAGAGATTATAACAACGCAAACTGGTTACGATTATATCAATGCCATGTTACTTGCTAATGGTGATGGTGCATATTATTGCTATCTCAAAGATTATAATATCTCTAAAGATCAAATTGAGTTTAGCAAACAAAACATAACAATATTAAAATATCCAAATGGAAAATCCATAAATGATATTACAAATCTTACTGAAAATCAAATTTTGATGTTTACTGTGCTTAAAAAGGCATGTGAATTGACAGCATCTGTAGATACAACTGTATATTTTTTAATTGCAGGGGGCAGAAAGACCATGAGTTCATGTCTTTCTTTAGCTGCACAACTATATGGAAGACCATATGATAGAATATATCATGTCTTAGTTTCTCCTGATTTTGAAAATTGTAGAAATTTTTTCTATCCTCCACCAAAATCTAAACCTATAGAATTGCTTGACTCAAAAGGGCAACCTTTTATAAAGGAAACTCGTTATGCAGATATTGAATTAATTAATATGCCATTTGTATCAATTCGAGAACATCTACCAGTTGAATTATTAAATAATTTAAAAGACATAAAGCAGCTTATGCCATATCTGATCATGGATAAGCCGCATCATTTAAAACTGATATTAGCGACTTGCCAAATCATATATGGGAATAAATCAATCAAATTGATTCCTGCATATATGGCTTTCTATGCATTTTTTGTGCAGAAAAAACTCAAGTGTAATCAATTAGATAATTGTGATGAATGTAATGATTGTTTTATGGATATTCAAGAAATCATGGATGCCAATGAAGAAATTGTAAGTTTATATAAACAAATTATTCAGCTACAGAATAGATATGTTGATGAAGACAAGAAAGGCATATATGCACTTACAAAAGAGGACATCAGAATTTATAAAGCAAAGATAAACGAAAGTCTTCGCAGGGCATTTGGACATAATTATAGCTCAAGGCTTTGCATCACTTCTGTCGGGAAAAAACCAAATACCAAATACGGCATAACCCTTGGCAAGGATTCTTTGATACTTCAATAAGTAAACGGCAACCTTGCCATCTCTGTATTTTTTGCATATCTGCGTTAACCTCCTCTCAAATCTTACAAAGAGGAGGTTATACAATGCAAAAGAAGGTGTTAGCCACAGTTTTTTGTTCTCTCGTGGGTATTTCAGGCCTTTTAGTCACGGGCTGTGCAACCATAGTCGGTCGCTCTGACCAACTCATCAGCTTAAACAGCCAGCCCAGCTCCGCCACCGTCACCATCACCGATGAAAAAGGGACTGCAGTGATGACAGGTACCACTCCAACCACTGTCACCCTCAAGAAAAGCGATGGTTCGTGGTTCGGTGGCAAGACCTATCTTGTAAAGGTCGCCAAAGAAGGCTATGAGACACAGACCATTCAGATTAACCATCAACCCAATGGCTGGTACATTGCCGGCAATCTGATCTTTGGCGGTCTGATTGGCTGGTTTATCGTGGATCCGCTTTCAGGTGCCATGTACAATCTGACGCCTGATCAGATCAATCCATCTCTGACTCCGCTCAAAACCAGCGAAAACAAGGCCGAAGGTCAAACCTTGACCATTGCACTGCTGCAAGATGTACCGCCAGAGTTGCGTTCCAAAATGACAAGGATTAAATAAAAAGGAGGGAAAATTATGCTTAAAAAACTCATAATCATGTCTATTGTGTTGTTTATAACGGCCTTCAATGCCCATGCTGCAGATTATAGTTGGGCAAAAGCAGGGGCATATGGTCAGCTTTCTAATTCAACGGTTCTTGCTACCTTTTTTTATGCTCAGGCCAATGAACATCTGGTCGTATTCTCTGATGTGAAAGGTTTGGTGTGTCAAATAGCAGGTGCTTCTTATGGGCAAACGCAGATGGTCTCAGAGAACAGCCATTATATCGCTCCATATAGTGATCTCTATGCATTGCTCTGTATCAGACCGTATGGTTATGGTTATGCTATCATAGGGGTCGTAACTGCAAGATAACAACGCAACCTATCATAAAAAACCATCAATGGAGGCGGAAAGATAGATTTTGAGAAAAATATCTGTCCGCCTCGTTTTTTTATTGCTTTTTTATGAGATTTCCATTAGTTCAATAACAATACTGGAGAAAAGAGGGGGGTGTGTGGAATTAGCGCTCATGACGCCTCTGGGGCGTAATAAGGACCTGATTCTGCAATTTATAGACTTCTTTTGCAGACCGAACCTACCCTACAATGACGAGGCCAAAGGGATTCAAGCAGGGCTTCTCGCCTTGGGCAGACTGCGCCATGTCTATTGCATCACCACTCAAGAGACAGCAAGTGTATTTCAGGAGCTTAAATCTCAAATCTCAGAGGAATTTCAAAGTGATAATCTGCAGCTTCATGAGATTGCACTTCCACTTTCAGATATCAATGTTGTCGCTGAAGAAGAGACAAGAAGGCTTGTCTTTGAACAAGTAAAGGGCATAAACCAAGGCCTCATCATCGCCTCTGGCGGCAGAAAAAACCTCACACATGCCCTCATCGAGGCAGGCCTTCTCTATGGCTGTCTGGGCTATCTCTCCATCACAGCGCCACATGGAAAGGAACGGCGGGATTGCGTCACGGACTTTCAGGTCTATTGGCTGCCCATTGAGCGGATTTTAGAGCAAAAACAGGAATACCTCGATCTGCCCTCCTTGAAAGATGAGATAGTTGAAAACTTCCGTTCCCTTTACATCCTGCCCCTTAATTCCCTGAATAGATTAAAACAAGAGACCATTGGCAGGGATCGAAGCCGTTTTGAGGCAGAACTCATGTGGCTTCAGGCCCTGCCCAAGGCAGACTTACACTGCCATTTGGGCGGCGAGGTGCAGCCCAAGCTGTTACATGCAATTGGTACCGCTGTGGTCAATGAGGCCCATCTCCATGCCAAGACAGCCCTGACAGCCCTTTGTAGCGCCCTTAAAATAGGCTGTAATGGCCATCTGAATGAGATTGGGCTGGCCAAATCCATTAAAGATGCCCTAATCTCACGGGGCAGCCATCCCTTAGACGGTTTTTCACAGCTCTTAAAAGATGCCTCTGAAATCTCCAAGATGAAACCATATGAAGTCAATGCCTGTCTGCTTTCAGCGCTATTTGAAGAAGACATATCAGAGCTCATGTGGCAAGGTTGTCAAGGTGTCATTTCACTGCAACGCTATATGCAGATAGGTGAACTGGGTGGCTCTAATCTGCTTCAGACCAGAACAGCCATTCAAATGACTTTGAACCACCTGCTAAATGAGGCCATAAGGGAAAATGTGCGATATATAGAGATACGCTGTTCTCCAAAAAATTATACGCGAGGTGGTCTCTCATCAAAGGATGTCATGCAGATACTCATTGAGACCGCCAAGGCTCATGAAAGCATATTAGTCAATTTCATCATCATGGGCACAAGGCATAAGCCTCAAAAGAGGCTAAGGGCTCATGTCAACCTTGCCATCTCTTTTGCCAAGGAGGAATCATACTATAATAAAGTATGTGGTTTTGACTTAGCTGGTGATGAGAATATCAAGGGGTTTTTCGAGTTTCGCAAGTATCTCAAACCATTATACGACAATTTTGTGCAGATCACCATTCATGCAGGTGAGGTGGGAGAGACTGTTAACATTCGAGATGCCATCTATGAACTAAACGCCCGTCGCATAGGTCATGGCCTCAAACTCATAGAAAATAAAGAGATGATGAACTATGTTCGGGATGCAGGTATTGCCATAGAGATGTGTCCAACTTCCAATATGCAGACCAATGGCTATCACAACTTTGCTTATGACCCTCATAAACCGTGTGATATAAAAAAGATATATCCACTTAAATCATATATGATGCATGGCATAGCGGTCACTGTGAACACCGACAATCGAGGGATTTCACGCACTACCTTGTCAGAGGAGTTGTTGCGGGCTGCTCAGCTCACAGAAGGAGGGCTTTCCCAATGGGAGGTCTTGCAATTGATCAAAAACGGCTTCAAGGCGGCCTTTTTGCCATTAAATGAAAAAAACAGGCTATTTAAGCAAGTGGATAAGGAGGTGTTTGGAATGGTGGTAAAAGGAAAAGGAATAAGAGATTAAGAAAATTTATATTATAATTACTGATTGGAGGTAGATATCACTAATGAATAATACAGTTATAAAAATTGCATTGGCTGGGCTATTACATGATATTGGAAAATTTGCACAAGGTTGTATGGAACTTTCCCAGACATATCGTAATAATAATGCATCTCTCTATCAACCTTTTTCTTTTTATAAGGGGTATTATTCACATCAGCATGCTCTATATACTGCTGCTTTTATTGAGCAATACACGAATTACTTTCCTCAAGAATTATCCCAAAGGGAATGGGGAGAAGGGGATCTAACTGACATATTTCTAAACCTTGCGGCACGTCACCATAATCCATTAACCCCTTTGCAGTGGATTATTACTAAAGCGGATCGCATCTCAAGCGGCCTTGATAGAGCTGCCTTTGAAAAAGGTGAAGCCATTGCATATCAGGATGTTAAGAAAACAAGATTGCTTCCCATCTTTGAGGCCCTTGGGCCTGATCGACATGTAAATTTTCAAGAGGTTGAGTCCTTTAAGTATCGGTATCCATTGGCTCCACTTTCAGTTAACAGTATTTTCCCAGTAGAAGTTGAAAAGGGTCAACTTGACAAAAAAGATGCTGAACAAGAATATCAAGTACTTTTCGAACAGTTCATAAATGATTTAGCTAATCTTTCTCATAAAAACAATATTGCTTTATGGATGCAGCATCTGAATTCCCTGCTCATGGTCTATACATCCATGATTCCTGCTGCACGGGTTGGGGATGTGGTGCATGATGTTTCCCTGTATGATCATTGTCATACTACCGCAGCCCTTGCTGCTGCACTTTATCTCTATCACAAACAGACAGATACGCTCACAGAAAAGGCCATTCAGGAGGATGAAACCCCGAAATTTCTATTAGTAGCGGGAGATTTCTTTGGTATTCAGGACTTCATCTTCAGCTCTGGAGGTGAATCGCAAGGTCATCGTTCTAAACTGCTACGCGGTCGTTCCTTTGCTGTGTCCCTGTTTTCTGAATTGGCAGCAGACATGCTCTGCAAGGCTATAGGTCTTCCCATGTTATCAGTTGTGCTGAATGCGGCAGGCAAATTCCATTTAATTGCCCCAAATACCGAAGCAGCTAGGAAAGCGATTGCGGATGTGGAACAAGAGATCAATAAGTGGCTATTCAAGATCTCTTATGGCCAAAGCAGTATGGGAATCACTGTGACGCCAGCTACTCCAACTGATTTCCATAGCAAAAGGTTTTTAAGTCTATGGGATCAGCATCTGCAGCATATGGAACAGAAGAAGTTTCAAAAAATTGCCCTGGATCAATATGGTGGCGTGATAAAAGACTTTCTTGACCAGTTTGATAACAGTCTTCATAGCCCCCTTTGTCCTTTGTGTGGCAAACGGCCTTCTGTGAAAGAGGCTGAAAATGATCCTCTCATCTATAAAGATAAAAAGGGCTCTGCCTGTGCCATATGTAGGGACCACATCATGCTTGGGACATACTTGGTCAAAGGCAAAAGGCTTGCAATCTGTGATACCTCCATAAGGCTCAAGACAGACAATAGATTGTTTGAACCCATCTTTGGCGCATATCAAGTCACCTTTGTTGATTCTGATGATTTAATGCAGGGTCCTGCAGAGAATGGGCACCTGCTTAAGCTCTGGAATCTGGAGATAAAGGATGATGGAAACTTGGATTGTTCAGTTACTAACCGATTAATTAATGGACATGTGCCTAAATATCGTGATGAAGATAATTTTGACAACTGTCTTCTGGAAGGTGAGCGAAGTGCAGAAAAGACCTCTGAACTCATTGAACAGATCAAAGATGGGGCTCCCAAGACCTTTGGACATATCGCTGTCAAGGCCAAAAGATGGAATGATAACGAGGAAAAATGTTATGGTACCGAGGCCATTGGCGTTCTCAAGGCCGATGTGGACAACCTCGGCATGCTCTTTGGCTGTGGTCTGCCAAATAAACGCTTTACCATCTCCAGACTCGCCACCCTGAGCCGACAGCTCAACAACTTCTTTGCCCTTTATCTCCCCCATCTCTTGCGCACTAAAAATGAGTTTTATGATGTCTACACAGTCTTTGCCGGCGGAGATGACCTCTTTCTCATCGGACCATGGAATCGCATGATTTCTCTTGCTATTTTCTTGCGTGAACGCTTTGCCGAGTATGTAGCGCACAATCCTGACATACACTTTTCCGCTGGAATCACTCTACATAAACCCAATACGCCTATAAATGCCATGGCGGAGGCAGCAGAAGAGGCCATGGAGCATTCTAAAAATGGCGGTAGGAATAGAATCACCATCTTTAATGAAACAGTGGAGTGGAAGGTCTTAAATCAACTTCAAGGGTTTAAAAAAGAGATGGAAGGCTGGCTTAGTGAAAATCTTATCAGTCATGTCATGTTATATCGTTTTAACTATTTAATTGAATTAGCAAAACAAGAAAAAGAAATATTAAATAGAGAAGTAAAAATTAGCTTTTTGGAGTGTTTGAAATGGCGCTCTCTATTTAGATATAGCATTGATCGCAACATAAACCATAAACTTAAAGACGATGAGAGAGAAAAAGCTATAAATAAAATAGCTATTATGTCAAAGTGGCTTGAAGAACATGGTGGTGCTATGCGCATACCATTATGGCAGATACTTTATGAAATTCGTAAATAATAAATAAACTAATGGAGGTAATAATAATGGCAATAGACATCAAGTTATGGAAAGATAGGGAAAAAAGGCTGTTGGACCCAGAGCTTTTTTCAAAAAAAGCAGAAAGTCTTGCCCAAAAAATCGGAGAAGAAGATCCTAACAAAAGTAAAAACAAACGAAGTCAACTTCGCCGTTTTTATGATGAAATTATAAGACTTAACACAATGGCGCAGGCTAATAAAGACTGGAATACCATACTTCCGCTTGTGCATATGATAGTAGCAAAAACCGTCTATGCAAAAGGCCGTAAGCTCGTAACCGATTCTTTTGTAGAGATGATGAAAAGTGGAATAGAACAGATTCATGATAAGGAAGATCTACAGGTCTTTGCCAATTTTTTAGAGGCCTTTATGGGTTTTTATCAAATCTATGGACCTAAATAATTCACAAAAATATTAAAAGCAGATAAGGAGAAATAAGCCATGAAACTTAATGACATAATCATTATCTCTGGTCGTATTGAATTACAAAGTGGTCTTCATATAGGTGCTGGTGACAATGCCATGCGTATTGGTGGCACTGATAATCCTGTAGTAAAACACCCACACACCAATGAACCATATATCCCTGGTTCCTCTCTCAAAGGCAAGATCCGTTCCCTACTGGAGATGAGAAGTGGTCTAATGATACATACAGATGGCAAACCCATTGGAGCAAGTATTTTAAATGGAAATAAGTTGTCTAATGGGGAAAAGGAGGAAGCAAAGAAGATCCTCAAACTCTTTGGCACCAGTGGTGCAGAGAGTGATATGGCCAGTGAGATAGGGCCAACGAGGGCATCTTTTGCTGACTGCATGTTGACTAAAGAAAGTCGCCAGTTTATCAAGGAAAACAATCTCCCCATCTTTGAGATTAAGAGTGAAAACTCCATTAATCGTATAACAGGAGTGGCTGAAAATCCTCGTTTCACTGAAAGGGTGGTGGCTGGTCTGTCATTTGATTTCAGCATTACTTTGAAATATATGGACAAAGATGAAAACGATAATCTGGAAGACTTTCTGCTCAAAGGCCTTAAACTCCTTGAAATGGACGCCCTGGGTGGCTCCGGCAGCCGTGGTTATGGCCGTATAAAATTCGATTTCCATGATAAGGCTCGACAAGCAAAATTCGACTCAATTTCTTTTAAGGATTAAAATGTAACAATCCCTAGATAGTACGCCAAGGAGAACGAAAGTGGCCATTTATCAAATCATCATTGAACCGCTTGGGGCATTTGGCACTCCATTAAAAGGGGATACCATCTTCGGTCATTTCTGTTGGCAGGCAATTCAATATCCTGACTTATTAAACAGTCCTTTTCATGACTGGGTAGACCGCTATCCTCAACAGCCATTTGCGGTGTTTTCATCGGCCTGGCCTATAATCATTACAGCCAATAAGGTGCAATATGCGTTCAAACGTCCTGATATGCCAAGCACTATGCTGCCAATTAAATCAGGACGTTCTCGCAAAGAACAGATAGAAAAACGCAAAGACAACAAAAAAAAGAAGTGGTTGTTGGCAAATGACTTAAATCTTGTTTTAGAGGAGGACAGCTTTATTGCGGATGATAAGCTGATTGCACTTTCTCAACAAGAACAGCAGCAATTTAATGAATTGCCAAAGAAATACAAAAAGGTCGTCACAGTAGTGGAACAGCATCACAACACCATCAATAGACTGACCATGACCACTGGTGAAGGCATCTTTGCACCCTATACTTTAGAAACTTATTATTTTCTACCAGGCATAAAGCTGGTCATCTTTGCATTTATTGACAAAGAGGCCACGGATATGAATAGGCTACGCCAGGCATTTGAGCGCATCGGCCAATGGGGTTTTGGTAGGGATGCCAGTACTGGTCTGGGCAGGTTTCGAGTTATTGATTGTCAAGAAGTGAATTGGCCCAAGATACAACCTGAACAGGCCTGTTATACATTGGGGCCTTGTGTGCCTCAACAGGGTGTATTTCAGTGTTATTATTTTGCACCGTTTACTCGCTTTGGAAGGCACGGTGCCAATCTTGTCTTAACAGGAAAACCATTTAAAAACCCTGTAATCATGGCAGATGAAGGCGCTGTTTTATGCCCAAAGACCTCCCATCTGATCGACAAACCATATATTGGTACAGCAATAACCAACCTCTCTAAAGCTGAACCAAGAACCATCTCACAGGGTTATTCCATCTATTTACCTCTATTCATAAACAGGAGGAATTATGCCGACTGAACATATACGCCTGCATAAACTTCAAAGTAGCACAACTATTTCATCTCAAAAGATGAACTTGAGAGGGCCACAGAATCAAGTGATGTATTTTCGCTTAAAATTGCTGTCCCCTCTGCACATTGGCTGTGATGAGGTTTATGAGCCCACATCATTTGTAATCGATGAAAAACGCAATGCCTTAATCAGCTTCGATCCATTTGATTTATTGGAAAAAATGGATACAAATGCGCGACAGAAATTCTCCAAGATCTGCCAAGAAGGGACCATTAACTCATTGCTTGAGATCTATAAGTTTATTTATCAGCACGCTAAGAATGCAGAGGGGGAACAAGTAGTAATTTCTAAAGATTTGATAAGTCATTATCAACAAGTACTTAACATGCCTATTATAAATATAAAAGCATTAAATGAGTTCAAAATTAGCCGTACGGCATTTAATCCATTCACAAATATATCGTATATACCTGGCAGCTCCATGAAGGGTGCGATTCGTACTGCTGTACTTAATTGGCGCAATCAAGGCAAAAAAGAGCCATTTTTTTCTGGGAAAGATGCTAATCGTGAATTGCAGAAGCATCTATTGTCTTTCGATAGCCTGCAAACCGATCCCTTTCGCATGCTCAAGGTCTCAGATTTTATGCCAATTACAGAGCCGCGAAGATCTATCGTCTATGGAGTAAATCGCAAGAAAAAAATGTCTAAAAAAGAGGCCGATGGACCCTATCAGTTGATGGAAGTTATTGAACCAGGGGCTGAATTTATCGGCATGATCTCCTTAACCACGCCTGAAGAGAAGGCTGAAATTCAAAGACCAATTACAAAAGAAGAGCTAATTGAGGCATTAAAATTTTATAGAAAGGAAAAGGCTCGAGAAGACAACGAACTGAAGGCCATCGCCATACCTCCTGTCTCCCTTGACTCAAATCTCACAGGGCATTTAATTCGCATTGGCAGGCATAGTGGGGCCGAATGTGTTACCATTGCAGGCAGACGTAAGATTAAAATTAAAGGAAGTCCTGCAAAAACTTTAGAATACGCTACCACCATCTGGCTTGCTGCTCCTTCTAAAACACCTTCAGACAATAGAATGCTTCGTCCCTTTGGTTGGGCAATCTTGCAGGAGATCAACAAGAATGACTGGCTTGACCTCATGCAGCAGCAGGACGCTTTTCTTAAAAGCCGTCTTGCTGTCTTGCAAGAACGAACGGCGCAAAAGATAAAAGAAGACGAGCGTATCCGTAGTGAATTAGCTGCCAAGGAGGCAGAAAAGCAAAGAAAAGAGGCTGAAGAACAGAGGCGCAAGGAAGAGGAGGCAAGTCTAATGGCCAAATGGAATGCCATGACTGAAGAGGAACGCGAACTTGCATGTATCCGTAAGGACGATTTGGCCATCCGTTTTGACAAGACTAATGCCAATGACCCCATTGGCGCCATCTGGAAAAAGCTTGATACGGCCTCGCCTGAGCATCAAAAGGCGTTGGCTCGGGCCTTTATGGAGCGCTGGCAGGCTGAAGGGAAGTGGACAAAAAAGGAGTGTTCCAAAAAACAGTTTGAGAAGGTTCAAAAGGTCAAAGAGATATTGGGGATTTCGTAATGCCCTCCCTCTTCCTCCTCTTCAACCATACCCTGACTGCCCAGCAGGAGGCCGATGCCCATCGCTCCCTTGGCGTAGCGGAGGTCATTGCCCCGCCGCCTGACATCAGCCGCCTATGGGCGGAGATACCACCAGAGGCCGATTCCTTAAAGGAGTATCTCTTGCCCGTGATGGCCTGGCTTACACAGACGGCCAGGCCAGGCGATTATGTCTTGGTGCAGGGGGAGTTTGGTGCCACATGGCTCGTGGTCAATGAGGCGATGGCTATGGGTCTCGTGCCCATCTATGCCACCACACGGCGTGTGGCCACGGAACGCATGCTGCCCACTGGCCAAATCGAGATTCAGCATGTGTTTCAGCATGTGCGTTTTAGGCGTTATGGCTATTGACAGAGGCTCTAAATGAACTGTTTACCTTGTCTGATCAGGCAGGTGGCATCTATAGCAAGGCCATGTTGGTCTCAGCAAGGACAATTGATGACTATGCACAAGAGCGTGCCAAGAAAATGAAGATTGAAGTTGTTCACGGCAATGAGGTGCTCAACCTCAAAAAAAGGATAGGCAAATGGCTCAATCTTTACAGAAATGAACACCATGACGGAGACTGCCAGCCCATACAGCAGCCCTCGTATCTTTGAGCGCATTCCTTCTCAAGATGACCTGCAGTGGCTTTTACTGCTGCTTGGAGGCCTAAAAAGTGCCTTTGCAGAGGAGGTTTATAATGCTCAAACAGCGCAGCTCACTTTGTTTCACCATGACTCACCCTTGACTCCAGAGCTCTTGCAGCAGTCCCTTCAGGGGCATCGCAGTTTATGGTTTTATCCCATAGATGAGAATATGCAGGCATGTATTTTATTATTGCGCTATTATATCAAGCCTTCGCAAGCCACTCTTGACGCATATATGCAGACTACTCTTCTTCAGTCTGCTATTCATCATGTAAATATCTTACTTCATCATAATATTGTCAGTTATCTTGTGCAAAATGATAAGATATCCCTTTATTTATATATCTTTCTTGCTGCTTCAGCTCATTTTTTAATGCTGCGTGAGATAGCCATAAGACTCGTAAATACCCTTCCATTGCCCAAGTCAGGCATTGCTATTACGCCTTTTTTATATACAGAACCTCGAGGATTGCATTGGCAGGAAAGCGCTGTACCCATACCTTTAACTCAAAACAGCATAGACGGCACATATCGTTTCTTTTTATGCACACAAAGACAGGTTGTCCATGAGGATCAAATAGCCCATCTCAGGCGCATCAAACGCCAGGAACTGGCCGTTATTCGAGAGTTCATAGGAAAAGGGCCGTGGGCCAGGGCCGATTTCAGCCCAAAGAGAATGAAAACGGGTGATGATATTTCGCGCCTGCAAGATGCCTGTGGTGTGATACGGCATTTGACCACAAAGGCACAGCATGGTCGCAGGCTTACTGAGGAGGAAAGGCGTGTGCTCTATTATACCATTGGTTTTTTGAGCCATGAGGCCATGCATCATATCCTATCCTTATGTCCTGACTATAAACCCAAGACAGTAGATAGGCAGCTTGCCAATCTCTATGTGCGGCCCATAAGCTGTCCTCGCATCAGAGAGCTGCTTCCTGGCCTTACTTCTGCCAT
>JGI11944J13513_1000536_pt1 | contig 35557 bp, 28 predicted proteins | sample TerdegcoTASludge_FD_13513 | JGI IMG/M metagenome (IMG submission 13513) | reverse complement strand
AGAGGGGAAGGAGATTCCGTATTGGTATCCGAAGGATCGGATGATGCATGCTCCTGAAGATCAAGAATGTTGGGGCGTTAAATGGCGGGCTGGGACAAGCAATTTCAGGACCGTGGATGAACTATTCACCAAGCGCAACCTGTGGGCGCTGGCGGCGATAAAATATAACATACTATCTATAAACGTAGATCAAAGTTTGAAAGACTCACTTTTATTCTCTTTGCAAGGGATTTTGCTCATCAATAGTAGAATGTGTAGAGCAGAAACTACACAAACGCAAAATGGTACTTATTATCTTCCAGCTATATTTAAAGAACTGGTATCAATAAACTCTGTATTAACAAAAGTGCGTACAATTTCTGAGGCGCAATCTGGATTAGTATTATCTTCAACGAATTTTATGATAAGCAATGAATCTGCACAAGCATTGTCCTTGCCTCCAAATTCAATCGATTACATTTTCACCGATCCGCCCTACTCCGGCAATGTCCAGTATGGCGAGCTCAACTTCGTTTGGGAAGCCTGGCTTGGTTTTGATACTAACTGGCACGATGAGGAGATAATCGTAAACGAAATCCGCGGCAAAACCATGGACGATTGGGCCAAAGATATGCGAAAGGCCATGTCCGAGTGCTTCCGCGTCCTAAAGCCCGGCCGGGCCATCTCCCTCTGCTACCATGACACCTCAGAGGGCACCTGGGCTCTTATCCAGGATATCATGGCCGAGGTCGGGTTTGTGGTGGAGAGATCTTCATCCGCCCTCTTCATCGACACCGGCCAGAAGTCCTACAACCAGCTCACCGCAGATAAGGTCAACAAGCGCGACCTTATCATAAACTTCCGCAAGCCAAAGCCAGGCGAGACGGGCGGCCCCCTCATAACCGAGCTGGACGACTTCGGCTCCTTCCAGGAAAAGGTCAGGAACATCATCGCCGACCACCTCTCTACGAACCCCGGCTGCACCAAGGACCGCATCTTCGACGAGGTAGTCAGCCGCATGGTACGCCGTGGCCAGATGGAGGCCCACCACTTCGACGACCTGCTCTCCCAGGTCGCCGAGCCTGTCTACCCCGAGGGGGAAGCTAAAGGAGCAGCGCGCTGGTATCTCAAGGATACCGAAATCGTGGACCTGGCAGAATCGGCTAAAGAGGATGCTGCCGCTGCCAGTGTGCGGGAGTTCATTGCCCGAGTGAAGAAGCCTGAGGAGGAGGGCGTCCATTACTCCGAGATCTTCGAGCACTACATCTACGCAGTTCACGATAAACCTCGCCGACCCCTGGCAGAATGGCTGCTGGACTACTTCTACAAGACAGAAGAGGGAACCTATCGCCTGCCAGCCTCCGAAGAGGAGGAGCAGATCAAGAAGGAGGGCCGGACAAAAGGCGTTGGCCGCAGGATCAGGCGCTATCTCTCCTATCTGGAGCAGGGCGTTCCCGTGCCCGAAAGAGAGCGGCCTGACGACGCCACCCTGGCTGACTGGATCCGCCATGCCAAGCGCTCTGGGATGTATCTCGAGGGGACTCTCCTCTACGAGCGAGGGGGTTTGAACCTGGAGAACCTCTCGGAGCGGGGCCAGGTCGACGTGGAGGAGGACTACCAGATCTGTGTGACAATGCTCTCCCGAGATCGCAGGCCGGAAAAGATGAGGCGCAAAACCAAGAAGGCGCAGGAGAAGGAGGAGGAACTTTAATCATGGCAGTGAACCTGGAATTGACCACGTTCAGAAAGGGCCTGGACCAAATCTGCGAGATCCCGGAGAAGATCATATCAGTTTACTCTCTGGAAAAGCATGTCTGGGCCGACTCACATTCAATAGAGGCGATCAAAGAGCGCAGTCCGGAGCTGAAGACGATAGAGGAGTTCCAGATCGACCCCGTCCGCCATTTCCTAAACGACATCTTCAGGAACATGGCCGCCCCCTACCGTCCGGAGAACCGTGAGAATCCCATAGGTCAAGGATACTGGATTCAGGCGGAGTTCGGCTCTGGCAAATCGCATCTCCTCTGCTTCCTGGCTTCCCTCGCCCTGGGCTCAAAAGAGTCGTGGGAGATGATCAAGGATAAGGAGACCAGGGCCGGGCGAGGAAAGAGGGAGTCCCTCTACAGGTTCTGGGAGGAGGGCCTGGAAAGAAAGAGCACCAGCTCCAAAGGCATCTTCGTCATAGTCAAGACCCTGGTCGGGTCCGGCGGAGGGACGGTCGGGTACGACGATACCGGCAAGAGGCTCACCCAATACATCCTCGACGCTGCCAAGGACCAGCTGCAAAAGGAGCTGGGAAAGAACGTCTCACTCTATCCCGTGGAGCTGCTTGCCGATCGCTTCCTCGAAGAGGACGTCGATCGGTACAGGAACGATCTGAGAAAGTTCCTTAAAGACCCGAGATTCCGCGAGGAGGACGAGATCGAGGATGTGGATGACTTCCTGCGGGACATCCAGGAGAACAAATCGCCCAAATATAAGCTCAGCTGCGGAAACAAGCTCTGGCGATTCTACACCGAGTATCTCAAGGTCCAGCCCCAGATCGAGGCCGAGGCGGAGGACATTCTCAAGCACATGGTCGAGACCATTCTCGCCGAAGGCTACAGCGGCGTGTTGCTTTTGTTGGACGAGGTCTCCCTTTTCATGAAGGACAGGACTGAGAGCCAGAGAACAGACGACGAGAAGACCCTGGTCGTCCTCTCCAACCGGCTGGCCAAAGTTCACAACATGCCCATCTGGACCGTATGCGCCGCCCAGCAGGCCATCGAATCCAAGATGGGAGTAAAAAATCTGATCGCCGATGACCGTCTGAAGGAGGTACGACTTCTCAGCAAAGACAAGGACTACTACGATATCATCCTCTCCCGCGTCAGGAAGATAAAAGACCCTGGGGAGATCATCCACTATTATACCTATTATAAACGGGGATTTACCTGGCCAAATGCCATCGGCGAGGATGAGTTCAGCCGTTTCTTCCCCTTCCATAAACCCGCCCTCGAGGTCTTAAAGGCCATAACCTATGAGCTGACCACGGCCAGATCTGCCATCCATTTCATGCACCAGACCTTGAGGCATCAGATGAAGAAGAAGAGCACTGAGCTGATCCGCCTCTGGGACTTCTTCGATGAGGCACTCAGCTACGAGGAGGACCCCAGCGGAACTCACGCCGGTCTGGTGGCTATAAAGAACAAACGGGATGCAGAATACCGCGTCTACGAGGATTGCCGGCGGCAGATAGACAGCGTGACCAAAGGGCCTTTGAAGGTCTATCGCGACCCATCCATCAAGACGTTACAGACTTTGTTCCTCTATCATATCTCCAGAACTCGTCAGCAGGGCCTCACGCCCGAGGATATCGCCAACTCCGTCCTCATAGAGCGAAGCCCTGATGCCACCATCGATGAAAACATAATGCATTATCAGAGCATCGCCGATAATCTGCGAAAAGCTCTGCGCCAGGTGGTGGCGACATCGGATGAGGACGGCAAGCCCCTTTATCGTTTCGATCCCGTCAGTTCCGGAGGGATTGACCCGAAGCTGGAGTTCGAAAAAGCCCTCTCAGAGGCTCAATCCAGCCCGAAAATGCAGCATGAGGCCTGGCAGCATCTCATTGCCCTCGACGAATGGCCTGTTCGAACTCGCCAGATAACCTACGATCTCACCAGCCTCTCCAGCCAATCAAGCACCGTTCGATCCATCTTCAGGGATATCGCTCCATTCATCGGCCCCTGGGAGACGAGAGATGCCGCCAAGGCCGGACGCCAGATTCTGCAGATCAACTGGCAAAACCGCCAGATATCCGGGATAATTGATATGCTGGATTTTGAGAGGCTCTCACTCAGAAACGAGCCTTTACCCCCGCTGGAAAGCGCCGATTCTGACCTCGACTTCGCAGTCTATGTGGGGACCAAGCCTGCAGATCAAAAAGTCATCGACAGGCTGCTCTTGCAGCGCAACGACCCAAGGATAATCCTCTGGACGCCGGGGGAGCGGACAACCGACGAGCAGGATCGCCTCCTGGAGTTTGCCGCCTACCGCAAGCTCGTCTTCGATCATCAGGGGAAAGATAGCGAGGATGACGTCGCGGTCATAAACTGGGTGGCAGAACAGCTCAAGACCGATCTGGGCAGGATCGCCAGAATAGTGAATAGTTGCTATGCCCGGGGGCGGATAGATGCTATGAACCATTCGAAAATGGATTTTCACGTCGCAGGAGAGTTAAGTGGCATCCTCACACCGATAATTGACAGGGTTCTCTCAGCAGCCTATCTGTCCAGAGATATAAAATTCGATCCGTATGTCTTCAGCAAAGAGGATGGCATCAAGGTCATCAATGGAATAGTAAAGACAGGAAAGATCCCGAAAGGGGCAAAGCCGGACAAAAACATCTCTGCAGCTCAAAATTTTGCCGCAGGGCTTGGTATAGTCAAGAAGAATGACCCACGCAAACTGGATACTTCGGATAATATTTTTGTCCAGGACATCATGTCCTTTATCGAGAGCAAGGCGGATGGCGGCCAGGCCATCAGGATCGAGACAATTTATAAGAATTTTATGGGCATCAATGGCCCTAACGGCAAGAACTACGGCCTGTCTCGCAGAATTATCCAGATCTACCTCCTGAGCCTTGTCCAGCAGGGAAAGATCAGAGTGTCAGTCGGCCCCAAGTCTGGGCTGCAGTCGAGTTACATCGATTACTCCAACATTGCTAACATCGATTTCAATACAAAGATCCTGGACTCCATACTCGATGTCCAAAAGACAGTCCTGCCCGAGAATTGGGAGGTTCTACGGCCTTATGCCGAGAAGCTACTTGAAAAGACGATTGCATACACGAATGACGACTCCGTGATCTCCGAGTATCGCAAAGAGTTGAGGTCTCTCTTTGAGTCGGAAAAGGAACGATCGTCTAAGGTTCTGGCAGATGCAAGCAGCCTCTTTTCGAGTATGAACAAGCAAAATCCTTACGAGCAAGAGCTGCAACAAATATCGGATTTCTTTTCAATCGACCTGGACGGCGGCAGCGACATCGATGCCGTCCTGTATGCTTTGAAGAGTTTTGGCTACAAGGCATTTGAGGAAGGCTTCTCTCAACGGGAGGCAGATGATCTTGCTAACCGGCTCAAGAATTATAAAAATGTGCAGAACTTCTTGAGATTCAAGAATGAGTTGGAGATCGCAAGCGATTATTGCTCCTACGCCTTCCCCGATCTGCCAGAGTTGAAGGACGTCCGGGAAATTCAGAGATCTCTGGCGGAGAAGATGAGCGATCTTAGGCCGTACATCGATTCAGAGCTTAAGCTGACCACAGAGCTCATCGGGAAGACTCCACCACAGTCTGACGATCGCGGGTCCATCTCGGCTCTGATCCATGAGTACACGCTGCAGTACGCTGTGATGCATGATCGAGTCACGAGCTGTCTTGAAAAATGCCGGGGTTCCATTCAGAGAATGCTGGACAGCGATGAACTTAAGGCCATAGCGATCCTGGATGGAATCGACGCAATTCGCGATAAGGAGCGATCATCGGAGGTGATTAAAAAGCTAAACCAGCATCTCGACAATATCCTCTTATGTGCCAATCCTTCCAGGGCCTCAATCGATAAAGCACTCAAGAGCAGGACCGAGCATGATTGCGGATTATCGTTCAACAATTACTCTTCGGTGATAGAATCTGCCCAAAAGCAGATGCAACAAAGCCAGGAGATCTTTGAGACATTCGTCGATAAAAGAATGGAGGTCTTCTTGACACCGGCGATCAGAGATCTGCTTCGCCAGGGCGAGAGCGAACCCGAAATCTCCGGTCTACTGAAATGCAGTGACCTGCCTGAGATCCGGGCTTATCTTGTCGAATCTGCTATTCATTATCCCTCGTTGGTGAAGACCATAAATTACTATTTAAAGAAAATAATAATAAAACCTGTCAGGATATCCGACTTCAAACCCAGGCACACGACTTTGGAGAGAGACCAAATTCAGAGCCTTTTGTCGGAGTTCCAGAGCTATTTGGAGGACCAATTCAAGGGCGAGAATACGAGCGACTCGCGTCTTATGCTCCGTCTGGAGTGAGATGGAATGCTTAAGGATTGGATCCTATCAAAACTTGAAGCGGCAAAAAGCAGCCCATCGATCCTTGTAACAGACCACCTGCACCTTCTCTCTGAAAAGGATAGGTCGATCGATGATTTTGCCACCAGAAATGGTTATTCTGCCATCTCTGCATCGACTAACCTCGTATTCAGGGACATATTTGAGCGAACCGCAGCCTCCACTGAGACCGGCAAGATTCTGGTGATAGATCGCACGCCTAAAGGACGTTTGACAAAGCCATCCCCAAGTAAAGCACCACCCATCTTATATCCGGATTTTTTAAGCGAAGTTCCCGAAGATGCAAGGATCGATTTGGATTTGCGTCAATTCTTAAGGGAACAGACCAAAGACTCCAATTGGCCAAATGAGACAAACGAGCCCAGATATGCCAAGCTGATCGTGAGGAATCTCGAGGGTATCCTCCGAGCGCATGAGAATCTTCGCAACGCTGACGGAAATCGTTTCACGGATTATGACTTCAAGACCATAGTCGCTTTCGCCGCTCTTGGAATACCTGAAAAGGCTTTTAGGAATCTCGATTTTAGTGATCTTTGGAAGATAAGCCTTCTGAAGCATGAAGAACTTGTCGAGCTGAATTCTCTCGTCCCGGAGGTCACAAGGCCTATTCTAGAGCAGTTTTCAAAATCAGAGCCTCCGTTCTGTTGGTTTAGAGATCATGACGCCGAGACGGTCATAAGGGCATTTTATCTCTCAGCAATCCTGGCGCAACATGTTCCAAGCTGGAAATTATTGCTGGCAAATATCGATCCCTCCTTGAAACCATTTTCTGAGATCGATGTGGAGGTTCTAAAGAAGGCTGCACCCAAATTGGTCGAACTTGATGCAGAACAGGCCGATCGTGACCTCGCTGCTCTGGAAGATTCTATTGATAACGCCTCCCTAAAGCTCCTTCTTGTCGATCAAATGAAGATAACCACACCTGATGGGTTTGCTAACGCAATAGAGAACGAGTGTTATTCGACGCTTATAAGATCTCTGGCCCTGCTTTTGGCCTTAGAAGACCTCCTATCCAGCAAGCCCTCTCCTGATAAACATGAGAGAATACGCGAAATTCTTTTCAGCGCAGAGAAAAGCAACAAATATGTCGATAGCAGAGAATCTGTTATCTGGTTTAATCTGCTGGAAGCATACCGTCTTGCTTGGGAGATCGTCCAGCTCAGGACCGCTCTGTTTGAATCTCTCAAGAGCATTAGAGTCTCAAAATCAGATGCTTTATCGTTCGATTTCTTTTGGAAGCTTTGGAACGAGAAAAAAATTAATCGGTTAGAATACTATCTTTCCTCCCTGGATCGACTGGTCTTTACCGGTGAGATTTTGCCAAGATCGCGCGATCGATTGCCCAATGAGTTTGTAGCCTCTTTCGACCGTATCCGTCAGCGCATCCAGGAGGTAAGTAATAAATCCAATGAACTTCTGGATGAGATCAATCGCTCCTTTCAAGAGATGGTAAGAAAACAATACCCAACATGGATCTCAAAGGATGGCGAAGTCCTGCTGACCAGCCAATTTTTGAGGCGCTGTCTGAAACCCAATTGGGATCCAGAGACGAAAGCCGTTGTTTTCATATTCGACGGGATGAGGTATGATATCTGGGACGAACTATTTCGCCCGATGCTTGCCGACCGCATGGAGTTGATCACGGAATATCATGGACTCTCATTACTCCCCACGGAGACCCATATCACCAGAAAGGCAATAAGCTCTGGTGCCTATCCAGATGAGTTTGATACGGGGCGGTCTGAGGACAGGCTGCTTAAGGATGGATTGGCCCGGGAGTTTCGCTACAGCGGCGATGTTGAGATAATTAACCCCGAGGGCTCTGGTGTTGGAGAGACAGTTCGATATCGTGCTGGGAATCTCGATTTTTACATTTTTGAGCTATGCGATAAAGAACTTCATGGAGTGAAAACCAGAACGCTTCCTGATGGACGTATGGTATCACAAAGACCACTTTCTTTGATTTACCAGCAGCGTCTGAAGGATGTACTTGAACACGAAGTCATGGCCATCGTTCGGAACTTAAGACAGGATACTATGGTCTTCATAACGGCAGATCATGGATTTACTCGAGTTGGCAGTCAAGCTATTTGGTTCGATGAGACCGACTTGAACGACGAGTACGACTGCAACTATCTGAATTGCAGACTTAAAGTCTCACCGACCTTTTCAAGGATTCCGGAGAGAGTTAAGGATAATATTATCAGCTTCACTCCAGGTCATCTCCGGATGCCAAAGAGCGAGGACGTGCTGGACCGAAAAACTGGCATCAAGACCAAAAAAACGTATGAATCAATCGCATTTCCTCGGACCGGATATTACTTTAGTCGGAAGGCAGGCCATACTCCGGACGCGTTCACCCATGGCGGCATATCGATACAGGAGATGATCGTGCCTATGGTCGTGTTGCGGGTCAAATCGCCTGATGCCGGCGTCCTCAAGGTAGGCGAAATTAAAGCACCTCTCGAAGCGGTTGAGGGTGAAGAGATCGAATTCAGCCTATTGTTGAGCCGCACAGACAAAGGCAGAGCCAGTTCACAAGATCTGAGGGTCGATATCGAAGCTAGTTATGATTACAACCATGAGCCTATTCCTCTCCCTCAGAAGGTGAAATATCTCTCATCTCCGGCAGAGGATGAGGTAAAGTATCGATTGACTCCTGAACTGGAGACGTTACCTCCTGAAGATCGGCTCAAAGGAGTGATAACTCTGACATTGACGGTTACGATGAGATATAACGAAAACAGTCGTGAGAAGAGAAAATCTCGTACTCATTCTACCACGATTAAGCTTAATTCAGAGCGTATAATACGCAGGGTTGGCAATCTGGGAAGCATTCTAGGATTGACCCCAAAAGGCATGAGATAAATAGGATATAATGAATAGAGAGGCAGAATATGAATACCAAGCTCAAAGAGGTTTTCAAAGGGAAGGTCGTCAACAAAGCACATACTCTCAACACAGGCGTTGATGAATTCCCGCGCTATGTCCTCGAGTATCTCATCGACAATTTCTGCTCAGAAGATACTTTCTACGAGGATATGAGCAAGGTTATTCTGCGACTGAAAGAGAACTTTGTACATGGAGCAGAGGCAGAGAAGATCCGTCATTTCATAAGAGAGAACCGCCGACACAAGCTAATCGCGAATATGGAAGTCCGACTGGTCGAAACTGAAGATAAGTATTGGGCATCCATCCCTGCGATAAATGAGAGTTTCGTTAATATACCGGAAAGTATCGTCAATCAATATCCTATGCTCCTTTCCGGCGGTATGTGGGGTACAATAGATCTGACCTATGATGAGACCGAGATCCACAATAAAAAGATCCGGCCATTCAAGGTCATGGAGTTCACTCCTTTTCAAGTAAGCGTGATCAACCTGGCGGAGTACATTGAGAAACGATCGAAATTCACCGCTGATGAATGGATAGATGTCCTGATCAATTCATGTGGGCTGGATCCAGAAAAGCTGACTCGCAGACAAAAGTTACTGTATCTTAGTAGATGTATTCCTCTAGTTGAGACAAACATAAATATAATTGAGCTTGGGCCGCGTGAAACAGGGAAGACTTATCTTTACAGGAATATCTCGTATTATGCCCATGTTTTATCTGGAGGCAAAGCTACCCCTTCCCAATTATTCATCAACCTGAATACTGGCAAGATAGGAGTTGTTGGAACCAGGGATTGCGTGGTCTTTGACGAGATAGCGAATACGGATTTCACAGACCCCAAGTCCTTTGTCAGTATCATGCAAGCTTACATGCAGGATGCTAAGTTCAGTCGCGGAAAGAAAGAAATATTGGCCTTTGGCAGCCTGGTATTTGTAGGAAACCTCGACATTCAAGGCAGTCTTCCCCATGAGAAGTACTATCATCTATTCGAGCCCCTCCCGGATTTTCTCCAGGTTACTGCATTTCTGGACAGAATTCATGGCTATCTTCCAGGATGGGAGATACCAAAGCTCACTCCTGAAAGTTATTCCAGAGACTATGGATTTATTACAGACTATTTCTGCGAAATCATGCATGAGCTCAGAAAAGCGGATCCACTTAGAGCGGTAAGACCTCGCTTTGAATTGGTGGATACTTCTGGGTCCATGCGAGGGATTTCCGGTCGTGATCAGCGTGCAGTAATAAAACTTATTTCTGGCCTTCTAAAGCTCATTTATCCGGATGGTAGGATCACTGATGAGGAGCTAGAAGAGATACTATTAGTTGCCTGTGAGCTTCGACAGCGAGTTCGTGAGCAGCTTCACCTGATTGCTGCCGGAGAATACGAACGCATCAAGCTTGGTGGAAAGATCCTTTCAACAGGAAAGATCATTTCACCAGTGCTCCCAGATGCAAATAGGATTCAAAAAGTCACTCTGCCGCCTGCGCCATCTGTTGGAGAGGTAATTGGACTGGCAGTAGCAGGAGATCATGGATGCATCCTCCTATTTGAGATGCAAGCAACAAAAGGAACTGGTCGCATAATTCCGCTCGGTTCAATTCAGCGAGTTATGAGAGAGAGTATCGAAGCAGGAGCACAATATATCAAGGCCAAGCATCAAGAGCTCGGTATAACTGAAGAATGGCGCAGTAGTTATGATGTTGCAGTATTGGCAACATTTATGGGTATCCCTAAAGAGGGGCCATCAGCAGGAGTGACTATTGTAACTGGCATTGTGTCGGCTCTCAAGGGTATCCAAGTCAGAAACGATCTAGCAATGACAGGCGAAATTACAATCATGGGAAAAGTCCTTCCCGTTGGTGGCATACAAGAGAAAGTTAGAGCTGCAGTTGATGCTGGAATTAAAGAAGTTCTCCTCCCTGAGGAAAATCTCAAGGAGGCCCAAGCCCTCCCAAAATATATTCTTGAGGCGATTAAGCTTACAGCCGTTAAGAATATCGAAGAGGTATTAAAGCATGCCCTTATTAGCGTTGCATAAAGAGATTTGCCGGTAGTTGTTTTCGCGGACTCAATTTTTTGTGTTTCCGCCGATCCAAATTTGACCCGTTGCGCCGATCCGATAGATTTTTTGGCCTGAGATCTGGCACAATCGATTCAACATTATAGAGTTTCTGCCATGATATATCCACTCTTTTCGAGGGAACATTTCCGGTTACCCACAACATTGAAAGAGCATAGATCTCTTTCCAGTTCCCAGGGAATCCTTCCATCAGAAGCGGCTTGATGTCTTTCATTGCCTCATGAAGAAGGACAGAGTTCCCGTACTCTGCAACGCTCCTTACATTTGGAAGCACAGTCTCTTGCTATGAAAATGATTCGAATATAGCTATCTAGCGATCATTTTCATTCTTCGGGTGCGATTCCAAAGCCTGCCTTCAAACAAAAGAATCATGCTGTTTTGTGGTTGATTTTTTGTGCGATCGCAGGAACAACCGAAAGCGGCAACAGAATACCAATTATCGGGTCGGTCTGCAGAGGCGGCCCACAGGAAAGAGCGAAGAGCCTTTTCACTCTCCTGCCATCCTCTCGTATATCCGCTCCATCATCGGCATGGGCGATACGGCATTCATCTCCATTCCCAGCTCATCTGACCCCAGGCCCAGGGCAATGCCCACCAGCTGGGTCACATAGAGGACCGGAATCCCAATCTCCTCCCCGTGCTGCTGCTCCAGCGACCTCTGTTTGGTGTCAAGCATGAGCTGGCAGAGAGGACAGACGGTGATGATGACCTCTGCTCCCGCCTTCTTGGCATCCTTCAAAATTCGATAGGCAGTCTCATTGGCAGCCTCCTCCTTGGGCATGAATATCGGCCCGCCGCAGCAGAAAGTCTTCAGTCGGAAGTCAACGGCATCCGCCTGCAAAATCCGGATCAGCTTCTCCAGGACAACCGGATACTCCGGGCTGTACACCCCCACAGGGCGGGAGAGGAGGCAGCCATAATAGGGAGCCACCTTCAGCTCCTTTAAAGGCAGCAAAACACTGTCCTCGTTCTCAGCCAGAACCTCCAGGACCACATCCAGAGCATGCCGAATCCGCGCACCTTTGTACTCCTTTTCCAGGACTGCATTCACTTTCGCTCTTATCCCGAAATCCTCCAGCTTAATGGCCGCTGCCCGGAGGTTGCTGTAGCAGATGGAGCAAGAGGTCACTATATCCAGCTCCGTCTGGGACATATTCCGGGCAGCAAGTCCCGTGGCCACCATCTCATTGGAGACGTGCGTTGCCCCGCAGCAGTTCCAGTCCTCCAGCTCCTCCAGCTCGATTCCTAGTTTGGAAAAGACCGCTCTGGTGGACCGGTCCATCTCCTTTCCTGTGGAGAGAGATACGCAGCCCGGATAGTAAGCCAGCTTCATTTGCCCAGCTCCTCCATAATCCTCCTGACCTCATCCTTTCTCTTAACCTGCTCCCTGTTCAGGGTTATCTTCCCCCGGGGAAGGAGCTCAAGGCCCAGCTTCATCGACTGAACACTCCCCTGGGGATAAGTGAGCAAGAACTCGCTGATCAGAGGAAGCTCGCTGATCCGGCCGTAATCTGCAATTTGTTTACTGAAGAGGTGGTCGTAGTTCTTCCCGGGGCTCGCTATCTTCTCCCGATCCGCCAGCTCCTTGAGCGCGGATACAACCATCTTCGGCCTTATTCCCCGGGGACAGCGCACTGTGCACAAGAGACAGGAGGTGCACAACCACAGAGTCTCATTGTCCAGGGCCTCCTTTTGTCTGCCCTCCAGACAGAGCTTGACCAACTTCCTTATGCTCGGATTCATAAGATGAGCCGTGGGACAGCTGGCAGAACAGGTGCCGCACTGAATGCAGGTCTTGACCTCGTCTCCTGCCAGCCGCATTACCTCTTTCTTGAAATCCTCATCTTTTGCTGTGGCCATTGCTGTGCCCATTTACTCCACCCCAGCATTCTGCTCTATTGCCTTCTTCCTCTTCTCTTCAGTCTCGCGGAGCCTTTCTACGATCTTCTGGCTCGCTTTGTCCGGCGGCTCATTCTCCATAATCTGACGAACCTTTGGCTTGGCCAGCAGAGGAACCAGCGGCTTTAGTGCTTCATCCACCATCTTCAGGAGCTCGGGATCCACCTCAGGCACCTCCGGAGGAGGCAGAGGGGTCCTCTCGATCTGGGGGGGCTGAACAGCGCCGCTAACATCCGGTATCTTCCTCTCGCCGGTCAGTATGGTACGAATCGCCTCTTTCCACTCTTCCGCCCAGGGGGTCTCTTTTACATCCGTGTGGCTGACCTCCGACCTCTGTACCTCAATCGCCGAGACAGGACAGGCCTTCTCGCAGGCGCCGCAGAGGATGCACTGCTCCTCCACCGGAGCGGCTTTTCCCCTCTCGTCCACATACCAGCATTTAGCAGGGCAGACATTGAAACAGGCCTGGCAGCCCAGGGGATCGCACCGATCAAGGTTCTTCTCCACCATCTTGATCTTCCCCTGAAATGGTTTGGTTACATCCATCCCCTCATAGGGACAGAGCAGAGCGCCCCGTCCGCAGCCGATGCACAGGCTCTCGTCGATCTCTATCTTGCCCTCGATCTTCGGCTCCTCTTCCAGCTCCAGAGACTCGCCCTCAACAACTATCGCCTCCTCAGGACAGAGGGGGACGCACAGCCCGCAGTAGTCGCACAGATCCTCGTCTATCAGCAGCTGCTCATAAGGCACCAGATCGCGGGGATCATTATCCTTCTCCACTTTGTCCACCAGCAGGAAGGCTTTGCAGAACCCGGCGCACCGGCCGCAGAGGTTGCACTTCTCCTGATCTATGCTGATCTTCCCCTTAATTCCCTGCCGGAGAGGTCCAAAATCCTCCCGATTCCTGTTAAAGGTGACCTTGATCGCTTTTGTTGGGCAGACGGGCTCGCATAGCAGGCAGGGCAGACACTTCTCATTGGGTTTCGCCCCGGCCAATAGCCTGGGATATTCATCCCTCTTTCTGAAGTCTACCGGCTTTGCCGTCTCCCTGGTCTCTGTCTCACAGCTATTTTCGGTCATGCATTTGCTTCGGCAGCCTCTGCCGCCTCTGGCTCAGCTTTCTTCTCCTCGACTCTCATCTCGAAGGCCTTCATGGGACAGAAGTTCACGCACATCCCGCAGAATACACAGAGATCCAGGTCAATCAACACTGGTGGCGCATCCAGCCCTTTGGCGATCTCCATTAAAGGTCCTTCTTGTAAGGCCTTTTTGGGGCAGATGGCAACGCATATGGAGCAGCCGGCGCATTTCTTATAATCGTAATCCAGGGTCTTCTCGCTATCCTTGGTCTTCTGCTTGGCCAGGATATGAGATCCTTCCACCTCCATATCCTTCTCAATATCCATCATGCTGCCCTTCACCTCCCTTGGACTTCATGCTCTCCAATGGCTTTTATGCCCGTCTTTTCCGCCCTTCCTCCGTCTGGACCGCTCTTTCCCTCTATCGGTTCCTCTGCAGGCTCTTTTTTACTTTTTCTCAGCTCAGTTCCTATGGGACCGATGGCCTTGAGCTCTCCGATGAACTCTCTGAGATCCTGGGCATAGATCTCCCCCTCGCTGGCCGCGCACCAGACGATCTTGACCCTTCCTGGATCTATGCCGATCCTCTCCAGCACTCCTTTTAGGACATTCACCCTCTGCAGAGCCTGGTAGTTCCCATCGTGGTAGTGGCATTCGCCTAATCGGCAACCGGCAATGAGCACCCCGTCAGCACCCCGTCGCAGGGCTTCCAGGACGAAGCTGGTGTCCACCCGCGCTGAACACATCACCCGGATGTTGCGGGCATTGGTGGGGTACTGGATGCGAGATGTCCCGGCCAGTCGCCGCTCTGATCTGGGCCAGTATCTGCTCATCTGAGAAGAGACGCATCTTGATGGCATCCACCGGACAGGCGGCAGCACATGACCCGCAGCCCTTGCAGGCGGCCTCGTCCACATAAGCGGGGCTCTTCACTGCTATAGCCCTCTGAGGACAGACATCGACGCACAGCTTGCATCTGATGCATAGATCGGGGTCCACATAAGCAGATGTGGGCTCCAGATTCAAAAATCCCTTCTGCAGTAGCCTGATGGCCTTGGCTGCGGCAGCGCTGCCCTGAGCGATGGATATGGGGATCTCTTTTGGCCCGGAAGCGCATCCAGCGATGAACCCCCCATCGATATGAGCCTCCACCGGCCTCATCTTGGGATGGGCGATCTCAAAAAACCTGTCCGGCCGGCGGGATAGGCCGAGGAGGTTGCCCAGAACGTCCGCATTCTCATCCGGCTCCAGGCCCACGGAGAGGACAGCGATATCGTGCCTGACCCTTTTTATCTCTCCCGTCTGGGTATCCTCGAATATGAGATATATATCGCCATCTACCTCCTCGATGCGGGATACGCGAGCGCGAACGAAGTTTATCCCCAGCATCTGGGCCCGCATATAAAACTCCTCATATCCTTCTCCACCTGCCCTGATATCGATATAGTAGATGGTGATATCCGAGCCAGGATATTTTTCAGCGATCAGCTGAGCATTTTTCAGTGAGGCCATGCAGCAGATTCGAGAGCAATAGATGTTGCCAATGGTAGCGTCTCTTGAGCCTACGCACTGCAAGAAGGCTATGGATTGGGCCACTTCTCCCGTGCTCGGCCTGACGATATCGCCCTTGGTCGGCCCGGAGGCATTTAGCATCCTCTCTATCTGCAGAGTGGTGACGACATCCCTGAACCTGCCAAATCCGTACTCCTCCTTCCTGGTGGCATCAAAGGGCTGCCACCCGGTGGCCACGATTATCGCCCCTACATTGATCTTGAAGTGCTCTGCCACCTGATCCAGCTTGACCGCCTGAGTGGGACAGGACTCGACACACCGGCCACAGCCGATGCAGGCCTTTGGGTCTACACATGCCGAGAGGGGAACGGCCTGGGGATATGGTAAATAGATGGCCTTCCTCTTGCCGATGCCGAAATCGAACTCATTAGGCACTTCCACCGGACAGACATCTGCACACTCGTTTATGCAGCCCTTGCAGAGAACCGGATCCACATAGCGCGCTCGGTGAACGCCAGATACAGTGAAGTTGCCCACGCTTCCCTCCACCCCCAACACTTCGGAATAGGTGTATAGGGTGATATTGGGATGGTTGAAGACCTCGGACATCTTGGGGCCCAGAACGCATATGGAGCAGTCGTTGGTGGGAAAGACGTCTGTCAGCAGAGCCATGTACCCGCCGATGGTCGGCCGGCGTTCCACCAGAAAGACATGAAAGCCCGCATCAGCCAGGTCCAGGGCGGCAGCAATCCCGGCTACCCCTCCGCCCACCACCAGCACATCCTTGTTGACCGGAATCTGCTCCTGCTCCAGGGGCTGCAGGAGGGCGGCCTTGGCCACTGCCATTGCTATCAGGTCCTTGGCCTTCTCTGTGGCCATGGCAGGCTGGTCCATGTGCACCCAGGAGCAGTGCTCCCGGATGTTGGCCATCTCCAGCATATAGGGGTTCAGCCCGGCCTTGGCAATGGCACGGCGAAATGTGGGCTCATGCAGGCGGGGCGAGCAGGCGGCCACCACGATCCTATCTAGATTAAGCTCAGCGATATCCTTCTGAATCTGCTCCTGCCCAATATCAGAGCAGGAGAACTGCAATTCTCTGGCCACGGCCACATCGGGCAGCTTCTCGGCGAAGCTTTTCAATTCCTCTACATCCAAGACGCCGGCGATATTCAGGCCGCAGTGACATACATAAACACCAATGGGCATGGACTTCAGGAAGTATGATCATCTTAATTCACTTAAACCTATGCAAAGGTGAATTGGACATTTATCAAAAATAAGAAGGGCATCGCCACTTGATGCCCCAGGATGATTTCTTTTTCCTCGATCAGATTGCAGCCATGCCTGTGTGCTCCAGATTCTGTCTTATCATTGGCCAGGCGAGCTCTCCATATTTATCCGAGATCCGCCAAGCGTAAAGCTGACCGTCATTTGATCCTACCACCAGCTCAAGAGATCCATCCCCTTCCAGATCGCCCAGGGTGGGGGCGGTCTCTATGTTATCCATGGTCACCTTGGGGAAGCCCTCCACCTCCGTTCCATTCAGCCGCCAGGCATGAACTCTGTTGTCGCTCGACCCACCCAGGATCTCCTGCAATCCATCTCCATCGATGTCACCGATTGTGACCAGCTCGACATAGCCGCCGGTCTGGATGGGGAAACCCTTCAGGTACCGGCCATCGGATCGCCAGACGTACAGTCTGCCGTCCATTGCTCCAGCCACTATCTCTGGCATGTCGTCACCGTCCAGATCTCCCACAGCTATATGGCTGTCCTGAATGCTGCCGGCAACCTTTCTTGGAAATCCCAGATAATCGTCCCTCTTTTCTTCAGAGGTTTTCGCATAGAGGTTATATGATCCTGCAATCACAATCTCCAGCTTTCCGTCTTTGTTGATGTCACAGAGCACGGGAGACGAATATCCAATATTATCCGATTGGGATAGATACTTGGGAAATCCGACGAGGGACTCTCCCCGGGAATCCAGGGCAAAGATGGCTCCATTGTAGCCGCCAAGAATATATTCCAGCATACACTGCTCTAATCCCTTGCAGATATAGAGCGATCCGACGACGACATCCAGGTGGCCATCTCCATCTATATCGCCCAGTGCAGGAGAGGACCAGACCTGTCCACCGGTGATCAGCGGAAAGCCGCAGACGTTTGAGCCGTTATGGTTCCAGGCATATATGCCTCCGTCTTTTGATCCCACCACGACCTCCGCCATCTCATCTCCATCGATATCCCCGATGGTTGGTGACGAGGTTATGGAATCGGCAGTCTCGGCTGGGAATCCAGGGAGCATACTGCCGTCTTTTCTGAAGGCATAGAGCATGCCGTCATCACAGCCCACGACGATATCTTCAGATCCATCTCCATCGAGGTCGCCAACCGCAGGGGAGGATCTGATGACGTCCCTTAACACCAGGGGAAAACCGGCTATATCCTCACCATCGATCCCTATGGCATGAAGGTTTCCTTTGTTCGTCCCAAAGATTACCTCTTTGCTGCCGTCCCCGTTCAGGTCAGCCAGTGCCGGTGATGACCAGATAGCATCTCCCACGATCACCGGGAAGCCAGGAAGGTTCGATTCTATATCTTCATCGATGGGAAAAGTCTTAAAAGAGGAGACTATTCTGTTAAAATAGGTCTGATTGGCCTGCTTATATCTGCTATCAACCGCCCGGCAGGAGATTTGATAGGCTTTGTCTCCGCTGAGCAAGAAAATGTCTCTTATCTTGATTGCCCCTTCATCCTCTAAATCCAGAAGTGATTCCATAAATGATGCCCTTGATCCATTCAACTCGATCTCGCCGCTATCCAGCAATGTAAAGTTATAATCATCCTCATATCGGGATTGTGCTAGCAAAGCGAGGTCCTCAACTGATCTTCGATTGTTCTCAGAGACGCCAATGATTACATCCATTAATCCACTAATCGCGATATCGACAATCGGCTCCTCTATCCCAATAATCGTTCCGGCATTGATATCGACTATTGCCTCTTTTGGGTAATCTAAGGCAAATCCATATTCCAGGCTCCTGAATGTCTCATCTGCTGCCTGGCAGGGCAAGAGCAGAATAATCGGGAGCACCAGAATCGAGCACATCCATTTGATTATACGGCGATTTTTCGAATCGCAATTATTCATATTGCATTTAATCATATTGCCATCCTCCTGATAAAACATCATTTACAGTTCTGCAAACCGTTTAAGGTTGACAAGACCGTATCCATAACCATTTTCCGGACCTTCTGGACCGAGATCGATAGCGCTATCGAAAAGAAGGGCCACTACATCTTCATCTTTCATGCCGATTTTCCTGCCTTTTTCCAGGGCCAGGGCGAAGATTCCGGCTGCGAAAGGCGCAGAGGCTGAGCTCCCCTTGAACATCTCCGGCATATAGGATGAGACTGTGATATTATCCGGTGCTACCAGCTCGGGCTTCATCCTCCCGTCAAGGGTTGGGCCCATTGAGCTGTAGTCTTCCAGCTGGAGGGTTTGAGCATCAACTGCACCCACGGTGATGACCTCAGGACAGCTGGCAAGGGCGCCTATGCTTGAGGCTGAGACATTATAATTTGAGAGGTTATGGCTGCTGAACAGCTGAAATGTGATATTTTCATCTGTTGCGCTGTACCGCCTTATCTGTATGCTGTACTCTCCGCTGACGGGAGCTATCATCGTTACCAATTCCGCAGGATCCTGACCCTCATATCCCTCCTGAGGAATATTGGATATGGCATAGCTGCCATCAGGAGAGTAAAGATAGAGATCGTAGTCCTGATCAGCCTGGCTCCAGCTCTCATTCCAGCTCAGATATACCGCTATCAGTTCTCTTCTCTTTGCAGTCAAGTTCAGGGATTCGGCCCCAGGGCCAAATTCATTGAATCCATTCTCATTTCTATCCCGGAAAGGTCCGAGCCAGTGCTTTCGGGCAGAGTCTCCCGCAGCGTTGATCCAGATGGTCCCATTTCTGGTGAAGTTGCTGACTGCTCTGCAGATCTCATCCCCCTCATCAAAAAGGCCGAAGGAGAAGTCAATGGAGGAGCTAATGATATCGATCCGCTCACCCAGGCGGTTGAGCTTCTCCACTGCATCTATGAATCCCTTCCGGCTGCTTTCTTCTATTCCCACCATATACAGGGTGACATTGGGAGCCAGATCGCCTATGACCTCAGCGCAGGCTGTGCCATGACAGTGGTATTCTGAATAGGTGCCATTGAACAACTCGATTCTCTTCGCGGGCAGCTCCCTGAGTGAGAGCCTGTTCATATAATACTCATAGTCGATGATAGCCACGGAAATGTTATTTCCGAAGAAGCCCTGGGAGTGAAATGCGCATATGCCCAATGGATCCCTGCCCCTGTTGCAATTCGCTGGCTCAGAGATGACGACATTGGATGTATTGCCCGGCAATGATGAGACTTCTCCCCTAGTGACGGATCGGCTCAGTCCAACTGGCTTTAGACTCTCATCGCGCAACCGCCCAATTGCTCTATCATAAGGTGCTTCGGGCTGGCTGCTTGAGCAATAGCACTCATGGATCGAATTCCCGGATAATGACAAGCAAGTCATTGAATTATCGGATAATTGCCCATCCATATCTGCTTCTGCCTGGAATATGCCCATCATAATGAAAAATACGACTGCAATAGAGCGCCTTTGCATTGAAATCTCATCCCTTCTTGATCCTTGATGCTGTATCTTGATGCTGTATCGTCGTTTCCACTCTGAGACTGCAAACCTTCAAACCTTTATTTTGATAATAGGTCTTTGTCCTGCGAGACGCTTTAGTATGAATATTGTATAATATGGCATCTCAACCGTCTTATATTTTCCCATCATGGGTCAATGACCGGGCAAAGAGCCAAGAATGCAGGCAAAAAAATAGAAAGGCCAAGAGGGAATACTGTTAAAAATTTTATATTAACTCCTGAGATCTCCCTGATCCCTCTCCCCATGGCACAAGAGATCATCCCATCATTCAGAGTGCTTAATTGCCCACGGTTCGCATATGGACATAACGAATGTCCAAAATGCTGGAAGCAATGGCCCTCATCCCAGCCACCTTGAGCGCTCTTTCGCCTGAAGATATCGATAATTGAAGTCATGCCCCAGGGAGTTTTAACTATGGGATTATTATCTAATAATCAGTCTTAAATAAGCCAACAGACCTTCTAGATTACAGTTATTGGAATCCAATGACTCTGGGCGGGAGGCAAAACTCTCCCATAGAAAGTCAATGCTGGCGGCAGAATGCTGCCCAGCGGGAAGAAATGTATCTGAGATATTTTCGCGGTGTTGCATATGGTAAGGATTGGAGTGGTCAAACACAAGGTAGAGAATTTCGGCGATTGGAAGCGGAAGTTCGATGAGAGAATGGCGGTCAGGAAGAGTAACGGTTGGGCAGGCCACGAGCTATACTACGACGATAAGGGGAAAGATGCATATGTTGTCCATACCGTCCATGATGATAAGGTCGACATTGCCAAGCAGCATATGGCGAAGTTCAAGGCGCTGGGCAAGCGCAATGAGATGAATCCCTCCGGCAATCCCGATCATTCCATACTGCCAAAGGGGAGCAAGGTGGAGGATATAACCTACTGAATGGAATCTGCTGAACAGAGATAAATCTTTTTTAAAAAGGTATGACGGCCTGCAGCAGAACCTAGGTTCTCACATGCACCCGCCGATCAGCTCCATTGCTTCTCTGAGGTCGCCTATGACCTCCGGGCCCTGGCGCTCGCCCTTGCGGTCTAGGAAGAGGGCATCCAGGCCCGCATCCAATGCGGACTCATAGTCATATCGGTAATGGTCGCCGATGTGCAGCACCTCAAATGGCCTGGCATCCATATGAGCGCAGATGGCTCCATAGAGGAGAGGCGATTTCTTGACCTCCCGGAAGTCGCTGGTAGCAGAGAAGACCTCCCGGAAGTAGCCTTTCAGGCCGTCCAGCTCGATCTCGATGAAGTCGCGGGCGGCATTGGAGGTCACCACCAGCTCATAATTACGGGAGAGAAGCTCCAGGACCTCCTCAACCTCGGGATAGACCTCGATCTCGTCCTCGTAGAGCCCTAAGAGGTGCTCTTTCTCCACCGAGAGGCCGAACTTATCTATCCAGAACTTAAGGTCATACCATTCCAGGTGATCGCTGCCGATCTTCATGTACTCAGAAATGACGTATTCTCTGGCCGAGGGAAAGTCCATCCCCGTCTTCTCGGCATAAAGCCGGGGCACGCCCTCCATCCAGACCTTGTCCACGAACCTCGAATTAACCAGGGTACCATCCATGTCCAGGGATATGATGCGAATCATCTTGAACTCCTGTTGAAGATAGTTCAGTCGCTTTATGGGTTTATTATACTTTTGGATAGGTCGAAAGGTATAAGGTGACGTGCTATCAATTGCCATGTCCGAGAATAACTGAAAGATGAAAAGAGTTCAGGGATGGTCTGATGGCTAGATTTTTATTGTTTATTCTGATTGGGATGCTGCTGGCTACAGGAATTGCGAGCGCCGACCTGGTCAGGCTGGGCTACGATGATGGCAGCGCCGAGGATGCTGTCTGGATGGACGATCTGCGGGGACATGCAGTGATATTTGAGGCACCATGCGACAACTGGACCCTCTCTGGGGTGGAGATATTGGGAAAACTGGCCCCCGAGCCGAAGTCGGATATGCTGATAGTTGAGGTCTGGGATCGCAATCTATCCCTGCTCTCCCGGTCGACGGACAGGGCCCGGTCCTACTTTTCCGAGAACTTTACCTGGTCGGTGGTGGATATCCCTGATGCCGTCGTCTCCGGCAGCTTTTTGATATCTGTCTATGAGTTCGCCGGAGTGTATGTAGGGGTTGATAACAGCTCCCTATTTCCAAGGTCAGCTCTGGCCGCGCGCAATCCCAATCGCATCCTTCCCTGGGATCTTCTGAATCGCTCTTACAATCAGACCAGCTGGATGATCCGGGCCCTGGGCCACTCCCCCGCCCCCAGGGTCAGCCTGGAGATCAAAAAGGATATTGCAAGCCAGGCCATTCCGGCAAAGATCCGGGTTATGGCTTTGGACGAGGATGATAACCTCCAGAGGGCCACTTTGAATATCGTTAACAACCAGAGCCATGAGATCGTCTGGTCGGAGATGAAGGCCCTGGAAGGCGGCAGCGCCGATTTTGAGTTCTCCTGGCCGGGAGCCATGCGCCAGATCTCCCTCGATGGCTCATATTACGGACCGGTGTATGCCGTCAATGACCTGGGAATATCCGAGAACTTAAGCAGCATTCTCGCCTTCTCTGTGCCTGCGATCCTGGAGGAAGAGGAGAACATGACCTTCCTAGCTCAGGCCTACTTCGGCCAGGACGGCAGCTTCAATGCCCTGATCAACCCCTATGGAGGAGTCTACTACCTGTCTAGCGATCTGGTGAAAAAGATGAGGCCAGGGAGCAATTATTCTCAGTTCATCAGGGAGAATATCAGCCTGGTTTCCGGTGAGAGCAGGATTGGCTTTTTGAAGATGAGACTGCCGGCAAGTGAAGAGGAAGAGAGTTCGGAGATCATCGGCCCCATGCTCCTTGGCGGCTCGGCGCAGAATGGCTATGGACTGCGCCTGAAGGAGGCTGCTGCAGTCAGTGGCGATTACATCATTCTGGTTGAGGTGGCTGACTCGGCGTTCAATGCGGTAGTAATGGCAGGAGACAAGATGGCCAAAGTGGCATGATTCATGTTTCTTGCCATCCATCAATGGCGAGGTAGATAAATGCGCATATTCGTCGTCGTAGGCCACAAGGCCACCACTCAGCCCAACTTCTCTTTGGAGGATATCCCGGGCACCTCCGGCCGCCTGGACATCCTCTGCCGTTCCGTCACCGCTGCCTTTGTCCTATCCCATGGCATCAGAAAAGATGTGCTGGTGTACCTGGTGCTGCTGGGCGGAGAACCTCCTAAGATCATTCGGCTGGTGGGCGAGACCCTACGCCACCTCAATCCCGATGAGAGGACCACCGCCGCACTCCTTAAAAAGGCCCTGGCGGTGCAGGCATCAGCGGAATGGTCCATGTCCACCTCTGGCATATTCGTCCGCACCGGGGACCTTGGGGGAGTATTGGAGGACCTGAAACAGAGATCCGTCCGGCTGATATATCTGAAAGAGGATGGAAAGGATTATCGTTGCCTGAAAGATGAGCCCCTGGATAGGGAGATGGCATTCGTCCTGGGAGATCACACCGGGATGACTGAGGAGGAGGAGTTGATCCTCGATTCCGCCGGGGCGGAGGTGGTTGCCCTCGGGCCCGCCAGCCTGCATGCCGATCACTGCATTGTGGTCACTAACTGGCTGCTGGATACCAATGCCTTTATGTCGGATTGCGGATAGCAGTGGCCAAGAACAGACCCGCTCCCTTCGACTTCCTGGGAGCATATATTGGCGAATGAAAGCCAGCACCGAATAATCATAGAAGAGTCATTATGAGTGAAGTTATGAGTGAAGAGATCCTGGAGAACCCAAGAGACGATATCCTGGAGACGGCCAAGAGGATCATCCGACTGGGCCCCATCTGCGACAGCTGTCTGGGAAGGCAGTTCGCCATGCTGGCCACAGGCCTTACCAATGCCGAGCGGGGCCGATCATTGAAGACCGTCCTGGCCATGCAGGCCTCAGCGGATGGTGACAGCTCAACGCTGGAGGATCTGGCCCCTTCTTTCCGATCTGCCCGGCTCAAATTGGGCCGCAGGGATGAGCCAGACGCTCGCTGCACCGTCTGCTTGGGAGAGATGTCTATTGAAGTGCTGGATAAATGGGCGGAGAAATCAGCCGCTGCCCTTGCTGGCTGGGAGTATTCCACCCTCCTGGTGGGAACCAAGATGTCCGGCCTTCTGGCCGAGAACGAGGAGCTCCTCCTCGCGGACGGCGGCTCTCGTCACGCCGAGCCCTTCAAGTCCGAGTTGAACCGGGAGGTGGGAAAACGTCTTACCCAACTCACAGGAAAGGAGTTCGATCTGAGAAATCCGGATATGGTGGTCCACCTGAACCTGGAAAATGGTGAAGCTGAACTGCAGGTGGCATCTCTGTTCATTCGAGGCCGCTACAGAAAGCTAGTCAGGGGCATTCCCCAGACCCGCTGGCCCTGTCGCGAGTGCCGGGGTCGGGGCTGTCCGCGCTGCAACTACACGGGCCGCATGTACCAGGAGTCGGTAGATGAGATCATCCGGCCAGCGGTGATCCAGGCGGCAGAGGCTGAGGATACCGTATTTCATGGAGCCGGCCGCGAGGACATCGATGCTCGCATGCTGGGCAGAGGCAGGCCGTTCATTGTGGAAGCGGTCCGGCCGCGGAAAAGGACCATCGACCTGTTGAAGTTGCATGAGGAGATCAACCGTCAGGCAGAGGGCAAGGTAGAGGTGATTGATCTCGCCCTGGCGGATTCATCGATGGTGGAACGGCTCAAAGAGGCCGCCTTTATCAAGACCTACTCCGCTCTGATCAGGCTGGGGGCAGATGTGGCAGAAGAAAAGCTTAAATCAGGCCTGAGGAGATTAGTTGGACAGGTCGATCAGCGTACGCCAACTCGGGTGTCTCACCGAAGGGCAGATAAGCTCAGGTTGAGGAAGGTTTATAGCACTGATCTAATTGAGGTTAAGGGCAATCTGGCTCGCATTAATGTAAAAGGCGAAAGTGGCCTTTACATCAAGGAGCTGATCTCCGGTGATGGAGGCAGAACCCAGCCGAACCTCGCGGAGATCCTCAGAGTGGATGCGATAGTCGAAGAGCTAGATGTAATAGATGTAGGTGGAGAATCAGATGGCACATCATCACGGAATGCGGAAGAAGTCTAGAGACAAGCTGAGCAAGACTGTCAGGAGCAGTGGAATATCTCCCGTAGTGAGGGCTATTCAGGAGTTCGATACGGGGTCGAAGGTTCACGTGCTCATCGATCCCAGCATACATAAGGGAATGCCTCACCCCAGGTTCCATGGAAAGACGGCCGAGGTCGTGGGAAAGAGGGGCAGAGCGTTCGTCCTGAAGGTCAATGATGGCGACGCCATCAAGACCTTGATCACATTGCCTGAACATCTTAAGGCACAGAAATAAGATGATTGTCAAGAGCGTCTTAGAAGAGGAATTCCTGACCCTGGCGGAGGTCAAGGAGATCCTCGACCAGATCCGGGAGAAGCGGGCCGATGAAGAGGAATTGGGGTATGAGCTTCGCCGGGCGATAAGGCATGCTGAACTCTTTTCCAAGGGCAGCGCAGAAGAGAATAAAGCAATGGTAGCTGAGCTGATGAAGATGGAGAAGATGACCCCGATTATAGCGGTTAAGATCGCTGATATCAGGCCGGTCACCAAGGATGAGCTGCGAGCGATCTATGCAAAAGAGAGGTTCAATCTCAGCGAGGAAGAGCTCAGCAATATTTTAGATATCGCATCCAGGGGGTAAGGCATATGCCTGAGGGGAGACCGCCAAAGAGAGAAGAGGTAGCTAGGGTTCTCGATTACCTCCCCTATGGCCGCACGCCAGACAGCAGGACCTATCAGAAGCAGCCTTTGGTTCAGGCGGTGGGCGAGACCAACTTCGTTCTCATGGAGATGACTCCCAAAGAAGGAGTGGTTCCGGTGGCAGGGGCCCGCGTTTATATCGGTAGCGGCAGCCGAGACGTAATCGATCATGTCAACCGCAGGATCGAATACTCTGAGCTATCCAATAGTGCCAAGCTGGAGCTGCCTTTTATCATCCAGACCATAGTGCTGGAGGATGAGGCCAGGTTCATTCGCTATTTCAATGACGCCGGCCCCATCACCACTCGCATGCACGCCCTGGAGCTCCTCCCAGGCATAGGAAAGAAGCTGATGTGGTCGATTCTCAACGAGCGCAAGAAGGGGCCTTTCAAGAGCTTTTCTGACCTGGTGGAGAGGGTGAAAGGGCTGCACAACCCGGAGAAGCTCATAGCCAAACGCATCGAGGACGAGCTGATGGACGACCGGATCAAGTACCGGGTATTTACAACAATGCCTCGCACAAGATGAGATTGGGCCAGCATTTTTTGATCGATCGCTCGATTGTGGATACTATTGTAAGCCATGCCGAGCTTGGGCCACAGGATTGGGTGCTGGAGATTGGGCCGGGGGAGGGCATTCTGACCAGAGAGCTGGCCGCCCATGCTGGCCGGGTCTATGCAGTGGAGATCGATCCTGATCTGGCAGCTGGTTTATGCAATGTGGCAGCAAATGTGCAGGTGATACATGCCGATGCCCTGACTGTTCGATTGCCCCAGTACAATAAGATCGTCTCCAACCTTCCCTATGATATCTCCAGCAAAATCACCTATCGACTGCTCGCCCGGCCGTTCGACCTGGCGGTACTGATGTTCCAGAAGGAGTTCGCCCTGAGGTTGAAGGCCCAGCCCGCCAGCAAGAACTATGGCCGTCTGGGGATGGTGGCAGGCTTCTTCTGTCATATCGAGATTTTAGAGAGCGTCTCCAGAAAGGCCTTCCGTCCTGTTCCCGATGTGGACTCGGCGATAGTGAGGCTCCGTCCGCGAACGGAGAGGCCTCAGGTGGAGCCCAGGGCCTTTATGAGGATGGCGGATATACTCTTCAGAAACAGGCGCAAAAAAGTGAAGAAAGGTCTGGCAGCCTATGGGGTGGATGAGATGACCATATCTCAGCTTGACCAGACACTGATCAATATGCGGCCCGAGGAGCTGACCCCGGATCAGGTGGCTGGGCTGATACAGGCGATCGATGATAAGAGAGGATGGGGCTGATGGATGAAAAGGCTCTTAGCTAAATTGGTATCCTCGCTGTTTTATGTGGGCTTTGTGACTCAAAATCAAAACCACAAAGGCACAAAGCCACAAAGGATTCTATCTTGATATGATGATTAATCAGCGATATGAAAGGATATATTAGTGCCTTTGTGTCTTTGTGGTTCGTTTTTTGTGCTATCGCCAAAAACAACAAAAGAGGCAACAGAAAGCCAATGATCGGGTCGGTCTGTGGAGGCGGCCCACAGGAAAGAGCGAAGAGCTCCCGAGAGGCAAATTGGCTTTCAAATCCCCAGGCGGATGTGTTTTATCTCCAGGAATGACTCCAGGCCATAGTGCCCCAGTTCCCGGCCGATGCCGCTTTCCTTCCAGCCTCCAAAAGGCATCTGATAGTCCATCACATTGTTGATGTTGACCCCCACTCCACCCGCCTCCAGCCTCTCCGCCGCCTGAATGCCGGTGGCGATATCGCTGGTGTAAATATAAGCAGCCAGGCCGTAATTCGTGTCGTTTGCCAGACTTATGGCCTCATCAATTGTCTTGAAGCTCATGATGGGTGCCACCGGGCCGAAGGTCTCCTCTCTCATGATCCTCATGCTGTGGTTCGCTCTGTCCAGGACGGTGGGCAGGAAAAAATAGCCCTTATCAAATGCTTCACCCTCCGGCTCCCGACCGCCATAGAGGAGCGCAGCTCCCTTGTTCAGGGCATCGGCCAAGTGCTCTTTGGTCTTGGCTCTCTGCTCATGGCTGAACATCGGTCCCAAATCAACATTCTCCTCCAGGCCGTTGCCTATCCGCAGCCTTTCCGCCTGCCAGACAAGCCTCTCGGTGAATTCCTCTGCCACCTCCTCTGCCACATAGATCCGGTTGACGCTGATGCAGATCTGCCCCATATTGGAAAAAGCCCTCTGAGCGCAGGCGGCAGCCGCTTTTTCGATATCGGTATCCGCACAGACGATGAAGGGCGCGTGCCCTCCCAGCTCCAGGGAGACACGCTTGATCTGATTGGAAGCCTGGGCCATTATCCATCGCCCGGTCTCGGTCTGGCCGGTGAAGGCGATCTTTCTGGAGATGGGGTTTTCCACCAGCTCTGCCCCTACCTCTCCGCCCGAGCCATGGACCACATTGATCACGCCAGCAGGAAGCCCGGCGTCCAAGATTGCCCTTATGAATTCCGTGGCAGCGACGGGAGCACGGCTGGGCGGTTTGGCTACAAATGTGCAGCCCGCTGCCAGACACGGCCCCACCTTCCAGGAGAGGAGGTCCACTGGGTAGTTCCAAGGGGTGATAAGGGCGGCGACGCCCACAGGCTGGCGGACCACAATGCTCCTCCCTCGGGATGTGGCCAGCCATTCCCCGATGTTCCTCCTCCCCTCCTCTGCATAATAGTCCAGGATATCAGCAGAGGACAGTACCTCCGCCCGAGAGTTTTTCAGAGGCTTTCCCTGCTCCTGGGTGAGCAGACGGGCAATGAACTCCGCCCTCTCTCGCACCAGATCTGCGGCAGAATGCAATAGCTCTGCCCTTCTCTCACTGGAGGTCCCTGACCAGATAGGAAATGCCTTTTCGGCTGCCTTTAGGGCCATTTGCGCATCCTGGCGAGTGCCAACGGAGACCAGGGCCATAGGCTCCTGGTTTGCCGGATTATAGATCGTTTCCACCTTATCTAGAGAAAGAGGGAGCTGTTCCCCGTCGATTATCATATGAGTATGATGCATGAAAGACCTCCGCGTCACCTATTCTATTCCTCCAGGCTGATAATCTTTGGGCTGGGCTGATCAGCTGGAATCGCATCGATATTAAAAAGCTGAATGCTCTTCTTTCCAGGACTCCTATAACATTTATATCGGTATAAGACTGATGGATGTCTTGTATGATGGATGAAATAACATCGATTGGGGTTCATGATAGATGAAGTCGCCATGTGAGGAGATCGTCTGGGATGTACTCCCCAGCATCAGGGCAGCTATCGCCGAGGAGCTGATTAAGAGAGGTGCATCCCAAAAGGATGTATCCAAAATGCTGGGAATCACTCCACCTGCGGTGTCCCAGTATATCTCCAAAAAGAGAGGCTACAATATTGAGTTCAGAGAGGATATCAGGGAGGCGATAGGAAGGCTGGCAGAAGATCTTATCGAGGGAGGAGTAGATGACCTGGTGGAAAGAATTTGTGGAGTCTGCCGCTTGCTTCAAGAGGATGAGAACGCCTGCATCTCCACCAAATGCAAAGGCAAATGAGAATTGTCCTCTTTTCAGGAATCAATAAATGAGCCTGGACGACATACTTAGCGATCTCAAAGATAGGATTCGGGATAAAGGAAGGCTTCTCATCTCTTACTCTGGTGGAGTGGACAGCAGCCTCCTGGCAAGGGTGGCCCATGATGTTCTGGGCGAGGGGGCGGTGGCTGTAATTCTGGACAGCGAGACCTATCCCAGAAGAGAACTGGAGGAAGCAGTTGCCCTGGCAGAATCTCTCGGTTTAAATCTGAGGGTGGAGAAGTTCTCCATTCTCGATGACCAGTCTTTTTCTCAAAATCCAGCCAACCGCTGTTATATCTGCAAAAAAAAATCGATTAAGATTCTCAAGAGGGTGGCACTTGAAGAGGACATTGCTTGCATCGCTGATGGGGTGAATGCCGACGACCTTGACGACTACAGGCCAGGCATTGCCGCCTGCAGCGAGGAAGGGATCTGGCATCCATTTGTCGATTCGAAAATCACAAAAAAGGATATCCGCTCCCTGGCTTGGGATCTGGAACTGCCGGTGTGGAACAGGCCCTCTTCCGCCTGTCTGGCCTCGCGCATTCCCTATTATGATAGGATCACCAGGGAAGGATTGCGAATGGTGGAGGAAGGTGAAGAGTACTTGAAGAGCCTGGGGTTTGGACAGCTGCGGGTGAGGATGCAAGGAAGGACAGCGCGAATCGAGCTGGAGGAGCAAGAGCTGGAAAAAGCACTAATCCAGCGCGAGGAGATCGTCAAGAGGTTGAAGAGCATCGGCTTTGAATATGTGAGCCTGGATTTGGAGGGCTACAGAAGCGGTAGCCTAAACGAGGTGTTGTGAATATTTTGAACCTTGATGAGATTAGGTCTGATTTTCCCATTCTCAAAGATCTCATCTATCTGGATAACGCCGCCACCAGCCTCACCCCGGAGCCGGTCTTAGAAGCGGTCTTGGGCTACTACCGAAGCTACCGGGCCAATGTGGGCCGAGGGATCTACCGCCAGGCCCAGATCGCCGACCAGAGGTACAGAGATGCTCATCGCAAGGTGGCGGCCTTTGTGAGGGGTGAGGATGGAACTGCCGTCTTCACCAGGAATGCAACCGAGTCGATCAATATGGTTGCCCGCGGCCTGGACTGGAAGAAGGGAGACCGGATAGTCACCACATTGCTTGAGCACCACTCCAATCTCCTGCCCTGGATGAGGCTGAAGAGGATGGGGATCGATCTGGAGGTCATAGCCCCGGACAGAGAGGGGAGGATCGATCTTGCCGACTTGGAGAAGGCGATAAACAAGAATACCAGGCTTGTCGCCATGAGCCACCTATCCAATGCCCTTGGCAACATTCAGCCGGCAAGAGAGGTCGGCCGGATCTGTCGGGAGCAAGGAGCCCTCTTCCTGCTGGATGCCGCCCAGTCCTTGCCCCATATGGCAGTGGATGTCAAGGATCTTGATTGTGATTTTCTCTGCTTTTCCGGCCACAAGATGCTCGCCCCCACGGGTTCGGGGGTGCTCTGGATCAGAGGACTGAAGAAGGACGAGAGGGACGGAGGGCAAAGAGTGACCAAAGAGCAGAGGATGGCGAAGGGGCAGAGAATAAGCAGCCCTTCCAGCAAGAACCAGGATTCAAGAAAGAAACCGGACGGAATTAAGCTGGAGCCCCTGCTGGTGGGAGGAGGGATGGTGGAGGATGTCCTTGATGACAAATTCACCATCAAGAAGGGCTACGAGGGCTATGAGGCAGGAACGCCAGACATTTCCGCCGGTATTGGCCTTGGTGTTGCGGTGGACTATCTGGCCCGGATAGGGATCGATAGGATTCATGAGCATGAGATGAGGCTGACCAGAATGCTCTTGGAAGGGCTGGAGGACATAAAAGGCCTGCAGGTCTACGGACCGGGGCCACGCAGCCCGGAGGCGCGGGGAGGAGTGGTCTCCTTTGGGATAGAGGGCCTTTTGCCTCATGAGATCGCCCTGATGCTTGACCAGGTCTCGAATATCTGCATCCGCTCCGGCCATCACTGTTGCATCCCCCTGATGAAGCATCTGGGCCTGAAGCACGGCACCGCTCGGGCATCACTATATCTGTACAATACAGAAGAGGAGATTGAGAAGCTCCTTATGAGCCTGGAGCAGATCGCCCGGATGGCCTAGGGACTGGAGATCCAGAGGAGCCAAAGAAGCTGGAGGAAGATGATAAAGGACTTTGAGTGCTTGAGGGTGGACGGAGAGGAGGTCTGCAAGGCCACCTGCCCGGTGGTAGAGGAGGTCCCCCTATCTATTTTCATCAATGGCCGACATTTTGTCACCGCCATGATCAGCCCCCAGCTGAAAAGGGAGTTCGTGGCCGGGCACCTTTATTCCGAGAGGATCATCTCCTCGATCCAGGAGATCGAATCTATAGAGGTGGAGGGGGATGTGGCCCGTGCTATCGTCTCCGATCCCGTCCGGGCGATGGTCCCAAGGAGGCCCATTGTGAGCGGCTGCGGCGGTATCGCCTCCTTTCTGGATGAGTCAAAGCTCCCCCGGATAATATCCGATCTGACGGTTAGAGTGGAGCAAGCTCAGGAGGCGATGAAGGCCATTTCCCTCTCCCAGACACATATCGCTACCGGCGGGGTGCACTCCGTAGGCCTGTTCGATCAATTCGGACCGGTATCGATCATCGAGGATATCGGCAGGCACAATGCCCTGGACAAGGCCATAGGGAGCCAGATCCTCCGAGAAGAGGGATTCGACCTTGGCCGAACCTTCGCCGCCTGCACCGGCCGGGTCTCCTCGGACATGGCACTGAAGTGCTCAGTGGCCGGCATACCGGCTGTGGTCTCCCGGGGGGCGACGACGAGTCTAGCCATATCCATTGCCCAGAGGACGGGCCTTGGCATAGTCGGTTTTCTGCGGGGCAAGAGGCTGACCGTTTACGCCAATGCTGAGAGGTTCAAGCTTGACTGAGGAGGGTATGCTCTGCTCCCTGTGCCGAGAAAGGGCGATCGTCTCCCAGCGTTACCTGGGCCGGCAACTGTGCCAGGATCATTTCGTCCAGGATTTTGAGGAGCGAATGGCAAAGACAATCGTTGTGAACGGGATGATCGAGAAGGGGGAGCGGATTGCAGTGGCGGTGAGCGGGGGGAAGGACAGCACTGCCCTCCTCTTTGCCCTGGCCAGGGCTTTTGCCGGGAGGGATGTGGAACTGGTGGCGGTGACAGTGGATGAGGGCATCGCCGGCTATCGGGATGATACCATCCTGGCCGCAGAGAGGATCGCCCGCCAGCTGAAAGTCGAGCAGATGATCGTCTCCTTCCGGGAGGAGTACGGCTATGATCTGGATGAGATGGTGGTGGGAAAGAGGGTTGCGCCCTGCACCTACTGCGGGGTCTTTCGCAAGAATGCATTGAACTGCGCCGCTAAAAGGCTTGGCGCCTCCAAGCTGGCCACCGGCCATAACCAGGATGATGAGGCCCAGTCTGTGATGATGAACTATCTGAAGGGGGATATGGAGCGGCTGATGCGATTTCGCCCCCGGCGGGAGCAGCCGGGACTGGTGCCCAGGATCAAGCCCCTGCGAGACATTCCGGAGAAGGAGATCGCCCTTTATGCCATGGTCAATGGGGTCTATTTCGAATCCAGGGAGTGCCCTTATGCCCAGCTATCTTTAAGAGCGGACGTGCGGGATATGATGAATCGGATGGAGAGCCTCTTTCCTGGAACCCGGCAGAGGACATTGCAGGGATTTGAGAGGATCGAGGACCTCTGCAAAGAGGGCTGGGCGCAGATGGAGCTGGCAGAGTGTGGGGAGTGCGGCGAGCCCTGTGTGGGGGAGAGGTGCAAGGCCTGCGAGCTATTGGGAAGGCTGAGGGGATGACGGATCTGGGTGCCTGTACCTCACGGGACAAGAATGAGAAATGCTCGGAAAAAAAATCCCACATATATCCCAAAGAAGCGCCAGAGGATCCACTCTTTCGCCTAGGACCTTCTGACCAGCAAGGGCAAAGAAAATGATCGTTGCATCTTGAGTTCAGGATCTATGATTGCGGTATCTGAAGCTGGCGAAAGAGGTGCTTGCCATCTGCGAGCAGATCGAGAGTCCCGACGCGGAGCGTATGCGCCAGCAACTGGCGGAGTGACTGGCAGTCTAATCTTGGTTCTTCGCTGCTTTCTGTGTGTAAACCTGGAGATACTATTTCTTCCTCGTCTTTGTGCCTTTGTGCCTCTGTGGTGAAATCGGGATGATTGGGCCTCACCACCAAGACACCAAGGCACAAAGAAAATTTCTCGGGAGTACAATACCCCCACGCAATTTAGCGAAGAGCCCTAATCTTCCTCTCCCTGATGGGCGATGCACCAAAACACATTTAGATGATCAATGTGTACATAGCGATAATATGCAAGATGAGACCTCTGACTCCCAGGAATTTGATCACTTTAATCCTCTGCCCTATGGGGGCATTACCGACATTCGAGGCAACATCCTCAAGGCAATCACCAAAGAGGAACATGATGAGATGCTGGCAAAGGTGCGAAGGGCATTCCGGAGCAAGAGATGACAAATGTAACCATTGATGCAGATCTCCTGTTCTTTGCACTGGGAGACCACAGCCAGCGGCGGAGAGGAAGTATGCATTGGCCTATGATATGGATTATTTTGTCACAACGGATAGCGTTCTAAATCAATACAGAGTGCCAACAGGATTCAAGCTCAAGGTGCTGCACCCGAAGGATGCTATAAAGCGCATCCTATGATCAGTTATCAACGGGTCCCGTGGCGTAGCCTCCAGGAAAAGCTTATCATTTCATCCCACCAAACACTCCTCCAAGGATGTGATGCAGATGGACCCGATGACCCTGGCCTCCATTGCCGCCCCGTTTGTGGCCAAAGGGGCAGAGGCCTTCTCCAAGAGCGCAGGCGAAAAGCTGGGCGCAAAGGTGGGCGAGCTGTGTCAGGCGGTGACACCTGGCAATATCTCGCAAACATGGGAACTGGCGAGGCGAAAGGGATGCATTGGGCAATTTGGGAGTAGCTTTTGCAAAACTAAAAGACTTCCACGAGGCGATCAAGTACTACCATAAAACGCAAGAGATATCCAATGAAATGAATGATAAAAGGGGCAAGGGAGATGTCTTAGGCAACTTGGCAGCAGCTTACGTTGCCCTGGAAGAGCCTACAAAGGCGATAGATTATAGTAAGCTTGCTTTGAAAAACTCGCGAGAGATCGGAGACAGATACCGCGAAGCAACCGCCCTCTTCAACATGAGCCTGGCGCAAGACCGCCTTGGCAAACGATCCGAAGCGTTGAAGCTGGCAAAAGAAGCGCTTGCTATATTCGAGCAGATCGAGAGCCCCGACGCGGAGACGGTGCGCCAGCAGCTGGCGGAGTGGCAGGGAGAAAGCTAACATAATTGCGGTCTCATAATTGCGGTCTTGGATCTATCCCGATCAAGATACTTCCTGCAGCTCCAAAGATATATTTGCTTTACCATCTTTACAATATATTCATGCTTGCTACAAAGCGTCTTGCAGTCACTGAGCCGGTATGGTCCGAGCTATCAGATCTTAAGAGGCCGGGAGAGACCTTCAGTCAACTCCTGGCCGAGATGATCGAGAGGGAGAAGAAAGCCCGCTTGATTGAGCATCTGAAGCAGATTGCTGATGAAGGGGATTTCGTGGAGCTACCCCCTTGATCCGCAGGGTGGTGATCGATAGAAAGGCGCTGAAATAAGGCTCTTCGCTTAATTGTGTGGGTAATGTACTGCATAAAATTTTCCTTTGTGCCTTCGTGCCTTGGTGGTGAAGCCTGACCATTGCGACTTGAATCGCTCCAGAACTTAACCTCTGTGGTGCATGCCATCTCCTCCGACGCCTCAATCTCGGCGATCTTCCTGAGGGCGGCACGATTGCTGCGCAGGGCATCGATCGGGATGGTGTCGCCAAGCACCAGCATCAGAGGTGTCCCTCATACGGGAATGGCGCGTCTCTTCCGATGCTATTTCAGCTCGATCCGCCAGGGCATCGTCCCTGCCGATC
>JGI11944J13513_1000529_pt1 | contig 35867 bp, 31 predicted proteins | sample TerdegcoTASludge_FD_13513 | JGI IMG/M metagenome (IMG submission 13513) | reverse complement strand
GCCCCGCCGCAAAAATACCCGATTACAGGTATACACTGCAGAGTGCTGCCGAGTTTAAAAAGCTGGAAGGATCGCCCCTCTCCGATAAATTTTCACATGTACGTTCGGTAAAGGTACTGTACGATATCCAGGCCAAAACAATGTACTTTATAAATGGTAAACGTTTTACCTACCATCACGAGTTTGCCGAACGTATACTTTATTACCGGCAGGGTATGTATGTTTTTAACGAACATAATTACAGTGCAGGTAAGAATAAACGCGACTTTTTGCTGGGTAACCTCAACCACCTGGGCAATACCGGAACCTGGTTCCTGGAACTTTCGCCCTCCGACCAGATGGACCCGGACCTGATACAGCAGTTTTACAGCCTGCTTAAACAAAACTGTATATTTTGCGACAGCCTGCGTTTTTATGTCAATAGTCAGCGACTGCTGGATTTGGAAGAGCAGGGAAGCCTTAATATGCCCGTTATACGTTCCGAATCGTTGTTTGGAACACTCAGCTATCAGCAGGTATCAGCAGGTAAAATTACCGGTATCTTAAAACGTTATACCCTGGAAGAACTAAAAACAAGCATCCCGGGCCGCGATGAAATTATAGTGCTCAATGGTACCCCTCTTGTGCTGCCGGACGTACGCGGAGTTATTGTTACCGAGCTGCAGACACCGCTGAGCCACCTGGTATTGCTGGGCCGTAACCGTAAAATACCTATTGTGGCCCTTACCGAAGCCTGGGAACATGAAGAACTTGCCCGGCTTTACGGACAAACCGTAGAACTGGAAACCCGCAGCGATACCATGTACCTGAAGGCGGTAGATGCCCTGGCTCCGGCTGTGGTAAAACAGCGGCGTATTGTGCCGGAATGCGACCTGAGCGTAAAAGGTCTGGTAATGCTGAATAAGGTACCCGTACGCGGGCAGCGTTATATAGGCAGCAAAGCGTGGAATTTTGCCTGCCTGGCAGCCATCAGCCGGCGTCGCGAAACTTTTTATGTGCCGGAGTATGCCTTTGCCATACCTTTCTGGTATTATGCACAACATATGGAAAAAAGCGGTGCCCTGGCTATGCAGGCAAAGCTTAAGCCCGATAGTCCGGCCCTTAAGGACGAACTGAAAGCTATACGCCTGCAGATAACGAACCACCCGGTAGATGCAGAATTGCTGAGCCTGGTGCAGGCACGTATGGATGCCCAGACGGAATTTAACGCATTCCGTTTTCGTTCTTCTACCAATGCCGAAGACCTGGAAGGGTTTAACGGAGCCGGACTCTACGATTCAGGATCGGCACGGAAAGGAGATACACTTAAGACCATTGAAGCAGCTATACGTAAAGTATGGGCCAGCGCATGGAGCCTGGCAGCGTATAACGAACGGGAGCTGTTCGGGATCGATCAGCGTACTGTGGCAATGGGTATATTGGTGCACCGTTCCTTTCCGGAGGAAGAAGCCAATGGCGTACTTATAACCAAAGACCTGTACCGCGATTACGACGGTATTACCGTAAACATACAAAAAGGCGAAAGCTCGGTAGTATTGCCCGAAAAAGGGATCCATACCGAAATATTTACGGCTTACCCCTTCGATCAGTCACCCTGGAATGGCCAGCTGATAACCGATTATGTATCGCATAGCCCGCTCAACAATTACCGTCCTGTACTGAGTGATGCCGAGCTACGTCGCCTGTACCGTGCAGCAATGGATGTAGAGTCTGGCATGCAGCTCTATTGGGGCCGGCAGTTCGATTGCGATATTGAATTTAAGCTGATAGGAGCCGAACGCAGGTTATATTTTAAGCAGGTACGTGTTTACTAAGCCGCTACGGCAAAAAAATGGAACCAGTGCAGGATCAGTGCCGGCGTGCTGTAACAAAACGCCAGTTCCCGCTTATATCTTTATGCGCTTCGGCATCCGAAAGTCCGGCATCCTGCAGTACCCGGCAGGTTTCGGCCGGCAGTTGCTGGTTTATTTCGGCATAAAAATAACCGCCTTTACGCAGGCATGTCAGGGCGGCTACGGCCAGCTGACGGTAAAATATAAGCACATCCTGCTGCCTGGGAAACAGAGCTGCATGCGGTTCAAAGTCCAGCACCGAAGCGGCCATGTGTTTCTGTTCCTCCATGCTTATATATGGCGGGTTGCTTACCAGTATATCCAGGGGGCCGGTATGGTTATACGTTTCCGGGCGCAGTGCGTCTGCTGAAAAAAAGTGTACCGGAAGCCCGGCCGACCGGGCATTTTTTTGAGCTACAGCCAGTGTATCCGCAAACAGGTCGAACCCGCTCAGCTGCCATTGCGGGCGTTTACTTTGCAGGGCCAGGGCTATACAGCCGCTGCCTGTACAGGCGTCCAGTACCTGCAGCTTTTCGCCGGCAGGCTGCGCCTGTAAAATACGATCGGCGAGTTCTTCCGTTTCGGGCCGGGGAATCAGTGTATGTTCATTTACGAACAATTGCAGTCCATAAAAGTGTACCTTTTGCGTAACATACTGATAGGGCATTCCGGTCTTCAGCTTTTTTACGGCATTAAAAAAAAGCAGCAGTTCGCTTTCGCTCAGATTAGGCGGTGGCGGCTGCACACTGCAGAATACTTCGCACAGTGCCTCCCATATTATACGTAGCTCGGCCCTGCTGTAAAGGGTTTGCAGCTCTGTAAACACAAAGTTCTGTACAGATATGAGTTTATTATCGGGCACTTTCACTCTGCAAAATTGACTAAAAGTAAGCGCAAATCAAAAAAGAATACCTTTGCATCATGCACGAGGCTTATATACAACGTTGCCTGCAGTTAGCCGCACTGGGGCGGGGGCATGTAGCTCCGAATCCGCTGGTGGGTGCGGTAATTGTATACAATAACCGTATTATAGGTGAAGGCTGGCACCGTAAATATGGTGAGGCGCATGCCGAGGTGCATGCCATTGCTTCGGTACAGGATTCTGTTTTGCTTAAAGAAAGCACCCTGTATGTAAACCTTGAACCCTGTGCACATTTTGGTAAAACGCCTCCCTGTGCTTCCCTCATCATCGAAAAACAGATACCGCGGGTTGTATTGTGTAATACCGATCCTTTTGAGCAGGTTGCAGGTAAAGGGATACAAATGCTTCGCGATGCCGGTGTAGAAGTACTTACGGGCATACTGGAAGCCGAAGGCCGCCGGCTGAACCGGCACTTTTTTACCTATACCGAAAAAAAACGTCCGTATATAACGCTTAAGTTTGCCCGTTCGGCCGATGGATTTATCGACGGAACCGGCAGCACTCCGCTGGCTGTAACACAGCCGCTTACCAATGTATATACGCACCGGTTGCGCACAGAATATGCCGCTGTATTAGCGGGTTTCCGTACGGTGCTTAAAGACGATCCGCTGCTTACCGTACGCCTGGTAGCCGGTCCTTCGCCGCTGCGTGTACTGGCAGACCCGGAACTGGCCCTGCCCCCTAAGCTGCGTATATTTAACGATGGCCTTCCGGTAATGCTGCTAAACCGTAAACGGGAAGAGGCCGAAGGCAATATACAGTATGTATTACTGAAAGAAGGACTTAGTACAGCCGAAGCCTTTGCAGAGGCGTTGTACCGCATGCGTATAAACTCGGTGCTGGTAGAAGGCGGGGCTGCCACGCTGCAGCAGTTCCTGGATGCCGGACTGTGGGACGATTGCTACGAGTACATTGCCCCGCTGCGTATAAGAGAGGGAGTAAAGGCACCAAAGCTTCCGCAGGGACTGCCTTCCGAAAAAGTATACGAAAACGATACAGACATCGTACTGCGCTATACAAATCCCTGAAACGAGAAAGGGACAACAGCCGGCTGGCCATCATCCCTTCCTGTATTTATACGGAAACAAGCTGAACAGATCAGGAAATCCGTCCTTTACGCCGGTATGCCATGCGGAAAATAATGGGGAATACCAGCAGTGTAAGTACGGTAGCAGTAATAAGTCCGCCGATAATAACAATGGCAAGAGGCTTCTGCGATTCGGAACCAATACCGGTAGAAATAGCGGCAGGCAGCAGTCCAATGGATGCCATAAGTGCGGTCATTACCACAGGACGGGTACGTACCTTTATACCCTGGGTTATGGCATCGTCGAGCGGGTGCTTTTCTTTCATATTCCTGTGGAATTCCGATATCAGAATCACACCGTTCTGAACACAGATGCCAAACAGGGCAATAAAACCCACACCCGCCGAGATACCAAAGTTCATGCCCGTGACGTGCAGGGCAAGTATACCGCCAATAATTGCAAAAGGGACGTTGGCAAGTACTAAAAGCGAATCTTTTACATTGCCAAACATGATAAACAGCAGTACAAAAATGCCCAGCAGACTTATGGGCACTACCTGGCCCAGGCGTTTGGTGGCCCGTACCTGGTTTTCGAACTCGCCCGTCCAGCCAATGCTGTAGCCTGCAGGCAGCTGTATGTTCTTCTCTACTTTTTCGCGGGCTTCGGCTATGGTGCTTCCCAGGTCGCGCTCGCGCACCGAGAATTTAACACCTATAAAACGCCGGGTATCGTCGCGGTATATAAAGGCCGGACCGGTTATTTTGCGTATATCGGCAATGGCTTTTATCGGAATCTGCGAGCCGTCGTCGGAAGGTACTTTCAGGTCGGCCATATCGTTTTCGTCTTTCCGGTACTCCTGCAGGTAACGCACGCGTACATCAAACTTACGTTCGCCTTCGTACTTCTGCGTGGCTGTTTTACCGCCAAAGGCCATTTCCAGTACAGCCTGTGCATCGGCTACCTTAACGCCGTAGGCTGCCATACGTTCGCGGTCGAGCACCACGCTTACCTCGGGCTGACCAATATTGCGCAATATACCCAGGTCTTTAATACCCTGTACATCCTTTATCTGGTCAATTACCTTATTGGCAAGGGCATCGAGTTCGTCCAGGTCGTCGCCATATATTTTAATCGCATTTGAGGCTTTTATGCCCGCAGCTGCCTCGGCCACATTGTCGATAATGGGCTGCGAATAGTTATAGCTTATACCCTGGTGAGCAGAAAGCCGGGCATCCATTTCGGCAATAATATCATCGATCGATTTGCCTTTAAGCTGATCTTTCGGCAGCAGGTCTACCTGAAACTGCAGAAAGTTAAAGCCATTGGGGTCGGTACCGTCGTTCGAGCGGCCTTCCTGGAAAAGTACATTTTCCACCTCAGGGAATTTAAGCAGGTCGGTGGTAATCACCTTTGCCATTTCCACACTTTCTTTCTGCGACATACTAATGGGCAGTTCGGCAGTAATCCAAAGTGCCCCCTCGTTCAGCTGCGGAAGAAACTCGGTACCTAAAAAAGAAACGGAAAAAAAGGTACCTGCGAGCAGAACGAGGGAAGCAACCAGGGATTTGATCCTGTGTTTAAATGTCCAGTTGAATCCTTTTTCTACAATACGGTTCCAGAAATTAACAAAGGGATTGTTCTTTTCCTTTACGTTTTTGTTCAGCAGAAGATGTGTAAGCACAGGAACCAGAGTGAGGGTAAAGAGCAGGGCCCCGAGTAATGCAAAGCCCAGTGTCCAGGCCAGGGGCGAGAACATTTTACCTTCAACCTTCTGAAAGGCGAAGATGGGCATAAGGGCTGTAATAATAATAAGTTTAGAGAAGAAGATGGCCTTACCCATTTCGGCACCGCTGCGTTTTATGATGCTGGCTTTGGCCAGGCGGTTAAAACGTTCCATACCTTTTTTATGGGCCAGGTGGTCGAGGGTAACGAACAATCCCTCTACCATTACCACGGCCCCGTCTATGATTATACCAAAATCAACTGCGCCCAGGCTGAGCAGGTTAGCGCTCATGCCACGCAGCTTAAGACATAGAAAGGCAAAGAGCAGCGACAATGGTATCACAATAGATACAATAAGTGTAGTGCGCCAGTCGGCCATGAACAGAAACACAATTACCGTAACAAATACAATACCTTCGAGCAGGTTATGCATTACGGTGGTAGTGGTATAGTTCATCAGATCGTCGCGGTCGTAAAAAGTTTCAATTTTTACGTCCTTAGGTAATACGTGTTCGTTCAGTTCTTCAATTTTGGCTTTTACACGCTGCAATACTTCGCGCGGGTTTTCGCCTTTACGCATTACCACGATGCCTTCTACCACATCGTCGCTGGTATTAAGTCCAACCTGGCCAACCCGTGGCAGCGAACTGCTTTTAACGGTGGCCACATTTTTTACAAGTACGGGGTTTCCATTGTTATTATCGATAATAATATTTTCAATGTCTTTCGACGACTGCAGCAGTCCAATACCCCGCACCACATAGGCCTGGTCGTTTTTTACCACCACATCGCCGCCTACGTTCAGGTTGCCGGCATTTACGGCCTCAAATACGTCCAGCGGACTAATATCATATTTGGCAAGACGGTTAGGGTCTACACTTACTTCATATATTTTTTCCTGTCCGCCAAATGCCACCACATCTGCAACGCCCGGTACGGCGCGCATGCGGCGGTCAATAACCCAGTTCTGCAGGGTAAGCAGGTCGCGGGTGTCGCGTTCGTCGCTTTTAAGTGTATAGCGGAAAATTTCGCCTGTGGGTCCGTAGGGAGGCTGCACTTCCGGGTCTACTCCTTCGGGTAGCGAAACATTGCGCAGCTGGTTATTTACCTGCTGCCGCGCAAAAAAGTCCTCCACATCGTCTTCGAAAATAATTTTTATTACCGAAAGGCCAAACATCGTAACACTGCGCACACTGGTCTTTTTCTGTACCGAGTTCATGGCAATTTCGATAGGTGCCGTTACAAAGCGTTCAATTTCTTCCGCACTGCGGCCGTTCCATTCGGTAACGATAATAATCTGCGTATTGGTAACATCCGGGAAAGCTTCGATGGGCATACTGCGGAACGATATAAAGCCCGCTATGGCCAGTACTGCCACCCAGAAAAAGGTAAAGGCTTTGTTCTTCAGCGAAAAGCCGATAATATTTTTAAGTATCCTATTCATGCACAGAGGGCTTAATCGTTGATGGCATCGTAGATATACAGCTGGTTATGGGTAACCACCTTTTCGTTTTCGTTCAGTCCTGAAGAGATGTAGGCAACATCGCCTACCTGCCGGTATACTTCTACCTGCCGGGTTTCGATGTTATAACGGTCTTTAAACACCATTACAAAGTTTTTACTTTTATCGAAAATAAGGGCAGAGGCTGGTATGCTTATCATACGGCGGTCTTCGGCATATGCAATACGTATATTGGCCCGCATCTGGGGTTTCAGCAGAAAATCTTCGTTGTGCAGCTTTACACGCACTTTCATAGCCTTGGTTTCGGGGTCTATGATGTTAAAGATCTTGTCTACTTTGCCGGCATATACCTTATCGGGATAAGTGAGTGTGGTAACGTAGGCATCTACTCCCAGTTTTACCTGGTTTATATCGGCTTCGTTTACGTTGGCAATGGCCCATACCTCATCAATTTCGGCAATATCGAATATATTATCGCTGCGGTCGCTGCGCAGCAGCATGTCCTGGTTAATGTTTTTTTCGATAATAAAGCCGTTCATCGGTGAACGTATTTCGTAAATAGCACCTGGCTTTATGCTGTATATCATAAAGGTTTCCTTCATGCGGTTAAGCTGCGAAAGGGCCTTGTCGTACATACTGCGGGCTTCCATTACATCGCGCTCGGTATTAAGTTTGCCGTTGTACAGTTCCTGCGCTATTTTCCAGTTGTTTTTGGCTACGATTACATCGTTTTCGGCATCGCTCAGGTCCTTTTCAAACCCTGCGGCCTCGGTACTGCGTATGGTGGCCAGCAGCTGACCTTTTTTTACATAATCGCCCAGTTCTACATTTACACTCAGTACATTACCGCCAACGGCCGGATATACTTCGGTGAGCTTGTTGTTATCGGCCGTTATGGAGCCGTAAAAGCGGAGCTCGTTGCGCAGCTGCTGCATTTCGGCAGGAGCTGTGGTGGTGGTCTGGAGCATATTGTCGCTCAGTACGAAGGTTTCGCGGGTGTCGCTTTCGGGTGCCGCCTTGCTGCCGCAGGCATACAGGCTTAGCAGGCCTGCCACACATATGTAAGGTACAAATCTCATGTTCAGAATTCCTGTGAATTGGTGATGGTATTAATGGCTTCGCAATCGATAATAAAGGTTTTGTATATTTCGTTGTACTGCAGAATAGCCCGGTTGTAGCTTTCCATAAAGTCGGTGAATTCGAGTATATTTATATTCCGGTTCTGGAAATTACTGAGCATTCCGTTGTATACCTCGCGTATGCCATAGTTGTTATAGATACCGGCAGCGGTTTCGAAGTTGCTGCGCGATTCCAGCCATTTGGCATACTGGGTGCTTATTTCGGATTTTACCTGTATTTCGCTTTGCTGTTGCTGTGCATCGAGTTGTTTTAGCCGGCTGCGGGCCTGGTGTATGGCTCCTTTATTCTGGTTCCAGAGGGGCAGGGGAATACCGGCCGTAAGGTTAAGCTGGTTATTAAAGGCACCGCCCTGCTGGTCGTAGCTCAGGCCCAGGGTAAGATCGGGAACACGTTGCGAGCGCTGCCAGCGCAGATCCCATTCGCCGGCCTCGGTGCTTTTGGCAGCTGCCAGGAAATCGGGCCGGGTAAGCAGGGCATGGTTCTTGAGTGAGTCGATATTGAGTGAGGTTCTGGACGTATAACGGCTGAAAGCGGCCGTATCTGCCAGCGGAATAATTTCTTCGTCGCTGTTTAGCAGCAGGCGCAGGTTGGCCTGTTTGTCCAGGATCGATTCGCGAATAAGCATCCGCTCATTCTTAAGATCGAGCAGCAGAGTTTGCAGACGCACCAGGTCTTTAAAGGAAATATTACCCTTCTGTGCCTGGCCGGAATAGGCCTGTACCAAAGAGTCGATCTGTATAATCTGCCGGTCAGTAGTTTCTATCTTTTGCAGGTCGAAGTGTACCGAGTAAAAACTTTCGCGCAGACTAAATCGGAGGTTACGCAGCAGGTCGTTAAATTCCAGTGCAGCTATCTGTGCATTGGCTTTAGCCAGTTCTACCTCGTTCTTTTTCTTTTTGCCCAGGAACAGCAGTTGTTCTATGGCAAATTCCTTCTGTCCGTTCTTACCTATGTCGAAAGCCCGCTGAGCATCCGGATTCCAGGCATTGAGACTGGCCGATACATAAGGATTAGGCCAGGCTCTGGCCTGTATAACAAGTGCCTGCGAGGCTTCGATATTATAGCCGGAGGCCAGCAGAAACAGGTTATTACGCAGGAACATTTCTTCGCAGGCCGCCAGTGTAAGCTGCTTTTGTGCAAGTAAAACCGGGGGGAAGAGAAAACAGAATATGAAAAAGTGATAGCTGAACTTTTTTACCATTGCATGTGCTATTGCATGGCAAAGTTGAAACTACCGTCTTTAAGTGAGCTTAAAGCCGACCTTAAAAAGAGCTTAAATTTGAAAACGGAGTATAAAAATGTGTTCTCCGGTACTGCCGGTTTCGTAGCTGATGCTTCCCCTGTGGGCCTGCATAATACGCTGCGAGATGCGCAGGCCCAGTCCGAGCCCCGAATGGCCGGCAGCATTCTGTCCACGTATAAAGGGTTCGAAAATATGTTCCTTTTCCATTGCTCCGAGCGGAGCGCCGGTATTGCTGAAGGCGGCCAGCAGGCAGCCCGGTTCGCTGTATATATGAATGCGTACCCGCCTATCGTCGGAATAAAGGCAGGCATTGCGCAGCAGGTTACGGCATACAATACCCAGCAGTTCGTGGTTGGCAGCCAGCTCGGGCATACCGTCGGAAACCAGGCGAGGATCGAGTTCAAACTCCATCCTGAAATCGGGGTACAGCTTCTGTGTTTTTTCGAAGGCCGTAAAAATAATCTCGTCCAGGCGTTCGCGGTCGGGCCATTGTATGGCCGTACCGTCGGTGCGTGTAAGCAGCAGCAGGGAATGTATAAGGTCGCTCAGCTGATGCAGTTCCTGATCCAGTTCGTTCAGGAATTGCAGATCGGCGGCAGGCAGTCCGGCTTCATTCTTTTTATTTTCGATTTTAGCGCTTAGCCGGGCCAGTGGCGTACGCAGCTCGTGCGAAGCATAGGCATTAAAGTCTTTCTGGTTTTTGTACGACGATTCAATGCGCTCCATCATCAGGTTAAATTCCCTGGCCAGCTGGTAAATTTCGTCGTTGTGCTTGCGTTCGCTAAGTTCCAGGCGATGGTCCAGACTGTTTTCGTAGATATTGGCGATGCGTTTCAGGAAGTTTTCGAGCGGATTCAGCAGGCGGCTGCTCAGGCGGAAGGTAATAACCCATACTACCAGGGTACAGCTGGCAAAGGTTACCAGCAATACAAGGCCCAGGTAGCGCAGTTTGCGGTTTCCCTGCTTGTCTTCTGCAGCAATAAGGGCATAATAGTCGTTATTGTCCGAGTCGTAAAAGAAACCATAAATCTCCAGTTCGTCCTGTTTGCGGTAGAGGCTGCCATGCTCCTTTATATAGCGGAAATCGTTTATATCGTAGCGTACCACGGCATCGTCCACACTGCTGTATATAAGGTGATAATTGGGATCGAAGATGAGTGTTTTTTCGTTGTAAAGCTGGTTAATAGAGTTCTGATCCACCACGCGCAGCAGGTGTTTGTCCATTTCGCGCACCTGGGTAAGCAAAATAATCGACGACAGGGCTTTTTCGCGCAGACGGCCCTTGAACTCTTCCTGGCGGAAATTAGAAAATAAAATACCGATGATAAGGGTAGACAGGGCAAATACTACCGTAAACAGCAGGCTTATATAGAGCGATATACGGTTCTTAAGCGTCATGCGGTTCGTTCTGTTTCAGGTAATAGCCATAACCGGTACGAGTCTGTATCAGTTTTTCGGTATGATGGCTGTCGATCTTTTTCCGGAGAAAATTGATGTACACTTCAATGGTATTGGTGCTGGTTACCACATTATCGTCCCACAGGTCTTCGGCAATATGCTGTTTCGAAACCACGCGTCCCTTTGCTTTTGCCAGTATAAGCAGCAGCCTGTACTCTTTAGGGGTAAGGTTTATTTCCTGGCCGGCCCGTTTTACGGTGCTGTCGTTTACATTAATAAGCAGGTCGCCGCTGCGTATCACTTCGGCCATTTCTACCGAATTTTCGCGGCGGCGCAGCAGGGCGGTTACCCGCATAAAAAGTTCGTCGAAATGGAAGGGTTTTACCAGGTAGTCGTCGGCTCCTTTCTGAAAAGCGCTTACCTTATCTTCGATCTCGCCAAAGGCGGTAAGCATAAGGATAGGCGTTTTTTTATCCACATTGCGTATCACCTGGCATACTTCCAGTCCGTTGGTGCCGGGCACATTAATGTCGAGCAGGTACAGGTCGGCCTGCTGTTTCATAAAATGCCTCAGAAAGAGCTGACCGTCATAAATACACTCACAGGCAAAACCTTTTGCTTCGAAAAAAGCAAGCAGTTCGCGTGCCAGCGTGTAGTCGTCTTCCAGTATCAGTATCTTCATACCGTTGCAAATATAGCGAATCGGTATCAGCTGAGAGGCATTGCTTACTCGGGGCTGCCCTTTACTGCAAAACGGAAATGATATACGGGTTTGTTTCCTGCGGGCAGTTCGTTGTAAGCCTGGTATAGCACATATTTTTTTTGGTTATGCAGGCCTTTATAGATAAGCGGAGCTTCGCGGTATATCTGAGCCAGTTCGGTTTTAAGGGCGGTGGTATCGTTCAGCGGTATGCGGGTAAGATAGCTTACCAGGGTAAGAAAACCCTCGCCAGTGGCCTCGGGCGAAATACGGAAAATCTGCGGCCGGGTGTTTATATTATGCAGCTCCCGGGGAAACTGGTACGAGGCGTTGGCTACGTCGTGTACTTCTTCAGTAAAGCGTTTTATTTCGCGTTCTTCTTTATAATGCAGGTGTTCGCCGGCAGGGTTCAGGCTTAGCATGGCCAGGTCGGCATAGTTAACGGCATCGGCCAGGTAGCCCATATCATAAGCGCTGCGTGCCTGCCGGTAAAAATCAGGAGCCATACTGCCATACAGGCTCAGGGTACCAAAATACAATCCGTTCAGTTTCCATTCGTTATTGTAATGGCCATACATGGCGGTAAGCAGCATCTGCTGGTTATCTTCTTCGGGTATAAGCATGGCTATAAAGGTTTCGGCGGCATGCGGGTTATAGTCGATTTCGTAACGGTGCCCGCCTGTACTGTCAGGTATCCGAACCTGCACTTTGGGCTGGCCTTTCAGGTAATAAGCGGCCAGTGTTTTATAGGTTTTACTTTCGAAACTGCCGGAGGCATTCCGTACCAGGGCACCCGCCGTTTGCCGCGGAGCATCCCGCAGCAGACTGTCGTGCATAAGAGCAAATACAGCGCTGGTATCGCCTTTGCTTACGGCACGGAACAGTTTATCGTTCAGCTTACTGATGTCTTTATGTATTTCAGCAGGTATCTGTTCGTTACGTAATATCTGCCCCTGGCGAGGGCCGCAGCTAAAAAGTATAAGTGTGCCTAAGAATAATAATAATACTGGTTTGCGGGGCATATAGTACAGATTTAGTAGCGTAAATGTACTAAATGAAGGCTACAAAGCTTCTGCTTAAGTCTCTTTTTATTGCGTGTATTTCTGCATCAGACCTTTATCGTTCAGCAACAGGTATTCTTTTTCGTACAGCAGATTAAGCACTTCTTTACCTTCTTTATCTACAAAGCTCCATCTGCCGGATATGGTTCGAACCATTATCATTACGAACCGCTTTTATCTTTAAGCGGCTTTTTAACACTGTAATTTCTGAAAGGTCCATCATACAGGCAGACGGTACAAAAAGGACCGCTTTATAAGGCTCTTATATACGAAGCTTTGGTGCCAGCCTTAGTAAAATATATGTGTGGCAGGAAAGGTATGCACCTTTAAGGGCAGAGTACCTTTTATGCCTATTTGTAATCGTGTGATAATTTGCTTATTTTGCTAAAATAAATACAATCCATTCTATGAAAACATACCGCTTTTATGCCTTGCTTTGTGCAGTATTTTTATTTACAGCCTGTAACAATACTTCTAAAACAACCGGTACTGCCCCGGCAGCCAGCCCGGCCGACAGTATTAAAAACACTCAGCCTGTAGCCGAAGCATCCGGGTCGGATGTAAGCGATCTGAAGGCCGATCTGCAGAAGATGGAATGGACCCTTGCCCAGGTGAATGTTGGTAAGATTGTATCGCCGGCAAATGTAAAGGGCCATACATTGCAGTTTAAAGATACCGGTTTTTCAGCTAAATTCTGTAGTAATATGAGTGGTGCATATACCGTACTGCCCGAAAACAGGATACAGCTCGAGAAAGTGATCTCTACAAAAATATTCTGCCGTACGCCCGATTACATTATGGCGGTAGAGAGTTTCCTGAAAGACGGTGTTTTCGATGTAGACATAACCAAGGGATATTTAACGCTGGCTATGGACGAAAACTCGCTGGTATTTACCCGCAAGAGTACGCCGGACGAGAATCCGATGGCTAATTAAAGGCGTTTAAAAAAGATTACCTGAGCTTTTTTTCAGCTGCAGGGATACATCGCAGCGGTATACCGTTTCGTTCATCAGTGCAGTACCTATACCTTCAAAGGTGCGGGCGGTGTTTTTTTTGCGGCGAAGTATGTATTCGGCAGCGGCTTTCGTGGTTTGCATATACGGTATTTCTTTGCCAGGCTCCAGTTAATGTGTGGCACAGCGCATCCTGAACCTGGGTAAGGTATACCGGCAGTATATTCCAGCCTCAGGTTATCCTCCAATTCAAAAACAGCTCTTTAACTCGTTCATGGCAGAGCCGGTTTTATCATCTTACAGAAAAGTAAAACGGCTGAAAGTTATTCTGCGGAGACAGGTATCAGGATACAAAAGCTACAGAATTCGTATTGTCAGGTAAGCTGCAAGGGTTCTTATTCCGGTAGTTTGCCGGAAAATCCTGTTTTTCCGGGAGAAAAAACCGGGGAAAAGGTGCACAATTTTGCAACGTGCCGGTTCGCTGATATCTGCACCGTTATAAACTGAAAAAAAATGCTGATTATGAAAAAATTATTGTTGCTGATGTTACCCGTATTGGCCCTGCTGGCTTCCTGTAAGGAAGAAGAAGGCCCGAACGATCCCAACAACCCGAACAATCCTTCCACGGGCTGTACAAATCCCGTTGTGGTAACGGTAGGTTCAGATTTCGACTTTTCGCAGCCTGTAACCTTTAAAGCCTGTACCGTATACTATTTTACTGCAGGGGTAGATGTAAAATCGACACTTACGATCGAAGCCGGAGCCATTCTTAAGTTCAAAGATATTTACACATGGTCGGGTCTGATGCTTACCAATAATGCAACAGGACGTGTAATAGCCAAGGGCACGGCCGACAAACCCATTATTTTCACCTCTGAGCGCGACGATGCCCACGGCGGCGATACCAATGGCGACGGTAATGCCACGGTGCCGGAGCAGGGCGACTGGAACGGTATTTATATTACCGGTACCGGCAGTGTGTTCGAGTACTGTAAGTTTTTGTACGGTGGACAAAACGGTTACAGTATGGTAGAGCTGTTTGGGGTAGATCCTCAATTCAATTACTGTACCTTTGCATACAGTGGCGGTTCGGCCAGCTTAACGGGCAAAGGCGTGTTTCATTTCGGCAGCAATACTTCGGGAGCCCGTGTAACCAACAGCTGGTTCTATGGCAATGTAAAACCCATTACCATGAGCTCCAATACCAGTATGGATGCCTCCAATGTATTTCACAACCCGTCCAAGCCTTCGGAAAAGAATGTGTACAACGGTATTTTTGTAGAGCAGTCGTCCAACCAGGTAAACATAAGCTGGCTGGAGAACGAGGTACCTTTTGTATACATGGGAACATCATCGAACCAGGGGCTGGGTACTAATTTCGATGCCTGGACTTTTACTGTGGGGTCGGGTGTAATTATAAAGTTTGCCAGTATTGGAACAGGCGCACCGGGTATCTGGGTACGCAGCGATAATTCACAGATCGTGGGCAAAGATGCCGCCGGTGTATTCTTTACCAGTTATGCAGACGATGCCCATGGCGGCGATACCAATGCCGACGGCAATGCCACTTCGCCTGTACAGGGCGACTGGGATGGTGTGTACGATCCTGCAGCACAGGTAAATCCGCCCGATTATTACTACAGCTGGGGTAATATTCTATATGCAGCCAATTAGGCCTCCGCTATAAATTTTCTTCGATCACTTTTTCGAGTTCGGCCTCCATTGCGGGGCCGAACCCGCTATGTATAAACCGCACACGCCCTTCTTTATCAATAAGGTATAGTGTGGGATAACCACTTACCCGGTACTCTTGCGGTAGTTTTTCGCGGATAAGTGCTACTGCATAGCTTACATTGTTACGCGCAAGAAACTCCGGGATATTGTCTTTGGTTTTATCGTCGTAAGGATCCATGCCAATTACAAACAGTCCGCGCTCTTTATACTTGTTATGCAGGCGTTCCAGCACGGGCATGGCCTGTACGCAGGGGAAGCATGTTTTGTAAAAGAAATCGATAAGTACCAGTTGCCCGCGCAGGCCGGCAAGGCGAACTTCGCGGTTGTCGATGGTGTGTACAGTCCAGTCCGGTGCCAGGGTATCCAGTGGTAAAAGTGGCGGTCGCTTATACGGAACATACGCTTCCAGTGTAATGTTGGCGGGTATGCTTGTACGCGTAAATATGCTGTCGCTATCCAGGGTGTTAAACATAAAGTTTTTCAGGGTATAGCGTTTATGCTGTTCCAGGCGTTCCTTGCCCAGGTAAGCATCTATATCTTCGCTGTACTGCAAGGGCAGGTATTCGGTTTTATCTATCCAGAAATGATACTCCAGCCGTATTACCTTTACCATGTCACTGCTTTCTTTCTCAGCATCCAGGTTCATTTGCACATGGTAACAGTTTTTACCGTTTATATTTTCTTCGCCTATGTAGCGGTATGTATTGCTGGCGGCCGAGGTGTCGCCAGGCACCGGCAGCGGGTGACTTTTAGCGGTATGGAAAGGGTGGTAAAACCGGTAACTATTTTTACGGGCTTTAATTTCGGCGGCAAACAAGGAACCTTCTATAATTCGGCCCCGGCGTGTTTTAACCGAATAGTTAATGAGTGCATCGCCGGTATAAAGCAGGTCGGCCGAATATTTTTTCTGTATATAGCGTTTGGCACGAAACAGCTGTCCCATAAGCGTATCCTGAGGCTGCCTGCGAAAGTAACAGCTAAAAGCTGAGGTTACAGAGCCTTTGTCCTGCGAATCTTTCTCATACAGGCTCATTTCATAATAACCGTTTTGCACATTTGTGCAGCGTTCATACGCTTTTTGCAGTATTTCCTGCGGATCCTGTGCGTGAATTGCAGCAGCAGTAAAAAGTAAAATAATACTCAGAAACGATCGGTACATACATTATGGTTTATAGTTCAATATAATCAAAAAGAATGGCTAACACAATAGTTCGGGTTCCCGGAAGAAATTGTATTTGTAAGTTTAAAAATTAAGATAATATAAATAAAAAATTTTATATAATTATTTTCTATATTCATACAGATGAAAATCAGGACTTATGCATAGTGTAGTTACAAAAAAAATATTATGAAAAGTATTACAGGAGCCCTTGTTTTAGCGGGAACTCTATCTTTAAATGCATGTATGCAAAAGAGTGTGTCGTATTCAACACTGGAGTACATAAGAACGAGGTATGTAGCAGACGTACATTGTATCCATAATTTTTAGGTACTCAATACCAGCTTTATGTTAGGTGTCGATAATGTGGTTGCTCTAAAATTAAGGGCAAAGGAGCAGGATGCAATGCGTTCGGCTGCGCTTAATACCTGTTTTTTACTGGAAGGGTACAAGGCTGAGAGTTCAGCTGCAAAAGTATTTTCATATACCTTTGAAAATGGAGAACGGTTTATAAATGAAAAAGAACAATACGAAACTCGTATTTATCGAAATGCGAAAAAGCCTAATATTACTAAGATGCTGTTTCTTTCGCGGAAAGATAATGGATTACTGTACTTTATGTATATACATGAATAATGGAGTTTATCGTTTTGAATTAGAAAGATTTACTTAAATCAATCACAACCCCAAAATATATGTAATGAGAACAGGTTTTATTTTGTTGTTTTTCTTAGCGGTAGTATCCGGGTTTTCTCAGGAAACAGACTGTCTTTTGCCTCATAAAGATACTGTAACAAGTTTTTGCTGCTATACACTTAAGCTTAGATTAGGTGAGGATGTAGTACATTACCGCATATATGAAAAGAAAGATTCTGTTTTAACTAAAGAGTATACTAAAGTGAACAATCTGCTACATGGAAGCCAAATTACATATTATTCTGATGGCCAGATTGAGTCCTTTAGAACCTACTTACTTGGAATTCCGGTCGGAGCTTTTACAGAGTATTATCCCAATGGTATTATGAAGTCGTTTTACGATTTTGGGTATAGCCCGGACGATATATATTTACCTTTGCAGGAGCTTATTGTGGAGTATGAAACACCATATCCACCTTACAACATTGTAACAGAAATAAGTATGTGTTATAAGCCATTAAATGGCAGTTGGTATTATTACTACGATACAGGGAGCATACAGCGTATAGAGCATTACAGTAGTAATAAACTAAATGGCAAAACTATTTATTATGATCCAGATGGACAGGTTTTAAAAGAAGAAGAGTATCTGCATGGAGAATTGCAGGAGCAGTAGCTGATTAGGTATGCCTTTAGGGTGCGGTAAATTTCCCGCTGATGCGATAGTTTTTCGAAGGTAGTAAAGCTTTGACAATTAGGGTATATCCGCGCGATCTGCGGGAGCATTATTGACTTGTCCCGCTGATATCGCAGATTTTCGCAGAGGTTAGTACTGTAGTGTTCAGCGTATATCCGCGCGATCTGCGGGCGCACTATTGACTTGTCCCGCTGATATCGCAGATTTTCGCAGAGGTTAGGGCAGTAATGCTCAGCGTATATCCGCGCGATCTGTGGGAGCGTTATTCATTTCCCGCTGATACCGCAAATTTTCGCAGAGATTAGTACTGTAATGCTCAGCGTATATCCGCGCGATCTGTGGGAGCGTTATTCATTTCCCGCTGATACCGCAAATTTTCGCAGAGATTAGTACTGTAGTGCTCAGCGTATATCCGCGCAATCTGCGGGAGCGTTATTCATTTCTCGCTGATACCGCAAATTTTCGCAGAGATTAGTACTGTAGTGTTCAGCGTATATCTGTGCAATCTGTGGGTGTATTATTCATTTCCCGCTGATATCGCAGATTTTCGCAGAGATTAGTACTGTAGTATTCAGCGTATATCCGCGCGATCTGCGGGAGCGTTATTCATTTCCCGCTGATACCGCAAATTTTCGCAGAGGTTAGAGCTGTAATGCTCAGCGCATATCCGTGCGATCTGCGGGCGTATTATTTATTTCTCGCTGGTATCGCAGATTTTCGTAGAGATTAGTACTGTAGTATTCAGCGTATATCTGTGCGATCTGCGGGAGCACTATTGACTTGTCCCGCTGATACCGCAGATTTTCGCAGAGGTTAGAGCTGTAATGCTCAGCGTATATCCGTGCGATCTGCGGGAGCGTTATTCATTTCCCGCTGATATCGCAGATTTTCGCGGAGGTTAGTACTGTAGTATTCAGCGTACATCTGCGCGATCTGCGGGAGCGTTATTCATTTCCCGCTGATATCGCAGATTTTCGCAGAGATTAGTACTGTAGTATTCAGCGTATATCCGCGCGATCTGCAGGAGTCTTTTTTACCAATAAAGTTTCGGCTTAATCCGCGGGGAATTAATACACCTGCTTTGCAATAGCGGCCGTTTGCTGACCTTTACCCATTGTATAAAAGTGAATACTGGGGACACCACTTTTAATAATTTCTTTACATTGCTCGGCTGCCCATTCCGTACCCAAAGCGGCAACATCCTTATCGCTCCTGCATTTTATAAGTTCCGTGGTAAGCGCTTCCGGAAGATCAACATGGAAAAACTTAGGCATAAATTTAATATGACTAAGCGTAGCCAGAGGCTTTATACCGGGAATAATAGGCACATTGATACCTGCTTCGCGGCATTTATGCACAAAATCGAAAAACTTCCGGTTATCGTAGAATAATTGGGTTACAATATAATCGTCCTGTGCGGGGGCGTAGCTGCCGTTGTGATTGGTATCGTAGGCATGGGTATAGGTATTGGCCTGCGGATCCGGATACCAGGCGGGGTAAAACAGTTCAGAATACAGCGGACCCGGCGTATCACAGGGCCTTTTTTCCCTTTCAGTAAAAGTTAAAGTGGCAGTAAGTACCTTCCGTGGTATTTTTTATGCGTACAGAGTCATTGCTCATGATGCTCAGGCTCAGGTTATCAACCGGGTAATTCTCAAGCAGGTAGTAGATCGTTTGGGAAAAGCCCGGGTATACTTATACTGAAAAGAAAAATGAATATAAAAACAGATCTCATAGGCTTGTATTTGGATAGGTTCAAAACTATAGCGCAGGGATACGATTGCCAATGACAAAAACGATCGTTTGTCGCAAGAGTGCTCTGTTTTCCTGCCAGAATCCGTATGCCGCAGCTGTCGTCCCCCTGTATAGCCGTTGCCGTTCTCCTGCATTGGGGTATACAAACTCCTTTACCGCAGGAGCATACCCCGGGCAAAGGAGATATTTACCCCCTGTATGGCAGGTCGCAGACCCCTACATTGGGGTATACCGGGTGCAGGGTTGGGGGTAAACAGGTCTGGCATAGCAGGGCAGGGGCGCACTTTGGGTGTTTCACAGGCTCGATATAGAGATGTTAAACTAAAATTATTGTTAAAATGTAATGCGTTTATACCATTTTAGTGTATTCCTGCGTATTACTATACACACCTTGCGGTATCTGCATGACATTTTATGGAATATTCATTAAAAACATAAATAGTTATGCCCGTAGAACTGAATAACATGCACTTTAGTGCAGCCGAGATCAACAGCGCAAAGAGTATGCTGGCCAGCCTGCACGCACTCTTCCTGTCGAAAAGCAGCAATCTTACACCGGCCGAACGCCAGCAATATGCCAGTGTAAAGGAGCAGAACAAACTGTTCATCCATAAGGTACGCGATTACCGGAACGAACAGCCTGCCATGAGCAGTCCGGATGTGGACTGGAACGAGTTTGAAGCCGATTTCCAGGACCGTAATTTCCTGGAAGATATACTGCGCGAACTGAAAGTACTGGCCGAGATAGCCGGGGATGCCAAAATTATGCACGATTACGATGTATACCAGGCCGCACTTACCGATTACGATTATACCAAGTACAAGACCGGTACACATAGCCCGGGATTCGATGTGAAACACGAAGACCTGAAACAGTTTTTTGGTCCGGGTAACCGCTCGCCGCGAAAAACCGGAAGTACAAACGAAAATGCAGATCCGGAGACAGGTCCGGAAACCTAAGGTGTAGGCCCCGCCCTCAAAAGCGGGGCTTTTTACAAAAGGAGCCGCAATCGCAAAAAGGGTAGAGACATAGCATAAAAGGAACGCAATCTTCGTAAAGAGGATTGCGTTCCTGTTGTATAGTTATCGTTTGTAAAGAGGTGTATCAGCGGGCAATGATGAGTTTACCGCCGTTGTAGCTTTGTTCTTTCTGTTGTATACGAACGATGTACATACCGGCAGCCAGTGTGGATACATCGGCACGGCCGTTATGCAGGGAGAACTGAAAGGTACGTCCGTACAGGTCGCTGAGCAACAGGGTAGCGTTACCCGTTATGCCGTCTACCTGTACCAGTTCTGTGGCGGGATTGGGGTAGACGGTCAGCACTTTTTCGAGCGCTTCTTCTTCATTGCTGAGGTTGTAGAAATAGGTAAGACGCTGTTCTCCGCCTACAGGAGACTCTGTACTGTAGACCCGGGTTTCCTGGTGCAGGCTGCCGTCTGCATTGTAGGTATAGTGAATTGTGTATTCATCTTCCAGTATCAGGTCGCTGTTCAAATCCGCCTGTTTCCGCACCATACTTAGAATATCGCCGGGTGTATAGCTGTACTCATATTTTTCAAAAGCTGTCCAGCCACCGGAGCTTTTAGACTCGATCAGGCGGGTTTTTATTTTGTTCTGTAAGGTATAGGTATAACTTTCGCGAAAGGAGGAGTCGATGATGTTGCCGAGCGTATCTGTATAGGTATCCATACGTTTGATCAGGTTACCGGCCCCGTCGTATATAAAGAATTCAGAAGCATTTTCCATCCAGTTTCCGGCAGTATACGTGTATTTGCGTGTATACGCCTTTTGCTGATTCTGATCGTATTGGTAATCGTGCCGGAGGCCCTCCGACCAGCTGCCTGCTATATACGACTGATGGTACATATTGCTGACAAGTCCGTTTGCATTATAAGTATACAGCTCACGGTGCATGTCCACCCAGTTATTCTGCTGCATGGAGGAATAGGTCCAGGACGTTTTGCGGTTCTGACTGTCGAAAGTATAGGTATCTTTACCTTGTGGCTGAAATATGCCCGTAAGCGGGTCTACGGAATGAAGCAATGCTGTTTCCAGGGAATCGGCCGGGGTATAGGTATACTCTAACAGGCCTGCGTTATTCCATGGACCGGTATCGGAGCCGCGGGTTTCGTAAAGAGCCTGAACGGGTTTCTGCGCCTGGAGAAAGATAAGGGAAAGGAAAAAACCGAATAAAAGTAAAAGTGTTCGTTGCATAGTGCCTGGGTATTATATGTATAGTTATCTATACCAAAAATACCGAAGCGCTGCGGGGGCTGCAAAGACAAAAAAAGAGGGTTGTCGAGGGGGAGTTCAGTTAGTAATTTCATTTCTGTCAGGTCGCAGCTTAACCTGCATACAGTATGCTTTATTAATATACGTAGTTTTTGGGCTAAGAATCGGCTCATCAAATTCATTAAGAAACTTCCAAAATAGATTGCTCTCTATAAATTGAATGATTGTAGATGCAGGGTTTGTATGTAAAAGGGGAAGCTCATTTTGTTTTTCATGAATTTTCGTGTTTTTTATAAGTTGTTCAATTTCAAAAAAGCTGATACATAGGACATTTTTATCAGGGGCATCATAGTTGAAATATAAATGATCAGAGTGAAAATCGTCTGAGATAATTAAAGGGTAGATTTTTAGCGTCTTAGCAACTGCTTTAAATTCTTGTTGTAATCGGTTGTATCCATGGGTGGATTCCAGAAAACTAATATTTCTACATATTTGCTTTGTAGCTTTTGTCATATTATTTACTTTCCATTGATTTTTTCGTTTAGAACTTCTTGGGAAAACATTATTCAGTTTCAGTTCTATGATAAAAAGTATATTTTCATCCGGGAAGTATGCAATAATATCTATTTCATTATTCTGTTTCTCGTATTTGTATTTTAGATTAGTTTTTACATTGAGCGTAATTTTTTTTAATAGTTGTTCTAATTCATGGAGGACGTCGAGTTCTCTTTTTTTATGATATTCATCACTATTATTGAAGAGTTTATCTGAAATGTAATAATCATAAATTAATGGTCCTATGGTGTGATTTAGTAATGTCTTATATGGGAAGAAAAACTTTTCTCCAATTCGATATAAAGGATTAAAAGGCAAATCTGTACCCAGTTCCGAAAGAAAATCTACTATTAAGCTGAGTTCAATGTCACTTTTTTGTTTAAGTCCTTCTATTCTTCTAAGTATGTGGATTAATGTGTCAAGGTTATACATTGTAAATAGAAAAGGGCAAGAATCTTTAAGCTGGCTGAGAGAGCCTGCTAGTGTAGAGTTGACTTCAATAGTGATGACATCATTCGTTTTTTCGGGATGCTTTTCTTTTAGATTTTGAGTAATAAAGAATTTTAGTACATCCAAACTTTTCCCGCTTATATAATTTATGTAATTGTTAAACTGTGCTAGTGCTACTAGACATGAACTGACACATAGAATATCATAAATAGAAATGCTGTTTTTCTCATCTGGGGAAATTTTCATAGATTTTATATCTATTGCTTCTTTTGGGAAAAAACTCAGCGAAAGAGCCTGCCTGAAGTTGAAATGAAATGATTGTCGAACAAAAAGTTTTAATAATTCAGTTTGAGCTTTATTACGAACATCCAAATTGTCTGAAGTAGCATCTTCCAGAAGTTTGTCATCTACTTGTAATACAGCTGTATCATTATGTGTATCTATGCGGACATTGCTGTTATGCATTACTGATACCATTCCATCATAGGTATGGAGCTCGGGATCATATTTTACAAAGTGAGGATCATTGGAAACAAATGATTGTGCCTTTTTAGCGAAGAATGCCAGTTTTAAGTGCTTCTTATAGTAGGCTGCTGAAGAAAAATGAATTGTTTCTTTCTCATCTATGGGAAGATGAATGAAAAATCCTTGTTCTTCAATTCTTTGGCTAATAGTAAAGCCCTCGTAAAGGAACAAATCTAGAAAGTGATCTAAAAGACATATATTCCAGAATGCAATAAATAGGGTATTCGCGATACTTATTACATCCAGAGAATATGCCTTATGATCTTTCTCAGAATCAATTACATATTTAGCTTCTCTAAAGAGTTGTTTAACAGCTATAAGAGATTTGCTCGAATAAGGAGCGCATTCTATGTTTGAAGCTTCCAGTTCAAGAGCGAGAAATACTGATTGTACAAAATCCTCCCAGCAAGGATTCAATTTTTTTAATTCATTTAGTTGATTATTTTTTACGGTGTTATAATGATTATATAGCTCATGGAATAATTTAAGCCAGCAAATTTTGTTTTCAAAAATTAGAGGTGCACTTTCATAGAATGACTGAGCATATTTATCGGAAAATTCTTTCCAGAATTCTGGGTCATTTTTCCATTTGTTTTCAGAGAACAGCAAATTATATGCTTTTTCAGGATTAACTTGAATAAGTGTCAGGATGTCTTCTGAATCCATAAGTAAGGGTTTATGAAGTGAGCCTTAAAATTAAGAAAATGAGCTAATGCAAAAAATAGCCATGCACAAGATATTCATTAGGAAGACAAAACACCTTCCCCCGTATATTCTGGTATATGTATCGTTTTTAATACACCTGCTTTGCAATAGCGGCCGTCTGCTGACCTTTACCCATTGTATAAAAGTGAATACTGGGGACACCGCTTTTAATAAGTTCTTTACATTGCTCGGCGGCCCATTCCGTACCCAAAGCGGCAACATCCTTATCGCTCCTGCATTTTATAAGTTCCGTGGTAAGCGCCTCCGGAAGATCAACATGGAAAAACTTAGGCATAAATTTAATATGACTAAGCGTAGCCAGTGGCTTTATACCCGGAATAATAGGCACATTGATACCTGCTTCGCGGCATTTATGCACAAAATCGAAAAACTTCCGGTTATCGTAGAATAATTGGGTTACAATATAATCGGCCCCGGCATCAATTTTCTGTTTCAGGTAATGAATATCCATACTCAGGTTAGGAGCCTCAAAATGTTTCTCGGGATAGCCGGCTACACCTATACAAAAGTCGAGTGGATCGGCATCTTTTACATCTTCGTCGAGGTATTGTCCGCGTCCCAGGCGACGAATTTGTTCTACCAGCTCCAGGGCATTGCTGTTACCTCCCTCACTGGGAATAAAATGAGGCTCGGTCTTGATCGGATCGCCACGTAGTGCCAGCACATTATGTATGCCCAGGAAGCTGAGGTCGATAAGGGCATTTTCAGTTTCATCGCGGGAAAAACCTCCGCATATAAGGTGCGGAACGGCTTCGATATTATATTTGTATTTAATGGCAGCACATATACCTACAGTGCCCGGACGTTTACGTACAGCTACTTTTTCCAGGTATCCTTTTTCGCGCTTTTTGTATATATATTCTTCGCGGTGATAGGTAACATTTATGTATGCCGGATCAAATTCGAGCAGAGTCTCGATTGCTTCGTAAATATGTGCAATGTTTTTTCCCTTTTGCGGAGGCAGTATCTCGAAGGAAAAAAGTGTTTTCCCCTCGTTGAATTTATCGGTAACTCTCATTATTTGCGTACGTATTGAAAATCGAGTACGCGATTCTCAGCCTGTTCGGTTATTACACGTTTAAGGTTGAGGGCGTTGCTGTTTAAGTTGATGATTTTGTAGCCGGTAGTATCGCTCAGATCGTCGAGATACAGCGAGTCTGTCTTTACAGAAAAGAACCAGCGGCCTGTAGACCCCTGCAGCTGATCGTTACTGTTTATAAAGGATGCCGTATAGCTGCGGTCTTCGAAGTAGGACACGGAGTAGTTTTTGTATTGCTGTTTGAATACATCGGTAGAATCTTCGGCATTTACGATGAATTTTTCTACCTGCCAGCCTCCCAGCAGTTTTTTCGACTTAAGGTCTTCGCGGCCGCAGGACACTGCGATTAGTACGAAAGGTAATAGATACAGTGCGGTCTTTTTCATCGTTTTATATTAAACTTATTCTGGAGCTTCGAAGTGTAAAAGCATAGGACAATGATCGCTGTGCTTTGCTTCGGGTAAAATTAAGGCTTTTTTTAATGTATCTCTCAGTTTTTCGCTTACAAAAATATAATCGATACGCCAGCCTTTGTTATTGGCCCTTGCATTGGCACGCATGCTCCACCAGGTATACTGATGGGGCTCCTGGTTGAACAGCCGGAAGCTGTCTATATAATCTTTTTCAAGAAAACCATCCATCCAGGCCCTTTCTTCGGGCAGGAAACCGCTCGATTTTTTATTGCTTACGGGGTCGTGTATATCAATGGGTTTGTGGCATATGTTTATGTCGCCGCATATAAACAGCGGGGGCGTAGTTGCCTGCAGCTGCTGTATGTATCCGCTGAAAAACTCCAGGAACTGCATTTTTACATCCTGGCGTATATCGCCGGAACTGCCTGAAGGGAAATAGGTGCTCATTACGGAAAAAGTACCGAAATCGGCTCTTATTACCCTGCCTTCGGCATCGAACAGCGGATGCCCGCAGCCAAAATGTATGGCTTCCGGTTTCAGTTTACTGAGCAGTGCGGTACCACTGTATCCTTTTTTTTGTGCCGGATACCAGTGGCAGTGGTAGCCCATCGACTCAAAACGGCTTACATCGAACTGTTCGGGGTTGGCTTTTATCTCCTGCAGACATATAAAATCGGCATCCACAGCCTGCAGCCATTCTACAAGTCCTTTATTCATGGCAGAACGTATGCCGTTTACGTTATAGGTTAGAATTTTATAGGCAGCCATTGTTTTATACAAGTTGTAGTTCTATTCCGGCAAGATACAATGCAATAATGATACCACCAACCACAATACGATACCAGCCAAACCAGCGGAAGCCATGCCGGGTAAGGAAACCGATAAACAGGCGTATGGCCAGCATAGCCACAATAAAGGCTACAAGAGAACCAAGCAGTATAAGGCTCCAGCTGTTATCGGGCAGCTCCTGGGAAGTATCGCTGAACATTTTAAGTACTTTATAACCGGTTGCGGCCATCATGGTTGGTACTGCCAGGAAGAAAGAAAACTCTGCTGCGGTTTTGCGGTTTAGCTTTTGTGTGAGTCCGCCTATGATTGTAGCCGCAGAGCGCGATACACCGGGTATCATGGCTATAACCTGGAATAAACCTATGAACAGGGCATTTTTGTATCCGGGTTCTTTATCGGGTAACTGCTCATTGGCTTTAAATATACGATCTGTAAAAAGCAGGAAAATACCGCCTGCAAACAGGTTTATACCTACTACCAGGGGTGTTTCCATGGCCTTTTCGATCCAGTCGTTGAGTAACAGACCGAATACCATAGCTGGTATAAAAGCTATAAATAACTTAAGGTAGAAGCGTATATCTCTGAAAAAACGTTTCCAGTAAAGTACCAGTACCGATAAAATGGCGCCAAACTGGATAATAATAAGGTAATTCTTAAGCAGGGCATCCGACTCCATACCCATAAGGGCCGAAGCTATAATCATATGCCCGGTAGACGATACCGGCAAAAATTCGGTAAGTCCTTCAACAATGGCCAGTATTATGGCCTCTAACCAGGTCACTGCCGCAGCTTAGTTTTTCGATTTTAGCATAATACCCACTCCGCTTACCGTAAAACCGGCAAGGATAAGCAGGGGAGCTACAGTAATGCGGGTGCTGCTGAATATTTCGGGATTAAATACATGCGGATCCTGAGAGCCGCCGCCCGACATCAGTACAAAGCCTATAATTACCATCAGTACACCGGCCAGTATTACAGGTACTCCTTTTTTGGAAAGGGCAAAACCGCCTGTGCGTACTTCGGATTGTTTTTCTTGGTTTTCCATATTTACAATAAGTCTACGGTTTTGGCTCTGAGATAGCGGTTTACGGCAAACCAGGTGCTGATTACGGCAATGCCGATACCTAAAGCCGCAACGAAAATAAATAAAATACCCAGCTTTTCCATACTGAGTTCGGGTAAAATTTCGGCAAAACTACCACTCAGCTGCTGTATACCGGCATAGAGCAGGGCATTGGCCAGCAGGGCCGATATAAAACCGATAAACAGTCCCTGCAGCAGAAAGGGTTTGCGTATATAACCCCGGCGGGCACCTACCAGCTGCATGGTTTTAATAAGGTGCCGGCGCGAATAAACCGATAAACGGAAGGTAACATTTACCAGCACCAGCACAATAAACAGGAACAGCCCGCATACTGAGGCCAGGATAATCATAATGGTATTAATGTTTTTCAGAGCTTCGGCCTGCAGGTTGCGCTGGCGCGATATTTCGGAAAGACGGTCGCCAAGCAGTTCGTTCACCTCTGTTTCGAAATCGGACATCGACTCTTCGTTTATAAATTCCGGTTTAAGTTTTACCTGCAGACTGGGCGGAATGGGATTATTTTCCAGTACCGAAAAAAACTCCTCGCCGTTCTGTGCTATCATTTGCTCCCTGGCCTGCTCGGGCGAAACATAGGTTACTTCACGCACCGAAGGAATGCTTTTTACAATGTTTATAAGGCTGTCGGGCCTTTGTGCTCCGGGCTGCATATTCAGAAACAGGTCTATGGCAAACTTCTGTTTTACATTATTTACTGCCTCATTTACCGAAAGCAGTATGGTACCGATAATGCCGGCGGTAAACAGTACCAGCGAAGTTGCCAGTATAGTAGCTGCAAAAGCTGTAGTTAAGCCTTTTCTGCGTTTTTTTTCAATGTCTTCGGCCATATTATCTGCGAATATACGCCACCTGCGGGGCTTATATGTTATTCCCGGCCGGAAGTTTTCAACGGTAATACGTGTATTGGGCCGGCGGGTTTATTTAATGCCCGTTTACGCATTTTCTTTTTATAGAGAACTGTATGTCAGAAATATTTAAAAAACTATATTTAAAAACACTCTTAATGCTTTGTATTGCCATAAATAACAATTAGTTTTGAGAAAACTTACCTTGTACATGCGTTTTACGATCTATACATTGCAGAAGCCGGCCAATATGATGGTATGGCTTACATTTTTACTTTTTTTTACAGCCTGCGGAGCTGGGCATAAACCTTCTGAATATGTACGTTTTGTAGAGAATCCGGAGAATGGTTTTGTGCAGTCGGCCAGTAAGGGCAGCACAATGCTTGAGTGTATTTACCTGCCTACAGATTATATGGCTGTGCAGTACTTTAAACGTAACGATATCGATCGGGCGGAGTACGAAAAAGTAAAGAATGATATGAAGAATACGCTTTATTTTAAGTTGATTATACGCGGAATTAAAGAAATGGAAGTGCCCCAGGGGTATTTCGATTTTGGTTTTCAGCAGCAGATAGAGGCTACCCTGGCAGGCAGCGATCTTAAACCGGCCTTTTTTCTTCCGGAGCCCGATAATACCATGAAAAATGAAAAGCAGATACTGATCGGCTTCCCGGTACAGAAACTGCCTTCGAAGTGCGATATTACCATACACTGGGTCGATGGCTCGGATGTGTTTTTCTCGTTTACAGACCTGGAGAATAAACAGCCTGCACTTAATATTTAAACCCGTTTTTACAGTTATATCATATCCTGCCTACTTATGAAAATGAAAAAAACACTGCTTTTACTTACAGGTATGCTGGTACTGGGCATACAGGCCTTTGCCGGCCCCTGGGACGAACTGAACCTGCTGAACGAAAAATATGCTAAGGCCGGCTCGTATTATACACGTATACGTTACCTGCTGATGGATGCGGATAACCCGTCTACGGTTATCGACGACCGCCAGGGCGAGGTAAAGCGCAGTCCGCTGGGTTTGTACAACAAGCTCGATCAGCTGGAATATGTGGTTAACAAAACCTATGCCCTTATGATAAACCACGAATTGCAGGAATGCGTGGTACAACGTAATACAGCTATGGAAAACCCGAATGCGGAAGGAACCGATTACAGCTGGATAAATGCCCTGCTGAAACAGAATAATGTAATGTATTACGTTACAGCAGATGTAGCCGGACAGAAGGCATTCCGTATCGACTTTAAAGCAAATGTATTGCTTAAGTACCGCTACATTGATGTGCATTTTTCGCCGGATAAAATGGAAGTTACCAAAGTGAAGATGTTTTACCGCCACGATGCAGCATTGTATGGACTCGAAGGAGAGTATACTCCACTTATGGTAATGGAGTACAGTGCGCAGAACTTTAACCCGGTATATACGGAGAACGATTTTTCGGAAAAGAATTACGTAAGCATCAGCGGAGGTAAGGCCAAAGGGGTTAACAGCTGTAAAGATTATGAGGTAATGCTGCTTACGGCAGAATAGTGCCTGCTAAAAGCTTCAGGACATCAGCAGGGGCAGTTCGAGCCGGGCACTGACACCCTTTCCGCCCTCTGTTCTGTGGTCGTACAGCAGCAGGCTGAAGGGTTTATTGTACAGTTCGCTCAGGATGTTCAGCCGCTCACGTATCATGTCCAGTCCCATACTGCGGTGGGTTTCGGGTTGTGTTGTGTTTTTGGCAGCAAGTCCGGGGCCATTGTCGCGGATGTTTACCAGCAGTCGTTCGCCTTGTATCTGAAATGATACATGTACCCGGCATATACCTTCGCCGGGCCGCATACCATGTTTAATAGCATTTTCTACCAGGGGTTGTATAAGCATTCCGGGCAGCAGAATGCTTTTAAGATCGGGCCCGGTGTCGGTGTGTATGCTGTATTCGAGCCGTTGCCCGAAACGCAGTTTTTCCAGTTCGAGATAATTACGGATATATTCGGTTTCGGTATGCAGCGAAATCAGTGGTTCGCGACTGCTTTTAAGACTGCTGCGGATCATACGCGAGAACATGGTAAGGTATTTGTTGCCGCGATAGGTATCGTGTTCGTTTATGAACTGCTGTATGGAATTAAGGGCATTAAAAATAAAATGGGGGTTCATCATGGCTTGCAGCGCTTTTATTTCGAGCGAAGCAATACGCAGCTTCATATCGTTTTCGCGCATTTGCCGCCGGCGCATCTGCCGGGTATAGCGCAGGGTAAGCAAAATAAGCAGCCCGCTTACCAGGCAGTACAGAAAAACCTGCACACGGGCCTGCTTCAGAAAGGGTATGGGTACATGCAGCTGCAGGGTGCTGGCCGCCGACCAGGGGCTGTGTCCTTTGCGGCAACGCAGTTGCAGGGTTTTACTGCCTTCGAATTCGATAGGTATGGTAAATTGCGGATTCCCGGTTTCGATCCACGACTGTGCATCGTTAAAACGGTAGGCAAAAACACTGGCAGAGTTGTTTTGCAGATCCAGGGCGGCACATTCAACACGTATTTCGCTGCATTTGGGCGGAAGCCGTATTTCGCTGCCGGGCATTATCCATTCCTGTTCCATACTTTCCATACGGTGTATAAACAGGCGGGGGGCATGATGCCTGCGGAACAGAGCGTCTGTTTTCAGCTTTTGCAGGCCGTACTGGGTGTATACGTATAAAAACTCTTCGTCCTGGCAAAAAGCCAGTACATCCTGCGAAAGAAGCCCGGAACTTTTGTCTATAACCTGGTTCAGACTAAGCCCGTAGGGCCGTATGTCAAAAACAGCCATCCCTGCCGAACCGGCTATCCACAGCTGCCCGTTTGCAATGCGGGCTTTGCGTATTACGGCATTCTGCAGGTCGGCAGCGCTTATTTCCTGTATAATGTTCAGATCTTCGTCGCTGAGGGCAATGCCTTGTCCGTCGCTTACCAGTACATACAGGTTACGGCCTGCGGGTAGTATGTGTAATATACGCTTTTTAAGGAAGGGGTGTTGAGGAACCGGCAAAGGCTGCCCTGTATTGCTGAGCCGGTGCATACCTGCAAGATCGGTATACAGAAAATCGCCGCCGGATGTTTTGGCTACGGTATATTTTCGAATGGTGGCTTGCCGGGCATGAGGCACAAGTATGCGTGTAATGCTGCTGTGCATATCGTATTCGGATACCTGGGAGTTGTTGTTGAAACAGATACTGTTGTTGCCATCGTACGAAATACCTTTTATACCGTTACCAATACATATAATCCGGGGCGAATGGGTTATTCCCTGCGGAAAGCGCAATATAAATGCACCTCCTTCGCCTCCGGCAATATAGGTGTTTGCTTCTCTGGTTTTTAGAATACGCAGCGTGGGGAAAAAAGACTGCGGACTTACCAGGTTTACACTGTTTAGCAGGTTCAGGCTGGTATCGAATACTCCGATACAACTGTTGTCGAAGCCGGCCAGGATAGTGCCGTTTCCGGCATATTCCATTTCAGTAATAATTTTGCCGGGCCAGGATGGTTTATATTCCAGCACACGAAAGTTTCTGCGGCTCTGCGGAAAATGGAATAAACCGTTTGTAAGAGAGTTTATCCATATGTCGCCATTGCTGTCTTTTAGTACTTTACCGGGATTGGGCACTCCGTAATAGCTTTTTTCGTATACATATTTCCCGGGTTCTCTGGCGCGGTATTCTAATACTCCCTGGCTGTGACTCAGAAGATAAAATTCGTTCCTTGTCTTCATCAGAAAGTGGGTACTGAACAGCTTCAGGCTGTCGGGCCAGGCCAGTATTTGCCTGCGTGTATTGCTGCAAAAACGGTAAATGCCGTCTTTATGATGGTAGTACATACAGGAGTCAATAATCCAGTAAGCCCCTTCGGAAATGATAAGACTGTCGTTTAGAATGCCGTTTTTGTGCAGCTGGTGTGGTGTGTACCTGAAGGTGTGGGGCAGGTCTTCCCAGTAGGCACTTGCCAGCCAGGGATATTCGGAGGCATGCAGGATGCCTTCGGCCGGTGCATGAATGCGTATGGTATGCCCGTGCTGTCCGCTTATGTATATGGTATCGTTTTGCCCTTCGAAGAACATAAGAGGTATGTTACGAAAATGAATACCAGCTAATACAGGATGGTTCCCCGGGTGCAAAAAGCGCCCTTTTTCGTAGCAGGATATACGGCCGTTAAAGCCCTGGAACCAGATGCGTCCGTGGCGGTCCTTATTTATGCGCAGCACCTCATTGTCGGGGAGCCCTTCGGCCATGGTAAAGGTTTGGAAGTGGGTGCCGTCGAAACGGTATACGCCCATAAGCGAACTTATCCAGATAAAGCCGTCGTTGTCCTGTAACAGGTCGTACAGCATATTGGTGTTAAGTCCGTCGGCAGTGGTGTACTGCTTGTAGGTGCCGGGCTGGGCATAACCGGGAATGCGGCAGAGCAGGCAAAGGCAGAAGAGAATGCACAGCGCCGCTGATCTCATAGCTCAAGACTTTTGCACAGTTCTATAAACTGAGGCAGTTTGCGGCGGCTGACGGGCACTTCGTGGCCTTCGCTCAGGCAGGCGGCATGTCCTTCTTTAAAGGTATAGCCCCGCAGGTATTCAGTATTTATAATAAACGATTTGTGGCAGCGGAAAAAGATGTGGGCGGGCAGCAGCTCTTCGTAGAACCCAATTTGTTTGGCCGACATTGTTTTTTTCTGCCCCTGCAGGTAAAAGGTGGTATAATTGCCATCGGCACGCGCAAAAATAATATCCCGGCCCTGCAGCAGGTCGAAACCGCTGCCGTGACTTACCATCAGCTTTACATTGCGTGCAGACTGTTTTGTATTGTTCCGGAGCTGCTTTTCTTTCTCTAAATAATCGCAGCCTTTTTTTACGGCAGTTTTCAGCTCGTCTATATCCACGGGTTTCAGCAGGTAGTCGGTAGCGCCGGCTTTTAAGGCCTGCAGCGGAAATTCTTCGTGGGCGGTAACAAAAATAACAGCCTTGCCATCCAGGTTTACCTGCGAAAAAACATCGAACCCGCTTTGTGTGCCTATTTCTATATCGAAGAACAGAAAATCAGGATCGGAATGGCGTATGTGCTCTACAGCCTCGCTTATTCCTGCTGCGCTGTATGTGGCTGTAATTTCGGGACAATACCTGCTTAACAGGCCTTGCAGGGTTTTACGGGCAGACTCTTCATCGTCAAGTATCAGTGCTGAATACATAGCAGGTAACGGTTTTGGGTACAAAGCCTCCGGGTATTACCATTTTGCCGGGGAAGCGGCAGTTATGCAGGGAGCAGATATCGGGGTGTAATAACAGGGTGCTCTGTAGTGACACGTATACAAATTTAATCAAATGCCGTAATTACACAAATGTGAATAGGTTTCGAGTGCTAATAATTTATTAATCAGAATGTATGGTCGGTTGATGTATTTCTTTCAGCATAGGATTATGCACACATGGCCTCTTTTTCGTATATTTAAATATGGAACAGGCCGGAATTTACCTGCGGACTACTAAGGTCGGGCTGTTGCTGCCGGTAATCGCGCACCTTGTGTACTACCAGTTTGTTCTTTTCGTTGATGCTGCCGTACTGCTGGCGTTCCGAAGGACTCAGGTTACGGATTTTGGGGGAGATTGCATAGTGAAGAGCGTTAAGCAGGTTGCGGATAGCATTCATCTCGGCAGGACTGAAATGCTGATCCGTTAAATGCTCGAATGCGATGGTAAATTTTGTTATTTGGTTATTAAAACGATACCATGTACAGCGCTGTAACTATAGTACTATTATATACGCCTGAAAAGACACTTTCGTATGTGTATACAATTGCGAACTGTTAAAAAGCAGGCAGGATACTTTTAAATACCACTGCGATCTGTTGTGAAACAAAAGTAAACTGCATAACTTGCCGCCTATGCTGCAATTGATACACCCCAAACTGCCCATGCGCGATAAGGCTGCCACGCGGGCTTTTTATACAGACGGACTGGGATTCGAACCTACAGGCCCGGTAGATTACGACGGCTACCTGATGTTGCGTAAAGACCATATCGAAATTCATTTCTTTGAGTTTAAAGAACTGGATCCGCTGCAGAATTACGGACAGGTATATATCCGTACCGACGAGATTGAAAAGCTGTATGGCCAGGCCATGGAAAAAGGTTTGCGCATACCTGCTGCCGGTCATTTACAACAGAAAGCCTGGGGACAGCGCGAGTTTTCGCTGCTCGATCCCGATCATAACCTGCTAACCTTCGGACAGGGGCTGTAGACATACCTTTCTGCAATATTCAGGTTGTAGGTATAGCTGTTCTGCGGGGGCCGGCCTTAGCTCTGATGAACTTGTGCAACGGCGTGTAATCCGTTTCGGACAGGTGAAACCGACACTCAGTGCCGGGCTTTAGGGGTTTGGGCCTGTTCCTTGTTTCGGGTTGAGCTACCATATAACTCCTCTGTATTTATGCCTTTGTGCGCACGGACAGGTATGCAGGATCTGAACTGCTTAAAACAGGAGAGGAGCCGCAAGTTAAAAGTTCGCTTTACGATACATAAAACCAGGTTCCGTGTAGTTTTCCGCCCCATAGTAAGGGTTGCCGTTCCGGTACATTTACCTGTAAGATAAGATTGTTCGATTTTGTTAAAAACAGAAATTATTTATTGTTTTTCAATAAATAATTGTTTCTTTGCAATCATAATCTTAAAACAAAACAGCAATGGAAATCAAAATCAGTACCCGGCAAACGCTTCGTATTCTGAACATTATTGCCTGGTATCTTTTTATCGGGATGTGCATTGAGGCGGGCAGTTTTATCTTCAATGCCTTTTATACAATGGCTATAAATCCGGAGGCAGCCGGCTATTTTCGCATGGCAGAGCTTTACGCCTACGACCAGGGATATTTCCTGGTGCAGGTTTTACTGGTAAGTATACCGGCAGTACTAAAAGCCATATTGTTTTTCCTGATTGTAAAAATACTGATGGGCAAAAAGTTGAATATGGCCCAGCCATTCAACCGGGAAATGGGGCGTTTTTTGCGCAATGCATCCTGGATTTCGCTGGGTACAGGTGTTTTTTCTTTATGGGCGGGCACATACAGAATTTGGCTGCAGCAAAAGGGGATATCCATACCCGATGCCGAGAAGCTGAATATTGAGGGGGCCAGTATATGGATATTTATGGGCGTTATTCTGCTGATTATTGCACAGCTGTTCAAACGTGGCATCGAGATACAGTCAGAAAACGAACTTACCATATAAGCTATGCCGATTATTGTAAACTTAGATGTAATGATGGCGCGTCGTAAGATATCGCTGAACGAGCTTTCCGAGAAAGTAGATATTACACTTTCCAATCTTTCCATATTAAAGACCGGCAAGGCCAAGGCTATCCGTTTCAGTACCCTGGAAGCCATTTGCAGGGCCCTGGACTGCCAGCCCGGCGACATACTGGAGTATAGGGACGATAAAAGCTGAGTCTGTATCGTTTTTGTATATGCTGCCTGTAAAGGAAGGCTTGTACATATGCTGCATTTTAGATATATTTGAAGCTGACCGGGTTCGGTAAAACGGGCCCGGTCAACCTCAGAGGCCGGTATTTCCCGGCCTTTGACCATTAGGGGCTTTTTTTGCTGTGATACGTTCCGGGATATCAGGTCGGATAAATTCTATAGCAAGGCATAAGCTTCCGTTGAAAGGGTAATACTGCTGTATAACATCAGATAATTTTAATACGAACCAAACTAAAACAATAACGGCGGGG
>JGI11944J13513_1000526_pt1 | contig 36120 bp, 25 predicted proteins | sample TerdegcoTASludge_FD_13513 | JGI IMG/M metagenome (IMG submission 13513) | reverse complement strand
ATGGCAACTACCGTAAATACGGCGGCTGGGATTGGGGCACGCCGGGTTCAAACCGTCCGCCCGCCAAGTCGGGTAGTAAAGTGTGGGGCAATGTTTTGAGCGGTTATTACAGCAACAATGCCGTTGATTCGCTCATCTCCTGCCGGCTAATTGCGACCCAGAACAACCCGATTATAATGTTCTACCACTGGCTGTACTGCGAGTCCTACTGGGATGGCGGTGGTGTTTATTACAGTACTAATGACGGTGCTACCTGGACCTTGATGTATCCAGATACCACGGGCGGCAGAAGGCCGTATTACGGCACACTGTCAACCGGTCATATCGGCTGGTCCGGCTCAATCCCGAGCTGGGAGGTTGCCAAGTTCATTGTGCCGGTTACCACTGGGACTCCGTTCCGGGTGATGTGGCTATTCACCTCGGACGGCTCGGTTACCTATGATGGTGGCTGGCTGATTGACGATGTTGCCGGGCTGGGTTGCCGCTTGCCGATTGATGTGGGCGCAACCGAAATTCTGGCGCCGACCGGTGATATTCCGTATGGTGTGCCGGTGACACCGCAGGCTAAGGTCTGGAACTTCGGTTCTGGTACCCAGACCTTCCCGGTTGAGTTCACGATTGGCTCGGTTTATGTTGACACCCAGACGGTTTCTAACCTGGCACCGAATGATTCGGTAGTGGTTAGTTTTGACCCCTGGACACCGACCACCATCGGTGACCATACCACCCGTTGCGTGACACTACTCGGTACTGACGAGGTACCGGGCAACGATACGGTGACTGGCTCCACCTTTGTGTATCTGGTTGATGTCCAGCCGACTGAAATCATCGCGCCTAAGGGCGAGGTTGACTCTGGTGCGGTCATCAGCCCCAGGGTCAAGGTGCGCAACAACGGCACCGCCCCGGCATCGTTCTACACGCGGGTGCGGATTGGCGATTCGTACAACCAGGCACGACTGGTGGTTGCCCTTGGTGTGGGTGAAGAGCGGACTGTCACCGGATTCCCGAACTGGACCGTGCCGGCTTACGGTGTGTACCAGGTTCGTTGCACAACCGAGTTGACCGGCGATATGATAACTTCCAACGACCTGATGATTGACTCGTGCTGGGCGTTCCTGCGCGATGTCGCGGTTAATGCAATCGTTGAGCCGACCGGCACGATTGTGGTTGGCACGACCGTCACACCGCGGGCAACGGTGCAGAACCTCGGCAGCAATCCGGCGGACTTTGACCTGCATTTTGAAATCCTGGACGAGGCGAGCACGGTGGTTTATGACCAGACCGCAACGCTGACCCTGGACCCGGGTGAAGAGTTGACCTATGCGTTCAGCACCACCTGGGATGCCTCAACACCGGGCAACTACACGGCGCGGGCGACCGCGATAATGACCGGTGATGCAGACCCGAGCAACAACCAGCAGACTTCGCCGTTCACGGTCAGGCCTTTGGGCAATCCGGGCTGGACCGAGAAGGCGCAGGTACCCGGACCGGTCAAAGACGGTGGTTTCCTCGCATTCAATCCTGACGACGGGTTAATCTATGCTGCCCGGGGCAACAAGGCGGCTGACTTCTACTCCTATGACCCGAACACCGATGTCTGGACACCACTTACTCCGATGCTTACGCCCAGTGGCAGGATGCCATCAAAGGGTGCGAACGGCTGCTATGGTGACGGCTATATCTACGCCACGGTCGGCAACAACACCCAGGACTTTATCCGGTACTCGATTGAAGGCAACACCTGGGAGCCGCTGCAGCCGGTACCGCTGGGCACCAGTGGCAAGAAGGTCAAGGGCGGCACCGATATGGTGTATGTGGTGCAGAACGACACCGGCTATGTGTACCTGTTGAAGGGATACAAGCAGGAGTTCTACCGCTACAACACCGTGAGCGGTGTCTGGGAGCCGCTGCCTGATGCGCCGGCGGGTGTTAAGGCGAAGTGGGACAAGGGCTCCTGGCTGGTGTATGACGGTGCGAACGCGCTCTTTGCGCACAAGGCGAAGTACGGCGAGATGTGGACGTTTGACCTGACAACCGGGCAGTGGGGCGCGACTGCGCTGCCGGGCATCCCGACCGCAAGTAGCAAGACCGGCAAGAACAAGAAGTCCAAGGACGGCTCGGATGCGGTGTTCTACAACGGGTTCATCTATGCGCTCAAGGGTGGCAACACCTGCGAATGGTGGCAGTGCGATGTTGCGGGTGGCACCTATGCCTGGACCGAACTTGACCCGATGCCTGAGGTTGGTATGAGCGGCAGGAAGAAACGGGTCAAGGCGGGTGGCGCGGTTGCCAGCACCGACAACGGGCTGTTCTACGCGTTCAAGGGTGGCAAGACCCAGGAGTTCTGGTGCTACTACGAGCCGACGGTGTTCGCCGCCAAGCCGGAGCGCTCGGGCGTGATGGCACAGCAGGTGAGCAGCGGCCGGTTCAACTTCAGCGTGACGCCCAATCCGGTGGTCAAGGGCTTTGGCATCCTGTCCTACAGTGTGCCGCAGGCTGCACCGGCGCGGGTGACCGTGTTTGATGTGACCGGAAGAACGGTGAGCACGTTCAACTTTGTTGCATCGGGCACGGGCACGCACAGCCTTGACCTGCGCAATCTGGCATCAGGTATTTACCTGGTGAAGTTTGAGAGCGCGGGTGCAAGCGCGAGCCAGAAGCTCATCGTCCGCTAAACTCGAGTACGAGTGGCAAAGGGGGGCGTTAACGCCCCCCTTCTTTTTTGCCACCGGCACCCTTTCCCCGCTAAAGCAGGGGTGGTGCGATGAAGAAGCGATGAAGAAGTAGGGATACGAAATGGGGCAGGAGAGTTGTTGACAGTATGAGCCAACGAAGGTAAAATGTGGTTTCACAGATGGAAACAGTTGCCCGATATATTGACCATACCCTTTTGAAGCCGGAGGCGGTGCCCGAGGATATTGTAAGGTTGTGTGAGGAGGCGCAGCGATACCGGTTTGCAACGGTCTGCGTGAACTCAGGATATGTTGAACTGGCGGCACAAAAAGTTGCGGGAACAGGGGTCGGGGTTTGTTCGGTTGTCGGGTTTCCGCTCGGTGCGTGTTTGACCAGGGTGAAGGCGGCAGAGGCAAAGGCGGCGGTGCAGGCGGGCGCGAGTGAACTTGATATGGTGATGAACATCGGGCTTTTTAAGGCGCAGGATTATGAGCGGGTGCGCGATGACATCCGGGCGGTGGTTGCGGAAGCCGAAGGCAGGGTGGTGAAGGTGATAATTGAAACCGGGCTTTTGACCGCGGCGGAGAAGAGAGGGGCAACTGAACTGGTGATTGAAGCCGGTGCCCATTTTGTTAAAACTTGTACCGGGTTTTTAGGTGGGGGGGCAACAAAGGAGGATGTGGAACTTCTGGCGCAGGTTGCCCGAGGTCGAATCGGGGTCAAGGCGTCAGGCGGGATTCGTTCTTTTAAGCAGGCAATGGCGCTGATTGCGGCGGGTGCAACCCGTTTGGGGACAAGCGCGGGCGTTGCCATTGTTAATGAGGAAAAAGTTCAAACTTAAGGAGGAGTTATGGCATATGGTTCAATAAAGGACTTTTTGCAGAACGAGTTAAAGACGGTTCGGGAGCAGGGGTTGTATAAAGAAGAGCGGTACATTCACACCCCGCAGGGAGCAAGGATTGCGGTTGAGTATCCGGAAGGCGCACCGCAGAAGGAGGTTTTGAACTTCTGCGCCAATAACTACTTAGGTCTTTCCAGCCATCCGGAGGTAATCAAGGCGGCGCATGAGGCGCTGGAGAAGTGGGGCTACGGGCTGTCTTCGGTGCGGTTTATCTGCGGTACCCAGGCTTTGCACCGGCAACTGGAAAGGAAGGTTGCCGAGTTTCTGGGGATGGAGGATGCGATTCTCTACTCGTCCTGCTTTGATGCCAATGGCGGGCTGTTTGAGGTGCTTTTGGGTGCCGAGGATGCCATCATCACCGACCAGTTGAATCACGCTTCAATTATCGACGGTATCAGGCTGTGTAAGGTGCCGAAGGAACGGCGGTTGATTTACAAACATTCGGATATGGCGGACCTGGAGGCGAAACTGAAGGAGGCACGGGAAAAGGGTGCAAGGTTTGTGATGATTGCAACCGATGGCGCATTTTCAATGGACGGTGATGTGGCGAAACTGAATGAGATTGTGCCGCTGGCAGAGAAGTACGATGCGCTGGTGATGATTGACGATTCGCATGCAACCGGGTTTATGGGCAAAACCGGCCGGGGCACACACGAGTATCACAATGTGATGGGAAAGGTGGACATCATCACAACCACTTTTGGCAAGGCGATGGGCGGTGCTTCGGGCGGGGTTACCGCGGCGCGCAAGGAGATTGTGGAGATTTTACGGCAGCGTTCCCGGCCTTATCTTTTCTCCAATACGCTCTGCCCGGTGGTGGCGGCAGCGACATTAAGGGTGATTGAGATTCTGTCGGAGACGACCGAGCGCCGGGACAAACTGGAGCGGAATACGAAGTACTTCCGCAAGGCGATGACCGAGGCGGGTTTTGACATCAAACCCGGCGACCATCCGATTGTGCCGATTATGCTCTACAATGCGAAACTGGCACAGGATTTTGCCCGGGATTTGTACTTTGAGGGGATTTATGTGATTGGGTTCTTCTATCCGGTGGTGCCGCGCGGTCAGGCACGGATTCGGGTGCAGTTGTCCGCAGCGCACGACCAGGAGCATCTGGACCAGGCGATTGCGGCGTTTGTCAAAGTGGGCAAGAAGTACGAAATCCTGGGCAAGAGCCGGGAGGAGATTGTTGCCCGCTATGGAGAATAGAGCCCGAATTCGGGAAAAATTAACGGCGAATTTTAAGGCGGTTAGATAACCTCCGGTTTTAGAACCGGTTAGAAGTACAGAAAGCAATCCCCGGAACGGTCGAGAGGGCCGTTTCGGGGATTGTATTGTCCGGCGCTTTCGCTACCGGTTTACAGGTTATCTGATGACCATCTTGGCGGTTGCGCTCCTGGTGCTGTTCAGGTTAGTTGCCCGGATGAGGTAGATACCGGATGGCAGGTTCTGACATTTGAGGGTAAGGCGGTTTGATGTGGTGGTGAACTCCTGACACAGTCTGCCGGTGCGGTCGTAGATGACGATATGGGTTTTTTCGTTGCGTGGTTTTGTAAGTTCTATCGTTGTCCAGTCCTTTGCCGGATTGGGGTAGATGTTAAGGGTTAACCGTTGTGAGACCGGGCTACTGACAACCGGTTCGGCAACACCGGGTCCGGCTTCTGGGCTCATATAGCACCAGAATTCGTTCGTCTTGTTGCCTTTGAGTACAAAGAAGATGCCGTTGCCCATTCCGGCGATGGCGCCGCCGGCTTTGACCCGCTTTTTTCTGCCGGTTGAGCCAAACGATGGGATGGTATCAAGCTCTTCCCAGCGGTTTTCCTGGGGGAAGAAGCGCCAGAATTCAGTGGTGTTGCCACCTTTCAGGCAGTACATCGCATTGTTCCACCAGACGCCACCGGCACCGTCTTTGACCTTTTTCTGTCTTCCGGACCTGCCGGCAAGCGGGAAACGCTGGAATGTCGTGGTGAGCCAGCGTAAAGAGTCGGTGTCAAAGCCAAAAACCTCGTTGTACTTTGCCTTGACCGCATAGATGGTGTGGCTGCCGTCATAGACGATAAAGGAGCCGTCTTTGTAGGAGTTTTTACCTGAAGGTCCCAGGGGCGCAGGGGAAAGTGGTTCCCAGGTGTCGGCAGCGATGTTGTAGCGGTAGAATTCGTTGCGGTAGCCTTTGAGCAGGTAAACATAGCCGTTGTTGCGGTGCAGGGCATAGGCGAGATAGGAGCCACCTTTGATTGGTTTACGCGAGGTGCCCAGTGGCACCGGGTTCAGGGTGTGCCAGGAGTCGGCAAACATATCGTAGCGCAGGAAGTCGGGTTGCGAGTTGCCCTTGAGGGCGTAGATGTAGCGGTAGCGGTCGGTGGTAAGGGCAGCGCCTTTGTAGACCGGCTTGCCGTTTGAGCCCGGTGGCAGGGATTGAAGAACACGCCAGGAGTCGGTTTCAATGTTGTAGGCGAGGAATTCGTCGGTCTTGTTGCCCCGCAGGGCATAGACCGTATTGCCGAGCAAGGTCAAAGCGCCACCGTTTTTCACCTCTTTGGCACCGGTGGGTAGTGATGCCAACTCCTGCCAGCCGACGAGTATCGGGGTGCGGACCGTTATGGTCTTTTCCTGCCAGTCGTTTCCGGGTTCAAGGTCGCCGACAAGGGCTGTTGAGCAGCGGACAAGGTAGGTGCCGCGGCTTGCCTGCCAGACCCGGAAGGTGACAAGGGCGGTTTCTGCCGGTTCCAGTCCCGGGCAGACTGCCGAGTCTAAGTATTCGCGGGTTCCGGAGCGAAATGCCGAGAAGAAGATTTTGAAGTTGGTCTCCGGGAAGGTACCGAAGTTTGTGATTTTTGCTGCCGGGGTGATGTTGCCCGGTGGTGTGGTGTCCAGAGGCGAGACGATTTGTTCAACGCCGACATCGTGGATTGGTGAGCGGACGGTAAATGTTCCGGAGATGAGGTCGTTTTCCGGATTGAGGTCGCGCTCTGCCCAGACCCGGAGGATGGTGTTGTAGGTGCCAGGGGGCGTGGCAACCCAGGAGGAGAAACTTACGGTGTCAATCTGATTGGCGTGAAGTGGGGCGGTGATGGAGTCGGAGTAAACCGGACTGCCAAAGAACAGAATGTCAAAGTAGGCTTTGACCGTTACGGTGTTAATGGTGTTGTTTTTGATAACCCCGCGGGGCAGGACCGTGGAGGTTTCAATAACCGCACCAGTGGGCGCAAGGATTGCCAGGGCGGCAACATCGTTGTAGAAGGACGGTTTTACAAACACCCGGCGCGTGGCGGTGTCGTTTTCCGGGTTTAAGTCGCCGGGCAGAAAGGTCTGGAATCGAGCGTAGAGGATGCCGGCGGTGTCGGCTAAATAAGAGCGAAAGGTCAAGGTTGCCGATTCTCCTGGAGCAAGGTCCTGGGTCCAGACGCTGTCTTTATAGTTGCCCATTGTTAGGGATGTCCAGAATGAACCGGTGCCGTTTGATGGGTTGAATACCCGGCAGCGCGGAGTGACCACCGCGCCGGAGTCAACGGTGTCGGATGGGGTAAGGATGCGCAGGATGCCGACATCGGTTGCGCGGCGGGTCGCGGTTATAGAAACATCGTCAATAACGAAGTAGGTCAATCCGGTGTCTTCTGCGGCGATGCTGAAGGCAATTCTTACGGTGCGCTGGTTTGGTGCCCAGGACAGATTGTAGGTCCGGAGCCCGGGTTCAATTGTTTGACCGGTAAGGTTGGCGATTTCGATGTTGTAGTTGACGCCGGAGTCGATTGAAGCAAGGATGCGGGTTTCGTGGAAACCGGTGCCCGGCACAAAGCCCAGTGAACAACGGAGGACAACATCTTGGCAGCCGGTGAAGTCAAGGACCGGGGTGATGAGCATATCGATGTCGGTTTCACCCGGACCAACCGCAGCGTAGGGTGTTGCGTTGTCAGCCCAGGGATGGAAGCCAAGGTCCGGGGCACGATGCCAGTCGTTGGTGCTGGTGTCACCGGAGAAGATGATTGACCAGCCGGGCGGAGGGTTGATGGTGTTCCAGAATGAGTTGAAATCTTCGTGGAAGATGGTCTGAGCCTTGAGGTTCAAGACACCAGCGAATAACGCGAACAAGATTAAAAGAACACAACGACAGGTTTTCATTAGAAACCTCCTTTAAATTTTCTTCGTCACAGTAACCCGTCGCACCGATTTCGGGTGCGGGAAATGATAGAACTTTTTTTGCCTTTTGTCAACGAGCACAACCAGACGGTGCTGATGCTTGACAAAAGGAAAATATTTATTTAAGGTTAATATGTTGTTAATTATGGTGTGGGCAAGATTTCTCGGTAGAGTCCGAGAATGGGACCGAATCAGTGATAATTTATGATAAGGAAGGCACGGCATGCCGTGCCTGGAAAAAAGGAGGCAAACTGTGCGGAAAGAAGGTGTAAGCGGTCGCGTGCTGGTGGCGACCGGCCTGATGATTTTAATCATCGGGATTTTTGGATGTGGTCGTATGCCGCCAGCCGGATTCTGGAAACCGGATGCCGCCGATTCCGCGGCGATTCGTGATGTGGTGCTGGCGAACAAGGACCTGCTGGTGATGCGGTTTACCGAGGACAGTTTTCAGAGCTTCGAATGGGTGATTTCCGAATCAATCATCAGGAAGGCGATTAAAGACAATCCGTTTAAGATGCGGTTTAAGTGCGACTCGTTGCAGCACATATTTTCCACCGAGGAGATCAAGTTTAAGTTTAAATTTATCGCTGTGGCGGACACCGCAACCAAGGAGACAACCGCAACCGTTACGGTGGTTGAGACGATTCCGGGGGTGTTACGGTTGCACGCCTATAAGTACACCCGTTTTGTAAAGGATTCGATAATTGTCACGCCATCCGAGACGATCCGGCTACCTTATTACGATACGGTGTTCACCGACACTTCAATGGTGGTGGAGAAGCCGATTAACGGGGTGGTTTTGGGCGGATGTGTGTTACGCAAGGAGTCAGGAGAGTGGCGGTTGTGGAAATTGGCGGGCGGGCAGCGTTTTTATGCGCCGAATCCGGACGATGCGCCCTATCTGGCGTCGGTTTATCTGACGAATGGTGTCCGGGAGGACACGATTGCCCTGCGACCCGATACGCTCCATTTCGGGATGCAAAGGCTTTATGAGTATCCGGATGGGCTTTTGACTTACCAGGCTGGTGACACCATCTGGGTGCGGGCGCTTCTGACGACGATGACCGATGCGTTCAACTTTGTCTTTTATAAAGGGAAAAGATACCGGCTGGCAACAACCAATCGTCTCGCCCTTACCGAGACCGGGGTGCAGCGGCTGTTTGTTGAGCAGATTCCTTTCGGGGTAATTTACGAATCCGGGGGCGAGTTGAATGCGGTTGTCTGGGGTATTCCATTNAAGGTTAAAGGAGGCGGGCAATGAGGAAGTTATGTTTAGCAGNACTCATCACATTGCTAACGGTGAGTAGCGCCTTTGCCGGGGTTGTGGGAAGAATCCGGGGTCGGGTTACCGACAAGAAGACCCGGGAACCGCTGATTGGAGTTAATGTGATTGTGGTCGGTACCGANTACGGTGCCGCAACNGATGTCAACGGCGAGTATGAGATAATCAACATCCCACCCGGCAGGTACAAACTCACCGCATCTTATGTCGGTTACAACGAGATGACCGTAACCGATGTCCTGGTTGTGCAGGACAATGTGACGGTGGTTGATTTTCAATTGAGCCAGACCGCGATTGAGGTTGGACCGGTTGAGGTGAAAGCGGAAAGGCCACTTGTCAACCGGGGACAGGTGACGGTGGAACGCATCATCACCGATGAGGAGTTTAAGCGGCTGCCGGTGGTTCAGTTGTCCGAACTGGTCGGGATGCAAGCCGGCGTAACCCAAACCGCGGGTCGGGGCTGGACTCATATCCGTGGTGGCAGGTACGACGATGTTGCCTATTTAGTGGATGGAGTTGCGGCACAGGACGCGGTGGTGGGAACGCTCTGGTCGAGCCCGAAACCGACTTCGGACGCGCTGGCGTCGGTGGTGGTTATTACCGGTGGTTTTGATGCCGAGTACGGTCAGGCGATGTCCGGTATCATCAAGGCGGTGACCAAGGAAGGTGGCAGCACAACTCAGGGACGGGTGCGTTATATCACCGATGAGGTTTTCCCGAAGGAAGACTTAAACTTCGGATATAACCGTTTGACGCTTTCGCTTGGGGGACCGTTAGGATGGAACCGGCTGCGCTACTTTCTGTCAACCGAATACTTTAAAACCGATGACGACCGGAACTGTCTCTACAAGGTGCCGGCACCGCGGGGTGAGTATGCGGTTGAGGGTAAGTTGACCTTGCAGATGCCCAAGGAGTTCTTTTTGACTAAAGAAGGGATGAAGTGGACGCTGGATGGGCATCACTCCAACTATCAGTGGCAGGCGTTTGCCAACTCATACAAGTACTGGCAGCGGGGTCTTTACGCCAACCGGGTGCGGTCTTACAAAGGCAATCTGACTCTGAACCATATGCTTTCGCCGACCCTGGTTTACGAAGCAAAGGTCGGGCTTTTCCAGACTTCACTGATCAGGACGGTACGTAACTTTTACGCCGAGGAGGCGGACACAACCGGTTTCTGGGGTTTCTTGCGTAAGACCGGCATCTGGGACCGGTACTGGTTCCGGGCTGAAGACTGGGTTTTCAACAATCCCGAGGGTTTGAGCAAGAAGGAGGCGGTGTTGCAGTTGTACCGGTCTTACTGGCTGGCACCGAATGGCGATACGGTTTACGCCTATCCGGAGCAGAAGAAGAACTTCGTCCCGGCTTATGCGCTGATTGACAATCCGTACGGGGTTGCCGGGCTTTTTGTCACCGAAGGGGACAACCGGACCTGGCATTACCGGGCGACAAATAACTACATATTCAAGTTCGACCTGACAAAGACTATTTCCAAGGTGCACGAGTTGAAGACCGGTGTGGACATCACGCAGTACTCGGTTTCAATGTACGACAACTCGCTACCCTGGGACCAGAACCCGTTCTGGGATGCGTACAACTATAAACCACTGGTTGCAGCGGCTTATGTGCAGGACCGGGCAGATTTTGAGGACCTGGTGGTGCGCGCCGGTGTGCGGTTTGACTATCTCGATGCAAAGGCAAAGGTTCGGGCATTTCCGGAGTCGCTTGGCTCCGTGCCCAGCATTTCCGACTCGTTTTTACCGGTGCCACCCAAGTACCGGCTGTCACCAAGGTTGGGCATCTCTTACCCGATTACCGAACGGGTTAAGTTCCGGTTTTCTTATGGTCATTTCTTTAAGAATCCGGTATTCGCCAACCTGTATGAGTATGCGGAGCGGCCGGCTGCAGAGTTGCGCGGACGGGGTAATGTGATCGTGGGTAATGCCAATATGGGTGCGGAGAAGACCATCGCCTACGAACTCGGGTTTGATGCCCAGCTCAGCGATGTTTTTGCGTTTGATGTGACCGCATTCTATAAGGATGTTTTTGACCTGTCCGGGGTCCGGGTTGTTTCCGCACTGCCCCAGCCCTACACGATGTACTACAATGTGGAGTATGCCCGGATTCAGGGTTTTGAGGCGACGATGACCAAGGCGCTGGCGAACTACTGGAACGCTCAGGTTGGCTACACCTTCCAGATTGCCAAGGGAACCGCATCAACCGCAACCGACCAGTATCAGCGGGAGACGCCGATGCAGATTGACTACTATCTGGACCAGGACCAGCGCCATTCGCTGCACGGCAATATCGGGCTTTCGTTCCCATCAGACTTTGCCTTTGCGGTGTTGCGCGACTTCAACTGGTCCGCGGTTGCAAACTTTGCTTCGGGTCTGCCCTATACGCCGACCGACCTGAAGGGCAACCGGACCGGGGCAGATAACTCGGCACGGATGCCCGGAAGTTTCACGGTGGACACACGGTTGAACAAGGATATCAAACTGGGTGGACTCACCTTTTCGCTCTCCTGTGACATCACGAACCTTTTGAACGCCGCGGTGGTGACAAGTGTTTATTCGGCGACCGGCAAACCGGACTTTGATGGTCAGGTTTACACGCCAGAGCAGTTTTCACCGGGTATCAGATTCGGTGACCTGTACTACCATCCAGCGCGGGACTTTGACCACGATGGCTATCTGACGCGCAACGAACTGTACCAGTCTTATCTGCGTGCCCGCGAGGACTATGTCAAGGCACCAACCTACTTCGGACCATCGCGCAAGATTCGGTTCGGGATTAGTCTGTCATTCTAAGGGAGGAAGAAGTGAAACGACGAATCTTTTCTTCGGTAATAGTACTACTGGTACTTTTCGGGGTCTGGGAACGGTCGAGCGCCAAGGCGATAAAACCAGTTCCCCGGGGTAAGCGCATCTATGATATGAAATGGTTGAACATCAACCGCTGGAAGTGTCCGTTCTACAATGACGGTCGCTACGGCATTGATGTTACCGTGGGCACCGGTCAGGCAGGTGGTTCCTGGCCCCAGCCATTGCACAACTGCTACATCTTCGGTGCCGGGATGTGGTTCGGCTCGCTGAAACCTCGGCCGGATGGCAAGGTTGACACCCTGGTTTCATTTGGCTACAACCCGAACTCCGGTGGTACTGAGATGACCCCGACCACGGTGAAGAATGTAGCCGAGGGCGCGGGCAGTCCTGATGACCGGATTTTTGTCTATCCGAGCGATTGGCCACCAAGCCCGCGGAGCCGATGGGAAACCGGTGACCCGAGAATGGACTCAATCCTGATACCTTATGAGGCGTTCTCGCTCCAGGATATGTGGTGTGTCTATTCGGATGCGGCACCAGAAAACCATATCGCACCGGGTAAGCCCCAGAATATCGATGTTTATCAGGTGGTTTACGCCTGGAACTACCCATCTAATCAGGACATCTTTTTCATCCTTTACTATGTGCGTAATTCAGGGAACGATACGTTGAAACGGTGTTTTATCGGTGCGGTTATGGACCCGGATATCGGAAATGCAACCGACGATATGGTCGGTTTTATTCTGAACGATTCGATACCGGGTGCGGGTTGGGTGGCGAATGTTGGTTATGCGGGTGACAACGACAATGCGGAAAGTCCGGGTTCGACCTGGGACGCGGGCACACCGGGCGTCTTTGCCTATAAGTTCCTTGATTCGCCAAAACGGGATTCAATCACGCCCTCGGGTGATACGGTAAAGGTACCGCTCGGTATGACGGCGTTTAAGAAGTTTACGATTGACATCGACCCGGTTACAGACCCGGCGCAGTATCTGACGATGGCGGGCTATGACTATCGAACCGGGGTTTATTCGGCATACGATTCGGTTGATGTCACGCCGGCAGATAAACGGTTTATTCAGTGTTCTGGACCGTTTGACCTGGCACCCGGTCAGGTTGAACGGCTGGTGGTGGCGGCGATTGGCGCACCGTTTGGTGGACCAAATCAGCCCTGGGCAAACAGACCCAAGGATTCGCTGGTTCATCTGGCACGGGTTGCGATTGCCGCACAGTTCATCTTTGACCAGGGATGGCTTTTGCCCGGTCCACCGGTCTCACCGAACATGACCCTGATTCCGGGTGATAAGGTAGTCAGGATTGTTTGGGATGACCTGCCGGAGCGGACACCAGACCGTTACTGGGAGAAGGTAGCGTCACAGCCCGGACCTGGTTATGACCCGATGTACCGGGGTTACGACTTTCAGGGTTATGTGGTGTACAAGTCAAGAGATGGTGCAAACTGGGAGATTCTCGGGCAGTGTGATTTAGTGGACTCAATTACCTTCTCGTATCCACCAGGTGGCGACTCAACTCAACCCGACTCTTTATGGATTAACGCAACCGATAACGGTGTTTATTACACACTGCTTGATAAGAATGTGATTAACGGGTTCCGGTATTACTACTGCGTAACCGCCTATGACTGGAACTACATCACAAGGGAACGGGACTCGCTGGGCAACCCAATCAAATGGGACACCCTGATTTTGCGCTCGGGAATTGTGTCGAACTTCTCAACCGTACCGCGCTGGGAGCCGGTAAACTATGTGGCGCCCGAGGCGCGGGTCGTTCGGGTGGTTGGTGATTCTACCAAGCCGGCGCTGGTTTGTTCAACTACGGTGGTGGTGCCGTTTAAGGTGACGAGTGATGTTTACGAGGTGCGGTTCCTTGGTCCGAGCTGGACCGGTTCAACCGCAAAGGCGGGGTACTCGTACTATGTGGTGAATACGAGTCGGGGTGATTCGCTGATTGTGGACACCAGTTCGTTTACCTATACTCTTGCCACTTCACCCCAAACCGTATCAATTCAGGTGCCGGTGTTTAACGGTCAGGCGGTAAAGATGGTTATGAAGATGAAAATTCCATCGGCGCCGTTTGATGGGGTTAATGTCGTGAGCGGTAGTTATCCGGTTGAATCGTTGAAGGTCGGAGGCGCACCTTCCCAGGCGTACTGGGCGTTTCGTGGTTCGGACTATCGTATTGAATGGATGAATAACGGTGGCTATTTGACCGCAAAGGTTTACGATGTTACGAACGGCGATATTGAGGTGCCTTTTGCCAAATTTACCACGACCGGCACCGGTCCGCAGAACGCTAATGGCTGGTGTTTTGTTGACCGGGCGTTCCGTAATCCAACCGATACGCTTAAAGGAACGGTGGCGAATATCTATATCTGTGGTGGTTATCTCGGGTTGAAGCCTTCCGGGGACTCGCTGCGCGGTCTTCTGAGTTCAATCAACGATGGGGACAAATGGATTGTTGTCGGGCATCGGGCAGAAGGTGCGGCACCTTTCTACAATGTGTTCCGGGTTAGCGCGACACCGGGATACGCCGACACGACGACAAAGCAGGAGTTAAAGGTGAAGGTGGTGCCGAATCCCTACATCGTGTTCAACGGCTGGGAGAAGACCTCAGAACAGCGGGTGATTAAGTTCACCCATCTGCCGAGCACCTGCACGATAAGAATCTTTACGACTGCGGGCGACATTTTAAAGGTGATTGAGCATCAGGATACGAAAAAGCAACCGCTTGATGAGGGTGGAACCGCAACCTGGGATTTGATCAATGACTACGGACAGTTGATTGCCCCTGGTGTTTATATCTTCCATGTTGAGTCGCCGGTGGGCGAGTTTACCGGTAAGTTTATGGTCATCCATTAAGAGGGAGGTGGCAGATGAAGAACAGAAGAGCAGAAGGGCAGATGATAAGAATGCTACCTGCTGGCTATCTGGCGACCGCGCTGTTGTGCTGTCTGGCGCTGTGCTCGGTGTCCTGGGCGGCATTTTCCAAGGTGGCGACGACCGGTGCCCAGTTTTTGAAGATCAGTGTCGGTCGGGCATCAGGTATGGGCGACGCCTTTACGGCGCTGGCGGATGACGCCTCGGCGAGTTATTTCAACCCCGCCGGAATCGCTTACATCAAACGGCAGGCACAGTTCAATCATGCCAACTGGTTTGCCGACATCAACCACGACTATCTGACGGTGGTTCTGCCGGTGACGAACTTCGGAACGGTGGCAATCTCGGCAACCGCCTTGACGATGGGTTCGATTGAGCAGACAACGGTGGATGACCCGAAGACACCGCTGCGCGAGGACGAGGGCACCGGTTTAACAGTCGGTGCGTCCGATCTGGCACTCGGTCTGTCTTATGCCCGAATTATCACCGACAAACTTTCGTTTGGTTTGACGGTTAAGGGTGTGAATCAGACGATATGGGACCTGTCCGCATCGGCGCTGGGGATTGATGTCGGGTTGTTCTACAACACCGGGTTCAAGTCGTTGCGGCTGGGTGCGGCGGTGACCAACTACGGCAGCCAGCTGTCATACGGTGGCCCGCATCTTGACTACAACTTCTACTGGCCCGATTCCGGTCCTAGTCAACTGCAGGGGTCTTACAAAACAACACCGGTGCCGCTGCCGACGACTTTCCGGTTCGGTGTGGCGATGGATTTTTTGAAGAACGACAACAGCCGGCTGACGGCAGCAATTGACCTGGTACATCCTTCTGATATCAATGAGACGGTCAATTTCGGGCTGGAATACGGTTTGGCGGATATGCTGTTTCTCCGTGCCGGCTACATCTTCAACACCGACCAGCAGTATATGAAGAAACTGGGTGACTTTACCGGATTGTGTGCCGGCGCCGGTGTTAAGGGTAAGGTGGTTGAAGGAGTGGAACTGGGCCTTGACTACTCGTTCCGCTATTACAGTTACCTGAAGCCGACCCATCGTTTGATGCTGACCGTTGGTTTCTGACAACTGCCGGATGCAAATCAGACCAGTGGGGGGATGGTTAAAAGCCATCCCCCTGCTGGTTTGTTTTTCGATTTTGTCTGCTGCCCAGTGGACCGTNGGTGTTTACATCGCAGCCGACAATGGAATGAGCGAGCAAGCCGCGGTTGATATCGGCGAGATGCTGCGCGTGGGTTCGACCGAAGAGGTGAATATCGTTGTTCAGGTGGACAATGCTGCCCGGGACACCAACCCTAACTGCCGGCGTTATCTTGTGCGCAAGGACACGCTGGTATTGCTTGGTGACCTCGGTGAGGTTGATATGGCAGACACCGCTATCCTTGCCGACTTTATCGGGTTTCTCGGTCAGCGGTATCCGGCGCGGAACTATTTTTTAATAATCTGGGACCACGGCGATGGCTGGCGCCGGGGTTATGGTCCGCAACGAGCGGTGGTAATTGATGAGTCGCACGGTCATATGATGGGCGTTGCCGGTGGCGAGTTGCAACAGGCGATCCGTGCCGGTAAGAGGAAACTGGGTAAGAGCATCACAGTTCTGGGGTTTGATGCCTGTTTGATGAACACAATTGAAGTGGCAACAGAACTGCTGGGGTTGTGCGACTACTTTTTAGCATCAGAAGCGGTTGTTCCCTGGGATGGATTTCCTTACGATGCGTTTTTGCAAAGGTTGACCGCCCGGCCCACAGCAACCCCTGCGGAGTTTCTACCCGAGATGTGCGCTGATTATGTTGCCTCTTATCCCGGTGCGGATGTGTGTCTATCAGCGGTTGATATGAAGCAGTTAAGCCGGGTCTTAATCAGTGCCCGGGAGTTGCTAAACGATGGTATTGACCCTCGCGCACCCGGTTTTGGGCTGGCACGGCAGGGGGTGCAGACATTTGCCGCGAACGCATTAAGTCCGCCCAATTTTCAGGATGAGCAGATAGACTTTGTGCACTTCTGGCAACTGGCACCCGGAAGTGACGCTTTGCGCAGCGCGTTGAACCCGCTGATTGTTGCCAATGCGGCAAGCGGGGATTATGGGAACGCGCGAGGGATTTCGGTCTGGTTTCCTGCCGGCTATCTGAGGTTTAAGAACAAAATCGATGAGTACCGCGGAGTTGCCTTCGCCGACTCGGTACCCTGGTTGCGCTTTTTAAACAATTACTACTCCCGGGACGATGTTAAGCCGGTGCCGGTAAAAATTGTCAATCACCGGATTGGTAATCGGGGTGATGTCCGGCTCTGGTGGCAGCGGTCTTTTGACCTTAGTCCGGTATTGTACGAGCTTTATCAGGCTGATGAACCCTGCGCCATTTTTCTCGAAAGAGCGGACAGTATCGGAAACTGGGAGAGTGAAGGCTGGACCGTTTCCAGCCGGTACTTCCGGTCGCCCGGAAGTGCGTTCTTTTCGGGTTCAGGGTCAAGCATAAACAGCAGACTTGTCCTTAAACAGCCGCTGGCGGTCGGAGCAGGCGGGATTCTTTCGTTTTATGCGCTTTACTGGACCGAAGAGTCCGAGGATAGTGCGGGCAACATCAAGCGGGATGTGTGTTATGTTGAGTATTCCCACGATAAGAACAACTGGCAAATTCTCGATTCCCTTTACGGCCGTGCCGACAGCTGGCAGGAGTACCGTTACATTTTGCCCGGTGGGCAGAATTACCTACGGTTTCGGTATCGCACTGACGATACTGAGAATCGGCTCGGTGTGTTTGTTGATGACATCAGGGTTGAACGGTTTGATTTTTTGCGCCTGGTTGGGGAAACCGCTGACACCAGCGCCTATCTGTTCAATCTGGCTCGGGACACCGCGGGTTACAACTTTTTTGTTATTCCCCGAGACTCTTTTGGAAACCGGTCATTGGCAAGTCAACTTTATCAGGTAAAGGTTTTGAGCTGGGCAGAGCCCTACACTATGCCGGCACCGTTTTCGGGCAACTGTAAACTGGTGCTGGACTTTCCCGAGGAGGAAACGCCCGATGTTTTAATCTACACCCTATCGGGAACGCTGGTGAAAAAATTTAACCGGGTTTCGAGTCGGATAATCGAATGGGATGGTAAAAATGAGTACAGACAGGACCTGGCGGACGGAGTTTATCTTGTTGTTGTTCAGGGTAAGATGTTTAAGAAGATGGGGAAAATTGCCCGGGTGACTGCTTTTACTCGATAACTACAACCTTTTTTCGCACCGTCCCGGAGGCAGATTTTATTTCAATAAAGTAAACACCGTTGCTGAGTGCGTTCGTTTTAAAGTGAATAGAATGAACACCAGCCCCTACCCTTTTTCTGGTAAACAGGTTTTTGAGAAATCGGCCATCAATCGAGTAAATGTTAGCGGTAATTTCGTCTTCTTTTGGGGTTGCAAAATGTAATACACCTTGGGTTTTTAGAGGGTTAGGATTAATGGCGATTTCCCAGGGCAAAGTGGCACCGGTTTTTTCTTGGTAACCAATGGGTTCAAGATAAAATGCACCAAGCGCCTTGTCGGTTGCCAGCGGGGGATAGTAGCCCCAAAAAGTCAAAAGAAACTGGGTTTCTGTTTCCCGTTGCGGCCCGCGGCAGATATTGGGATTAAACCGCCACTGCTCGTGAGAGATTAACCGCAAGCCCTGAGTGTCAATGACCACGCCGGCGGTTGTTACCCGCGCACCGTAGATGGCGCTGACTCCTGATTCCCGATAGTCTTCCCAAATCACCAAATATTTACCACCACCATAGGCAATGCGAGGAAAAGTTTTGCTGTCATTAGTGAGGGAAATCGGTCGGGGTGCGGGATCAAGTACAATGCCGTTCTCGCTTAACCTTTTACCGTAGATGTCAAATATTCCGTTCGTATCGGCGCGCTGGTAAACAACAAAGTAGTTTGTACCATCAAAGGCAACATCGGGAAACATTTTTTCGTATCCGCTTGCGGTGTCAATTGGTATCCCTTCGGGGTCGATTAGTTCTCCGGTGCGCGTTACCCTTGCTCCATAGATGTGGTTATAACTCCCGTCGTACTGCATGCGAGTAATAAAGTAATGGTCGGTTCCTTTTATGACTCTGGGGAAACCCACTCCCAACTCAGTTCGGGCAATTTCAATATTGTCGAGCACGCGACCTTCCGGAGTAACTCGCGCTGCATAAATTGAATACTTTGCGGTACTATTGTCGTAAGCCATCCAAGAAATAAGATAATACGGGTCGTTAAATGTCACCGCTGGGTAGAAATCGTCAATGTTGCTGTTCTGCGAAACCTGGATTCCGGCTGAATCTAAAACTACCCCCTGGCGCGTGACCCGGGCGGCAAAGATGTCGGCTTCACCGTAGCGAAAGTCGGTCCACACTACGAGGAAGTTTTCGCCATCAAAGCCCACCACCGGTTTTTCCGTTGTATTGCCGCCGGAGGAGATGAAAATGGCTCCTGAGTCAAGAATCTGACCCGTGGGTGTCAATCTTGTACCATAAATGGCGCCCTCCGGTTTCCGAAAATCCTCCCAGACTACGAGGTAGTTTGACCCGTCAAAGGCGGCTTGGGGATAAGTCTGAGGGCTGCTTCTTAGTCCCCATGATGTCAGTATTCCCTCCGGGTCTAAAATTGTGCCATCGATGGCGACGCGGGTGGTCAGGATATCGGAGTCCATTTCACCATAAATTGAATAAGATACGAAATAACGGTTTTGGTTGAAGGTTGTTACCGGAGGGGATAATGAGTAGTTGTAGTTAACCATAAAACCGCCCGTATCAATCACCACACCTTCCCGGGTAATGCGCATTCCATAAACACCATCAGCCCAGAGATAGGTGATAAAGTGGTTTGTTCCGTCCGATGCAATATCAGGAAAGGCGATTTCCATTGCGCCGAGGAGGATGCCAGTGGAGTCGAGTGGGTTTGCGGAAGTTGATATCCGGGAGCCAAAAAGACGGTATGATTCAAGGGCTTCCCGGTCATCCATCCATACGGCAAAGTAGTTTGTACCATCGAATGTCAATCGGGGGAGGAACTGACTATTGACTTCCCGAACAATCGGTTTGCCATTGGTATCAATTACCACACCGTCGGGTCTGATGCGAGACCCATAAATGTTAAAGGACTCATCACCCTCGTCTCTACCATCAGACCAGAGAATAAAATAATTATTGCCATCGAAGGCGATACTGCGAAAGACAAACTGGTTATAGGAGGTTGTGCAGATGGGAATTCCAGATGGTTCTAAGACGGCACCAGCGGGAGTAACCCGGGCACCATAGATATCGTAGTAATAATCGCCGTCCCGGTCATCGCTCCAAGCGATAAAGTAGTTGGTGCCGCCAAAGGCGATTGACGGGTAAAGGTGGTCACCACCGTAGGAAATTCGTATACCATCGGGGTCAAGAACCACGCCGCTTGATGAAACACGGGCACCGTAAATGTCAAATAACCAGTCATTGTTCCGGTCATCCATCCACACGACAAAGTAGTTATTTCCGTCAGAGGCGATTGATGGAAACAGTCGGTTTCCTTCGCCCGTGGAGATGATTATCGGGAATGTGTCAAGAACTGTACCTNCTGAAGTGATGCGGGCGCCGCAAATTTGGGCGTATTGATTGCACCAATCGGTCCAGACGACAAAACCGTGGGCGCCATTGAAGGCAATTGCGGGGAAATCTTGGTCCCCGGGAGCCGCGCCAAGATAAGATGTGCTGTCAAAGGCGAACTCTTCCAGAAATGGGGTGTTAAGCTCGGCAATGCCGATTTTGGGGCGGCGGTTTCCCAAATTAAAGAGTTGTCTTTGAGCGTTTTTATAATTTTGTTTTAGATTGTTAAACAGGAAGAATCGCGGTTCGTACAGGCAATTTTGCGGATGCGGCGTTTGTTGCTTTATTGCGAAAAAATTTGCCCCGGGAAAGGTAAATTGACTTAGACAGATTAGGAGCGTTGGGATTGAAAAATGCATTTTACCTCCTATTGTAAAATATGTTAAAAAAAACCGTTATATCTGTCAATAAAGCCGCAAAGGCCACAGGATTAAGTTTTTGGTTTCTGAAAGGGGTGTCTCGAAAAGAGCGGGTCATTTGTCGGGTGTCATGCGGTGGGATTTTTGGGGAATTATTAAAACTTGACAATCGCCAGAAATTCTGGCAAAATGTTACCGGAGGGATTGTTGGGGTTTATATATTAATTGGAAGTAAGAAAGGAGGTTAGATGCGGTATTTCTTAATGTTAACAGGGGTAAGCATCCTTCTGTTTGCTGGCACCCCGACACCCCAGCCTTCGGCTGAGGTTGTGACAAAAGACGGCGTGCCGATGTACATCAATTACCAGGGCTACCTTACCGATGCCAGTGGCACACCCATCAACAACACAAGTCCCGGTCTGGCGATGGCGTTTGAGATTTACGATGCCGAGAGCAACGGTTATCGGCTTTTTGGTCCCCAGTTGCAGACCGTTCCAGTGCGGCAGGGTGTGTTTAATGTTAAATTACAGCTGAGCGAAGGTGACACAACGATTTTCCGAACCGGTGAACGGCGCTGGTTACAGTTGACAATCAGCGGGCAGGTTATGACTCCGCGCACCGAGATTACGACAATGGCGTACGGTATTCATTCGGCAAAGGCGGACAACGCTGATATGCTTGATAATAAACACCACACCGATTTTATCTGGAATAGTACGACGCTTCAGGCGCCAGCAAATTTTTACATCAGCGGTGCCGGTGTGAGCAATGGGATTTTTGCCGCTTATGGAGTGGGAGTTAGTGGCAACCATACGCCGACTATATATGGCAGGAGCCAAAAGGACAGCAGTTTTGGCGTTTACGGTAGTAACATCAGCACCCGGGGTACCGGAGTTGCAGGTTGCGGTAATTACGATACCCTGTTCTATTTGACAGCGGGCTCGGGTGGAGCCTTTTCCGCTCGTCGGTTTGGTCTTTTTGCCTATGCCCATGACACGAACGGCACCGGCGTTGCGACGATGGGAAACAGAATCAGCGATACGGTTTACACTCTTGCCCAGGGTTGTGGTGGCGCCTTTAACGGTACAACGTTCGGTGTTTACGGTCTGGCAAGGAATTTAAGTGGCAACCGCGCCGGAGGATATTTCCGCGCCTTTGGCACAACCGATACGATATCTGCCTATGTTGCCTGTCGTTACAACGGTATAGACTACAAAATCCTTGGTGAGGGACAGGTCTCAACGATAATGGCAACTCGGGAGGGAAGAAGAGTTCTCTTTGCGCCCGAGGCAACCCAGCCCTTCTTTGAGGATTTTGGTGAAGCCCGTCTTGTCAATGGCCACTGTCGGGTGAACTTAGACCCGCTGTTTTTAGACTGTATTGCGGTGGATGAAAGCGCGCCATTGCGGGTTTTTGTGACGCTGACCGACGATTGCAACGGGGTATATGTCAAAACTGACCAGACCGGATTTGATGTTTATGAGTTAAAGGGCGGGCGTTCTAATGCGGGGTTTTACTGGCGGGTGATTGCGACAAGAAAAGATGGAAAGGATGTTCGGTTGCCCGAGGCACCGCCGCCGGCTTCCGAAATCGGTGTTCCGGTAAAGATGCAACCGAGCCGGTAAAAATTGCCGGCAGGAAACGGAGGCGAATATGAGGCGGCTTTTTATCGCGGGTACGCTCGGATTAGCAATTTTACTCTGTAGCGGCGTGATTGCGCAGAGTTACCAGCTACGGGAATGGGTAATTGATGAAGGGGGAGTCGAAGCGCGAAGCAGTAGTTATATCCTCAACGGCAGTTTTCACCAGACGACAATTGGTTATGCAACAGGTGGTAACTACATCGCCTGGATTGGATTCTGGCATCCGAGACCGCAGTGGGTCGGCGTGCACGATGTTGCTGCGGTAAGAATTGTTGCACCGTTAGGTCGGGTTGATACCTTGAGCGATGTTACCCCGAAGGCGGAACTGGCTAACTACGGTAACGAGCCGGAAAACTTTACTGCAATTTTTAAGATTTACATGGTCGGTGGGGTGATTCCGGTTTATCAGAATTATAAACTGGTACATCTTGAACCGGGTGAGTCGCGGATAGTGGATTTTGTTGCGACGCGATTGCATGGTCTTGGTTCGCACATCGCACGCTGTTCGGTTGCCCTGGCGAATGACGCTAATCGGGAAAACGATACCGTCTCGGCGGTATTCAAGGTTTTAGACCGTCCGCCGCTACCGGAAGGTTGGGTTGAGGCAGACCAGGTTCCGGCACCGCCCAGTGGGCGCGGTGTTAAAGACGGTGGCTGGCTAGCGGTGGATGAAGAAACGGGTGGGATTTATGTGTCAAAAGGCAACAAAGTAGCAGATTTTTATCTGTACGACCCGACCGGTTCCCCGGTGTGGCAGGAACTTGACCCATGGCCCAAAGGACCAGAAGGTAAGAACCCGGGAAGGGGTTCGGTGGGCTGTGTTGCATCAGACGGTTATTTATATGCGACCAAGGGGAACAATACGCTGGGATTCTGGCGTTACAATCGTTACACCGGTTGGCAGTCTTTGCCTGATGTGCCTTATGGTCCGAGCCATCGAAAGGTAAAAGATGGTTGCGATATGGTGTTTGTCGAAAGGGGTGGAATTCCTTACATCTATCTCCTGAAAGGAACGCGAAACGAATTTTATCGGTACAACATTTTAGGGAGTATCTGGGAAGAACTGGCACCGGCACCCGGGACATCAAAATGGTACCGGGGTTCATGGCTTGTTTACGACGGGGAAAATACGATTTATGCCCACAAGGCAAAGTACCACGAGTTTTACGCGTACGATATCGCAGCGGGCGAGTGGCGGCAAACACCGTTGGTGCCGATGCCGATTGCGAGTGAGAAGATGCTGACCCGCAAACGGGCCAAAGAGGGCAGTTGCGCGACCTGGGCTTTTGGCTCGGTATTTGCTTTGAAAGGTGGCAACACCTGTGAATTCTGGCGCTATCTGCCGGACGGCGATTCCTGGGTAGAAATGGATACGATGCCTTCAGTTGGTTCTTCAGGTTCTAAAAAACGGGTGCGGGATGGGGGAGACATTACTTTTTCTGGTAGTGGGGTTTTGTATGCGCTTAAAGGTAACAAGACGCTGGAGTTGTGGCGGTTTGTACCCGGGGCAGAGATTGTCAATCCAGCACCGCCGCAGCGTTCCGCAGTAATGGCAGAAAACGGCGATTTGACATCGATGCCCAGCCTGCAAGTAATCAGTCCAATTGGTCTCGACAATATCCAACTGCGTTATCAACTTGATGGCACGAACCAGGGCAGATTGGAGCTGATGGACATAACAGGGCGGACGGTGTTAATTAATAATATTGCCGGACCAAAGGGTGTTGTTAGTTTTAAGGCGAACCATTTAGAGGCGGGAGTATACTTTGTCCGCCTCCAAACCGCGAGTAAAACCCTGGTGCAAAAGGTGGTGTTAACCCATTAGTCCAGAATCGCCTTCAGGTCTTCGGCGGGCGTAGAGATTGGAGTAAGGTTAAATTTGTCCACAAGTATCTGAACAATTCCCGGCGTGAGAAATGCGGGCAGGGATGGTCCGAGACGGATGTTTTTGATGCCGAGATACAGCAGGGTTAAAAGCACCGCGACCGCTTTCTGCTCGTACCAGGAGAGGATTAAGGAAAGGGGAAGTTCATTTGGGTTGACACCAAGTGCTTTACTCAGGGCGACGATAAACTGGATTGCCGAGTAACTGTCGTTGCATTGACCAACATCCCAGAGCCGGGGCAGATTTTCAATCGTCCCGAACTCAAGTTTATTGAACCGGTACTTACCGCAGGCAAGGGTTAAGATGAGACAGTCATCCGGAACCAGCTGGGCGAACTGGGTGTAGTAGTTTCGGCCCGGTTTTGCGCCATCACAGCCGCCAATGAGAAAGATGTGGCGCAGGCGCTGCGATTGAATCAGTTCGGTTATTTCGTCAACTTTACTTAACAGCGTGTTGCGGCCAAAGCCGACGGTGATGTAATGCTCGACACCTTCGGTGACAAAGCCCGGTTGGGCAAGCGCCGCTTCAATTACCGGCGAGAAATCGTCCCGGGTTACATGACGAACTCCGGGCCAGGCGACGAGTCCGGAGGTGAAGATGCGGTCTTTGTAACTTTCCTGAGGTCGCTGGATACAGTTGGTCGTCATAAGAATCGCACCAGGGAAGAGCGGAAACTCCTTTTGCTGGTTCTGCCAGGCGGAGCCGTAGTTACCAACGAGGTGTTTGTAAGCCTTGAGTTTTGGATAGCCATGTGCCGGCAGCATTTCGCCGTGCGTGTAGATGTTGATATTTTTGTCTTTGGTCTGCTCGAGGAGCGCGGCGAGGTCGCGGAGGTCATGGCCCGAAACACAAATCGCTTTACCGCGCACCGGTGTAACCCGGACCCGGGTGGGAACAGGGTCACCATAGGCTGAGGTGTTTGCGCGGTCAAGCAGTTCGGTTACACCAAGATTGAGCTCTCCGACCGCTAAGGCATTGTTTAACAGTTCCTGGGTATCAAACCGGTCCCGGGTCAGGTAGTCGAGTAGTTCGTGAAACCGGGCGTAAAGCCGGTCGTCTTCTTTTCCGAGAATTGCGGCATGGTCGGCATAGGCGGCAGCACCTTTTAAGCCAAAAAGGATGAGGTCCATCAGGTCGGCTTTTTCGTCGCCAAACTGTTCATGCCGGTGGATGATTCCGATTTTTTTGCCCTGAGCTAAGAGCCCGTCAATATCAGGCGCCGGGGTCCAGTTGGCGGGTCCGGAAAGCGTTTCGGGTTGAACCCCCTGTTTTCGGCAAGCGTCAAGATAGATTTTTTGCGCCCGAGCCTTCAAATCGGCGGCACGGCAGAGAAGCCCTTGCAATCTCTCGGGGTCGAAGTTAACATTGGTAATGGTGGAAAAAAGGGCCTCAACCGTGAAAAGGTTGACATCACGGTCGGTAGCACCCAACTTTCGGGCGCGGTGCGCGTACTGGGCGATTCCTTCAGTCGCGTAGATTAACAGGTCCTGCAGGGTTGCAGTCGTCGGGTCTTTGCCGCAGACCCCCTGAGTTGTACAACCGGTACCGCCTTTAGTCTGTTCACACTGATAGCAGAACATCTTTACTTCCTCGTTCATTTTTCCTCCTTTACATTACCGTCAACGGTCAAGGTAATTTCTTTAAACGGAATGTTTTTTCCGCTCGCTTTGAGCGCCTGACGGGTAATCTGGACCAAGCCATAACAGCAGGGAACCTCCATATGTAAACAGGTTACCGACAGTATGTTATTTTCCCGAAAGATATTTGTCAATTTGTCAAGATAGAACTGGGCATCGTCCAGTTTCGGGCAGGCGATGAGCAAAACTTTGCCGGCAAGGAATTCGGAATGAAACGCGGTGCTGGTAAATCCGGTGCAATCAGCGGCAAGCAGGATGTGGGCGTTGTCAAAGTAAGGGGCAAAGACCGGGACAAGGGTCAACTGAATGGGCCAGGTGGTGAGCTGTGATTCTGGCCGAATGGTATCAGTTGCCGGCTTCCCTTTTGGTGTTATCCGGCGTACCTGATTACCCGAACAGCCGCAGGCAAGCGCCGGTTTTTCTTCTGGTAGCGGAATGTTGTGCTCTTTGAGATAAGCAACCGCTTCGTCGTAGAACTTCTGGGCACCGTGCTCCTTTAAATGTTGGAGATGGGCACGGATGGTATTCGCGCCAGCGCGGACGATATTTTCCATAACTTTTCTTTCGTCATAAGGTTCAGCCGGTCGCTCTTCAACTGTAAGGGCACCTTCGGGACAGGTGCCGACACAAGCGCCCAGACCGTCGCAGAACAGGTCAGAAATCAACCGCGCCTTACCGTCAATTACCTGTAGTGCTCCTTCCGGACAGTTGGGGATGCAGAGACCACAGCCCGTGCACTTTTCTTCATCAATATGGACGATTTTCCTTGTTTTTTTCACTTTTCCTCCCAATTCAAGCGCACCGCTACTAAACTGGTCTTCTTTAGGTACCGGACCAGTTGCCGGTTAGTTTGTAAAAGGAAATTGCCGATCGGACAGCCGCCGCTACATACCGGGATGGCAAAAGGGCAGCGGTTAACTTCGACAGGACCAACCACCGCCTGATAAACCGCGAGAAGGCTTATCTCCTTTGCCGGTCGGGCAAGAAGATAACCACCGTTTGGTCCGGTTTTCCCTTTGACCAACCCGGCTTTTTCCAGGTGAGCCAGTACTTTTGCCAGATGGGCAGCAGAGACACCGAGGGTTCGGGCAAGACGGTTGATTGTCCAGCGTTCATCAGGACGATGAGCAAGGATTAACGCAGCGTGGAGCCCGATACGGGCAGCTTCCGGCGTATCAAATAATTCTGCCATTATGGTATAATAATACCATATTTATTGGTTCTGTCAAGAAAATTTTGCACTTGTTGTGACGGTGGGGTGAACCAACAAGAGGTCAGGAATAAGGTGTCGCCGAATGCCTTAACCGTTTTCGTATTATGGAAATCTACTATCGGGTTGCGGAAAAGCGCCTGATTTGGGCTTGTCCGGTGTTAAGGGCGGTTAATTAGAACACGATTTTCCGGGTGAAAATAAAGACAATCTGCCTCAGGGAAGCACAGGTTTTAAGGGGTATTACAGAGTTTGTTCTGCCGGTTGGATTGTTGGGGTGAATTTAATAGATAACATTCTGGATTATCAATAAGATAGGCGCGGTAATGGTGTTTGTAACTGTTTTCGGAGTGAAAGGGCGGGTGATAAAATAAGCGGTGCATAAATGGGCGGTGAAGACTATCCCGGTGATTGCCCCCGGACAGCCGAGGGTAGGGAAACATTACGGCTTTGACATACGGTATTGATTGGCTACAATTGGTTGCCCGAGGAGAAAGAGTTGATAAGCGCATCAGGTTGCTTTTCCTGGTTCAACCATAGATATTACAGGATTGGAGTGCTGCTGGGGTTCTGGCGCTAGACCAATGCGTTTGATGTTGATTTTCGGTTTTTTGGCGCTTGCCGAAGCGGTGCCGGTAATACCCGATATCGGTTTGGGGTATCGAATTGAGCCCGGGGTTGAGGAAAAGGGAGCCGTTGCAGGCGGTATTAAAATCAGATTCAAAAACAACGCAGCAGTTGACGCCGGGGTTTATGGGAACATAGGAGACAATTTTGGGCTTGGGGGGTATGCGCTCAAGGGTGAGTTCGGTTGCGCTTCAGTTCCTTGGTTGAATTTGCATCTTGGGGTTCAACATCAGGAGTGGCGCGATTGGCGGTGCGGTGAGAATCGGGCTTTTTTCTTGCTCCATTTAACAGGTCTCAAACGGTTCGAAGTGGGGATGGGCGTTGCTTGGCGTCAAGGGGTATTTGATAGGGCGCGATTTAGAGAACCCTGGGTGTTTACCGGTCCGGCAGGCGAGTGGAACATTTTGTATCGGTTAGAAGGGCTTGTCTTAGAGACGGCGCGCGGTGAGTTGGGTTTGTTTCTGTCCAATATCAGCCGGCACCAGATTCATAACCCCCAGATGTTTCCTTTTGGTGTCCGCGCTGGTTATCAGGTTGTACCCCACTGGCGGTTAGCCGCAACCTGTCAGAGTACGGTAAAGGGTTTTTCTGCGCTACTGTTTTCACCGGGTGAGTTTGAGATTGAACTCGGGGTAAGGTATGAGAAGTAGCGTCTTGCTGGTGCTTAAGGTTCTCTTGCTGATTTTCATCGGGTGTGAGGCGGACCTGAAAGAGGCGTTTTTCCATCCCGATGTGGAAAAGAGGGTAAAGGAAAGTTTTGCTCTTGCCGCGCCAGCACCGGTTCCGGTAGGGGACACATTCGAGTTTGCGGTTTTTGGCGATGTTCATATTGGGAAGGCGGCGGGGGGTTATCTGGAAGAGTTCCGGCGCGATGTTGATTCGCTCGGGATTGAATTCTTTTGCGTTTTAGGTGACATCACCGAGCACGGAACAGGAGCCGAGTACGACTCAGCCCGAAATGTGCTGGCAGCAATTGCCCCGTTTTATCCTACCATTGGCAACCATGACCTTTACTCCGCATCAGGATGGGAAGATTTTAAACAGACCTTCGGCCCGGCAACTTATGCGATACAGATTGGCACGAGGTTAAAACTGATATTCTTTGACACTGCCGAGGGTGAGGTGGGCAAAACTCAGTTTAACTGGCTGGAGGATGTCCTTGCCGATACCAACACAACAAAACTGGTATTCACCCACTTTCCAATTTACGACGGCACAATACCAGGTCCCTTTCGGCTTGCCGCCAATTCCGAGCGGGCAAAGTTGATGAGTCTGCTTGTTAGAAATCAAGTTTATGCCTACTGTTGTGGCCATATTCATGGCTGGCGGCAAACCACCGTCGACGGCGTTCAACACCTGATTGTGGGCACGATGTCCCGAGCCTTAGACTTTGGTTCCCCAGGTTACCTTCTTTTTTTGGTGCGCGGGGATTCTATATCCTGGCGGTTTGTGTCTTTTGACCGGTAAGGGGTATTCGGTTAAAACCAGCGGCCAATTTTTGGAAAAGATTGCTAAGAGGCCGTCAGGGGATAGTTGACTTTATCAGGTTATTATCAATAATTAAACTTAAGGCAAATAATATGAAAGGAGTGTCCATGATAACCGCTGGGAATATCATACACCGCACCAGCGTTGGTTTGTTATTTGTAGCGCTGGTTGCCGGCTGCGCACCGACACCGGCGATGATGAAGGCGATGCAGCCCTATTCGATTTCGGCGCAGTTTGACTTTTCTAAGCCGTGGCGGATAGCGGTGTTGCCGGTTCAACTGGGAGGTGATTCAGATAATGCGATTGGTGCCGATTTAGTGGAACGGGCGCAGATGCAGTTAATGAAGGTTTTGAACTTTTCGGTTGTTGACCGGAGTGCGGTGGAAGCGGTTTTGAAGGAACAGGAGTTTTCCTATTCCGGAATAGTTGACCCGCAGACCGCAGCGCGATTGGGCAAGTTGATGGGTGCCTCGGCAGTGATGTTAATCAAAATCGGGCAGGTTAAGCATGACCCGTTTTTTTCCGACTCGCCCAATCAACGGGATGCGCAGTTGAATGTGCGCATCATCAGTGTTGAGACGGGTGAAGTTTTATATTCGGCGCAGGGTGAAGGCTCCAGTTTTGAAGGGGCAGAAGATGCCCTGGCGAATGCGCTGGATGTTGCACTGCTACCCTTACTGGAAAAAGGAGGTGTTAAGTGAAAACGGTCGCTCTTTTGCTTTCGGCTTTCTTTCTTTTTGTCTCCTGTATTAGTTCCGGTGCTGCGGTCAAAAGCGTTAGCACCGCTCAGGTGCCAACCGAGGCGCCGGTAGGTGGACCGGTGCAGATGCCACCGATACCGCGCGAGACAAGCGAAATTGTGCCCCTGCCCGTAGAGGAGATCGTTGCGCCCGGTGAGGTCGTGGAGCCGGTACCAGGTGGAGTTATTGACTGGGGCGCTAAGGTTGTCCGGGCGCGGGGTTCGGGTGTTGTTGACCCCGGAGACCCAAATCCCGGTCGCGCCCGTTTGATGGCAGAGCGGGCAGCGGTGGTCGTGGCGCAGCGAAACCTACTCGAGATTATCAAAGGGGTGCGGGTTGATTCTGATACCAAAGTAGAAAACTTTGTGACGAAGTTTGATGTGATTTACACCCATCTCGAAGGGATAGTTAAAGGGGCAAGGCAGGTTGGTCCGGCGCAGTTTGATTCGGCAACTGGTGTGGTGGAGGTGGAACTGGAGGTCAATCTTGCCGGCCCGCAGAGCGTTACCGATGCGCTGGAGCCAGCCCTTTTGCAACCCGGTGCGATAACGCCCGAGGTCAAAACGACGGCAACTGTCCGGGAGTTTTTGCAGAAGTATTCCGCGCTGGTTTTTGATGCCGGGAACAGCGGATTAAAGCCGGCACTTTTCCCGAAGATTTATGACGAAGCGGGCAACCTGCTCCTTGATACAAAAGAACTGTATCAGTACACCGGAACTACGGGTCAGAAGGTGGTTCATTACATCGGGAAACTGGATGAGATTCTTTCTCGGCCCGAGTTTGCCAATCAGCCTTTAGTTCTGAAGATTAAACAGGTGCGGGGCAAGATGGGCACGGACATTGTGCTGAGCAAGGAGGATGCGGATAAACTCAAATGGCTTAAGGACGGTGCGAAATTTCTTTTTGATGCCGGCAGATTTTTAGTAAAACTTCTGCTGTAAGGCGGTAAGATGCGGAATACAGAAAGGCTGATACTTCTTTTCGGGCTTTTTTGTTTATCGTGCTACCATCCCGGATACAGTCCGACATCGGTTCAAACCCAAACAACTGAGGTTGTGCTGAGTGGCGGTGAGGGAAGCGAAATCCTTGCCGAAGGGGTGGCGGCGATTACCGGCAGTGTTGATATCGCACGGGACCAGGCACTGAAAGATGCGTTACGCAAGGCGGTAGAACAAGGAGTGGGTACTTTTATTAACTCCGAGACCCGGGTTGAGAACTTTCAGTTACTCTCGGACCGGATTTACTCCCAGGCACAGGGTTATGTTTCTTCTTATCGCGTGGTTAGCGAGTCAAGGGAGGCGGACCTTTATCGGGTCGTGGTGCGGGCAAAGGTGAAACTGGCGCGGATTGAAGATGACCTGAGAGCGATTGGTATTCTGGTTGCCGAGCAGGGTCGGCCAAGGGTGATGGTCGTGGTGCGAAAGGTGGCAAATCCGGGCGCGGTTACCGTTAGCGAGGAAACGATGACCCCGGAACTGGTGGAGACGATGCTGACCGGGGCGTTTCAGGAGAAGGGATTTCCGGTTGTTGATCGGGCAACGATTGAGAAAAATCTAAACCGGGAGCGGTTGCGGAGGATTCTTGAAGGAGACACCCAAGCGGCAATACTTTTAGGTACTGCCACCGGTGCCGAAATCGGGGTCGTGGGAACTATACAGGAGGCGATAGCACGGAAAAAGGTTCCTTATACTCAGGAGGAACGAGATTATCACCGTATCGAGTTAAGCGCACGGGCAATTAATCTGAATACCGGTGCGGTGCTTGGTGCCGGCGTGGTGAATGCCGAGACGCCGTTCAGTGCGGAAGCGGCAAGGCGGACCGTAGCAGACTCAATTAGCCGAATCTTGATTTCCCGTATCCTTACGGGCTGGAAGCGGCGGGAAAATGTTACTTTGGTTTACGCCCGGAACGCAGATTTTCAAAAGGTTGAACTTTTTAAGTCCGAGTTAAGAGCAAGAGTTCGAGGGGTGAACGCGGTACTTACGCGGGAATTGAGCGGTAGTGATGCGGTGATTGAGATTGTGTCCGAGACGGCAACACCCGAGGTCATCGAGCAGATTGGTAGCAGGGAAATGGCGGTTCGGTTTCAGATTGAAGGGATTACAGGCAACCGGATAGACATCAGATTTCTTGAATAAGCCGCGCGGCAGAACTAGCAGGTATCAGCGGGTTCTTACTTTCTCTTTGACAGGGCGCAATTGAAAAGTAAAATTCCGTTAAGAAAGGAGATGAAGATGCGGACAAAGACAGCCATTTTCGCAATAACAATATTTTGTTTTGGGTTTAGTCTCGCCGGTAGTGGCGACACACTGAAACCTTCTGCGGTATTTATTCATCCTGATGCCCGGGGTAAGCTGCCGATAATAGGAAATGTGGCGGTGGCGCTCACCGGAGTTGACCAGCAGAGCACGCGGTTGCTGGAAGATGCGCTGGCACTACTTTTGCTTGCCGAGAGTGTCAAGGTTATTTACCCTTCAGAAAAGGATGTTGGTAAAATAAGAGGTCAACTGCCCGACCCGGTTGAATGGGCGAAGAAGCAGGGCGTAAACTGCCTTTTGACCGGAACAGTGGTGGCAAGATGTTCGCATTGCGCCCACGGTAAATCGCGTTGTGCAAATGAAGGGGTAAGGGCGGTTTCGTTTACCCTGATAGATGTGCCTGAGGACAAGATACTCCTCTGGGCGCTTTACGAGCCGACCGACACCGTGACCCCGACCGATTTTGCCCGGTCATTTATCAGTTTAATAAAGGAAAACCTTAAAGAGGAGGAGAAAAAATGAAATGGTTGGCACTTCTGGCGCCGGTGGTTTTGTTCATTGCCTGCGCCACATCGCATTATGTCCGTCCCGATGAGGTAACGGAATGGGACTATACCTATAGCGATACCGATATGAAACTTCTTGCCGAAAAGATGGTACAGTCGCTGGCAGAGTTAAACCTTCCGGCACGCTCGGACACCGGCAAACCGGTTCTGGCATTTCTTGCAATCGGCAACCGAACCTCCCAGCACATTGACACCGAAGGGATTGCGGAGAAGATAATGGTGGCGCTGGTGAAAATGGGCAAATTCCGGATTGTCGACCGGGAACTTTTGAAACAGCAGGCAAAAGAGATTGCCCTCCAGGAGTTGCAGCGGATTGATGTTGAGGGTGCGGTGAAACTGGGCAATCTCATCGGTGCTGACTACTTTCTTACCGGTGATGTGATGAGCATTGAGAAGACCAAGGGCGCAACGACGCTTGCCTATTATAAACTGACAATGCGGCTCGTCAATGTCCGGACTTCGGAAATCGTCTGGGCTGACGAACAGGAATTGAAGAAAAAGAGCACCAGGTCCTGGTACGAGTAAATGGCTGATGAGCCGGCCGGGCGTCTTTTTACTTCTGGGTGCGCTTTTTTTTATGACCTGCGCGCCGGTTACATCCCCTTTACCATCGGCACCGAAACCACAATATTTTTCCAACCTGTCGTACGAAAATGCGATTGCGCGCTACCGGCAAACGGTTGAAAAGAAGTTCAAAGATAAAGACCTTTCCTACATCCTTTCCCTTTTGAGTTATGGAATTACCAACTTTTACGGCGGAAAACAGGCGGATGCGAAACGGGCATTTCTGGCGGCTTACAAGGTTGACGCGGGTGAGCGACCTGAGGCGGCAAAGTTTTACGACTGGCTGGTGGTGGATTCGAGAATGGTTTATAAACTTAAGAAACGCGAGCGGGAACTGGTCCATTTTTATCTCGGACTGTGTTACCTTTTTGAAAACAACCTTGAGGAGGCGCTGGTTGAGTTTAAAAAACTGCGGCAGTTTGACCAGGACGCTTCCCAACTTCCGATTGTCAACTTTTACACCGGTCTATTGTACGAGAAGATGGAGAAGTTCGATGATGCGCTAATCGAGTATCGACAACTGGAAACACTCGGTATCAAAGGTCTGGTAAGAAATGTTGAACTGATACGGGACAGCGGTTATATACCTGGCGCCGATTCAATTGAACTGGTCGTGCAGGTGGAGCACCAGACGGTCGGTTCTATTGGGAGAACCGAGGTTTATGCGGACAGTTCCTTCCTGACGGTTTTACCTGAAGTCAGCGATAGTTTTGCGGTGCGGTTAAGCCGAGCCGAGGCGAATCGCAAGGCAGCACAGGAGGCGAGCGCCAAAGCGGCGCGTCTGGGACTGCGGGTTTTATCGGCGGTGCTTCTGGAGAAGGCGCTACCCGGTATGGGCGAAGAACTGGCGGACAATATTGCTGATATCACATTGGGCAAGGAGGAGGAAAACCGAGACATCCGTGCCTGGGGGTATGCACCGTTAAACTTTGCCTTTGCCCGGATGCGGATTCCCAAGGCAACGAGCAAGGTGCGGTTGATTTTTTACAACCAAGCGGGCAATATGCTTGGCTACTGTGACTATCCGCTCCGGGGCGAAAATCAGCGGGCGTTTTATGCGGCGGGGATGTATTTCATCGTCGCCGGTCTGGCAGAAGAGTTTTATGTGTATTAAAAAAGGAGGTCAGAATGAAAAGATTCTGGGCAGTAACAGGCGGTCTGATGTTTATCCTTGCCTGTTCAACAACGATTAACTCACTTTGGATTAACCGGGAGACGGAGAGCCGGCGCTGGGTGATAAACAACCCGGTTCTGGCTTCAGACGTCCGGGTGCTGGATGTGAAAGAGGAGGAGAGTGGTGGGGCATTGATTGTCAATGTCCTGTTAAAAAACGGCTGGCATATGCCAATTGGCGGTAAGGTCAAGATGTTATTCTACGACAGAAATGGCGTGCAACTTGACGACCCCTGGGGCTGGCATCAAGTAAACCTTGAGTCCAATCAGGAGCAGTGGGTGAAGTTCGTGGCGCCGAAGCCCGCAGACCAGATTTACAAGATGAAACTGATGATACGGGGAATCAACCGCTACTCTTCTTCGGGGTAAGAGCAAGGGATAAGTTTTTACGATTGCTATTGATTGGAGTAGAAGATGGAGGGTAACCAGATTGTTGTTGAAACGATTGGCCTGATAAAGCGTTATCCGATGGGGCGGCAGGAACTGATGGCGCTCAAAGGGGTGAATTTGAAGTTCTGCCGTGGGGAGTTTAGCGGTGTTGTTGGTCCTTCGGGTTCTGGTAAAACCACCCTGTTAAATATCATTGGTACGCTGGATACACCGAGTGCGGGTTCAGTTCGGGTGCTTAATGAACGGGTTGAATCGCTTTCTCCCCGTCGGGCAGCAGAGTTGCGCAGCCGGTTTATCGGCTTTATCTTTCAGACCTTCAACCTCCTGCCGGTTTATACGGTTTACGAAAATGTTGAGTTTCCCCTTTTGCTCTTGAAGTTACCAGGAAAAGAGCGAAGAAAAAAGGTGATGGCAGCGCTGGAATGGGTTGGGCTGGCAGACCGCGCAAATTCAAAGCCGTCCCAACTGTCCGGCGGTGAATGTCAAAGGGTAGCGATTGCCCGGGCGGTGGTAAAAGAGCCCGAGCTCATCCTTGCCGATGAGCCAACCGCCAACCTTGATGCCGAAAACTCCCATCATATCTTAAGCACAATGGTAAAACTCAACCAGGAACTGGGTACCACCTTTATCTTTTCCACCCACGACGAGAAGGTAATTAAGTTTTTGCGGCGCCGCATTAAACTGGTTGACGGTGCGGTGGTGGCGGATGAGGAGGTCAAAGGGTGAGTGCGGTCAAACTGGCGTTGCGCAACCTGCGCGGGGCAGGAATCCGAACCTGGCTCAATGGCTTTGCCCTGTCACTGGCGTTTGTCGCGGTTATCTTCAGTCAGGGGTTATTAGAAGGGGTAAACCGACAGGCAGAAAGAGCGTCAATAGATTTTGAGTTTGGCGGCGGTCAGTTCTGGTGTGAAGGTTTTGACCCCTACGACCCGCTAACATTTGATAACGCGCACCGGGTGCTGCCCGAAACGATTGCCCATCTGGTTGAATCAGGACAGGCGGTGGCGATTCTTGTTGTTCCCGGGACGGTTTTCGTGCGGGGGAAGATGATGCCGGTACTACTCAAAGGGATTTCCACACCGCAGGCCGTTTTAAAGATACCAACAGCAGTACTGGTTGACTCAAGTGGTCATATACCGGTTTTGTTGGGGGCGCGGATGGCAAAGAGGTTGAATGTCGGCGTGGATGATTACCTGACGCTGCAGTGGCGCGATAAAGAGGGCGCATTTAATTCCCGGGAGGTACGGGTTGCG
>JGI11944J13513_1000525_pt1 | contig 36198 bp, 24 predicted proteins | sample TerdegcoTASludge_FD_13513 | JGI IMG/M metagenome (IMG submission 13513) | reverse complement strand
ATTTTCAATTTCTTGTTTTTCTAATTTTGTTAATCTTGAAAACTCTCCCATATGTGGAGTAAGAATTGTTGTATATTTTCTATCTTTTAATAAATTTAAATTATCTTTAATCGCAGTTAATCCATCACCATCAATAATAATTGGTTTTTGAATATTTTTTATGAGTTCTAAAATTAAATCTTCTGTTTCAAGATTTAATCCCATTCCAGGTCCAACAACAACTACATCAACATCATTTACAATCTCCATTATCCTCTCAAAATTATTTTTTGAAATTGTGCCATCTAAGGTCTCTTCCATTGGATAATAGACGACCTCTTTTGCAGTTATAGATAGATATGGAACAATTGATTTAACTGTTGCAAGCCTTGAATAACCTCCACCACATTTTAAAAATGAGTATGATGAAAAATATGGAGCACCCATATATTTCTTACTCCCAGAAATGAAAAGAACATCGCCAAAATCTTTCTTATGTCCCTCTTTTTTTCTTTCAGGTAATATGATAGGTTCATTAATTTGAATTTTGATGTCTTTATAAATATTTTCAGGATAAGAGATATATGATAATACCAATTTTCCACATCTTTCATAACCAGGTAAAATTAAATTTCCAATCTTGGGTAAGCCAAATGTAACTGTGGAACTTGCTTTAATTGATATTCCCATCTCTTTTCCATTATCACCATTTATTCCTGATGGAATATCTACACTTAAAACATATTTTTCTGAATTATTTATTATTTTAATAATCTCCTTTAAATCTCCTTCAATTTCTCTTTTTAGTCCAGTGCCAAAAATAGCATCTATTATAATCTCACAATCTTCAATCTCCTCTTTTATTTTTAATAAATCAATATCATTTATAATTGGAATTCCAATTTTTTTGATCCTTTCAAAATTTAATTTTGCATCTCCTTTGAGGGTCTTTTCATCTTTTAATAAAAAAACCTTTACTTTTGATTTTAAAGAGTATAGTTTTCTTGCAATAGCAAAACCATCACCACCATTGTTACCTCCTCCACAAAAAATTAGAATTTTTTTATTTTCAAGAGCGTCAATCTCTTTAAAAAGAAAATTAACAACACTTATTGAGGCATTTTCCATAAGAATCTGTGAATCAACACCAAAATCTATCTCCATTCTCTTATCAAGTTCATTTATTTTTTCTGTGTCAACAACTTTCATAATAAAGACCTCCTTAATATAATAATAACTCAGTAATTGAATTAAGTATTAAATAAATACAATGTTAAATTAGGGACTGACCCTTTTTTAACATAAAATGATAATTTAGGGACTGACCCTTTTTTATCATTTGCTACTACTAATTAGAATATGGGATTCCAATATGCTTGTGAACTCCTTCATTCACTAAAGAACTTTATAGGTTATAATAAAAATATGAAGAAAATTCTATTTTTCACAGATACTCATCTACAGGAAGTTCCAATTTCAAGTAGAAAGGATAATTATCTTGAATCAATTATTAAAAAGGTTGAGGAGATAAAAGATATAGCAAATAGTGAAAATGTTGATTATATTCTTTTTGGAGGAGATTTTTTTAGTAGACCATCTCCAAGTGATGAAGTTATAATTTCTCTAATAAAAGTATTAAAAAATTTTAACGCAAGACCAATCATAAGCATACTTGGTAACCATGATATTGAAGGAAGGAATCCAGAAACTTATAATAGAAAAGCGGTAAAGATTCTTGAAGAGGCACATTTAGTAAAATTTTTAAAAGATGACGAAATTTATCCACCTTTTGATACCGAGATAGAGATCCAAGGAACAAACTATAAAAATGGGGTTGATTCTGACCCTAAGCTACTGAGAGCTGAGAAGAAAAGAAAGGGGCTTATCTTAATACAGATGGTTCACTCTTATGTATTACCATTTAAAGTTCCATTTCAAACACTATCTCTTGAAGAGGTTGCAAACATAACAGAGGCAGATATCATTTTAATTGGTCATTTCCATGATGGTTTTGGTGAAAGGAGAGTTAATGGTAAAATATTTATCTCTCCTGGAAGCATTGCAAGGGATTCAATAAATCAGTTTGATAGAATTCCACAGGTTGTTCTTTTGAAAATTGATGGATCAAAAATTGATATTCAGTTCATAAAGCTCAAAAATGTCCTTAAAAAAGAGGAGATAGAATCAAAAGAGATTGAGGAGATAAAAGATTTTCTATTTAATGATTTTTTCCAATCATTAAAAGGAGAAAATATTGATTCTTTTGAACCAGAAAAGATAATAGATGCGATTTTAAAAGATGAAAATGTAGATGAAGATGTTAAAAAAGAGGTTTTAAAAAGATATGAAGAAGCAAGAGAAAAATATAGTTGAGAATCTCGACGAGTTTAAAGAAAAATTTAGAAAAATAAACAGTAGTTTAGAAGATTTAATTAAAGAAAGAGATAAATATATTGAGCTAATAAATAGTAAAAAGGAAAAAATAGAAAAAATAGAAAATTTTGATTTCTCAACTTTTTTTGTCGATGGTTCAATGGCAAAATTTGGAAGTAAATTTCCAAATTTTTTGTATATATTTAGGTCATTCTCATTTTCACCTCAAATGAATATAAAGATATATTATTATGATGTTTTTTCTCCCTTAATCAATGAAGATATTTCATATTTTAATGAGAAATTGGATAGTATAAAACTAAAAAATAAAAATCCTTCACTGCTTGATCTTTTTTATGTCGAAGAGAAATTAAGGTATGAATTTATGGCAAAACTTGAAGTTCTTGCTGGTTTAAAAAGTTTAGAATATTTAAAAGAAGGAGATATTTTATTTATGGATGGTTCACTTACTCACCTTGAAGGAGAAGTGCCTACTCTTTTTAATGAATTAAAAAAAGAAAGTTTAGATAAAAAAATCACAGTTGTTGGTGTCATTGAAAATATTGGAAGTAGCGAACTTGGAAGTTTAGGAGATAAAGAGATTTTAACTAATAACATTGGAATTGATGAAATGATATTTATTGAAACTCCAGAAAATAAAAAAAATTATTCACTAATATTTTTAAGGACATCAATTGATCCTACCCCAATCTCTTTTGATATCTTTTTTGAAAATAGAAATAGGTACAAAGAGATTGCTTCGTTTATCTCATTTACAACACCAAAAAATGGAAGAGGAGTTCCATTTTTCAAAGATTTAGCGCATCAAGGTGCAAATTTATCAGAAAAAGAAGCATCTCTTCTTGCAAAAAATTTCTTAAATGAGAAAAGTTTTGAGATAATATTCAAAGAAAAAGGGGATTTAAGATGAATGGAAAAATTTATGTTGTAGGAGAAACTAGTCAATATGAAGTTTATATTGCATCAAGAGATGAAAGATTTTCTTTAAGAGATTATTTTTTTGTTAAAGATGAGAAAGAGTATCTCGGTGAAATTTCAGAATCATTTACAATTAACAGATTTTTTCCAAGACCTGATTTGGGAAGTGAAAAAGATGAAAGGATAATAAGTCATCTTAAAATTCTTGGCTTTGAGGTACAAGAAGAGGATATAAATATTGGTAAGTTAAAAATGTTAGATGAACCACCATATCCTATAAAAATTGGAAGTGAAGTAAGAAGAGCAAAATTTGATGAAATAAAAAATATTTTAAAAATAAGAGAAGAAGGACTTATCTTAGGAGGGATAAAAAATAGCGAGAGATTTTTTGATGAGCTACCTGAAAATTTAAAAAATCTATATTTTTTTACAGAAAATGGAAAGGATAAAATTCAAAAAGAGATGGGGGGGGGGGGGGGTTCTGGCTCTGGAAAATCTTTTTTGATTAGAGTTCTAATTGAAGAGATTGCAAAACAAAATTATCCTGCTGTTGTTTTTGATCCACATTTTGAAATGGATTTTTCTTTATGTGATAAAAATTTGCCTGGATTTAGTAAAAAAATTGAAAATAATATTAAAGTTTTCAATATTGGTGAAAATATTGGCATTGATTTTTCAGAACTATCTTTTGGAGAAGTTGAAAATCTTTTTAGATCAATTGGTGAAATTGAGATACCACAGGAAGATGTTATCTATAATGCATATTATCTTATGGGAAAGGAAAAATCTCTTTCAAGATTTAAGGAAATATTGAGTGATATGTCAGAAAAAAGTGATAGTGAAGCTGAAAAGAGCATAATAAGTAGAAGTAGTGCAAGAGCAGTTTTAAGAAAATTGAACCATCTAATAAGATTAAACATTTTTGGTAAAAGTGATAGAGAGATAATAAAATGGATTGAAGATAAAAATATTGGTGTTAGCTGGGGTAATCTTGAAACAATAAAAGTTTTTGTGTCTTTTCTTCTTAATAAATTGGTTGAAAAAAGAAGGGCTTATAAAGATGGTATGAAAAGAGGAGAAAACGCTTCATATTTCCCACCCTTCTTTGTAATAATTGATGAAGCACACAATTTTGCACCAAAAGACTCACCATATCTTATACCATCACAAAGAATATTGAAAACAATATCACAAGAAGGAAGAAAATATGGAATATTTCTGATTCTTTCAACACAAAGACCATCTCTTCTTGATGATACAATCCTTGCTCAACTATCAACAAAATTTATTTTTAGAACTGTAAGAGAAACAGATTTAAGAACAATAAGTAATGAAACAGATTTATCAAAAAACGATATTGATAGATTGCCATATTTGAAAACAGGTGATGCATTTATCTCTTCTGCAATTTATCAAAGAAGTATTCCAATAAGAATAAAAAAATCATATTCAACTCCACCTCATACAAAAAATCCTTTTGAAGAGTTAAAAGAAGGTGTTGATATCAAAAAAAATGTTATTCTTGAATATTTAAAGGATGAAGGAGTTATTGAAGATATTAACCTAAATAAAATAGTTATTGATTTTGAAAAAATTGGCGTAAAGTTCGCTGATGAAAATGAACTTGTAAATCTTCTTGATGATTTAACAAAAAGTGGAGAAGTTTTAAAAGAGGATAATGGTATTTATTATATCTGGAAATTAAAAGATGTACATTAAAAAAATTGTCTTAAGAAATTTTCAATCGCACTCATATACATCAATAGAACTCTCACCAAAAATAAATATTTTTCTTGGAAAAGGGAATAGGGGTAAAAGCGCAATTATAAGAGCCCTTAAATGGGTATTTTTCAATGAACCACAAGGCACTGGCTTTATTAAAAAGGGCGAAACCTTTGCTTCCTGTTCAGTTACACTTGATAATGATTATACAATCATAAGAGAGAGAAGCGATAAAATAAATAGATATGTACTGATTTCTCCTGATAACAAAAGAGTTGAATACTCAAATTTTGGAAGAGAGATTCCTTCAGATATTAAAAAAATATTAAAAATAGAGACTCTTCCAATTGAAAATGGAACCAAACTAACTCCTCAAATAAAAGATCAGATGGAAACAGTTTATCTTATTGATGAAACACCATCAACTCTTCATTCAACACTTCTTACAATTTCTGGAGGTCAAACAGTTGATGAAGCAATAAAATCTTTATCCTTAGATTTAGAAAGATTAAATAGAAGAGAAAAAGACTTAAAAAGAGAAATTGAAGAAAAAGAGAATAATCTAAAAAATTATGAGGGAGTTGATGAAAAAAAGAGTGAAATTTTAAAAATAAAAGATGAAATTGATAAATTAAAAAAATTGGAGGATAGAAAGAATAAATTAGAAAAAATTATAGGAAATTATAATGAACTAAAAAAGCAAAGTGAAGAGGTTAACCTATACTTTTCAAAACTAAAAAATATTGATGAAATTGATGATGAATCTTCAAATTTAATAGATAAGAAATTAAAATATATAAAGTTGAAATCAATTATAGATGAATTAACCAATAATCAGAAAGAGTTACAAAAAAGTTTTAATGAATTAAAATTATATGAAGAGAATGAAATAAATTATGAAAGAGTTGAGGAAATTTTATCTCTAAGAGAAAGGTATATTAAATTAAAAAATATCTACTTTCAATATCAGAAAATAGAAAAAGAGTTAGAAAATGAGATAAAAGAGAGAGAAATCTGTGAAAATGATATGAATAAATATATAAATGGATATATAAATTTAATAGTAGAAAATGGTGTCTGTCCTGTTTGTTATAGAGAGATAGATGATAAAGAGAAAGAAAATATTGAGATTAATATTAAAAAAATGTGGAGGTAAAAATGAGTATTGATGAAATTTTATCAAAAATTGATGAGTATAATAAAAGAATAAAAATTCTAATCAAAAGAAGAGATGAATTATCTGGAAAAATAGAATCTCTAAAAAAAAGAGAAGATGAAATAAAAAATGAACTTAAAGATGAATTTGGAATAACTGACATTGATTCTCTTGATCAAGAAATTAAAAAACTTGAAGATGAGATAATCGAAAAAACAAAAAAACTTGAACTATCAATACAAAATATAGAAAATGAACTCAATAGAGAATTTAGAAAGTAGGTTTTTTTCGTCCTACCAAAAAATTGAAAGAAAAATTGGGGAGAGAGATAGAATAAAAAAAGAGATAGATGAAATTAATAGTGAACTTACAGATATTGAGAGAAAGAGAAAAATTTATAGTGAAGCAAAAAGAATACTTGAGATTGCTTATGAAAAATTGAGAGTATCAACTATGCAGGGGATCGAGAATCTTGTCAATCGAGCACTAAAAACTATTTATGATGATTTAACATTTAGAATTGAACTTGACGAAGAAAGAAATAGAAATATTGCAAAACCAGTAGTAAGAAAAGAGGGAGGTGAAATCTACTTTGAAGGAGACCCATTAGATACAAGTGGGGGAACAGTATCTCAAATAATATCTCTTGCCTTAAGGATAAGTATTCTTGAAAAAAGTATAAATCCAAAATTTGAGGGTCCTTTAATTTTAGATGAACCATTAACATTTCTCGATGAAGGAAGTAAAAAACTTATAGGTGAGTTTTTGAAAAAGGTGAGTGAAATATTGGGTAGACAAATAATACTAATAACTCATGATAGAATTTTAATGGAAATTGGAGACAAAACTTTTTATGTAAAAATTAAAGATGGAGTGAGTAAAATAGAAGAGATATCTGATTTATCAGAAATAGATGAGATTTAAATTTTTTATAATTTTGAAACTTTTAATTAAATCATTTGTTTAAATATATGATAGAATTTTGAAAAGGAGGTTTTATGAAAAAATTAAAATTTATATCTTTACTTAGTTTAATGTTTGTATTAACACTCTCTTTAATTGCATGCGAAACTTCTGCAAAAGAGGTGACTATAAAATTATATTACTACAATTCTGATCTTGATAAAGACGTATCAGGGAATGTTTTGTGTAGTGAAAAGGGTTTAGTTCCTGTTGAAAGAAAAATTGAAGATAGTGAAAATCTTATTGAGGATACAATAAAACTTCTTTTAGAAGGAAAATTAACTGATGAAGAAAAAAGTAGAGGGATTTCAACAGAATATCCACTTGAAGGAGTTAAGCTAACAAAAAGTGAATTAAAAGATGGTGTGTTAACTTTATATTTTGAAGATCCATATTTTAAAACATCAGGTGGTGCCTGTAGAGTAAAAATTTTATGGATGCAGATTGAAAATACTGCAAAACAATTCAGTGAAGTTAAAGAGGTAAAATTTTACCCAGAAGAGCTTTTCCAACCATAACAAAATTAAAGGAGGGAATATTTGAAACATACAAATATAATTATTGTTATTCTCATAATTATTATTATTTCAATTCTTGCTCTAAATTTTTACCAAAGATACTCAATTACTAAAAAAATCAATGATGCAAAAGATTTAATCGTAATTGAATCACCAGAACCTTACGAAAAGGTCCAAAATCCTATTCATATAAAAGGAAAAGCAAGGGGCAATTTCTTTTTCGAAGCAACCTTTCCAATTAGAATAGAGGATGAGAATGGAAATGTATTGACAACTGGTTATGTCGAAACAAAAGAAAACTGGATGACAGATAATTTTGTATCATTTGAAACCTACCTTAATTTTAGTAAAAATGATGTAAAAAATGGATTTATTGTTTTTGAAAAAGCAAATCCCTCTGATTTAGAGGAAAACAGATTTGAAGTAAAAATTCCAATTTATTTCCAATAATATAATAAAAATGTTAATTTGGTGTTTGACACCATACTAACATAGAAATAAAAAAAGGGCTCAGAATTCTGAGCCCTTTTAAATTTACCTCTAAACCTATAGATAATAAGTAATTGTAACCTTTTGAAGCGCTTCATCCCAATCAACCTGTGCACCAAATGTTTCTGCGATAAATCTTATTGGAACAACTGTTCTTCCTTGTGGTTCAACAGTGAATGGAGCAACATCAAGAACAACTGGATTTCCATTTACATAAGCAATCTTATTCCCAAGCTGCATATCAATAACTATTAATTTTCCATCACTCTTCTTTAGTTCAATATGTATACCTTCTGTTTTTGGATCCCAGTCAACTGTTGCACCGAATGTTTCAGCTATAAATCTCAATGGAACCATTGTTCTACCAGGAGGCATTGTAAATGGAGCAATTTCATAAATAACTGAAGTTGTAGTGTCATCTTTAGTAACTTTAATTACAGGAGAATTTATTGTCATCTCAATTATTATTATTTTCTGATATTTAACAATTTTTGAATATGTTGTTTCATTCCCTGCTGAATCTTTTGCTTTAATTTCAACAGACAGTTCTTTTTCACCCTCTGGTATATTTAAAACCATACTAAATGTTCCATCAGGATTAACTATAACAGATTCGCCATTTATTGTTAAAGTTACACCAACTTCTGTTGTTCCTTTAACTTCNAAAACTCTATCCTTTACNCTATCAGGAACTGTAACTCTAAGAATTGGAGGAGTAGAATCGAGAGTTACTGAAATNCTCTTTACTCTTGAAAGTGTTCCTTTTTCTGCTCTAACTGTTATTGAATTTAGTCCTTCTATTAAAACTATATCATAAGAGAATTTACCTTCTGAATCAACTTCAACCTCTTCATCATTTATAAAAATTCTTGCTCCTATATCAGTTGAACCTGTAATTTTTAATTTTGGTTTATTTACAAAAGAAGGTACTGGTTCAATTTCTAACTTCAAACTTGGAGGAGTGTATATAACAAATATCTCTTTTGTTCCAATATTTCCAAACTCGTCAACAGCAATCACTCTTATTCTGTTTGAACCTTCATCAAGAGTCACACTTGTCATAAATGTACCATCAGGAAGTAAATCTACTCTAACTCCATTGACATAAACTGCAGTAACTGAAGATTCATCAGTTACTTTACCAAAAACTGTTACTTTATTTTTATCAACAGATGAACCGTCCACAGGTTCTGTAATTTGGATTACAGGTGGATTAGTATCTTCTGTTACCTCTTTTGAATAGAATATATCTCTAAACACATATTCCTTATCAACTTTCTTAACTACAACATCATAACCACCAACATATTTTGGAACGAAGTTTGTGAAAACTACAACACCAGAATTATCTGTATATCCTTTCAAATCATAAATTGTAGAAGCAAAGTTATAGGCAAAAGTAATTCCAACCTCTGCATTATCAACTGGTTGATTGTGGGCATCTGTTACAGTTATCTTAATTCTATTTGTTTTATTAACTAACGCTTTATCAAGTACTCCTCCTGTTGGTGTTGTTATCTCAATTTTAACCATCACTGAAACAAATGAAAACTCATTTATAACAACAAATTTACCAGTTGGTAAATCAGTTGTCTTATAATAGAGTATTATCGTTGGAGTATCGGGTAAGGTTGGGTTTGGATTATCCTTTCCATTTACTACAAAAGTTGCTTGAGACACATTACTCTTTTCATCTTTAGTAAGTAGAGCAGATCTAAATGAAAATGGTTTTCCAAATGAATCTAACTTTCCATCGATTCCTATCTTATCAACATACAATGGGGCACTTGTGAATGGATCTTTAAGTATAACAGTTACTGTTTCATTCATCTCTTCAGAGAGAATATTATCTGATGGTGTTATTTCAGCAATAGGTTTTATTACAGGGATAACCAATTCTCCCATTGTGTCTCTATTTGGACCAATTGCAATAATTCTTGCATCTCCACTTTCAAGATATGGTTCACCAAGAGTTAATGTATATGTACCATTATTATTATTTACAAAAGTTGAACCTTTTGAACCTAATGCTATTATTTCAGAACCAGCAGGTAATCCTGGTGCATTGATGAGAAGTTGATGTTTGAATCCTGCTACAATTTTATCTTTTGAAGGAGAACCATCTATCTGAAGAAGAGAAATATTTAATGTTTGTTTTGGTTTAACTTGGAATGCATAAGGTATATATCCTTTAATCTTTGATGTTGGAATACTTGGATTTCCTGTATAAACTTTTATTAAAGTGTATCTTCCAATTTCAAATGGAGTTCTATCATATTCTGGATCAGCAGAATGGTTAAAAGTTATATTAGATTGAGTATAAACTCCATTTAAAATATTCTGATTTAGAGGATCGAGGTGAGAAGCATCAATTATTATTTTTGAAGTTGAAGAGCCAGATACAGTGAACATATCTGTTACTTCACTTCCTGCCTTGTTATAACCCCAAATTTCTACCCATGCATTATTTTGAACAACATCATTTATATCTGTAACAGTGATACTTACATTTCCTGTTTGACCTTGTATAAGTTCTGCTGGAGATGTTTCAACAATTAATTTAAATCCATCGATAGTTGTAAATTTCGGGAATAATTTGAATTCTACCTCATTACTTGAAACTTTTCCATTTATCTCATCACCTCTATTATCAACACCTCTTAAAGGAATATTCAATTTAAGTGGCAATAGTGTATACATAGTTGGTATAAATTTAATTCTTATTTCATTATCACCTCTTGATAACTCCTCAATGAATAGTGTCTCATCAGAAGATAGAGAGTAATTTTTATCTGGATCAAAGACAACAAGACCTGGTGTTGGTGGCTGATGGAAACCAATAACAAGAATATATTCTTCACCAACTACTGGCGGAAACATTTCTCTATCAAGCCTAATATTCATTAAATCTATATAAGCATATGGATTGTATAGTGATAGAGATTGAACAGGTAAAGAAACAAGAGGTGTTCCTGCAACTTTAACAATTAGTGAACCGCTTCCAGTTCCAACAGGTGTTCCAGAAATAAGGTATGTACCTTTTGATAATGGTTTAACAACTTTATTCTGGAATGTCCAACCAGATGGAAGTTCGAAGGTGAACTTATCTTTTAAATTCAACACCTGTTCATCAAGAGGATTACCAAGATTGTCTGTTACAAAAAGTGTAAAATTATTTAACTTATTTGCATATATAATTGTTGGTTCAACAAGTAGAGAAGCCTTATAGTTTGGAGCACCAATAGAAAATGTATGATATGGAGTAGGATTTCCAAGTTGGTTATAATATCTTCCATATTCATAATCACCTAATCCACTCTTTTCATTACCAACTCTTGTAAAGAATGCATAACTTCCAAGTTCATCAATTATTGCATAAATNTTAAAGTAACCATTTGCTCCAAGTTTAACTGGTGCATATGTTTGAGGTGGAAGAGAAGTTCTCACAATTTCATTTATCGGTCCATCTGAAATATTTATTCTTTCATAACCCTTAACTGAATCTACCTTCCATAGTTCAATATAAACATCGTCATTACCAGGCGTTAAACTTCCAGGAAGTTGCATTGTTCCTTCAATAACCTGTGGATTAGTTAAATCTACTGTAAGACTTCCAAGATTTGTTGTAATTGTATCTTTATACTTAAGATAGATATATTTATAGGTTGGTGGAGATGATAACGCTTCAATTCTATAAATTCCATCATATTTTGCACCATGATATCCAAATGAATCTGTCCATCCAGTTCCAAGATTGAATTTACCATTTAGATCTGTTTGGACATTTACAACTGATGTTGAACCCCATGGTTCAAGAATGAAATCTTTTGTGTATGGACCTGATAATACAATTTGTATGAATGAAAGAGGATCAAGTGCTCCATCACTATTTAAATCAGAAAGAGAAGTTAATGAACCTGATATAGAAGCACCTATTGTGAAAAGATCTCCACTTATTGTAAGAAGTGGTGTTGTTGTGAAATTAAATGAGTAGTAATCAAATGTACACCATTTTGAAGAAGGATAAGATGGAATAACATCTCCTCTAATTGTAACAGTTATGGTTGTTCCTATTGTTGTTATTCCTAGCTCAGTAATTGGAACTGAAACAAAAATATTTTGCCATGTTCCAACACTTGCTGTTGGTGGAGTGAAATACAACTCTTTAGATGTTCCAAGAGGAGTTGTTGTTATTGTAAATTTTAATTTATCTCCACTCTGATCGATGAACCATTTTAAATTAGCACTTATTTCTGCTCCTGAAAATGAGATTGTTTGCTCAAGTACATCAACCAAATTATTAATTTTTATTTTTGCAGATGTTCTGTTTTCTTCTGGGGGTGGAAGAGTTGACGATATATCACCACAACAAGTTGTATGTATTGTAGCAATAGCATAGCCCTCTACACATCTATCTGAAGATGCTGTGAATAATCCTGTTGATGAATCTATTGTTCCTATTGGATACATTGGATCCATATTAAGTAAACTCCATACTGGTGTTGGAGTTATTACAACATGGTCAAGAGGATCAAGTGCAACTGCTGTAAATTGAACTCTTTCACCTGAAATTAGAGTTATATCTCTTGGGGATACCTCAACTCTTACAGCAGTTGTAACAATTGCATAGGTTGGAATTGAGTTATAAACAATTGCACCACCACAAGTTCCATCAACACAAGTACTGTTATATGAAAATGAAGCCCAAATACTATATTCACCACCACTACACGCAGAGGAGGTAAATTTTCCATTTTTATCTATTGTTGCACCAGGAGTTGAAACATCATTAAGTCTAATATCATCTTTAGTAACATAAGAATCACCATTTTTATCCCAGTAAAGTGGTTCACTAAGATAATCCCAGGAACCATTTGAATTTTTATCTATAAATTTAATCTTTTCATCAATATTTGGATCTACTTTTAAAACATAAGCTTGATCTAAATCAGTCTCTAAAACATATCCAGGATTAAGTCCAAAATTTCCACATATTGAACAATTAGAAAGACAACTGCAAGATAAAATTCTATAATCACCTTTATCTACAATTCCATTATTATTTATATCAATATATAACCACTCTCCGGGGAAGTAATACCAATCATTTCCTACTTGGAACCAGTAGCCATTATTAAAAACTCCATTGCCATTTAAATCAACAAATTTAACATCTATAACACCGGGTGAAGGGTCATCGCCAGGAAGTAGTTTTAAAGTATCTCCAATATCTTTATCATTAACCTTTGTTCCTGCAGGATAAAATACTGATCCTCTTTTTACATCTGATAATCTTATATCACCAAAAGATACTGCAAAATTTGAATCTTCATCAGAATAGATATATTCACCCACATCATATGCAGGTGGATATGGTGAGTTCGAATTTATATGTTGAGTATGTCTTTCTTTTAAATTATTAAAAGCAATAAGTGCAGTGCCAGCGTCCCAATCTCCTAATTGAACTACTGAACCTGGCGCATAAGTTTTTCCTGCTTTATAAACTTTTGTTAATCTTAAATCTCCAGGTGATACTGAATTTGATAGGTCATTATCTCTATAAATCCATTCCCCATAATCATACTTACCATTATTTGCAGGAACATTTATTAATATATTATCAGCGTGCTTTTCAAAATTTGAAAATTCTACAAGCTGCATTCCTAAATCTTCTGGATAGGAACCAGAAAAGCCAAAACTATAAGGCATAAGATAATTATTGGCTTTTGTGTTCTTTGGATATCCAACTCCATAATTTACATTATTTTCTGCATATGGAATTGGATTACCTGATATATCAGTAACCAATGCTTTGTATTGATATTCTGTACAAGGAGTAAGCCATTGAGTTTGAGGTGAGATTGTAACTTTAGGTGGACCTCTAAATAAAACAATTTTAGATGAACCACTCCTTGAAATACCACCAACTGTTAAAGAAACATTAAGGGTTACTTCATATGGTGGATCTCCACCACCTAAAACTGGTGCAGTATAAAATCCATTTATGTCAACTATTCCTGGATTAGTTCCAGTTAAAGAAGCGTTAATAAGATAATTTGTTGATATTCTCAAATCTCCAGGTGATACTACATATTTTATACTACCATTTACTATTTTATAATTCAATACAAAATCTATAATGAAATTAACTGGCTCATTGTCATCCCATACCATATTGGAGTTATAATCTCCAAAATGATAATCAAAGAATAACCCTATTGATGGATTATTAAGCATCATAAAGGGCCAAACAACTTGAAGTGGATCAAGTTTTGAAGCATCAAGATCAGTAATCTTAACTTTACTTCCTGCTTCATAGTGAGCAAAATTATCCTTTGTCCAAATATTTACTGGTGTCAATCTTACATCGCACTCTGATGGTGTCATTGAGTTATCTAAATCAAGATAAATAAAATCACAAGAATCAAGACCTTTTTCTTTACTTGTATCAGTATTGAAGTATCTTAATGATGGAGTTCTTATTCTTATATCACCAGTATTAATTATTCCATCATCATCATAATAGATTCTTTCAAATGGTGAATAGGTTCCTGAATTATCAGAGTCAAAATATCTAAAACCTGAAGCTGGAGGTGAAGGTGATGAAATGTTATTTAACACTAATCCTACATCACTATCAGAAGCAAGAACTGTTGAACCAGCAGGGTATGATTTATTTCCAACTGTCACATTTGATAATCTCTTATCACCAGAACTAACCTTTCCACTACCATCTAAATCTCTATATATCCAATCCTCAGTTGTAAAGGATGGTAAAAAATCATATTCATAATATTTTTCAGTTGAAGAAAAATTATTGAGAGCATAACCTGATGTAACTGTTGAACCAGCTGTATAAGTAGTTGTACCAATTGTTACTGAGGTGAGTCTTTTATCATCATTATCTACTTGATTTGCTATAGACCCCCAAGTTTCATCATATATCCACTCGCCTGGTGTATATTTTCCATCTGTTGTTACATTTTCAGCATGTTTTTCATTACCTCCAAAAGCAACAAGTGGTTCTCCGATATCTAAATCTCCGAATGGGATTAAAGTTCTACCAACATCAAGATCTCCAACTGCAACTGTTGAACCTGCTAAATAGGATGTTACACCAATTATTACTTCTGTTTCTCTTGTATCACCGGGTGAGACTAATCTATTTAAATCATTATCAAGATATATCCATTCATTAATATCGTATGCATTATTTGTAGAAATATTCTCCGTATGTCTTTCTCTTGTTGCTGGTACCACTACATTTCCAAAATCAAAATTTACAAGAGTTCTACCAATATCAAGGTCACCAGTTGCTACTACTGAACCTGCATTGTATGTAGTTGCTCCAATTTGTACTTTTGTTAAACGAATATCACCTTCGTTAACAGTAAAATCAATAGATCTATAAATCCATTCATGTTGAGTTGGATCAGGGTTAAAAGGTTGACCCCAAGGTTGTCCAATAATATTTACATCATATATACCATTTACAGCTAAATTTTCAGTATGTTTTTCAAGTTCAATCACTTCGCTATTTGCTGGGTAAGTTACTGAACCAATAGTAACTGTTGTAAGCCTTTTATCACCAGAAAGAAGTGCTGTTCTTGGACTTACTAAATTTGGATTATTTGTATCATCATAAATCCATTCACCTGGAGTATATTGATCTGGTGTTTCATCAGTTACATTCTCAGCATGTCTTTCTGTTGGTGCAAAAGGAATTAATCCAGTTCCAATATCAAGAGAAGGTCCACCAATATCTTCATCACCATCTTTTACGGTTGAATTATTTGAAAAGACATTTAAAGTTCTTAATAGAATTCCAATGTCAGAATCACCTGTTTTTACAATTGTTCCTGGTCCATAACTTCCACCACAAGTCGATGCAGTTATTCTTATATCTCCTCTTGTAACTGAGAATGAATTATCAAGGTCAAGATAAACACAATCCATACAATCATAAACTCCATTACTGTTTGAATCACAATATCTAAAGTTTGCATCAACTCCATCATCTGGTGGAGTGCCAGGTGCAGCAATTTTTGTTTCAAAATTATCTGAAAATAAAGTAACTCCAGTTGAAGATTTTATAACAAAATCATCCCAATCAGTCCTTCTAACTGTTGCATCACCACTATAAATAAAAACACCAAATATTCCTGATTTATATGAAGAATCATTAACTTCTAAAGTAGGAGTTGTTGGAGGAGGAGAAGATGAGTCCCAGAAATATATTTTAAAATTATCACCATTAGCAATTATTTTCAAATTATACCATTTATTTGCTGTAAAACCTGCAGGTAATGGCACTGTTTGAATAAAAACAGGAGGCCAAACACCTTTATCATATCTTACAAATCTTAAATTTCCAGCAAATAAATCAACACTATATCCAAATGCATTAGGATCTCGTCTTGCCGAATAATCGTTCCATCTAAATTTCACACCACCATAATATCCAACAAGATTATCTACTGATATTTTTGTCTCTAAAATAAAATCTGATAAATTTTTGTTGTATAAAGGATGAATAAATAATGATGTATCATCTGATTTATTTCCAGGTGAAGATAGTCTTATAGCATAATTTGAACTAAAACTTGGTATGAACCAATGCCAATTTGCTGCTCCTAAATCTGGATAGCCTCGAACTAAAAACCACCTTGCAGTTGGAATGTCTCTTGTCTCATATCCACAATCTTTATCTTCTGGTCTTACAAAATTTCCAAAAGTATGTGTATATCCTTCGAAAAGGGTATTACCATAAATATCAGATGGAAGTAAATCTAAAATTCCAGATGAACCATATCTTGCAAGATAAAATTCAGAACTTGCATATCTATTCGATGTAAAAAATGCAGGGCTTGGTATAACTTCAACATGGTCAAATGGTCCTGGATAAATATAAAATTCAGGTGAAGTTGCAGGTGTTGTTTCTTGTGATGTATTAAATTTTAGTGAATAAAATTTAGATTTTGTTGGATTTTTAATTCCTGTTGTAGTTAAAAATGTTAAGGTATGTTCATTAAATGCTGATAAATTAATTGAAGTAATAACTGCAACTTTTTTATTTAATAAATCAACTTGGACATCTGTTATATTATTACTTCCATCTATTAAAACTGTTGTCTTAGGAATTATTGTTGGTAGGGTAAATTCTTTTGAAGAGTCACCTCCTGAATCTTTTGGAAAAGTTACAACAATATTATCTGAATTTGCAGAGATAGGCGATACTAAAGTAAATTTAATATCAATTCTTACCAATTCCCCAACAATATTTGGGGTTAATGTAACATCAAGAACATTTGCAACAGATGTTATTGAATAACCTAATTTAAGATAAGGAAAAAGGGTTAAAAGAAGTGACAAAATAATTAATAACCCTAAAATTTTCTTCATTCTTTCCTCTCCTTTCATCTTTTTAAATACCATACTCCCTTTAGCACCTCACAATTTAAATTTATTATTTAAAAAATTAATTAATCTTCTTTTATAGTTTCTATATTTTCTATGTTTATATTATAATCCCTTATTTTATTAAATAAAGACTTTCTTGAAATTCCAAGAAGCCTTGCTGCTTTACTTTTATTACCATTAGTTGACTTTAATGCTTTAACAATCATATCTTTTTCCACTTTAGCAATTAAATCATTCAAAGGTACAACGCCTTCTTCTTCACCACTTATATCTTTAGATTCCTCTATCTTAATTTTGTTCCCTGTTATATTTTGCGGGAGATGTTCTTTTAAAATAATTTGACCATGAGATACAACAACTGCATGTGCAATAGCATTTTCAAGTTCTCTCACATTCCCAGGCCAAGAGTAATTATTTAAAATTTCCATTGCATCTGGAGAAATTCCTGTAATCATCTTTTGATATTTATGTGAATATTTAAAGATAAAATATTCAACAAGATCTGGTATATCCTCTTTTCTATCTCTTAAAGGTGGAACTGTTATTGAAAAAACATTTAATCTATAATATAAATCCTCCCTAAATTTTTTTTCATTTACAAGTTTTTGTAAATCTTTGTTTGTTGCTGCAATAACCCTTGCATTTGTAAAAATTGATTCTGTTCCACCAACCCTTTCAAAACATTTTTCCTGTAAAACCCTTAAAATTTTTGCTTGAAGTTGTAAACTCATATCCCCTATTTCATCTAAAAAAATTGTTCCATCTTTTGCCTGTTCAAATTTTCCAATGTGTCTTTCCTTTGCATCAGTGAAAGCACCTTTTTCATGACCAAAAAGTTCTGATTCAAGAAGTCCTTCTGGAATTGCAGCACAATTAACTGTTACATATGGTTTATCTCTTCTTTCAGAATTCATATAGATAGATTTTGCAACAAGCTCTTTACCTGTTCCACTTTCACCCAAAATAAGAACAGTAACATCTGAAGATGAAGCCTTACCAATGAGCTTATAAACATCCTGCATATTTTGTGATTTCCCAATTAATCCCTCAATTACAAATTCTCTTTCATGTAAATTGTTCTTTGTTTTAATTTTTTCAGATAATTTTTTTAATTCTATTGCTTTACTAATAGTCACCTTTATCTCTTCGATATCAAGAGGTTTTGTAACATAATCATACGCACCCTCTTTCATTGCTTGAATTGCGATTTGTGATGTACCATAAGCAGTCATAAGAATCACAGGTATATCTTTATCAATCTCCTTGATTTTTAGAAAAGCCTCCATTCCATCCATACCAGGCATTTTGTAATCCATCAATACAACATCTGGATAAAACTCTTGAACTTTTTTTATTGCCTCTTTTCCATTTTTACCTTTTATTATTAAGTAATCCTCCTTTAACGCCTCCTCAAGAAAATTTAAAATATTTTCTTCATCATCTACTATTAATATTGTTACTTTATTCTTCTTATCTATACTCATAAAACTATTATATCATTATAATATAGGTAAATACACAAAAAAAGATGTTCCTTCACTACTTGATGTAAACCAGATGCGACCATTATGCATCTCTACAATCTTTTGTGAAATTGAAAGCCCAAGCCCTGTCCCCCTCTCCTTTGTTGTAAAAAATGGAGTAAAAATTTTTTCTTTATCCTCCTCCTTAATTCCAAAACCAAAATCTTTTATTTCTAATAAAATACCCTCTTCGTATTTTTTCATTCTTACAATTATTTTACTACCATAATCTGAACTATCAATGGCATTCATAATTAAATTTAATGCAACCTGTTCCATCTGTTTAGGATCAAAATTAAACTTTGGATCAAATGATGTATCATACTCAATCTTTATATTCTTTTCTTTTAACTTATCTGATAAAAGAGAGATAGAATCTTTTATTACATTTGATAAATTAGATTGGATTTTATTTGGGGGGGATGGCCTTCCATAGGTTAAAAGATCTTTAACAATATCTTCAAGTCTCTTTATCTCTGAAAGAATAGTAGATATATACTTCATTTCTTCATCTTTTGATTCTAATCTTTTTTCAAGAATCTGTGTAAAGCCTTTTATTGATGTTAATGGATTTCTAATCTCATGTGCAACACCAGTTGTAAAAATTCCTAAAGTTTTAAGTGCCTCGGTTTTTCTTTTTTCTTCAAGAAGTTTAACCTCTTCTGTAACATCATCTATTGTTATCAATATCTCTTCACTGTTGAATGGTGAAGATTTTATATTGAAAATTTTTTCAGATTTACCTATTTTGATTCTTTTCTCCTTAATATTATCTTTTATATTAATATCAGATAAGAGTTCTTTTAAAATAGGAAAATCTAAAAATCTTTTATTTAAAACATCTCTTCTTTTTATTTCAAAAAGTTCTTCAACTGCTCTATTGATATCTTTAATAATCCCATCCTTTGATAAAACCATAACACCAGAATTTATTGACTCTAATACTTTTTCAGAATTACTTCTTGTAGTATAAAGAGTTTGTGATAAATCATTTATTGCATAACTTATCTCACCCAACTCCCCAGACATTTTTGGAAGTTTATAAGTTAAATCAGATTTTAAATTTTCCAAACCTTTTTTCACAACTGTTACTTTTCTTACAAACATAGTTGATATGTAGAGAGAAAAAAGGCCTGATATTATAACAACATAAATTATTATATTTCTCTGCGTTTGTTTTAGTTCATTAATTTTTGAATATACGATGTCCTTCGGCTCTTCAATCCAGACATAACCAACTTCTTCTCCTCTTTCATATAAAGGCAGAACCACTCTTGTTTTTTCAGATAAAGGTGATTCAGATTCATAAAACGCAACTGGCCTATTGAATGACTCTCCATAAATAAAATAACCAACACCAAATTCCGGATTTTGTTCGTGAACTGGTGAAGTGTAATCTTCAAGTGATATATCAAGATAAAAACTTTTGACTTTATCGTAATCAATTTTGAGTGTTTCTGCCATTGTTGGAAACTTTTCAATCACTCTATCATATGCAAGGACAAGTTGCTTCGCAATTGTTGTTAATTTTTCATTTTCAACATTTAAAAGGTTGGTTTCTGTTTGTTTTATCAACAATGAACCTAAAAAAAATGTTGCTAAAACAACAAGAATGAAAAATGAAATAACAACCTGGAATCTTAAAGAACTAAAAAATTTCATTATGGTTCAAAAACATTCTTTAAATCTATCCAATAACTATCAACATTCTTAGTTTTTCCAAGAACCTCTTTTAAAGGTATGGAATCAATTTTTCCATTAATCAAAGTTGCCATTTTTCCAAATTCTTTTTCTTTTACCATCTCTACTGCCTTAACTCCAAGTCTTACTGTCAATATTCTATCAAATAATGTAGGTGGACCACCTCTTTGAATATGTCCAATCTGAGCAACTCTTGTATTTATTCCAAGTTTATCCTTTATCAATTTTCCAATAAAATTACCAACTCCTTTTTCTTGCAAAAGTTTATGTCCAAAAGCATCAACCTCAACTCCTTCTTTTTCAACAATTTCAACACCTTCAGAAACACATATAACAGCATACTCTTTTTCAGTGAATACTTTCTTAACTTTTTTTATAAATTCATCTTCATCAAGTCCCTCTTCTGGAATTAAAGTTATATCAGCGCAACCCGCAAGACCTGTAAATAGAGCAACCCAACCAGCCTCTCTTCCCATAACTTCAAGAATAATTATTCTTTTCATCGCTTTTGCAGTATCTTTAAGTTTCTCAAGTGCATCCATAGAAATTGTTGTTGCAGAATCGAATCCGAATGTATAATCAGTTCCATAAACATCATTATCCATTGTTTTTGGAACACCAACAACTTTTACTTTATATTCTTCATAGAGTTTTGCTGCAACTGAAAGTGTATCATCGCCACCTATTGCTATTAAAGCATCTATTTTATTTTTATTTAATGTATCCAAAATTTTCTCAACGCCCTTTTCCTCTTTGAATGGATTTGTTCTTGATGAAAAAAGAATTGTCCCTCCAAGATTCTCTATTTCCTCAACATCAGATAGTTCAATTAACCTTCCACTATTTTCAATTACACCTTTCCATCCCTCGAAGAAACCAAAAACTTCATATCCATACTTTCTACTTTTATAATAAATCGTTCTTATTGTTGAGTTTAATCCAGGGCAATCTCCACCACCAGTTAAAACACCTATCCTCATATATACCTCCTTAAGATAAAATTCTTTTTAAAAATGTCATATTTCATGATTTAGCCCCACTCTCCTCATTATAATAGATGTTTTCATTCCCAACTATTTTGTTCAGTTCAGATAAAACCTGTGGATTGAGATTCACTTTATAATCTTTTGATAGAGATATCTCAACCCTTTTTCCGTCTAATAAAAGATAAATAGTTACTGGAGTTGTTCCTTTATTCTCTTTAATAACAGAAGATAATTTATTTAAAGTCTCCTCTTTTAATGAATCCTTTTTTAATTTAATATAAAGATGAAAAAAAGTTTCGTTCATATTTTTTACCCTCTCTTCGAGCTCATTTTTTGAAATAAATCCATTAATTTTTGTAAGCCTAATTGATACTCTTTCTTCTTCAACCTTAAGTTCTCCTTCAATGTTTATAACACCTTCTCTTCTTAAATAAGTTTCAATATCTGTAATAGTATTATTAAAAACAAGTATATCAACTTTTCCAGTTTCATCTTCAAGAGTGAATTTTAGAAAACTATCACCCTTTTTTGTTGTTTGATGCCTAAATGCAACAATTGTTCCAATTATATTAACTATTTTACCACTTTCTAAATTTTGTAAATCAACAATTTTTGCCTCTTTATCTCTTATCTCTTCAAGATAAAATTTTAAGGGATGACCTCTAAAATAGAAACCAAAAGCCTCTTTTTCCCATTCATAAATTTTACTTTCACTTACTTTTTTCCTTTTTACTGGTAAATCCGAAAATAGGGTTGGTTTTGATTTCTCTTCACTCGATAATTCGTTCAAAAGTAAACCTCTGTCTTCGTTAAATTCATCGAAAGCACCAGATTTTATCAATGATTCAATTACTTTTTTATTTATTCTCATACTTTTACATCTTGACATAAAATCATAAAAAGATTTGAAATCTCCTTTTTCTCTTTCTTTTATAATATCTTTACTGGCAAGTTCACCCACATTTTTAATTGCTGAAAATCCAAATCTTATATTGTCATCTTCGAGAGTAAAATATGTGTTGCTTTTATTTATATCTGGCGGGAGAATTTTTATACCAAGCCTTTCAGCTTCTTTTATATAAACTTCTTCTTTATCTTCATTTCCAGAGACAGAGGTAAGAAGAGAAACAAAATATTCTTGAGGATAGTTCGCTTTTAAATATGCTGTTTGATATGAAATCATTGCATATGCAGCACTGTGAGATCTGTTGAATCCATATTCAGCAAATTTTTCAATATAGTTAAAAACTTTCTCAGCAATATCTTTTTCGATGTTTCTTTCAATACATCTTGAAATAAAATCATTCCTAATGCCTTCCATTATATCTTTTTTCTTTTTACCAATTGCTTTTCTAAGTAAATCTGCTTCAGCAAGTGTATAACCTGCCAACCTTTGAGCAACCTGCATCACCTGTTCTTGATAAACCATTATTCCGTATGTAGGTTTTAATATGTCCTCTATTAAAGGGTGCAAAACAGTATAAGAAATTGTTCCATTTTTTCTTTTAATATACTCCTCAACTTGACCAGATTTTAATGTTCCCGGTCTATAAAGAGATAAAATTGCAATTATATCTTCTATGTCAGTTGGTTTTAAACCAGATAAAACTCTTCTCATGCCAAGTGATTCAAGTTGGAATACACCAACTGACTTTCCCTCTTTTAACATATTAAAGGTCTTTTCATCATTAATAGGAACATTCTCAATTTTAAAATTTTTATCCTTTCTATTTCTTATCAATTTAATTGTATCCTCTATGACCGTAAGTGTTCTTAAACCAAGAAAATCTATTTTAAGAAGACCAAGGTCTTCAAGTATATCTTTATCATATTGAGTTGTTATTCCTTTGTCTTTTGTGAGTTGTAATGGTACAATTTCTGAAAGTGATGTTTGACCTATAACAACTCCTGCTGCATGTGTTGAGAAGTTTCTATTCAAACCTTCAAGCTTCATTGCTATCTCAAATAGTTCTCTTTTTTTATCATCTTTATTCATCTCTTTTGTTAAAAGTGGTTCAGCTTCAAATGCCTTTTTGAAATCCATATTAAAAGGAATCATTTTTGCTATTCTATCCATTTCTGCTACTGGATAATTTAAAACCCTTCCAACATCTCTTATTGTTCCCCTTGCTTCCATTTTTCCAAAAGTTGCAATTTGGGCAACCCTATCCTCTCCATATTTTTTCTTAACATAATCAATAACCTCATCTCTTCTATCATCTGCAAAATCTATATCTATATCTGGAAGTGAAATTCTTTGAGGATTTAAAAATCTCTCGAAAAGTAAATTATATTTTAATGGATCAATTTCAGTTATATCAAGTAGATATGAAACTATACTTCCTGCTGCACTTCCTCTTCCAGGACCAACTCTTATCTCTCTATCTTTTGCAAACTTTACAAAATCTGAAACAATTAAAAAATAATCTGAAAATCCCATCTCTTTAATGACATTTAACTCCATATTCAATCTATTGATTATTTCATCAGTAACTTTTTCATATTTATAGTTTATTGCTTTTTCACAAAGATTTTTTAGAACTATAAATGGATCTTCATTTTCCTTAAGTGGAAATCTTGGAAGTTTTGGAACTCCTAATGGTATCTCTATGTTGCACTTCTCTTTTATTTCAATTGTATTATATATAGCATCTGGAATCTCTTTAAAAAGTTCCCACATCTCGTCAAAAGATTTTAAATAAAACTCGTCAGTTTCAAATTTCAATCTATCTGGATTATCAATCGTTGTTTGAGTTTGAACACAAAGAAGAATTCCATGAACTTTAGCATCTTCTTTATTCAAATAGTGAACATCATTTGATGCAATATATTTTGTTTTTGTTTCATTAGAAATTTTTATTAACTTTGGAAGAACCTCAAGCTCTTCTTTTAAATTATGATTTTGAAGTTCAATATAAAAATCTTCTTTAAATATCTCTTTAAACTCATAGACTCTTTTTTTTGCCTTCTCTTCTTCACCCTCAAGAAGATAAGATGGAATTTCTCCTTTGATACAGGAGGTAGTTAAAATTAATCCTTCGCTATATTTTTGTAGTGTTTCAAAATCAATTCTGGGCTTATAATAAAATCCCTCAAGATGAGCAATTGAGACTAACTTTGAAAGATTTTGATAACCTTTAAAATCTTTTGCAAGAAGTAAAATATGGTAATTTTCTCTATCTTCTTTCCCCTTTTTATCAAGCCTTGAGGTTGGTGAAAAATAGAGTTCAACTCCAATAATTGGTTTAATATTTTTCTCTTTTGCTTTTTTATAAAAAGAGATTGCACCATAAAGACCGCCATGATCTGTTATTGCAACAGAATCCATATTCAATTTTTTCAATTTATCGAAAAGTTCATCGATTCTTAAAAAACCATCAAGCAATGAATATTCTGTATGTAGATGAAGATGAACAAAACTCATCTATTTAGCTCCTCTAAAAGTACCTCTTTTAAAATTTCTGGATTTAATCTTCCTTTGCCTTTTGCCATTGCTTGACCAATCAAAAATGTTAATACTCTCTCTTTACCCTTCTTATAATCCTCTTTTACTTTCATATTCTCTTCTAAAACCTCTAATACAATTTTTCTTATTTCATCTTTTGATGTTATAGGTAAAATATTTTCATTATTAATTATATAATCAAGATTTTTACCTTCAAATAAAAGTTCAATTATTCTTTTTAAGATTTTTGAAGAGATCTCTTTTGAGAAAAACATCGAAACAGCTTTTCCAAAATCAACTGGAGAAAATGGAGGCTTTGATAAATTTTTCTCATTCAAAGTTCCAAGAACATCAGTTAAAAGGAAGTTAGCAACTACTCTTGGTTCAGGAAAGGTTTTTAAAACTTCGAAGTAGAAATTTCGAAGTTCATTCATCGAAACTAATGTCTCTATTTCATTTTCTAAAAGTGAAAAATTTTTCAACTTTTCTCTAATATCATTTGGTAACTCTTTTATATTTGATTTTGCCTCATTTATTAAATCTTCTGAAACAATCAATGGTGGTAAATCTGGGTCTGGAAAATATCTATAATCTTCTGCTTCTTCTTTTCCTCTCATTGAATATGTTTTTCCATCACTCTCATTGAAATGTCTTGTCTCCTGTACTATTTTTTCTCCTTTTGATATCAAATCAAGGTGTCTATTTATTTCATATTCAAGCGCTCTTTTAATTGATCTAAAGGAGTTCATATTTTTAACTTCACATCTATTATGTCCCTCGATTGAAACATTTGCATCACATCTTAAGGCTCCTTCTTCCATATTTCCAGTCGAAACTCCAAGATAAATCAAAATTTCTCTTAATTCTTCAAGAAATTTAACTGCTTCATCTGGAGAATTCATATCAGGGTATGTAACTATTTCGACAAGAGGTACTCCTGCTCTATTATAATCAACATAAGAGTAGTTTGCTTCCATAATATCTTCTGGGTGGACAAGTTTTCCAGCATCTTCTTCTATATGAACTCTTATTATTCTAATGACTTTTTCTGAATATGGCAGTTTCAAAAAACCCTCTTTTGCAAGAGGAGTGTCATATTGAGAAATCTGATATCCTTTTGGTAAATCTGGATAAAAGTAGTTTTTTCTATGGAAGAGAGATTTTCTGTTAATTTCACAATTAAGAGCCTGTGCAATCATTAATGCATATAAAACAACATTCTCATTAAGTGATGGAAGAGCCCCAGGAAGACCAAGACAGGTTGGGCATATATTACTATTTGGAGGTGAAGAAAAATCAACCTTACATTTACAAAACATTTTTGTTTTTGTGTTGAGTTGAGCATGAATCTCAAGACCAATTATAACTTTATCCATATCACATCTCCTCAGGTGTTGATACACCAATTAAATTTAACAAAAGAGATAGGGTAATTTCAACTCCTTTAACAAGTAAAATCCTTTTGTTTCTTTCTTTCTCATCATCTAAGTTTAATACTGGATAATCATGATAGTAACTATGAAATTTTTTTGCAATATCATAGGAATGAAAAGTAAGTAGATGGGGAGAAAGTTTATTGACTGTTTGATATAANATCTCTTCAACAAATATCAATTTATTTAATAATTCTCTTTCATCACTATTAAAATCTAANTTTATATTTTCAAAATNGAAATTAATATTTTTTTCTNATCTTTTCCTTTCAATTGACCTTGTTCTTGTATATGCATANTGAATATAATATACAGGATTNTCNANACTCTTTTTCCTTGCAACATCAAGATCAAAATTCAACATACTATCTGATGATCTTGATAAAAATATAAANCTAACAGTATCTTTACCAATTTCATCGATAAGTTCTCTTAAAGTTACAAACTCTCCTTTTGATTTACTCATTTTCACCTCTTTNCCACCCTCAACAAGGTGAACTATCTGATAGAGAATNACTGTTAGAAAATCCTCACTTATATCAAAAACTTTTAAAGCCCATTTTAGAGGCATAATATGACCAATGTGATCCCATCCCCATATATCAATTACCTCTCTAAATCCTCTATTCCATTTGTTTAAATGGTATGCGATATCTGTTAAAAAATATGTGTATTCACCATCACTTTTGACAAGAACTCTGTCTTTCTCATCACCAAAATCTTTTGATTTAAACCATATAGCCCCATCCTTTTCATAACAGAATTCTTTTTCTTTAAGATAATCAAGAACAAACTGAATTTCTCCTCTTTCCCTCATCTTTTTTTCAGAAAACCAATTATCAAAAATCACACCAAATGCTTTTAAATCTTCNTCTATTGAAGATGTTAGAATTTTTAATNTCACTTCCCTTAGATATTCCACATCATTAACTATATTTTCATCTTCNTTTTCTAAAATCTCTTTTGCAATTTCATAAANNTATTCNCCTTTATAGCAATCCTCNGGAAATNCAACTTTTTCTCCTTTNAGCTCTTTTATCCTCAATTGAACTGATAGNATAAGTAAATCTATCTTTTTCCCTGCATCNTTCAANTAATACTCTTTAAAAACATNCATNCCAAGATATTTCATTGTGTTAGATAGAGCATCACCAATTGCTGCATTTCTACCATTGCCAAGNGTCAATGGNCCTGTTGGATTTGCAGAAACAAACTCAATNTGTATNTTTTTCTCACTCTTTAAACTATCTTTTAAATAGTTTATCTCATTATCTAANAAATTTTTGAAAAAAAATCTATAAAAATCTTTTGAAAATTTTAAATTCAAAAAACCTGGNTCTACAATATTTACATCTTCAAAATAGTTATCACTTTTAAAATCATTTAAAATTTTTTCTCTTAAATTATCATCTTTTACTGATATCAAAAAATCTGTTGAAATATCTCCATATTTTTTATTTTTTGGAATATTGAGATTAAAATAAGGAGATTTATCTTCCAAATATTTTCTAAACTTTTCTTCAAAAATTTCTCTTACTATCAAAATCTATTTTCTCCTTATCTATTTTATAACCCCGAGTATTTGATTTATAATCTTTTTAACATTTTTTATTTTCCCAACCTTTTCTTCAACAGAATATAGCGAATTTGGATTTGTTGCTTCGCCCTCAAGAAAAACTGTTCCATCTATTGAAATATAGGAAATTTTGTCGTTTTGATAAGAGGGGTCTTTTAGAATCTCAGAAATCTTATTTTCAATTTCAACATCAACACTTTTTTCATCTCTTGTTACAATACCATTTATTATATCTACAATACCTGGAATATTTGATGCTATTTCATATGCTTTTTCCTTCTCCTCTTTTGTCTCAACATTTCCTTTTAGATACAAAACTTTATTCAATACTCTTGTTCTTAGGTGAAAAATATTCATTTTTTTCAACTTATCCATTGATAAACTTTGAAGTATAAAATCATTAACAGAGAAATTTGGGACAATTTTAATCAAATTGTTTATTTTACTAACATTTAATGAGCTTAAAATTTTTTCTATCTCTCTTTTCTCTTTTAAAGTTTCTGTCTTTCCATAGATATTCAATACCCCATTTTTTACATTAATGTTTATATTGTTTAAGTTCCTCTCTTTCAAAATATCATAAGCTATTGTTTCTAAATCATTATCTTCAGTGATTCTTTTTATTGATAAAGTTAAATTATTGTTGATTTTTTTAATATTTTTTATGGATTTCAATATTTTTTCAACCTTTTCGGTATTCTCTTTTTTTGTAACTTCACCTTTTATAAATATCTCTCTATTTGAAACTGTAAAATTTATATTTTCATTTTTTAAATCTTCATCTTCATTTATTAAATCTTTTATTTTTTTCAAAATCATCATATCAACATTTTTTTCTTTTGATGGAACTATTCTTCTATCCATCACCATCCTTTTCTTCCACCTTTAATCAAGAGTGGAACTGGGATATTTTTTACTCCGCCTTTAAAAAAAGATACCCATAACCCAGCTGGCGGTATTTGGATATCTCTTTTCAATTTTTTTCCTCATCTTCTGTATCTTCTATGTTCTCTTCAATTTTCTCAACCTTTCCATCAAAATATTTAAAAAGAGTTGTGACCTCTTCTGATTTTTCAATCTCCTCTCTCTCTTTTAAATAATCCTCTTCACTTTGTATAGAAAAATCAAAATTATAATTTTTATATCCAAGCTCTGAAAGAAAATTTCTTAGAAAATCTCTTTTTTCTTCAGCCATCTCTTTTTGGAATTTTGATGAGTATGGAAATTGAATATGAATTTTATCCTCTTTTATTTCAATTAACTTTCCAAATCTCATTATTGAATAGATTGCCCTATTCTTGCTTTTAAGATTCAAAAGAAAATCATCCCATACAAAAGATCTTTCCTTTATTGGGTGAGGAATTTTTTCTTCCTCTATTACTTTTTGTGGTTTTTCTTCTTCAACAATCAATGGTTTAGCTTTTGAATATTTAAGAATCAATTTAAGGACTCTTATTTCAAACATAAATCTTGGAAAATTTGAGTATCTCAATTCTGAGAATAAATCAATCAAATTATCAATTACATCTATAATAAAATCCTTTTTCAATGATTTAACTTCTGAATCTATCTCTTCTTCAAAAATTTTTTTAAATAATATTTTTCTTCCATACCCAATTATTCCCCTTAATATTTCCTGAACCTCTTTCCCTGAATTTATTAATTCACCTATCATAGAGAGTATTTTTGCGTCTTCTCCATTCTGAATGCCAATAAAGAAATTTTTATAGACTTCATCTTCACTTTCACCAAATAGAGATAAAAGATTTTCTATATTAATTTTCTCTCCTGAAAAAAGAATCAGTTGTTCAAAAAGAGAGATAAAATCTCTGAGAGATCCATCTGAAGCCTCAGCAATTTTATATAAGACCTCTTCATCAACAGATACTTTCTCATTTTTTGCTATTGTTCTACCCATATCGACAAGATCATCTGTACCAATTCTTTTGAAGTTGAATCTTATACATCTTGATATTATTGTTAAAGGTAATTTTTGTGGATCTGTTGTTGCAAGAATTATAACAGTTTTTTGAGGTGGCTCTTCAAGAGTTTTAAGAAGTGCATTGAAAGCCTCTTGTGTAAGCATATGCGATTCATCAATAATAAAAACTCTATATCTTCCAAGAGTTGGTGATAAACTAACTCTTTCTTTTAAACTTCTAACCTCGTCTATTCCTCTATTAGATGCTCCATCAATTTCAATAACATCAATATTTGTTCCCTCATTTATACTTAAACAGTTTTTGCACTTATTACAAGGTTTTGATGTTATACCTTCATCACAATTTAAACCTTTTGCAAAAATCCTTGCAACAGTTGTTTTACCTGTACCTTTTGGTCCTGAAAAGAGATATGCATGGGAAATCATATCTTTCTCTAATGTGTTGATTAAAATTTTTGTTATATGCTCTTGACCTTTTATTTCACTGAAATCCTTTGGTCTATATTTCCTATAAAGTGTTATATATTCCATTTTATATTTTACCTGTTAAAATTAGAATAAGTTCCATAATAAAATTATAATAAAAAATTTTATATTTACCTAATTTTTTATATAATTTTTCTGGAGGTTTTTTTATGAAAAAAATTAAAGTTTTAATTGGAAAACCAGGACTTGATGGACATGATAGAGGAGCAAAAGTTATATCAAAAGCATTGATGGAAGTAGGATATGAAGTCATATATACTGGAATAAGAAGAACACCTGAAGAAATAGTCAAAATGGCGATAGAAGAAGATGTTGATGCTGTTGGTCTTTCATGTCTTTCTGGTGCACATCTCGATCTTTTTAAAAAAGTAAGCGAGCTTTTAAAAGAAAAAGGTAAAGATGTTCTTCTTTTTGGAGGAGGTATCATACCAAAAGAAGATATCGAGATATTAAAAAACTATGGTTTCAAAAAAATATTCACTCCTGATTCAAGTATTAAAGAGATAATTGATTTCTTAGATAATGAATTTAAATCAAAAGTCACTAATTGATGGGATATTAGAAGGGGATAGATTAATAATAGGTAAAGCAATCTCACTTATTGAAAATGGTGAAAAAGAGGGATTTACCTTACTAAAAGAGATATACCCTTTAAAAAAAGATATATTTGTTTTAGGAATAACTGGTCCTCTTGGTGTTGGTAAATCAACTTTTATAGATAAAATAATAGAAAAATTGACAGATGAATTTGATAAAATAGGTGTTTTACTTTGTGATCCTTCAAGCCCAATAAGTGGTGGTGCATTTCTTGGAGATAGATTAAGATTAAAAACAAAAAATGAAAATGTTTTCATAAGATCAATGGCAACAAGAACTTTTCCGTATGGAATTTCTCCTTCTCTTCCTTTTATAATTGATTTATTTTCAGCATCTCCATATAGAAATATTATTGTTGAAACTGCTGGGATTGGTCAGGGAGATGTTAGTATAAAAAATTTTTCACATCTGACTTTGGTTCTTTTCTCTCCTCTTTTAGGAGATGAAATTCAATTCTTAAAAGGAGGACTAATGGAAATAAGTGATATTCTAATTGTGACAAAAGGTGATTATGATATTGCTGAACCATTTTATAAAACTCTTAAAAATAGCATCTCTATCTTTTATAATGATTTAATACCTGTCTATATGATAAGTTCATCTAATGGCTTTGGAATAGATGATGTTTATAATGAAATAATGAAAAAAAGATTGGATTTATTTTCATCTGATAAATATTTAGAAAGAGAGAAAATAAGAAGATTGGAAACTTTCAAATACCTATTAAAAGAGTTATATACAAAAAAAATGATTGAAAAAATAGAAAAAGAGGGGGATTTTAAAGAGATTGAGGAAGGAAAAATTAATATATATCAAAAAATCCTTGATATTATATCTTGAACTATATAAAAATTTTTGATCCATGGAAAAATCCTCTATGTACCTGCCCTTTAAAGTATAGTTTGAATCCATATACAGGTTGTTCCTTTAGTTGTATATACTGCTATATATCATCTTTTATAAAAGATCCATTTTCTGTAAGAGTTAAAAAGGATATATTAAAAAAAATTAGAAAAGATGTAGATAAATTAGATAAAAATATTTATGTTTCATTAAGTAACTCTTCAGACCCTTATCCATATATTGAAGAGAAATTAAATATAACAAGAGAGATATTGAAAATTTTTAGAGATGAAGGAATCAAGACATTGATTATCACAAAAAGTGATCTTGTTTTAAGAGATATCGATATATTAAAGAGATGAAAGTATCAGTTTCTATTACAATTACAACATTTAATGAAATTTATAAAATCTTGGAACCATATGCTCCAACTCCTGAGAGAAGATTAAATGCTTTGAAAAAATTAAAGGAGAATGGAATAAAAACTTCTATAAGAATTGACCCAGTTATTCCTTTTGTCAATGATGATATAAATGAAATAGAAGCTATGATAAAAACTCTCCATAATTTTTGTGATCAAGTAATTGTATCCACATTAAAATTAAAGCCTGACTCTATGAGAAGGTTTCAAGAGAAATTACCAGATATTTATAAAAAGTTTATAGTTTATTACAAAGAAAAAATAAGAGGAAATTTATATCTTGATGAAGATTATAGGTATAAAATTATATATAGTATTTATAAACTTGCTAAAAAATATGATTTAGATTTCTCTTCCTGTAGGGAGGGTTTTAAAGAATTAAATACAAATATCTGCGACGGGAGTGGCTATATTAAAAATAGTGTATAATTTTAAAAATGGAAGACAGATTCAGAATAAAAAGAAGAAAAGAGTTTAAACTATCGTATAAAACAAAAGGTATAATAATATTTTTATCACTATTGATCGTCTATTTATTATTACTTTTTATTTTTTCACCAAATGGTGAGGTTTTAAAAGATGGATTTGATGTTCCTCCTTTGACATCTAATATTGAGATATTTAATGATAAGATTGTCTATTCATCTTCAAAAACTTTATACACTATGGATAACAGTTTATCGATAAGTTTTCCATATAATATAATTGATTTTAAAGTATATGAAGATAGGATTTATATTTTCTCTGATCATTTAACTATCATCGATTCAAACTTTAAAATCATAAAGGAGATCAAAAAAGATGGGTTTTTCCCGCAAGATATCTATTTTTTTGATAACGATTTTTGTTTAAGATGGGATGGTGTTGATAAATTAAAAATTATCTTATCTTTATACGATATAAAGAATTATAAAGAACTCAAAAAATTATCTTTTGATGAATTTTCTTTTATGCCATTTATAACTATTTTCGACAATGGCAATAAAATTCTTGTTTTTCAAAATGATGGAGATATAATGCTATTAAATTTTTCTGGAGAGATTATCTGGCAAAAAAATATAAGACCAGAAAATATAATTGTATTTGATCCTCATGGTGTAGTTAATGAAGAGTCAGGTAGAATAATTTTATACTGGAGAAGTTATGCATATAATACGAATATAATTTTGATTTTGAATATGGAAGGTGAAATTTTAAAGAGATATGATTTAAAAAATAATATCAACAAACTTTTTTCAGATGAAAATAATATCTATCTAATAACCAACGATGATGTAGAAATAATTACAAGTCAAGTTTTTCATAAAGAATCGATTCCTTTTTATAAACCTGCTGACTCTTTTTTTATTGATAAAAATCTTATAAATATATGGGAGTTTGTAAATTTCGTCTCTAATTATAAATTTATTATGATCAATAACAAGAAAATANTTTTTAANGGAAATGTAAAAGATATTCTTATTGATAAAGATAAATTGTANATTTTAATTGATTCAAANATTTATAATATTAATATATATGATTGATGAAAAGAGTGTTATAGAAAAAATTAAAAAAGGAGATATAGATAGTTATTCAATTCTTATCAATGAATATCAAAATGATATCTATTCATTATGTCTTTCGATTGTTAAAAATGTCGATGATGCTCTTGATTTAACTCAAGAGGCNTTNTTAATNGCTTATGAAAACATNAAAAATTTCAAACAAGAGGCTAAATTCTCTACCTGGGTATANAGAATTGCTTATAATCTTTGTGTTAATTTTATAAAAAGAAAAGGTGAGATTTTTACATTAGAAGATGAAGATANTNTTNATNTAGAAATAGAAGACAAAACTTCTTCAATCTGGGAAGAGATAGAAAAAGATGAAAGAGTAAAGATGATAAGTGANGGTTTAAAAAGAATAAAAGATAGTGATAGNTTNATAATTGAACTTAAAGATATTAAAGGATTAACCTATGAAGAGATCTCAACTATTTTATCTATTCCAATGGGAACAGTTAAATCGAGACTGTATAGAGCAAGAGAAAACCTTAAAAAAGTTGTTGAAGATATTATTAAAAAAGGTGATTTTGAAAAATGAAACAATTTTTTATAATTTTCATCTAAATTAAGAGATGGAAAGAAAAGAAGAAATTTACAATATTCATGAATTGATTGATGAAAAAAAAGAAGAGGAAATTCTATCATTGATAAAAAATGATGAAATCCTTATCGATAAATATAAATCTTTATCTATTATGTTAAATGATTTAAAAGATGTTGAAACTGAAAAAATCCCTGTTAGTATTGATAAAAAAATCATTAAAAAGATAAAGAATCAAAGAAGAAGGAAGGCTTTATCTTTATCATTGAGTTTTGCTCTATCGATTCTTTTTGTTATCATTTTATTTTCTCCATTTTCATATAAAAAAGAAAATAAAATTCTGCCTTTTATATCCAATAAACAATATAAATATACAATCTCTAACTATGTAACTATGAATAATATCAATAATGTTGAAATTACTCTTTATTTAAAAGATGAATTTGTTGAAGAAAAAAGTGGATACCTTAAAATTCCAAAAGAGGAGTTTAATCTTTTATTTGAAACCTTAAATGAAAAAGGAGATTTGGTTATAAATAGAATAGAAGGAAGTGGAGAAAAAACAGACTATATAAATATTAAAATCAATTATAAAAATAATCCAAAGATTTCATTTGTAAGTTTAATAGGTTATATTTTACCTTATGTTATGATTGCAATTATAATTCTTCTTCCTCTACCATTTTTATTGAAAAGGTATAAAAAATGGAAATCTTATTAAAATTTTTCCTGTTTTTTTCTCTTTTTGTTAATACTCAATATATAAAAGTTCCATCAATTATTGATTTTATATCAACAATGAATGAGGCACAGAGTAGAAATTTTATAGAAATAAATTCATTTGAATTTGAAGAGGATAGTTTAAAACTTGAAGGTTATTTAAAATTCAAAGTAATTGATGAGAAGAAAAATGAATTTATTGATTTTTTAAAAGAAAAAAATATCACTATAAATAATTTGGAAAATGGAGAAAATACAATATATCTATATGAGAATTATATCGTACCTAAACCATCTGATTTTAAATCAAATTTTTTATATTCATTTTATAGAATAATTGGTTCAAAAAACTTTTATCTTGTGATAATTCTCTTTTTAATCTCTTACCTCCTCTTGTGGGGTCAGGTCTTACATTGAAAGATTTTAGAAAGTTTACAAAAGTAGACTGTCTGTTTTTGTAAACAATAAATTTCAAGACCTGACCCCGAAATGAGACAAAGGTGCCTGACACCTTTGTCTCATTAGGGTTGAAATATTTATTTTTGTTTATATAATTTTTTTATGAGAGTTATCTGGGCACCATGGAGAATAAAATATATAAATGAATCAAAGAAAAAGAAAGAGTGCTTTATCTGTCAAATAATCAAAGATGAAAAAGATGAAGAAAATTTAGTTGTATATAGAGGTAAAAATACAATAATAATTATGAATAAATTTCCATATAATTCTTCTCATATTATGATATCTCCAATAAGGCACATTGAAAATTTTTATGAATTAACAGATGAAGAGGTTCAAGAAATATTTAAACTAATTTCAAAATCTCAAAAAATAATTAAGGATTTATATAATCCAGATGGTTTTAACTTTGGTGTAAA
>JGI11944J13513_1000512_pt1 | contig 36872 bp, 40 predicted proteins | sample TerdegcoTASludge_FD_13513 | JGI IMG/M metagenome (IMG submission 13513) | reverse complement strand
GCCAGTTGTTTTTGAAAGCCTCGCTATCTGGTGGACTGGTCTTTGAGATATTTTAAACTGTAAGGCAACTATTCTTGTGGGAAGTTTGTACTTTGTTACTCTAAGAACAACCGCCTCAAGATCTCTATCCTTAAGCTTCATGCCATTTAAGGCAAAAGATGAATTTAAAGCTTGTCGAAATAATTACCAGATAATACATTGTGTTATCTTATAATAGTAAGATTTATAAATATTATGAATAATTATTCATAAAGGTGATATCATGAAAGTGGCCGTAGCAACAGACGATAAGGTCAATATATCCCATCACTTCGGAAGAACTTTGGGATTTAGAGTCTTTGAAATAAGTAGTAAAAAAATTCTAAATGAGGAATACAGACAAAACATTGGAAAAAGCAATGGTCAATGTGGAAGCTGTGATCATTCAAGCATGATTAATAATATTAAAGATTGTGATTTAGTAATTTGTTATGGAATGGGTATGGGAATATACAATGACCTTGTAAGAAATAACATTAAAGCGATTATAACAGAAGAGGTTACTGTTGACGGAGCAATCAATAAGCTCATTGAGGCAGATCTCATAAATAGATTGGACAAATTACATTAAATTATTTCATATTCTTTATTGATATTTAAAGAAAATTTAATAAGCTCCTTTATCATTTTAATTGTCAGGAGATTAAATGAAGCTTGTTATTATTGGGGGAGGACCAGCTGGGTCTGAAGCAGCTTTGATGGCTAGAAAAATAGATAGAACTGCTGAGATATATCTGATTGAAAAACAAGAATACCCTCAATACTCCCCATGTGGATTGCCTTACGCCCTAGCAAAAGATATTGAAAACTTTGAGGACCTTATAATCTTCCCAAAAGAATTTTATGAAAAACAAGGTATAAAGATAATACTTAATCAAGAAGTAAAAAAAATAGATACTTCTGAGAAAATTGTTGTATTAAGTAATAACGAAATAATTAACTTTGATAGCCTTATCCTATCTACAGGTAGTAAACCAACAAAAGTTGAAATTGAGGGCATAAATAAAAAAGGAGTATTCTCAATAAAAAATCTAAATGAAACAAAAGAACTATCTGAATATATAAAGTATTCAAAAAAAGCTTTCGTTGTCGGATTTGGGATAATTGCACTTGAAAGTGCATATGCATTAAAAAAGAGGGGACTAGATGTTACTATTGTTGCAAGAAAGGCCCGCCCCATGAGACAAAACTTAGATCAAGATATGGGGGATATAGTAATTGAATACCTAAAGCAAAAAGGAATTAATCTAATTTTAGGAAAAGAGATATCTAAAATTGAGGGCAATGAAAAGGTTACAAATGTATTAATTGAAAATGACCTATATCCTGCCGACATTGTTTTGATAGCAACAGGTGTTTGCCCCAACATAGATTTGGCAATTGAAGCTGGGATTGAAGTTGGAAGAGGAATTCTAACTAACGACAAACTTCAAACGTCAGTGAAGAACATATACGCATGCGGCGATTGTGCGAGTATCAAGGATTTTTTCACTGGTAAACAAATAGTCTCGAATCTTGGTACAAATGCCGTAAGACAAGCAAAAATTGCAGCAATTAATGCATTAGGTGGCGATGAAATATTTAATCCAGTAATCAATGCCACTATAACAGAAATATTTGATTTAAAGATAGGGGCATTTGGTTTAACTGAAGATCAACTAATGGAATCTAAAATAGAATATGCCAAAGCTAAATACAAAGGAAAATCCAGAGCTGAATACTATCCTGGGGCCAAAGATATTTTTGTAAAACTTATAACTAATATCGAAGGAAAGGTACTTAGTGTGCAGATTATTGGTGAAGAAGGTGTATTCGCTAGAACTCTTGCCATCGCATTTGCAATACAAAAAGGGATGAATGTATATGAATTATCAAAGTCAGAGAATTGCTATTGTCCTCCTTTGTCACCTACAATTGATCCACTTCAAATATGCGCTGAACTTGTTATAAAAAGATTGAAAAAATAATTTTAATTTCCCCATCTTTTAAATAAATTATTTTCTAACCCTACTTGATCTAATATTCTTCCTACAACAAAGTTAATTATTTCATCCATATTTTTCGGCTTGTAATAAAATGCAGGCATAGCCGGAAGTATTACTGCTCCTTCTTCTGAGAGCGTTGCCATACTTCTTAAATTTATTGAAGTCAAAGGAGTTTCTCTTGGAACAATAATTAATTTTCTTCTTTCCTTTAAAGAAACGGCAGCAGCTCTTGTTATTAGATTATCTTGAATCCCTACAGCTATTTTTGAGATAGTTGAAATTGAGGCAGGGCATATTATCATGAAGTTGAAAGGGTGACTACCGGAAGCTATCGGTGCATCAATCTCAGTATTCTTGTATACTTTGTATGCAAATTTGTATAAATTATCAAGTTTATATTCAGTTTCGTCTTCAATTATTTTCTTTGCACCTTCACTTACTACCAAATTTACTTTTCCTTTTAGATTTTCTAGTAATCTGATTCCGTAAATAACCCCACTAGCACCAGTTATTGCAAGAATTCCTTCCATAGATTTAATATGAATTAGAACTATTAAAGATTTACCTTTATGAATAGGAATAATTATTCCGAAAGTTATATAAGTTACACAAAATGATTGCTTCTATAATAATCCTTTTAATGGTGAATCTATGCGGATTCTTCTAATACACAGTGACTATTTAGAGTATGAAATTACTTCAAAGACAAAAATAGCTGAAGAGATTGAAGATTCTTTAAAGCAGGGCAGAATGGAAGATTGTCTTTCTGTTTTTGCAGCTGTTGAAGAAGGTGATGACGACTCAGTAATTGAAAATACAATAAATGAAATAGCAGAAGTATCAAAATCTGTTAAATCAAAAAAAATTTTCCTTTACCCATATGCTCATTTGAGCAATGAATTAGCCTCTCCAGATGTTGCTGTCAAAATTTTAAAAGATCTTGAATCAAAATTAAAAGCAAATTTCGAGGTAAAAAGAGCTCCTTTTGGGTATTATAAAGCTTTCAAAGTATCTTGCAAGGGCCATCCTTTGTCTGAACTTTCAAGAAGTATTAAATCCCAAGGGAAGGGAGAAGTTGTTTCTGAAGCTCTTAAAGCTGAAGAAAGAATAAAATCAAGCTGGTATATACTTGATAATTCCGTAAATTTAATTCCTCAGGAAAAATTTGATTTTAAGAATTATGAAGGCCTTAAGAAGTTGACAGAATACGAAGTTACTCATTCTAGGAAGGTCGATATGGTTCCACCTCACGTTGAATACATGAAAAATCTGGAATTAGTAGATTATGAAAAAGGTTCTGATCCCGGTAATCTTAGATGGTATCCTAAGGGAGTCCTTATTAAAAGACTTCTAGAAAGTAGTGTAACAGACAGTATCTTAAAATATGGAGGGATGGAAGTTGAAACTCCCATTATGTATAGTATTACCCATCCAATGCTCTCTAAGTACCTAAACAGATTTCCTGCAAGACAATACATAGTGAAATCTGGTAATGATGACTATTTCTTAAGATTTGCAGCATGTTTTGGACAATATCTTATGAAACATGACATGATTATATCTTACAAAGACTTACCACTTAGGCTATACGAATTAACACGTTATAGTTTTAGAAGAGAACAAAGAGGAGAGCTAGTAGGACTAAGAAGATTAAGATCATTTACTATGCCCGATATGCATACACTTGCCCCAAATATGGCCTATGCAAAGAAAGAATTTATCGAACAATTTAAGTTGTCAATGAAATGGATGGAAGAACTCGACATTAAATATGAAGTTGCAATAAGATTTGTTAAATCTTTCTATGAAGAGAATAGAGATTTTGTCGAAAAATTAATGTCTTTAATTAAGAGGCCAGTTCTTGTCGAGATGTGGGATGAACGCCCATTTTATTTTGTCATGAAATTCGAATTTAATTTTGTTGATTCATTGAACAAAGCCTCAGCACTTTCAACTGTTCAGATTGATATAGAAAACACTGAAAGATTTGAAATAAAATACTTCGATGAAGACGGTAAAGAAAAATATCCGCTAATGCTTCATGCTTCTATTTCAGGAGCAATTGAAAGAAATCTATACGCACTTCTAGAAACTGCTTTCTTAGAATCTAAAAAAGGTAAGAAACCAATGTTACCTTTATGGTTATCTCCAACTCAGGTTAGAATTCTACCCGTAGGTGAAGAACAGCTTGATTATTCATTAAAAATTTTAGATGACTTAGAAAAGTCGGGGATTAGAGTAGATATAGATGATAGGGACTTGAGACTCGGAAAGAAGATAAGAGATGCTGAAAAAGACTGGGTTCCTTACATCATTGTTGTCGGTGAGGACGAAATTAAGAACTCTACACTTAATGTTAGGTCTAGAGAGGATTCCTCTCAAAAGAATCTGACAATAAATGAATTTAAAGAATCCTTCAAGGAACTAGTTAAAGGAAAACCAACAAGACCATTACCTCTACCTAGACGACTTTCCGTAAGAGCAAGTTTTAGATAAAGGTGATTTATTGGAGAAAATTAAATGTGATGTATTAATAATCGGCGGCGGACTTGCAGGTTTAAGAGCTGCTATCGAGGCTAAAAAATATGTTAAAGACGTTCTTGTGCTGACTAAAGGATATGCGGGGAGAGGAGGTTGCAGTTCAATTTCTGAGGGTATAATAAATGCTCCTTTGGGCGAAAATGACTCTCCAAAATTATATTTTAGTGATATACAAAAAGGATCTGCCAACGTTTGTGACCCAAAACTTGCTGGAATCTTATCTGAAAACGCTAAACCAGCTATTTTATCTTTAGAAAAATATGGAGTTCAATTTAAGAAACAAAATGGAAATTTTGTACTTAATCTATCTGGGGGAAACTCTGTTCCTAGGACAGTTAGGATTGAACCCCCTGGACCTGGGTGCGGTAGGGCAATTCCTTTAAAACTTATGGAAGAGGCGAAAAAAAGAGATATAAAATTCCTTGAAGGTAAAGCAATGATAAAGCTATTTCAAAAAAATGGGAGAGCGATATCTGGCCTTGCTTATGATGGAAAGGACTTTTTCGAAATATCCTTCAAATCAATCGTTATTGCAACTGGTGGAGCGGGAAATATCTATGGGAATTCTACAAATCCTTCTGACGTTGAGGGCGATGGATTTTTCTTGGGATTTGATGTAGGAGCATCTCTAATTGATATGGAATATGTTCAATTCTTTCCAACAGTTGCACTCAAATCCTATTTAGTTTTACCATTTATATTTACTGATGGCGCTATACTTCTGAATAATAAAGGTGAAAGATTCATAGGAAAATATGACTCAAATCTAATGGAGAAGACAACTAGGGATATAATGTCAAGGGCAATTTTCACTGAAGCTCTTGAAGGCAGGGGTAATGAAGGCGGAGTTTATATTTCATATAAGGAAATACCAGAAGATATTCTAAAAACTAAATATTCAAAGGAATTAGCATTTTTTCTTTCCAAGGGAATAGATTTGACCAAAGAAAATCTTCTTGTTAAACCTTCATGCCATTTTTTTATGGGTGGATTAAAAATTAATGAGAAATGTGAAACAAATGTCAAGGGATTGTACGCCTGTGGTGAAGTTGCGGGGGGTACACATGGTGCAAATAGATTAGCAGGTAATGCATTGGCTGAAGCTTTAGTATTTGGTGAAATTGCTGGAAAAGAAGCAGCAGAATTTGCAACAAAAAATGAATTTGAATATTTAGATGCAGAAACATATATCGATTCATTGCCGAAAATAGGAGAAAATTCTGTAGAAAAAGAATTAATAAAACAAATTAAGGATATTGTGTGGAGATATCTTGGAATAATCAGAAATGAAGATGGAATAAAAACTGCAATTAAAGAAATCTCTCAAATAAAGAGTAATTTTGAAAATATAAAAGTTACAAAAAATCTATTGGATTATATTAGATTAAGAAACATTATTTTTGTCGCTGAGGCAATATCTATAGCAGCGCTTGAAAGAAAAGAATCAAGAGGTGCCCACTATAGAAGTGACTATCCAAATGAAAACAATGAATGGAAAAAGGCGATTCTAATTAAAAATGGATTTAAAATTGTTCACGAGGCGAGATAATGATTTTATCCATAATTGGAAGTCAATGGGGCGACGAAGGTAAAGGAAAAGTAACAGATTACTATGCTGAAAAATCAGATATTGTGGTCAGATTTCAAGGTGGAAATAATGCTGGGCATACAATAGCCGTAGAAGATAAAACTTATAAATTTCATTTAATGCCTTCAGGCGCAGTTCATAAAAAATCACTTGTTCTTGGAAATGGTGTAGTTATAGATCCAAAAGTACTGATTGAAGAAATTGAGAGATTAAAAAAAGATGGATTCAATCCAGATATATCGATTAGCGACAGAGCAAATATAATTATGCCTTACCATAGAATTCTTGACGGAATTGAAGAAAAGATGAAAGGATCTCTTGCAGCAGGAACTACACGTAAAGGAATTGGGCCTTGTTACTCTGACAAGGTTTCGCGTTTTGGCATTAGATTTTCAGATCTCTTAGATATAGATGTTTTCAAGGAAAAGCTGAAATTAATAGTTCCAATTAAGCAGAAGATATTTGAGGCATTTGGAGAAGATATTAAACTTGATGTGGACTCAATTTTTAACGAATATCTAACTTATAGGGAATATCTCAAAGACTATGTAAAAGATACCTCAGTTTTCTTAAACAATGCTTATGATAAGGGAAGTACAATATTGATGGAGGGTGCACAAGGGGCGCATCTTGATATAGATCATGGCATATATCCATTTACAACTTCTTCGAATACAAATGCTGGAGGTATATGTACGGGTGCAGGGATTTCACCTAATAAGATTGACAGGATAATTGGAATAATGAAAGCGTATACTTCTAGAGTTGGCGAGGGACCTTTTCCTGCTGAATTATGTGATGCCGAAGGTGAATACCTAAGAGAAAAAGGTAGAGAGTTTGGTACAACAACAGGTAGACCAAGAAGATGTGGATGGCTTGATTTAGTTCTAGTAAACTATTCATGCCTTCTAAATAATTTTTCTGCTTTAGCGATCACCAAAATTGATGTATTAACAGGAATGAAGAAAATCAAGATTTGTTACGCCTACGATTATAAAGGTCAAATAATATATAATTTTCCATCAAATATGGATATTCTGGCTAAATGCAAGCCAATATATAAAGAGTTTGATGGATGGGAAGAATTTGATTGGAAAAAAGTGAAAGATGCTAACTCCCTGCCAGAACCGATATCCAAGTATGTTAGTTATATAGAGGAACAAACAAAAACACCTATTTGCATGATTTCATTTGGGCCAAAACGAGATGAAACTTTAATTTTAAAAGATGTTTTTAGAGGAGTTTAATGTTTGGACTTTTTACTAAATTTAAGTATAAACAGGCATTCGTGGTAAGAGAAGATTTGAAATTGTCAAAGGGGAAGCTTTCAGCCCAAGTTGCTCATGCAGCTGTAAGTTGCGCTATAAAAGCGGAGAAAAATAAGAACAAATATTTTTCTGATTGGTTCTCAGAAGGACAAAAAAAAGTTGTCTTGAAAGTTGATGATCTGGATTCTCTTTTAAAAATATTTAAAGAGGCTAAAAGCGTTGGGCTTGTAACTGAACTTATTAAAGATGCAGGATTGACAGAAATACCTCCAGGAACAATCACTGTTTTGGGAATAGGGCCTGCACCTGAAGATGAAATAGATAAGATAGTAGGCCATCTTAAGCTTCTTTAAAAACTAACCCAAAAGCCTTAAATAAATAACTTTATTATTTTATATCAATTTATCCTTGGAGGTAAGAAAATGAGAAAGTTAATTGCACTATTGGTAGTAATCCTTTTCGTTGTAACATTATTTGCCTCCCCGATTGCCGCTGTGCAAAACACGCCCCCGGTACTAGAAGGCGGAGCACTTTTATACACCTTTGAAAGTAATATTTTTTCATATAAATTTCAAGTAACATACAAAGATGCAGATGGTAATTTACCAAACTACCTATTTGTCTTTATCAATGGTTCTAGAAGGGCTATGGAGAAGAAAGATATTATTGATAATGATTCAAGAGATGGAATAGTATATGTACTTGAGTTGTCTCAGGATGAACTGTATTCAATAGCGCCTAAAGCAAAAGAATGGGAAATTGAATACTGGTTTAGAACAAACGATGGTCACGGCCCAGTAATTACAAATAAGTCTAATCTATTTGCATTGGACGCTGATGCAATGGGTGTGTCTACATCTAACTCTGCAGGTGGTGGGGGTACACCCGGTACTAGTGGCGGTGGCTGTGGTTGCGGCAGATAAATAATTTCAACCAATAATTTTATATATTCTTTTTTTAAACCTATCACAAGGTGAAATCATGGAATTTTATATCTTCATAACTATAGTGATTGGATTGATAGCTTTATTTTCTATAATTGAAGGATTAAGCAGGAAAAGAGATACTTTGAGCAAGGCACCATTAAAAGGCAGTGAAAGATCTACGCAATATGTTCCACAATCAATTCCAAAAAAATAAAATAAAAATCTTATTCTCTTTTTACTCTTTTCTTAATGTATTTCACGACAAAGTAAATTATTCCGATTCCTATTAGTATTGGTAATAGAAATCCTGTGATTATAATAATTCCTGTTAAGGATATTATAAAAGCTTCAATTGCTCTGTCAAATGCTTTTTTTAGTCCAAATTCATGTACTACTTCTTCAGGTTCGTAGATGTTTATGTAAAAGGTACCATAGGAAGTTGTGTTATCTAAGTACTTTATTCTTCCTTCTAGACTTTCAATTTCTCCTCTAACTCTGCTTAATTGAGCTTCAACAGCCAATACTTCATTAACATCTTTAGCCATATCTAGAAGTTCAGTATATCTTTTTTCTTGATTTTTTAAATTTTTTAATCTGGCCTGTAGGTCAATATATTCCTCAGTAACATCATATGAAGAAATTTCTTTTGATTTGATTGTTCCTACTTGCGTTAAAAGGTCACCAAACTCTTCAAATTTACTTTCTGGAATCTTTACTGTAATATTCCCATATTTAGTCTTAGAATCAGAAATCCACATATTAGAGTTAGTTACATATCCATCATAATTTTTTGCCATCTCTTTGATCTGAGATATAGCAGAATCAAAACTTTCTACTTCTATGTTAGCATTTCCACTCTTTACGACTCTCCGGTCATTAGAACTAAAATCTTGTGATTCCGCATAGCTTGTAGCTGATGTTTTGGTATAGGATGAACTGTCAGGAACGGGACTATAACCCCCTGCATGAGTTCTTCCTTCGTCGTAAAGGCTCTTTGAATATTGGCTTTTTCCAATAAATAGAGTTCCTATAATAAAACCACTCATTAATATGGCAATAATTCCTACTACACCAAGTATGATAAATGATTTTTTCATTTTCTCACCAATATTAGATGTGAGGACTTTATATTTATATATTTCGATATGGTTCAATTTATATTGAACCTTTAGTATTTAGTTTAATTGTTTTAAAAAAAAGATTTGATACTGTATCTCCAACTATTTTTACTAGAATATCTTTGTCTTCAGTATATCCAAAAACTCCAAGGGATATCTTTGCAGCAGCAAAATTCATATGGCCACCTGCTGAGCCCATCTTCGAAAAAGTTTTTGTTATTATTTTACCTATGTCTAGTATTTGATCTCTGGATCTAGCAGATATGTAAACATATTCATCAATAATGCCAATTACCATAGATACAGTAATTCCTTCAAGTTTCAATAATAGGTCTGCCGATTGTGACAGCGATTCTTTATTTTCAATATATCCAACATTGGATATTACATACTTGTCTTCAATCTTTTTATTTTTGATAGCCTTTGACAAAACATCAAGAGTAGTAGAAGAAATATTTGGATTTTCAATAATATTCAGAAGCTCTTTATTGGCTTTTGATTTTAAATAATATGCAGCTTCAGTATCTTCTTTTTCAAATTCTCTCTTAAAACTATTCGTATCCACAAGAATTCCATAAAGCAATCCTGTTGCGAGCTGTTGATTAATATCAATACCAAAATCTCTTAGATAAGAAGTCATTATAGTAGCAGTAGCCCCAACCTTTGGTCTAATATCTACAAATTCTGCATTTATTTTCTCTTCTTCAGTGTAATGATGGTCAATTATAATATCTGGCTTGATTTCAGAAGGATAAATAGTTGTGTTAGAAATATTCGGCATATCAATCAATGCAATTCTCTCATAATCTCTTAGGAGATTCTTTTTATGTTCAGTTATTTTGTTGAAATTCCATTTTAGTAACTCAACCATCATTTTATTACCTTCATGGCCAATTTCCCCTCCATAGTAAATTGTGGTTTCAACATTGAAACTTTCTGCTATTGTTTTGAGAGCATATGCGCTTGACATTGCATCAGGGTCTGGATTGTCATGCATTATGATCGCCAAACTTTTAGTTTTTTCGAGAATTTTTTTTAGCAGGTCTTTTTTTCTCCAATATGTGGAGAGCTCAAGCTGATTTATGATAATCTGAGATATGGATCTTTCTGGTGTCACAACAAAATCAGCACCAAGTTTTTTTAATCCGTTAATATGTTCTGAACTTGGAGCATTAATTATTACAAAGGCATCCTTGTTGAGTTCCCTCACCCTTTTTAAAGCTTCAATATTTACTTTATGGTTAGAAGTCGTTATTATTATTTCTTTATATTTTGATATATTAACTCCAATTAAATTAATTGATTTAGTAAAATCAAAAAGATAAGTTTTACAACCAATACTTTCTACTCGACTCAATGCTTGAATATTCTTATCAATTACTACTACGTCATTGCCCCTCTTCTTGAGTACTAATGATACTGCATATCCTATCCTTCCAGCTCCAAAAATCAGAGGCATAAGACCAATTTTAATGTTAAATATATATTCTTAACGGATTATAACCAAAATAATTATAAATGGTAATAATATTTACCTAATTGAGGTATGGCTTTGGAAGATTCGGTAGACGACGAAATTATAAAAATTTCAAATGAATTAAAGGCTTTGGAATCGGAAGCGGAATCCTTGAAAAAAGAACTTTTAACTCTAAAGCAAAAAAGAGACGAAAAAAATGCTCAATTTTCTGATCTAATCAAAAAAGGCAAGGAAAACAAAGAACTCAGAGATAAAGCAAATGAAGATACAAAGAAATACAAAGCTCTGCGTGACGAAAATAGCATCAAATTAAAGAAGATTTATGAATCTTTGAATAAAATTAAAGAAGCTACAAAGAATAAAGATATAACTTCCTCATTAGAGATTGAAAAAAAGATAGATAATATAGAATGGAAGCTTGAAACAGAAGTTCTTTCACTTGACAAAGAAAGACAACTGGTTGACACAATAAAAGATTTAAGAAAGGAACTTAAAGAATCAAAATCCTATGAAGAACTTTCTAAAGAAGCCCGCTTTTCTAGAAAAGATTTGGATTTACTGAAAAAAAATTCTGAAGAATATCACAAAAAAGTTTTGGAATTATCCGATGAATCCACTAAATATCATGAAAGAATGATTTACTATTTTAATACCTCTGAAGAACTCAAAAAAGAAGCTGACAATCTGCATAAAACTTATCTTGAAAAAAAGAAATATGTCGATGAACATTATGATAAAATAAGAGATTTACGATCTAAACTCAAAACATTAGAAACTATGGTTAGAAAAACAGAAAAGCAGAAAAAAGAACAAAAACTTAAAGATAGTAAAAAGAAGTTATCTAAGAAAAGTGAGGATATACTTGAGAAATTTAAAAATGGAGAAAAACTCACCTCTGAAGACCTTAAAATTCTTCAGGCAGGAGGAAATATTTGATAGTAGAAATATCCTTCGTACCAATTGGAACCGGAACTTCTCTTAGCAGATATGTTGCTAAAGTTATAAAAAATTTAGAAAAAAGTGGAATTAAATATCAACTTACTCCAATGGGCACAATTGTTGAGGGCGAGTGGGAAGAGATATCAGATTTAATTGACCACTCTCATAAATTGATATTCGAGATGGGAATAGAAAGGATTATAACTAACATAAAGATTGATTATAGATTGGATAAGAGTTCTTCGATGGAAGACAAAATAAACTCAGTCAAAAAAAAGATGGTAGAGGCTGATGTTTGAGAAAAAAATAATAGTTCTTTCAGTTGATAGGGACAATGACCTTGGTGTGAAGACAGGAATACAAGGCCCTTTAATTGGTGAAAAAAATATATTAAATGCTGCTATGGAACTAGGAATTGCCGATCCTACTGAGTCTGATACAAACGTTCTTTTCAGAGCAGTACAAGTATATAGAAAATTAAAAAAAGAAGATACCCCATGTGAAGTTGTTGCAATAACTGGAGACACAGATGTTGGAGTAAAATCAGATTTAGTAATATCTGATCAAATTGATACAGTTCTGAAAAAAATTAAATCTAAAGGCGTAATATTAGTAACTGATGGCAGAGAAGATGAAAATATATTGCCTACACTTCAATCAAAAGTTCCAATACTATCTATAGATAGAATTATTATCCAGCAAAGTGAGTCAATCGAAGAAACTTATTTTATCCTTCACAGATATATAAAGGAAGTAATGGAAGACCGAAAACTTGCAGGGCTGATGTTGGGTGCACCAGGTCTTATATTTTTACTATTTGGCGTTGCATTTTTATTGGGTAGACCGCAGATAGGCTGGTTTGGATTTTTATTTGTTTTAGGGATATATCTATTTTTAAAAGGATTTGGGATTGATAATTTCTTGAGAAAAGAATTCTCTCCTCAAAGAGTTGGATTTGTTTTTTACTTGATTGCCGTACTAATGGGAATTGTAGGTGTGTGGCAGAGTTATTATTATCTTCTCCGATTTTCTTCATGGCAGAGTATTCCTTTAGTGGTAGCAACTATTCTGTCAAAAATTGAATTAGTATACATAGGATTTGTAATCGCAATGTTTGGTAGATTCTTAGAAGCTTTTTCTAAAAACAAGAGAGAAATGATGGCCACACTTGCAATGACTTTCTTTACTGCAGTTTTCTCAATGGTTATGTATCAGTCTGCCAATTACATATTGGGCAGTATATCTTTAGAGATTTTGATGCTTTATCTAGTTGCAGCTGGCGGTGCATCTGTTTTATTTATGCGGATGATAGGGAAATTAAGAATTAAAAACACTAATGCAGTTTGCAATTAGCTAGTTCTTGCAATTTTTCTTTACCACTCTCAATGCCTATTCCGTATAGTATGTCTCCTTCAAGTACGGTGAAATTTTTCTTTGGAGAATAAATATATTCTTTATCCCTTTTTATTAAAAAAATATACATGCCTGTTTTGCTCTGCATTTTTATTTCTTGAAAAGTTTTACCGATGATAATTGAACCTGCACAAATTTTTACTCTTGCAATTATTTGGTCAGTTTCTTTCATAGCCTCTTTAAAAATTGGGTGGGCATCAATGCCTCTTGATACCATATCAGATATCTCACAAGCTGCATCTGCAATAGATTCCGTTGCTTCAGTTATGTAAATTAGACTTAATAAGTCCTCAGGATTACTTACTTTAGAGGCCTTTTCAAGTATTTTCTTCCCCATTTCGTAATTTAGTTTATCCATTACCTCTTCAAGTTCTATGACTTCTTCAGCTATGTATTTATTATTGAATAAAAGAGCGGTGTAAGACAATGCAACCATTAGTTCTGAATTATTTTTCATCTGGGTTAGTATATCAGTCATATCAGTTTCCATTATCTCACCACTTAGTCCTTACCCCTGTACATATTCCCTTTAATATTTCAAGACCTGTTGTACTACCTCTAGCAATAAGAATGTCCCCGTCTTTTATCACAAAACCTTTAGATGGATTATACTTTATACTTTCCCCACGTTTTACTGCAATTATATACGTACCAATTTTTGATCCAAGTTCAGCTTTTTTTAAGGTCATATGAGATAACTTTGATTTAGTGGATACTTCATACTTTTCAATTCTTTCCTCAGCGTCTTCCAATGCTTCGTAAATTACTGGGTGGATCTTCATGTCTCTTAGAATAATATTAGAGAGATCTCCGGCTGCATTTGATATTTTTTCAGAAGCTGAGGCAAATTGTAAAACAGCTGAAATCCTTTCCGCATCTTCTACGCTTCTAGCAGCAAGCATAGCAGTTATTCTTATCCTATAGTTAAGCTCGTCCATTCTTGTTTCAAGCTCAGTCACATCTTCTGCGATTTCTTTATTCTTGAAAAGTATTGACGAATAGGCTAGGTCAACCATTAGTTCAGAGATATCCTTCATCTCAACTAATAAGTCTTTAACACTAACTGGTTTGTATTTGAAAAGTTTTGATACTTTGCGTCTTTTGGCCATTACTTTTCTCTCCTAAAAGAGTGTAAAAAGGCTAAGTTTCTATCATATTTAAGGATTTCGAATAAATTTATAAATTACTTCATTAAATCATTTTTTGGGGCCTGTGGTCTAGTGGATATGGCGCGGGGCTTCGGACCCTGAGATCGTGGGTTCAAATCCCATCAGGCCCGCTATAATTTTGATTGTTTATTATTATTGAGTTAATATTAAATGGAATTCAATTATAATAATAGTTAAACATTTTTAAGAATTCCAATAGAAATAATGGGGCAATATTATTAGATTTTATTTAAATATTCTATAGATAACCATTAATTTTTAGATTTTTGCATTCACCTAGGAAGCATTCAATCGACCTATTTCTCAAATTTTTATTTTTCCTTGAAAAAGACTCATATTTAATATCTCATAAAAATTGTAACTATATACTAGTTTTATATTTTGGGAACTTCCTTTCCCATAGTATCAAGTCAAATTTAGAGATATATTCGCCTTATAGAAAATATTAAAAAGATGTAAATTTACTAAAGTGGAATATTTTATATCTTTTCTTCTGATGCAATATTCTCTAATTCTTCTTCAAGATGTTTAATTTTTTGTTTATCTTGAATCAAACTACCAATAATAACTGAAAATATTCCAACACCCATAGAATTTGAGAATATCATAGGTATAATTAATATTTTTACAACTTCTAAAGCTTCAGAAAAGGGTTTTGCTAGAATTAGCGTTATTCCCATATGGTATAATTCCACTAGCACTGCAATTAATATGGCTTTTTGTGGGCCTATAAACTTTTTATCATTGAAATTATAGAATAATCCGCCAATTAGTCCTGCAGATATAGTTGCTATAGCACAGGGAAGAGCTGTAAATCCTCCTCCAAAGTACCTAACAATGCCACCTATCAATCCTGCACCAAATCCTATTACAGGACCGCCTAAAAGGCCTGCAACTAATGGCCCAATATCCCTTAAATTAGCAATAGCTCCTGATTCTAGTTTTGTTCCAGAATAGCTCCCAAAAATAGAAAAGGTGCCGAATATTATTATCATTATTATTTGATTTTTATATGTAAATTTTTCGTCTACAACAACCTCTTTGAAGTAATCTAGTGAACTTACTAGAATTGCTATAACAGTAATCATGACTGTCATTTCGTTTATTAGATTTAGTAGTATATTGAACATTAATTCAAGATTCACAAATATAAAAAAAGGATTTATCTTAAAAATCTTCTTATAAGGATTGTTATCTTTTGTTGATTTTCAATAATATTAATCATTAATCTAAATTTTTGTATCAAGCAACGCTATTTTTTCATATATCTGTTTTTCAGTTTCTTTTTGATTATTGATATCTTTTATTTCAAAATACTCTATTATGAAATCTTTATCATACTTTCCAGGTTCAACTGGATTCCCTAAAATTGATATTATGTCATCTTTTTTAACTTCATCTACTAAAATACCAATTCTTTTTGTATTATTAGTTATCCCAAACATTAAGGCTCTTGATATTTGTTTTTCTCCAGATAGTCTGATCAAGTATTCTAGTGAGAAATCTTCAGCAAAGTTTGTCTTGTTTTTAAATGCTTGTATTGAATGATAAAGTGCCATATTCACATGATTTAATCCATATGCCTTACTTTCGTCAAAAATAGCACTTACTCCTTTACTTTTTAGAATTTTAATTAGTTTTTCAGCATCTTCAACTTGGGATTCAAATACCAGTAACATAAGTATAATACCTCTAATATTCTTAAAAAATTATCGTTTTTCATTGTTAATAAAGTTTATAATTGGTAGACCGTTATGGAAATCTAAAAGAAGTATTGTTTAGCATTATTAACCGAAAAGTATATATAGTAGTTAACAAAATTAGTATTTACTGGATAACCCACATGATAGGAAATGATTACCCATAATGATAATTCGTGAGCGATATTACAATACCACTATTGGAATATCCAGCAAATAGATATAGAATGTCTAGATAATATCTGAATAATATAAGGGGTGTATCAATATAATACAAGAGCAATATAATAAAAATATTGGAATAGGTTTAAGGACCTATCTAGATAACCGAAACTCTTATATAGATATATATCCTAAGTATTATACAGATACTAGAGGGACATCAATGAAACTCATATCAGTACAACTACCAGAAGCATATGTGAACGGATTGGACGAGTTGGTTAGTTATGGATACTTCCCTAACAAGAGTGAAGCCATAAGATCAGCGGTCAGAGACATGCTAAAGAATGAACTCGGTGGGTTTAGATCACTTAGAAATGAGGGTATATCTGAAAAAGTAAGATAATATTTAATATAATTGGGGGTTTTATATGAAAGGCATCTTGGAAAATGCTTCAAGATTCACTCAAACTAATAACTTTGAAGAAACTGCAGCAGAATTAGAGGGCATTGGTCACGCCAGGATTATATGTGCTGGCTGTGGCGGTGCAGGTAATAATACAATAAATAGGCTTTCAATGCTTGGAGGAGTAATGGGTGCGGAAACTATTGCTTTTAATACAGATAGACAGCACTTAGAGAATATTCAAGCTGACAAGAAGTTTGTTCTTGGAAAAGAATTAACAAAGGGTCTTGGAGCGGGGGGAGATCCTAGCATTGGCTGGGAAGCTGCCCAAGAGGATAGACATAAATTAAAAGATCTTTTTAAAGATGCGAATTTAGTTTTTGTTTCTGCTGGTATGGGAGGCGGAACAGGAACGGGTAGTGCTCCAGTAGTTGCTGAAGTTGCCAAAGAATGTGGTGCTTTAGTCGTAGGAGTAGTCACATTACCTTTTAGAATGGAAGGATCACACAGATTTGAAAAGGCCATACAGGGACTTGAAGCATTTAGAAGATATGCTGATACAGTTATTACTCTAGACAATAACAAATTACTACAACTTGTTCCAAATATGCCAATTGACTATGCATTTAGTGTATCAGATGAAGTTCTTGCTGAAATGGTAAAAGGTATAACTGAAACTATTACACAACCAAGTCTTGTTAACTTAGATTACGCAGATGTAAGGACAATCATGCAAGATGGAGGAGTTGCAGTAATTGGAGTAGGAGAATCAAATACCAAGAACAGAGTTGAAGAAGCAGTCCATGAAGCCATGACATGCAAATTACTAGATGTAGATTATAAGAATGCAAAAGGTGCGCTAGTCCATGTTTCAGGCGGAAGTAACATGACTCTAAACGAAGCTAATCGTGTAGGAGAAATTGTTAACTCCATAATGGATCCTGAAGCAAAGATTATTTGGGGAGCAAGAGTTGATGAAGGCCTTAAAGATTCAATTAGAGTAATGCTTATTATGACCGGAGTAAAGTCTCCATATATTTCTGGAAGGGCTGCAGATGGTGACATAGAAATACAGCCATTTGAAAGGGACGCAAGAAGAAGAAAAATGAGCGGAGAAAGCTTCGGCAGAAGTGTGGACTGGGCTAAATACGGAATAGATGATTTATTTAGCTAAATTTATTATTTTACTTTTAAAAATTATATTAATTTTCTTAATTATAAATATATAAAATTTTTATAAAGAATTGATTATTTTAGCGTCCACCGACTCCTCCGCCACCGAAGCCACCGCCTCCACCAAATCCTCCTCCGCCACCAAATCCTCCACTACCTCCACCACCACTGCTTGGAGGCGCATAGGATGAAATAGGGATAAAGGACCGATTAATAGCGTGGTAAGGAACTACATTGGCCTGTTCTAAATTCACATTTAACGCCTTCATTGCAGCTTCTACTTTGTCCCCTACACCTAGTGCTGTTCCATATATTAGCCATTCGCCCCACATAAGAATATCTTCAGGAGAATATTGTCGCATAAGGGCCAAATCGGAAAGGAATTTTCGGAAAGCATCCCACTCAAGTTTTTCTTTATATGAATCATTCTTCCATAATCCAAAAAGAGTTGTTGGAAAAGCTACCGCAATTATTGATTGAATAATGATTACTATTGAAGCGATTAGAGAGCTTAAACTATTTGTCGCAAAAGGAATAAACACCATCATTAGAATGCTTACTATTGCCAGCAGTATTCCTGCAAACAATATGGGAAGTGGTCGTCCCCTGCCTTCAACTATGTAGTTTTTGATTATTGATTTATCCGTCGCTTTTACATCAGTTATGCTATTTAATGATGATTGGTAGCTTAGCATTGTTTTTTGATTTAATACATTCTTCCTAGCACTCTTAGCAAGTGAATCTATTTCTTCTGTGTCTATTAATCCATCCGTCCCTACTCTTTGGATAAAATTGATAACCTTTGTTTCAAAATTATCAAGATCCGAGGCATCCTTAATTTTAATCGTTATAAATTTGGGATTGGCTTTTTCTTTGATTTCAATTTTATGTCTTTTATGAAGGTCTAACAGAGTTGAATAAAGTGCATTTGAGTCAAATGTATTGGCTTCACCATTGAATAGTAAATTTACAACCCAGGGTTTCAAATTACTGTTTGGAACAAAACTCAAAAACTCGGGAACTGTGAAGCTTTTCTCTTTTCCATATCTGTAATAGAAATAGAAGAAAATAAACGGAACAGCTATGAGCAATAGGTTTGTTAATATGTTAAGTAGCATTGCGGCATAGAAAGGTATACTATAAATTAGATTAGCAGTTTCAGTCCTCTGTCTAACTCCAGTCATCTTTTCTGGAAATCCATCTATAATATGTACAAATTCTGGTTTAAGAAGTAATTCAACTTCCAAGAGCTCATTCTCTGCAGATGATCCAGAAATTATTATTTCATTTTGATTCTCAGAAACCTTAAGATTTGGCGGATGGGGATATACTTTAACAACATACTCTCTTGGTAGCACAATCCTAAAATTTTTGATTGGGATATGTTCTCTTTGAAGTTTTAGATTAAAATGGCTTACTTCGCTGTCATATTGTATTGGCGGATGAAATTTGTATTTTATTTCAATAATATATTTTCCTTTATCATAATACGAAGGATTATATGCNCCAACTTCATTTGTATATGCCAATGAATCAATTGTATAGGAATAAGATTGTTCTCCAAAGACCTTTACATTTCCCCAATAATCCTTTGCATAACCGATAGTCCCTTCAGGATAAGTGACACTTACAAATTCTATGTAAGGCCGATCTAGTTTTTCAAATGAAAGTAGATCATCCCAATACCTAAAAAGCATTCTGTATTGTCCCGAATTTTGTACATCATAAGTGTATTTTTCGGTTAACGTACCATCTGGAAATAAAACGGCCTCGTAGTTATCAACTACAAGGTCTCCTCCAAAACTGATAGGTCCTTTTGGCAAAAGAAATAGCGTCGCCGCCCCTATCAAAAGAGTAATGAGTACTAAAACTGAAATCTGTTTAGTTTCGCTCATATTTTCCTCTTTAGAATTCTATCTTGGGTCTTGTTTCTATAGCCTCTTCAAATTTAAGATATTCGAGTTTTACAAGTCCTATAATCATTCCAACAATGTTTGATGGAATAGTATCAAGCATGGTGTTAAACTGTTGTGCTATATTGTTGTATGTGTATCTCTGTCTTGCTATCTCGTCTTCGACTGTCTTAACAGATTCCATTAGATTTGTCACTGTAGTTGAAGTTTTAAGGTCAGGATAATTTTCTGCAACTGCAATTAGCCTTCCAAGTATACCTGCACTCTGTCGATCAATTTCACTAATTGCCTGAGGGGAAGCGTTTCCAATACTGGCACGATACTTTGTTATGTTTTCCAAAGTTTCTTTTTCGAATTTTGCATAACTTTTTACAGCACCCAATAGCTGATCAATCATATCAAGACGCTTTTTTAGGGCGACTCTTATCTGTCCAAGAGTTGCTTCGGCCGAGTTCTTTAACATGAAAAATTTGTTGTAGATGCCAACAAATATCCCAATAAGAACAAGCGCTATGACAACTACAATTCCTAGAACTATCAAAATGGATATGTCCATAAAATCTCCAACTACCATTTGATTGTTATGTTTAAGTAGTTTTCGGAAAGAAAAACTATATTGGTTATGTGTTTATGGGATAATTTCTGGGCCAAAATATTTTTCATATTCTAAATCTTCTAAAGATATTATTCCGTTTCCAATAATTTCTTTAATATCGAGTATTCTTTGTTCTAATTCGCTAATAAGGTGCTTAATAGTAACACATATTGCGTCATCACCCTCTTTTGGCCATAGATTAAGATAATTCCAGTATAGACATCTGCCACCACATATGCTATTTATTTCACAAGTATTACATTTTCCAATTATATTAAATTTCTTTAATTCTGAGGGCATTGAATTTAAATCACCTGCTTTGAACTCATCAATCCATGTCATAATCGGACATGCTATTATTTTTCCGTCAGTTCTAATCGCATAACCGCTATGTCCTGCACCACATCTAAGCGAAGTCTTTTCATCATTTAGCAGACTATATGTTATTGCTACAAATGGGTATAGTTTCAATACTTTGTGATTTTTCATGTTGGAAACCCAGTAATTAACAAGCTTTGAGATTGATCTATTGTATTCTCTTACAAAAAATTCAAATTTTTCTTTATCATAATCATTAGAGTAAAAGCCAGCATCAATCTGCCAGTGTATTGAAGAAAATCCAATTTCTAAAAGGTGCAAAACCTGTTCAAAAATATCTGGTGATTCTATCCCTAAGGTCATTCTTGCAATGATTTCTCCACTGTACCCATTTTCTCTAATTGAAGAAATATTCTTCATAACTAAGTTGTAAGTGCCCTTACCTCTATTCTTGTCCGTTCTGTCTCTTGTTCCATCAATTGAAACTAGGATTTTGTCAATCTTTTTTAAGTAATTAATTGGGACCTTGTCTAGTAATTTTCCATTTGTCTGAATTCTATAAGGAACATCAATATTGTCTATAATCTCCATCATTTTCTTAATTTCAAGTAGAGGTTCTCCCCCATAAAAAATAATAACTGCTTTATCATCTTTTTCTATAAAGTTCTTTAGAGATTTAATATCTACTTCACTTCTTTCAGGTGCAGAAAGATCCATTTTAATCTCCTTTTTGGTATCACTCCCAAAATCATTCATTGATTTTTCATAACAGTAAATACATTGAGAATTACATTTTGTTGTTAGAATGAGGTGGTAATGCATGTTTTAATTTTCCCTAATCAATTTATATTACTAATCCATATTCAGTAAGAAATTATTATAAATCCAATGAAACTAATTATTATATATGAAATCCAATCTATTCAAATCTCAGATAAAACTCTTCCCATATGGATTGGCTGACAGAGTAAATAGATCAAAATATGGAGATTTGAGTTTTCTTATTGTAATTTTGATTGGGGTTATAACTCTTTTTATTTGGATTTTAAATAGAATGAGCATTGGGATTCAACCATTAATGGCCGTTGCAAAGAGTTCAGCACTAATCGGGATATGCCTTCTTTCATTAACTATAATTCTTTCTCTTCGATTATCTTTAATTGAATCTCTCTTTGGTGGGCTTGATGTCGTCTATAAGGCCCATCATTTAATAGGGCAAATTGCATTCATCGTGATATTCTTTCATCCTCTTTTTCTATTGATAAATAGTATTCAGAATCTTAATCTTATTCTATTTTATTTCATGCCTGGAAAGNATATGCCTTATACCNTTGGAACTATTTCTTTCCTATTAATTGTCTTACTTCTATTCTTTACACTTTTAGTCAATCTGCCATATAAACTGTGGCACTTTTCCCACAAATTTATGGGAGTTGCCTTAATACTATCAACTTGGCATGCACTACTATCAGGCACAGACCTAAATCAATATCCAATTCTTAAGGTTTGGATAGTACTTATCGCATTTATCGGTATATTTTCCTACTTCTATATGCTATTTTTATACCAGCTAATTGGTCCAAAACATAAAGCATTTGTGAAACATGTCGAAACTAAAGGCGATATAACTGAAATTAAATTTTTGGTAAAAAAGAAATTTAGGTTTCATCCTGGCCAGTTTGTATTTATTAAATTTATAAATCTTGAAAAATCTTTTGAAATCTTCCCTTTTTCAATTTCTTCTTCTCCTAATGAGGAATTGGTAAGAATTTCGGCAAAAAAGTCTGGAGATTTTACATCATATACCTTGCCTAAACTTAGCGTAGGAGATCAAGTTTTACTTTATGGGCCATATGGAAAATTTGGAGAAAAAGTATTATTTGGAAATAAGAATATGATTTGGATTGCCGGCGGTATTGGAATTACTCCCTTTCTTAGCATGATTAATCAGAAGATTAATAGCAACATTGATTTCTTCTGGACGTGTAAAGATCGAAAAGATGCAGTATATGATGATGAGATAAAAAATATTTTAAGAAATAGGAATAACATTAAATATAGATTATGGATTTCAACTGAAAATGGAAGATTATCCGCTGAAGTGATAATCAAGTCAATAGGCGCTAATGACAATATTTGTGAAAAACTGATTTTCATATGTGGCCCTACTCAAATGATGATGGACCTAGCAAATCAATAATATTTGTGAAAAACTGATTTTCATATGTGGCCCTACTCAAATGATGATGGACCTAGCAAATCAATTTGTGAAAATCGGAATTAGGCCTAGAAATATTATATTTGAAGATTTTAATCTCCTATAGGGATCTTATGATTAACATAAAAACTTTGAAGGAGAAAACAAAGAGTTTAGAAACAGAAGTATACACTTTATACAAAGCTTACTTAGATCCAAGGGTACCATGGTATGTTAAGATATTGATTCTTCTATTGCTTGGATATTTTATCAGTCCAATTGATCTAATACCAGACTTCATTCCAATAATTGGTTACCTAGATGATTTGTTAATAATATCTCTTACAATCTACATAATTGTTAAATTAATGCCGCTTGAAGTTTATCAGGATTGCAGAAATAAGGCAATATGCGAACCTATAAGCGTAAAATCAAAATGGGTAGTTACTCTCTTGATTGTTCTAATTTGGTTTATTGCAATTTATTTAGTAGTTGGAGTATTATTTCCTTCATTTCAAGACCAATAAAATTTTATTGAGAACAGCCTTCAGCATTTGGATTTTTGTTACAATCAATTTCCTTATCCTCTATTATTCCACCAACTGGTTTTCCAGGTAAATTCAAATTCAGAATTTTAGCAATTTGTTCCATTGGCAATTCTTTTTTTATTTGTATAATGGGTTTTGGTTTAGGGGTCACTCCTCCAAATCCCACATATCCAGAATTATCAACGACCATAACATAACTTTGTTTAATCCAGTCACTACTTCTCACTGTATTTGATATTCTGACCTCATCAATCCATCCCTTGTAATATCTGTTTCTAGTACCATTGCTTTTTCCTAGTAAAACTGGATCTCCCTGACCTTCCAAGTTTTTACCATCCTTATTGTGGCTGCCTATATCAACTCCCCCATCAACGTCCTTATTGTGGCTGCCTATATCAACTCCTCCATCAACGATGATATTGGATTTTGACCCATCGTATGTTATGGCAACGTAATGCCAGTTTCCGTCAAGCCTCTTCTTTCCAGTGTCTACCATGATATAATTATCATTTCCAACTGCGGACGCCTTAAACCAATTGTACTGATTTCTATCTGTGAAAGAAATCCACCAATTTCTGTCCCTATATGCCTGCCCAGCATCTTCTTTATTAATTAAAGTAGCGTATTGCACTTGATCGCCATCATTTTTATACCAAAGAGAAACAGTAAAATTTTTAGGTATATCAAGAGAAAAGCTTGGCAATATTTGGATATAACTATTGTCACTACCTGAAAAGTATCTTGAGCCACTTACAATACCTACTCCCGTACTTGTAGAATAATTATTGCCGTTGTTTGAGTTAGCAGTTGAATCAAATACATTCCCAGAAATTTCAGATAAATGTAAGACTGCTTTATAATTTGCATCCCATACACCGGATTTATTTTGTCCATTTGTTGCATTATCATTTCCATAGTACATCCAGATACTAACTGAAGGAACTGATAATGAAGGGATTTTTAACCATATGTCAGCGTGAATTGCATCAAATGACTCTATTTCATAATCAAGTAAAAATCCGTTACTAACAAATCTCAAATCGTCATAATCGCTCTGCATACCTTCTCTTCTTGGGAGATTTATATATGCAGGATAATTAATCAATTCAGAATTGCCGGCATTTAAAATAATAATTTGTTCCCTATAGTTCCAATCGTTATCCCACCAATCCTCCGATCTTACAAAATTAAAACTAACAAAGGAAATTAACAAAAATGAAATAATAAATATAATCTTGAAATATTTTTTCATATTTCTCAAATGAAGGCCCATAATATCATTTTAAATAATTATTCTTATTATTTAAGTTTTATGCATGTTTATTCAAAAGCGGATAGGCATTGCTTGCAGTATGTGGCTTTGCATTCAGGATTGTCAAATTTCCATTTCAATCCCCATTTTTTTATTTCTTCAATTATGTGAATAAAATCTTCTCCGCTTTCAGTTAGAGAATATTCGCATTTAATGGGGATTTTTGAGTTATCAATCTGTTTTTTTATGAGTCCTTCTCGCTCTAGTTCTGAGAGTCTTAAAGAGAGTATTTTAGGTGTAATGTCAGATAATCCTTTTTTTAGTTCATTGAAGCGTTTATTTTTTTCTTTTCCTTTATAAAGTTCCAACAGGATCAATAATGCCCATCTTTTTCCTAATATGTCAAGCGTTTTGTAAACAGTGCAATCCGTCATAGTATCATTTTAGATACTTACTAGTTTATATAAGTATCTATTATATACCTAGTATAATAAAGGTATTAGTGATAAATATGGTAAAGAGAGAGATTATTAAGATTGATGAAGAGAAATGCAATGGCTGCGGGCTATGCGTTCCCAATTGTCCTGAAGGAGCATTGCAGATAATTGATGGAAAAGCAAGATTAGTAAGTGACCTTTTCTGTGACGGTCTTGGTGCATGCATTGGAAATTGTCCTAAAGGTGCTATTGAAATTGAAGAGAGGGAAGCAGGAGAATACGACGAAAGAAAAGTAATGGAGAATGTAGTAAAACAAGGAAAAAATACAATTAAAGCTCATCTACAACATCTAAAGGATCATGGTGCAGAAAAATACTTAAAAGAAGCAGAGCAGTTCCTTAAAGACAAAGGTATTGATAATCCCATGAAAGAAACTCATGTACTTCATGGGTCATGCCCTGGTTCAAGAATAGTTGATTTCTCAACCGAGGAGAAAGTAGGAAACGAAGAAGGGAAGAGATCCTCTCAATTAAGGCAGTGGCCAATTGAACTTCATTTGGTTGCACCTAACGCACCTTATTTTATTGGAAAGGATGTACTACTCGCTGCCGATTGTACCGCTTTTACAGTTGGAGATTTCCACAAAGATTTCCTCAAAGGAAAGGCACTTGCAATAGCTTGCCCAAAACTTGATTCAGGGAGAGATATATACGTTGAAAAAATTAGAAAAATGATAGACGAAGCAAAAATAAACACATTGACAGTCATGGTAATGGAAGTCCCTTGTTGCTCAGGTCTTATTCAGCTTGCAAAGAAAGCATTGGAACCTGCTACCCGGAAGATACCAATAAAAGTTATTGTAGTAAGTATTAGGGGAGAAATAATAAAGGAGGAATGGATATAATGGAAAAAGGATTATGGAAAGATTTGAATAAATTGATGCATTTTCCTGAAGATGGAATTTTCAGCACAGTATTGGCTAGGTCAAAAACATACAACTACACTTTGATGTGTCTTTCATCTGGGACTAATATAGATACACACACATCTACTAAAGCAGGAGTTGTTCAAGTTCTTAGTGGAACAGGGACGTTTAAACTAATTGATGAAGAAATTGAAATGTATCCTGGCGTCTTTATTTTCATGCCCAAAGATGCCCCACATTCCTTAAAGTCTAAGGACAACCTTGCAATCCTTTTGGGATTAACGGATTGAATTTTTCTTTTTAACAATAATTTTTTATAATAATAAAGCCAAATAGATGTTTACGGAGGAAAATTATGGAAGGAGATAGAATATCTTATCATGAATCTGTAAGAAAAATGCACGATAAGATAAAATCAGATAATATGACCAATATCTGGTCAAGATATGACGCCCAAGGTTTTGGTGGAAACCCCGATAAAAGATGCCCCTTTTGTCAAGGTGGAGTTAGATGTGATCTTTGTTCAAATGGCCCATGTCGTTCCGACGCATCAATAGATAAAAGAGGCGTATGTGGCATTACCGCAGATGGGATGGCAATGAGAATGATGCTTCTTAGAAATGTATTAGGAACTTCGACATACCAATACCATACCGAACAAACTGTAAAAACACTTAGGGCTACTGCCAAAGGCGAAACCCCATACTCAATAAAAGAACCAGAAAAATTAAGATCATTTGCCGAAAGACTTGGAATTGACACAAGTGGAACAATCAACGAAATTGCTTTGAAATTTTGTGATTTTGTAGAAGAAGATTTTAATAGAAAATATTCCGAACCTAGTAAGATTATTGAGTTACTCGCTCCAGAAGAGAGAAAGAATACTTGGAAAAAGTTAGGTATCTTCCCTGGTGGAGTTCATGGAGAAATTATGCTTTCCACAAGCTCATGTTTGACGAATGTAGATGGATACTATGTTAGTCTAGCGTTAAAAGCAATGAGAATTGGAATAGCTATGGCTTATCAGAGCCAAATTGTTAATGAATTTACTCAGGACATTCTCTTCGGTATTCCAAGACCCCATAAAATGAGNGTTGACCTTGGTGTATTGGACCCCGATTATGTAAATGTTTTACCAAATGGACACGAGCCGTTCTTAGGATTTGCAATGATTCAAATGGCTAGAAATCAAGAATGGCAGGACAAAGCAAAAAAGGCAGGGGCAAAAGGACTTAGAATAATTGCCAACATTGAAACTGGTCAGGAAATAATTCAAAGATGGGAGATGGATGATGTATTTTATGGGTATACAGGTAATTGGATTATGCAAGAAGCAATAATGGCAAGTGGGTGCATTGATCTCTTTGTGGCAGATATGAACTGTTCAATGCCAATAGACCCTATATATGCTGAGAAATATAAATTCAAATTGATACCTGTAAGTGAACTTGTCGCATTCGAAGGTGTTACTGAAAGGATGGATTATCTCCCTGAATATGCAGAAAAACAGGCTGCATCTCTATTGAGTATGGCGATTGAGAATTTTAAAGAAAGAAGGAATTCAATTGAACCAGTTTTAGGACTACCTATGAAGGAAGCCATTGTTGGATTTTCAACAGAAAGTATAGTTGAAGCATTGGGAGGAACAATTGAGCCGTTACTAAATGCAATAAAAGATGGGGCAATAAGAGGAGTTGCAGGAATGGTTTCATGTACATCTTTAAGAGATTCAGGGCAGGATGTACATACTATAGCAATGGTAAAAGAATTAATAAAAAGGGATATTCTTGTTCTATCTTTAGGTTGCGGAAATGGAGCTGTGCAGGTAGGCGGTCTTTGCAGTTTGGAAGCTATTGATAAAGCAGGGCCAGGTCTAAAGAAATTATGCACTCTTTTAAATATTCCTCCAGTACTAAGCTACGGAACTTGTACTGATACAGGAAGACTTGCAGATTTAATAGGGATTGTTTCAAAGGCATTAGGAAACGTTCCAGTAACGGATTTGCCAATAGTAGCAGTTGCACCGGAGTACATGGAACAAAAGGCAACAATTGATGCAATATTTGCTTTGGCATTTGGTCTTTATACTTACGTGAACCCAGTACCTCCTGTAACAGGCGGTCCAAATTTAGTGAAACTATTAACAGAAGACTGCAAAAATATAACGGGCGGAGTTTTAAACGTAGAAAGAGACGCAGTTAAAGCCTCTGATGAAATTCTTGTTCACATCGAATCCCAAAGAAAGAAACTAGGAATCTAGGCCTAAATACTAAATTATTTATACTTATTTATATTTATATTTTTGAATGAAGAACTATTCTGTTTCCCTTAAAAAGATCAATAAGGTTTCTAAGAATCCTAGAAATAAAACTGTTGGGAGAAGAGACCCCTGGTTGATAAAGCAGCTTGACTATTACGAAGAAAATTATTCCCAAAGCGATATCGACGAAATAAAAAAGAAAGTATTCTTAATTCAAGAGAATATCCTCCCTATTCAGAGATTACTTCTGAAATATCCGGAGAGGTGGCCGAGAATATATGAAACTGTCGAGATCTTTAGAGAGAAAGCAAAATTAGATTGGGAAAAGAGAAATAACGAGATGGATTACCACAATAAATCCTCGGCTGAAAGAGAGTATTTAAAAAAGGCGCTCATGCTCACTAATCTCAAACTTTCAAAGCTAAAAGTCCCACTTCCTTCACCTGTATTCAATGCAATTTATCGATTTATAGACAATAAAGATTTTGAATATCTCTTGGACAAAAAATCAATATCCTTTCTGATAAATCTAACCAATAAGGAAGATCCCCCTCCAAATTGGGATAAGAAATTATATGCTTTCTTAAGAAAATATTTGAGAAAAGAAATAATTCGATAATATTAGATTTAGGTATTAATCATATTTTGAAAGTCTTCTCCTTTTTGACTCATAACTTTCATTACAAGATGTCATTACATTATCTTTATAATATGCTCTTAATCTTTCAAGTTCCCGCTTTTTTTCTTCAATTTTCTCTTTAAGTGCTGGGTCTTGTTTAGCAAGATATTCATTTTTTAACATCATAATCTCTTTTTCTGCATCTTTTATTTTTTTTAGAGTATCGGATACAATATTATCAGATTTCATAATTATTTTTTCCTTTCGTCGAATAAATAGTTTTCTATTTTACTTTAAAAAGTCAATGCAAAACTTTATAAGTAACACGAATATTTTTTTTGTAACACCATTTTTGAGGTGAATTTATGGATAAAAAAATATGTTTAATATTGGCTGGTATATTATGTATTTCACTAGTTGCAGGTTGTACTAGTAATAATACAAATGATTCGGCCTCTAAAGGTTTAACTTTAAAAATTGGAAGTCCAAACACGATAAAGGCTGCAAATTTTTTTGATACAAATCTTGGTATTTTCATGAAAGTTTCAAATTTGACTTTAACGAAAATGGATGAAAATGGTAAAATTGTCGGACAAGCTGCTACTAACTATGAAGTTTCCGCTGACAATAAAACATGGATATTTTATATCGATCCAAATCTTTATTGGAGCGATGGTAAAAAAGTGACTCCAGACGATATCAAATTCTCCATTGAATACTATGCAAATAAGATTCCTTATGCAGGATGGATTAAACAAAGAGTAGATTCAGTGACAGTTCTAAATGATAAAAATGCTGTTGAGATTAAGTTTAAAGAACCCTATACAAGAACTAACTTAGAATTTGCCACATACAACCTACTTCCAAAACATGTATGGGAATCTATTCAAGATCCTATTAATCATGTTCAAAATGAAAACTATGTTGGATGTGGGCCATACTATGTATCAAAGGTAGACCTTGACTCTCAGATAGTTACTTTAAAGAAGAATACTTATTGGAAAGGAAAACAATCGATTGTTGATACAATTGAAGTTCACATGTACAAGACAAATGATACTCTAGCATTAGATCTTGAAAATGGAAATCTTGATGTATACTATAAATATGCAGGTTCATATCCATATTCCAACGTGAAGAAACTAAATGATACTGGAAAATATGACTTTATTCAAAAAATGAACGTAGGCCTTGTTTTCTTAGGATTAAATTTACAAAGAGAACCTATGTCTGATGTTAATTTTAGAAATGCCATATCTTATGCAATTAACTATGAAGAGCTTGTTAACGTTGAAGCATTAGGATACGGATCTGTTCCGAACAGAGGATTTGTTCCACCAACAATGGAATTCTATAAAGAGACACCTAAACTAATATATGATATTGAGAAAGCAAAACAGTTGCTAGACGAAGCAGGTTATAAGGACAATAATAAGAATGGAATACTTGAAACACCAGCAGGTAAAGATATAAAAATAATAATGCTTGTCCGCTCAGATTATGCACGATCTGGTGAACTTGTTCAAGATTATCTTGAAAAAGTTGGAATTAATGTAACAATTAAAACAGTTGATCAGAGCACATGGATTTCTCTTAAAGACAAATACTACTATGATTTAACTATAACAAGAACAACGCCTTGGGGAATGTTAATGCATGCACAATGGGGGACTGGATATTTTGACACAAGGAGAACTGGTGAAGGAGTACTCCATATATTAGACGACCCAGACTTTGTTAAAATATGTGATAACATACTTTCTACAACTGATCCTTCTAAGATGAAGACTTATGCATACGAAGTTCAAGACTACTATTCAGAAAACTTACCAGGAATAGCACTGTACTGGAATGAAAACGTTACACCCTACAACAAGAATTACACTGGTTGGTATGTCGACCCATTATACGGTGTATACAACACAGATACATTCTTGAACCTACAGAAGGCATCATAATGAATTGGGTAGAAGAGTGGAATAGTTCAATAAAACAATCAAGTTATCTTAAGATACTAAAAGATAAGGATATATCTAATGATGAATTCTGGAAAAGATTGGACTATTACGATGAACTAATGGCATATTCAAGGTATCCTGTTAAGATTATAGACAGGATATCTTTTTTTCTTTCTTCAAACGACAATCTTGTGGACATAGGGGCTGGAACAGGAGCTTTTTCAATACCCCTGTCAAAGATGTTAAATAAAATAATAGCAGTAGACCCTTCTCCTCACCAATTAAAAATATTAAGGCAAAAAGCGCATAACAATCAATGCAATAATATTTTTTATATAGACAAGGAGTGGAAGGATGTTCAAATCGAAGAATTGGGAACAATCGATTATTCTCTTGTCGCCTATAGCTTTTTTGAAGATGACATATCTTCATTTATCAAGAAGTCAATTTCAGTTGCTTCGAAAGGGATATTTTTGATTTTTAGAGCAGGCATGGGTGATCCTTTAAGGGAATTTGTTTATGAAACTAAAAATTCGGTTGATTATGAATGCCTTTATAACATATTACTAGAAATGGGATACCTTTTTAACGTGGATCTGTTTACTTCAGATTATACACTCCCCTTGTCATTAGTTTACCGATCTTATCCATTTACTAATAAGACAGAGGAAGAAATATTTGATTATTTGAAAAATAACAATAGGATAATCCAAGATTCAGATGGATATCATGTCTTATGTCAGAGAAGAGACGCACTTCTATATTTCATAAAATAAATTCTAGGGATTCGATGAAAATAAATTTGAAAAAAGTTGGACGATATCTGGCTGCAATTTTTATTATTTTTTCTCTTAATTTCTTTATACCTAGATTTATGCCCGGAGATCCTGTTACGAACTTATTAGGGGAGGATGTTATCATAACAGAAGAGGCATTACATGAACTTAAAGCAAAGATGGGGCTAGATAAACCATTGTACTTTCAGTATTTAGATTATTGGAATAACGTTTTTCATTTTGATTTTGGTTATTCATATCATTTTAAAGGGACTGTAACATCAATTTTATTGTCAAGAATAAAATGGACCCTTTTATTATTAATACCGTCAATTTTTCTCAGTGCAATATTTGGGTCTTTATTTGGATCGCTTTCAGGATGGAAATCCTCTAAAGTATCTTCTAAATCGCTAACCTTAATTGAATTGGCCTTTTATTCGACACCTACTTTTTTCTTGTCTCTTCTCACATTATACATATTCTCATTCAAACTTGGCCTTTTTCCTATTAAGGGGTTTTACAATAGCGGCGGAATACTTGACATACTACATCATTTTTTCTTACCCGTATGTATAATGACCTTATTCTTAACCTCTAGAAACTATATGATAATGAGGGGAAGTGTAATACAGGAGAAATCAAAATTATATGTTGTCTATGCCAAAGCCAAAGGACTTTCAGAAAATCAAGTTCTATTTAGACATATTTTCAAAAATGCTTCATTGCCTCTTTTAACACTTCTAGCACTTGATTTTGGATTTATCTTGAGCGGGGCTTTATTTATTGAAATAATATTCTCTATGAATGGAATGGGTAATCTAATATATGAGGCTATTCTTTCAAGGGACTATCCTATACTCTATGGCTCTTTCATGATTATTAGTATAATGGTAATCTTTGCGAATGCGTTCGTTGACATTATTTATAGTTTAATCGACCCAAGAATAGGTGATAGATAGTGACGCATCATCTTGAGGAAATGAAGAAGTATGTAATAGAGAAAACAAACCTAAATTTTGTCGGTATTTCGTTATTCTTAGTATTTTTAATATTGTCACTCTTTGCAGAATTTATATCCCCTTATAGTCCCTGGGATCGATTTGAGCCTTATTCCTCACCTAGTGCTACGCATATACTCGGGACAAATGACATTGGAAATGATATTTTGTCAGAACTTATATATGGTACAAGAGTTAGTTTGATAGTCGGCTTTGGAGCATCTATGATAGCTACACTACTTGGAATTATAATTGGACTTTTATCGGGTTACTATAGAGGCTTAACGGATGAAATACTAATGGCAATTACAGATATTTTTCTAATGATTCCAAGAATACCTTTAATAATAATCTTAGCCGCTTTATTGCGCCCAAGCTTTTGGATTATAATGCTTTTAATAGGATTTTTATGGTGGCCTACCACAGCAAGAGTTGTAAGGTCATCTACTTTACAACTTAGAGATGCATCGTTTGTTTTAAGTTCAAAATCAATAGGTTTTAGTGACAATAAAATCTTACTCTCGGATATACTTCCAAATATTGTTTATGTGATTATCCCAAAATTCATGCTTACTATAGCATCTGCGATGTTCTCAGAAGCATCGATTTCTTTCCTTGGATTGGGAGACCCTTCAATGAAAAGCTGGGGCATGATGTTAAACTTTGCTTTTATGAAAGGAGGATTAATTAATGAAATGTGGTGGTGGTATCTTCCACCAGGATTTTGCATTGTTGCCGTTGTCTTTTCACTGATGCTAATAGGTTTCTCCCTAGAAGAAAAAGAAAATATTGTAATGGGGCTTGAGTGATTAAATGAAGATTCTTGATATTTGTGACTTAAGCGTGACATTTTCTACACCAGTTGGTGATGTATTTGCCGTTAACAATACTTCATTTTCTCTCAATGAAAACGAAACCCTTGCATTAGTTGGAGAAACTGGATGTGGAAAATCTGTAATAGCAAATTCAATAATTAGATTACTCCCTCAAAATGCAAAAGTAACTGGAAGTATCCTATTCAAAGGTATCGATTTATTAAAAGTATCGGAGTCTGAATTAGAAAAAATAAGACAACAGGAGATTTCCATAATCTTTCAGAATCCCTCTTTATCTTTAAATCCTCTTTATACAGTTGGAAGTCAGATTATTGAGCCATTGATAATTCATAAAAAAATGAGCAAACAGAACTCAATTGATAAAGCTATCCAGCTTCTTAAAACAATGGGGTTCTCAAATCCTTCAAAAGCCTATGGCATGTATCCTTATCAATTATCTGGTGGGATGAATCAGAGGATCCTTCTTTCCATTGCTATGACATTGAATCCCTCAATTATAATTGCAGATGAACCAACAAAGGGTTTGGACAATGAGTTAGTTAGGGACATAATTGATGAGTTTAATACTGTAAAAAGAGTTAATAATTCTTCTATAATTTTGATAACACATGATCTTTCAGTTGCAAGAGAATTGTCGGATAGAATTGCTATAATGTATTCTGGAGAAATAATTGAGATTGGAGAAACGAAAAAATTTTTCAAAAAACCTCTTCATCCTTACTCTCAAGCGTTGCTAAACAGTTTACCTGAAAAGGGATTTATTGCCCCAAATGGGACTTCTCCCTCAATGATTAATGTTCCAAGAGGGTGCAAATTTCATCCAAGATGCCCTTACAAAAAGCAAGAGTGCTCTAAAAAAATTCCTTTGTTTTATTCCTATGATGATAGAAGCGTGAGGTGTTATCTATTTCAGTAATAGTTGATCATATATCAAAATCATATGGATATGGCATATTCAATAAAAAATATGAATGCATCTTGAATGACCTATGCCTTAAATTAGACAGAGGAAAAACTATTGGACTTTTAGGGCCTTCAGGTGTAGGAAAAACTACTCTTGCAAAAATAATGATGGGACTTGAAACGCCTACATCAGGTAAAATCTTTATCAATAATATTGATATTTGGGATTCAAAAAAAGAAGAAAGGTCTAAAGCTCTAAAGAAAATACAAATGTTATTCCAAGATACACAAGGCTCTTTAAATCCCAAAAAGACAATAGCAAAATCTCTTTATGAAACTGCAATTTTAGTTGGAGTTAAAATTTCTGACATTGATTCTAAAATCCTCGAATTTCTCGATATTGTAGGTCTTTCCCCAGATATTTTATGTAGGTATCCACATCAGATTTCAGGGGGCCAAAATCAAAGAGTGGCATTGGCTAGAATACTATTGTTAAATCCTGAATATATAATTCTAGATGAGCCAACTTCTGCCCTTGATATTGCTGTCCAAGCACAAATTATTCAACTTTTACGTAATCTACAGATAAAAAGAAATTTAGGTTATTTATTGATCTCACATAATATCCCTTTAATAGAATTTATGGCTAGTCATATAATATATCTTGATAAGGGCTCAGTTGTATTCAGTGGGAGCACAAATAAATTTAGAGAATTTTACTTAAACAAAGAAAAATAGAATATTTTTAAACAAATTTAAGGCCTTGGTTTTCCAGATGTTTTGTTGTATTCCATCCAAGCGTTAGCAAGTTTCATTCCAGTTTCCAATAGGTCACTTAAATCATCATTAGCAACATTTGATTTTCTATAAGAAGTTTGTGGACCTGCTCCTAAAAGTTCACTTAGAATGTCGTTGGATTGATAACTATTTGAATTTCCAGAATACATATCCAGTACATTGTTAAGTATTTCACTTAAAACATCTTCTGATATATTAGCCCTAGATCTTTTGGAGGGCATTTCTAATCCTGCATTTAATAGTTCTGTTAAAATATCGTCTTTTGATTGACTAGCTCCAAATTTCTGAATTGCCATTTGTATGCCTATTTTTATCAATTGGCTCAATATGGTGTTCTTTAATGTTTTCGATTGGATTTCATCTTTATCCTGGGCATAAGAAACTGTGTTTGATATAGCGTTTTTAATCATAGCTTGTATTCTTGGATCCTCCAATAAACCTGCATTAGATGCAGCTCCCATAATTGATGCCAAAAGCTTTTCTTCGTTAAATTCTTCTCTTTTCCCGTTGCTTCTAATAACGTATGCCATACATTACATATTTATCTTTATATATTTAAGATTACCTAGCTAATAAAGTGCTAAAAAAAGAAAAATATAATAATTAAGTAAGATTTTATGGTCTTGGTTTAGAATAAGCTCTCCAAGCATTAGATATTTGTCCTCCCTGATTATCTAGCTCTTCTAGGATCATTTCAGCAAGTGTTTGAGATTTAACTGACCTTTGTCCTCTTGCATATGCAATAGCATTGGCCGCCACCATTTGGATGATTGCAGATACCCATCTTTTATCAAGAAGCCCAGCTTCTCTTGCAGCTGCCATAATCGAGCTCTTTAGCTTTTCTTCATCGAATCTTTCTATCCTTCCATCCCTCTTTATTATGTATGTCATACGCCCTTATTATATGCATTAAAATATTTAAATCTTGCTGAAGGGCTTCTCTCTTTTATGATTTAATTATTTTTTTGCTGTTAATAGATATCTATTTATATTATTTTTATAGTTTTGTGTATTTAATAAGATTTTTTAGAGTTTATTTTAAATTATTTGCGAAATTTCGAAAAATAATAAAAAGATTTATAAATAATTATTTTTTCCAATTATGGTAAGGAGGTTTTAAATGGAAAAAGTAAAATTTAAAGAAAATTTAAAGAAATTAACTAGTTCTAGAAATAGAATTGCAGTAACGTCTTTAGTTAGCATAGTATTGATACTTGCAATTTTTGCGTCGCCATTATTTGCTGTTTTGCCTCCTCAGTATCTATATGGAAGCATTACTGTAACATCAAATCCTAACGGTGCAACTATAGCTTTACAAACTCCTGATGGGATGTACGTTGGTCCTATGCAATCTACCCCATACACCTTTACTAACATTACACCTGGCTGGTCTACTGTGACGTTATCAATGGGCGGATATCAGGATTGGACTACTCAAGTATATGTAAGGGCTGGGGAGAACGAATATGTTTATGGAAGTCTAACACCCACATATAATCCCAATGCTACAGGTTCAATAACTGTAACTTCACAACCAACAGGTGCAATAATTCAATTAATAACACCCGCGGGATTATACGTTGGACCATCACTTAAAACTCCTTATACCTACACAAACGTTCCAGTTGGGATAA
>JGI11944J13513_1000508_pt1 | contig 36991 bp, 47 predicted proteins | sample TerdegcoTASludge_FD_13513 | JGI IMG/M metagenome (IMG submission 13513) | reverse complement strand
CCACCTCTTCGGGATTTACCTGATAAGATAATACCCTATCCTTGAGCATGTGCTCGATACAGTAGCCGGCACAATCATCTGGATCGTCGCAGAACATGCAGTTGGGACAGTTAGCGCCTTCTGTGAAGTAAATATTTGCTGAACGCAGGGAACGGAAAGTTTGAGCATCAGCAGCCTTCTGGGCCATGCAGGATAATGAACCCATGGTACGACCGTAAAATCCACCCATGAATGACACAATACACTCTCTACCAGTATAACTAACTGCAGTTTTTATTGCAGCCTCATTAGCCTCAGTACCATCACAGGCATAATGTACCCTGTAAATTTCCCCTTGGGGTACGGTTTCTAAAATTTCCCTACTCGTATCTATCATTAAGGGTAGATTATAGTCATTAGAGGGAAATATACCCCTGACTCCATATTCTTCCATGATATCCGTTGATCTTTGCCAAATCTCCGGGTTGTTGTAACCGAAATTCATGGTAGATATGCCTGCATTAAGGTCTATGAAAACATTATCATCCACATCTTGAATCAGGGAATTGGCCACCTTTTTAACTGTTAGTGGAAGATCCCAACCATCAACTAATTCACATCTCTTACCTGCCCAACATGATGTTACATACTTCTTGGACTTAATTATATAACCAGCTGAAACAGGACCTGGAGGGCTTTTTTTGATATAAGGCACTCCATTTCCCTCCAAATCTTCTGACCAGTTAGGTATTTCCATTCAACTCCCCCATGTCTAATTTTTATAAAACAAATTTCCCATAATTTATGGATTAGGATTATCCGGTTTTTTAAAATGTAATCAGCTATTTTTTTCAAATTTGAACATTGATAACTCCTTCAAAGGATAAAACTGCATCTCCTTCCATATAAGCACCTAAAGTATCATCTTTTTCATATACCTCTATCTTAAGTTCTCCACCAGGAAGATGAACTAATACATTATTATCCAGTTTTCCAAGCCTATAACCTGCAATAACAGATGCTGTGGCACCAGTACCACAGGCCATGGTCACTCCTGTGCCACGTTCCCAGGTTATCATTTTCATCTCACTTCGACTCGTAATACTGACAAAATGAACGTTTATTCTTTGTGGAAATTTTTCATGCATTTCTATTACTGGTCCTAAAGATTCTAGATCCACTTCTTTCAGATTATCAGTAAACGTTACAGTGTGGGGATTTCCAACATTCACCGCAGTTAATTTAATATTTTTATCGTTTAAAGGTAGTTCCTGGTCAATAAATTCATCTAATTTAGAGATCATGGGAATTTCTTCTGTTTTAAATGTTGCAGTACCCATATCTACCTTTGAGGATATGACCTCTCTGCCTGTTAACTTGTTTTCCACTATTTTAATTCCGGCCAGAGTTTCCACCTTAATTCTTTCTTTGAGGTTGATCCCATTTTCGTAGACAAATTTGGCAAAACATCTAATGCCGTTTCCACACATTTCAGCTTCACTGCCATCAGCATTAAATATTCTAAATCTTATATCTGCCTCATCTACCGTAGCTGGAGAGACAAATATCACACCGTCTGCACCAATCGAAAATCCTCGCTGACAGGTCTCTTCCACAAATTCCGGCTTTTTATTCTCAGGTATTATCTCTCCTTTAGTTTCATCAATTACAATGTAATCATTTCCCAATCCCTGCATTTTTGAAAATAATATAAACTTTTCTTCACTCATTGAAAGCCCTCAAATTAATTATAAAAGATTCTATAAAAAGTAAATAAGATTTTATTTTATTATTTTAAAAGTCTTACGGGTACATTCTGATTGCTTAAAACATCTGCAAATGATTCTCTTTTCCTTATGATCTCAGATTCCCCATTATTTACCAACACTTCCATGGTTTTTGGTCTGGAATTGTACTGAGACGACATGGAAAATGCGTATGCGCCTGCATTTAAGATAGCTAATAAGTATCCTTCTTTAATTTCAGGCATAGGACGATCTCTGGCAAATAAATCTCCGGATTCACATATATTACCTGCTATGTCAATATTCTGAACAGGTTCTGCCAATGGTTGACTGGCAGATACAATATGATGATAAGATCCATACATGGAAGGCCTAAGCAAAGTGTTAAATCCAGCATCCACACCGGCAAATTTACGATAACTCTGTTTTATAGTATTAACCCGAGTTAAAAGTATTGATGCATCCCCTACAATGTATCGGCCCGGTTCAATGTACATAGCAGGTTTTCCCAGATTATATTCAGCTAACTTGTCCTTATAGAGCGTGGTTATTTCTTTTGAAAACAGTTCTATATCTAATTTAGATTCATCTGGTTGGTAAGGTATTCCCAAACCGCCCCCAAAATCTATAAACTCAAATTTAACTCCTGCTTCATTGCTAACCCTTCCAGCAACATCCATCAACGTCTCCACTGCCAGCATGAATGGTTCAGGATCCAGTATACCTGACCCTATGTGAGTATGTATACCTACAGGATTAAATCCTGAATCCTGAGCCATTTTATATACGTCAACTGCTTCTTCTTCCATAACCCCAAATTTACTTAGATCCCCTCCAGTTATACAGTGTTCATGGTGGCCGGCGCCTACTTTAGGATTTACCCGGAATGAAATATTTAGATTAGAAGGTTGAGTAATCCTTGAAAGTCTCTGCAGTTGTGAAATAGAGTCAACATTAATGGTTACACCAGAGGAGACTGCAAATTTTAATTCCTCATCAGTGACATTGTTTCCAGTGAATAATATTCTGGATGGTTCAAACCCTGCTAAAAGAGCCGTGTATACTTCTCCAGGAGAAACTGCATCTATAGAACTTCCTTCCTGTTCCATGATCCTCATTACTGCCAGGTTGGTGTTGGCCTTACATGCATAAAATATTTTGAAGTCTGAATAGTGCTGAGCGAATGCCCTGTATAATCTTCTGTAGTTTTCCCTAATTCTAGATTCATCCACCACATAAAGGGGAGTTCCATATTTTTCAGCCAATTCTATTGTGTCGGCCCCTCCGATACTCAAATTACCTTTTTCATTAGTTTTTAAATCGAAATCCATTATATATCCTCCAAAATAATATGAATTCATTTTTCCATTCATGGACGTGAAATATATGTATATTTACTTTATTGTTTTTGTTCATTATTTGATATTTAATTCATTTTACAAAATTGTTACTAAATTTTTGGTTTAAATTCTTTATTGTAAAAATAGAAATAGATATAATTTGTTGGCATTTATTATAATTGGGGAAACAGATACTTACAAGCAGCTTTGATCATGTTGAATTCAATTTTAGCCCCCGCTAAAATTTGAATTTTTTAATTAAAACATTATGGTTACATTATTGTTTAATTTACATCCCATATAACACTTAACTCCAGTTTAGCCATCTCCACTATTATAGGTCTAAATTAAATAAAATCCTTTCAATAATATTAATTTTAAATTTTAGAATTTTTATAGAATTTTATTAAAAAAAGAAGACTAACTTGATATTTATATCTAAAAAAAAGAAAAAAATTGGAAAGTTTATTGCGTATACTTTCCTTTATATAGTATATAATTTAATATTGAAGGTTATTCTGCCAATTCACCGACTTCTTCTGTATTATCCACTGATTCGCTGATCGGTTCAACATTATCTACAGAATCACTGGTTTCTTGAGTGTTAACTGGTTCACTGATTGGTTCAACTTCTTCTACAGAATTGTTAACTTCCTCATTGACGTTTTCACTGACTTTTTCTGTTGGTATAGAATTACTGGAAGTGTTCACAGAAGTGCTCACATTTGCTGATTTAGTGTTTTCACTGGTTTTAACTGTTTGGCTGGTAGTTTCTTCCTTGGTTTCTCCTTTGTAGCTAGCTATAGTTGTATATTTTGTTGCAATGTTGGTTGAGTAATGTTTGGAACCGTATTTTTTGGTAACCATGGTAGGATCAAATCTTACATATGAACCATCCACTAGTACTTCTAACCAGCGGTGTCTGGCTGATTCTGGACTTGCACCCTGTACTATTTTAACATCATATCCATTTTTAACTAATATCTGTGCAGCCCAGTCTGAAAGACCCCAACAGTCACCATATCCAGTTCTTTCCACTCCTGCTGCAGTAGTTGCTGCTCCGTATCTATGATTAAAGTTCTGGTTTATATAAGCGGCAAGTTTACTTAATCCACTTAATCCACTTAAATTACTCAGTTCGGGGCGGAGTATTATTCCATAACTAGAGATAGTACTACTTCCATATCTTCCAATATTTTGGGTAGTCCGTTGATAGGAGCTGGCAGCTTTAACTTGACTGGTTGTACCAGCAGTGTTTCCACCTAACAGTTCGGATTGAACACTGTCTGTTGAGCCAGTGACTCCACTATCTATTGTGGAAGTTTGTGTATCTTCCCCTACATTATTTTTATCTTTATTAAGATTGTTTCCCTGGCTTAAACCACCATTGGAAACGGTTTCAGCATTGTTATCTGTCATACCTTGGCCAGATAGCCCCCAGAATGCAGGGACCATGGTAATGACCAGGCAGGACACCATGAACAGTGCATATATTGATCGTCGCTTAATCGTATCGCCTCCGATTTTATAGCTTTCGTTGGATAGTACCTTAAAAAAGGTATTTTCAACAGGACTAACATCAATTCCATACCATATATAAATATTATGGTTTAAAATTAAAAAAAAGACAGTTTATAGGCCTTTTATTGTGTTTAAAGATGTATAAAAAAGTATTTCAGATAGATAAGAAAAAGCTCAGATAGTCCTTTAAAATATAAATTAAGCTACAATTGACAGATATTTTTTAGAAATAAGGCATTTATTCAAATTTGATATTACAGGTAGGTGGAAACCTATACAATTTATCAAAGATTTAAACCTTAAATCATCGAAAAAAGAAGTAATTAAAACGTTTTATAAATTTAAGGAACAAATTTAAAAAATTATTACTAAAAAGCCATTATTTATTTTTATTACTTAAAAAAATAAAATTTATAGAATTTATTTATACTTCAGAAAAGTTTTAGGTTACAACTAATAAGAACTCAAGTTAATCAAATAATTATAACAAAGATTGAAAACAGATCTAATAAATAAGTAATACATGTACTTGTGAACCTGTTTAAGATAAGATTTCAGGTACTAATGAAGGTCATTTAAAATTCTTAATATTAGGAAATCCTAAAGATTAAGTGATTTAATTGAATAAAAATCATCCTAACAAATATTTTAACCTTCGAAATGGTTTTATTTTATCTGCAATTATCATAGCTATTAATATAATATTTTTGATTATAGGTAGTGGTGATGAAAATCTTAAAATACTTTTTGGAGACATTTATGCACCTTTAATAAATTTAATTACTACCATTATATTATTTTACGCTGCTAGAATGTCGTACCTCCATCACCGGGAGAGTTATCGTGGATGGGCTTTAATAGCGATAGGCCAATTGATGTTTCTTTTAGGAGATCTAATCTGGGGTATATTTGAGTTGGGACTTGGTTTAGAACCTTTTTCATCAATTGCAGATATATTCTATCTGGCATATTATCCCCTCTTTGCTATGGGTATTTTTCTGCTGCCTAAAAATCCATTTTCTCAAATTAGGCAATTTAAAACTATTTTAGATATTTCAATAATCATTTTAACGTCAGCTTTAATCTTTTGGATATTTTTAATTTCCCCAAATCTATTTAATAATTCAACTGACATCCTTAGTCTGGTAATATCCATTACATACGTAATACTAGACTTTGTTCTTTTATTTGCTTTGATAATTTTACTATTTGAAAAACTAGGAACAAGCAGTAAAAAACCATTCATATTTTTAGCAGCAGGTATAGGAGTTCAGATTATCAGCGATGCCATTTATAGTTACCAGGTGGCAGAACTTTCCTATATATCAGGAGGTTTTTTAGATATAGGATGGATACTAGGTTTTGTTTTAATAGCATTAGCTGGTATTGCTCATGTTGAAAACATTAAGCTGAAAAAATATTCCCAACCAATTATATCAGAATTTACTCCTATAGAATCTCCTTGGCTCTCTTATCTGCCTCTTTTCTGGATATTTATAGCTTACTTACTTTTAGCAAGTAGTCATGATCTTTTTCATGTTAATTTCTATCGAATTTTAGGGTTTGGCTCCATAATATTGTTTTTAGCAATAATACGCCAGATTTTATCTTTAAGAGAAAATAGAGAGCTCTACAGTGATGCTAAAAATGAAATTGCCATGCGCAAAAAAATAGAAAAAGCCCTGAAACAATCTGAATCACATTATAAATCGATATTTGAAAATACTGGGACTGCAACACTAATAATTGAAGATGATAACACCATATCCATGGTAAATAGTGAATTTGAAATGCTTTCAGGTTTTAAAAAAGAAGAAATAGAAGGAAAAATGAGTTGGACTCAATTTATAGCGAAAGATGATCTTGAAAGAATGAAAACCTATCATAAATTGCGGCGTGCAGAACCTGATGTTGTTCCCAGAAATTACGAATTCAAGTTTATAGATAGGAAAAAAAATATGAAAAACATTTTCCTAACTGTATCCATTATTCCAGATACAAAAAAGAGTTTAGTATCACTTATGGACATAACTACTCGCAAAGAATCAGAAAAAAAACTGAAATCATCCCTTAAAGAAAAGGAAATGCTTTTACGTGAAATACATCACCGGGTTAAAAATAACTTGCAAATTATATCTAGCCTTCTGAGTCTGCAATCTCGTTATGTAAAAGATGAAAATGACCTTGAAATATTTAAAGAAAGTCAAAATCGAGTTAAATCCATATCGTACATACATGAATATTTGTATCAGTCCAGAAAAATGTCTAAAATAAATGTATTAGATTACATTAGGCGTGTAACTACCGATTTAATCTATGCCTATAATCTGGACCCAGAAAGAGTGCATATACGAATAGAAATAGAAAAAATTGATTTAAACATTGAAACTGCAACTCCTTTAGGTTTAATCGTCACTGAATTGGTTTCAAACAGTATTAAACACGCGTTTCCCCATAATCAAAAGGGAGAAATAATAGTTAGTCTTTCCTGTGATAATGATGAATTTCTATTAACAGTAAGCGACAATGGAGTTGGAATTCCTGAAGATTTTGACATAGAGAAAACTGAGACTTTAGGTTTAAAACTAGTTAATACGTTAGTAAAACAGATAGATGGTGTAGTTGAACTAGATAAAACTAAAGGAACCAATTTTAAAATTAAATTCAAGGAATTAAAATACATTGAAAGAATTTAAAAATTAGAGGTGCCATATTGAACCATCCATATTCAAAAAAATGGTTAATACTTTTTTCAATGGCTTTAGGAACCATTATGGTGCCTATAAATAGTAGCATTGTGAATGTTTCCCTACCCACTATAACATCATTCTTTTCCGCCTCAGTTTCCACAGCAGAATGGATATTAACATCTTATCTTATAGTTTTACTGGGATTAGTGCTGACTTTCGGGAAATTAGGTGATCTATGGGGACGTGGTAGACTTTATATCTGGGGATTGGTCTTTTTTGTTGTAACATCCATTCTGTGTAGTATTGCTCCGTCTATAAATTTATTAATATTATTTAGGACTCTGCAGGGAATAGGGGCCGCCATGATGATCTCTGTATCCTTAGGAATAGTGAAAAATGCATTTCCAGTTCAAGAGAGAGGAAAAGCGCTTGGTATGTATGCAGTAGCCATAGCTGCCGGTTTGGCGTTGGGACCGGCTATTGGGGGTTTGGTGGAAAGTCTGGGGGGATGGCGTGCCATATTCCTGGTAAATGTGCCTTTAGGAGTTGTCAGTTTTATTAGCTGTTACCATATACTGGAAAGAGGAGATCGTAAATCAGTTGAATGGGATTTTAAGGGTACTTTTCTCCAGTTTGTAGGTCTTTTTCTGATTGTATATTTCTTAAATATTATAGAAATACCAAAAATTACTTTAGAATCATCCATAATAGGAATTATTGCCCTGATATTTTTAATATTGTTTATATGGAATGAAAAAGTTTCTAAAACGCCTCTATTAAATCTTTCATTATTTAAAAACAGAACTTTCACTGCATTCAACACTAGTCTGCTTTTCAACTATTTGTGTATGTATATGATATTGTTTATCATGCCTTTCTATCTTAAGATGGTTTTACATTTAAATGATAGGTATATCGGCCTTATTTTAGCTGTAAGTCCAGTTGTAATGATGTTAATGGCCCCATTAAGTGGATATCTCTCTGATAAAATTGGTTCCCGTCCTTTAGCCCTTACTGGATCTTTAATTTGTGCTGGAGCTCTCTATTCCATGGACCAGCTTACACTATTTTCCAGTGCATATGATGTGATATTACGACTGGGACTTTTAGGTTTAGGTGCAGCGATCTTTCAATCCCCCAATAACAAAGCAATCATGAATTTTGCACCAAAAAAAGAGTCAGGAACAATTTCAAGTATAGTTGTTACTATGAGAAATCTTGGAATGGTTTTTGGGGTGAGTATGGCTGGTTTATTGTTGCATACAACTATATCTTCAACATTATTAGAGAAAGAAAAACTGTTTAACCTGGCAGCTTATGATTTTACCCAAGGAATGCATTTAGTAGTGTTATTTGGAGCAGTTTTAAGTGTGGCTATGGCAGTTTTAGCCGTGGTGGGAATGCCTGACCGAATTTATAGAACTAAAAAAATTGTAAAAGAAGTTAAAAACATAACTCTAGATTCTATTAAAGAGTAATGGAAGACATTGCAAAGAAATAGATCATGAAAAATAAGAAAAATAGGTGACTATATCAAATAAATCATATTTAAGCTAATATTTCACTTAAAATAGAAATTGATTTATCTATCTGTTCTTTAGTGATATTCAAAGGTGGTAAAAACCTTAAAACTGTATTTGCAGTACAATTTAATAGAACACCCTTTTCTGCAGCTTTATTCACTATTTTTATGCATTCATGATTAAATTCAACCCCTAACATCAGCCCATATCCCCTTATCTGAATTATATTGTCATTTGCTTCATTTAATGCTTCTAATTTACCTTTGAGATATTCACCATTTTTTTGAGATTTTTCAACCAATTTTTCTTCAATTATCGCCTCAACAGAAGCCTTAGCTGCAGCACATCCCAGAGGATTTCCGCCGAAAGTTGTACCATGATCTCCTGGTTTAAAAGCGTTGGCAACTTCTTCTTGAGCCAATATACCTGCAATAGGATATCCACCACCTAAAGCCTTAGCTATAGTGGTTATATGGGGTTTTATATTGAAGATTTCGGATGCAAACATCTTACCGGTTCGTCCAAAACCAGTCTGAATTTCGTCCATAATTAAAAGAATATCATTTTCTTCACAGATATTCTCTAATTCTTTTAAATAGCCTTCCGGTGGTACAACTATTCCACCTTCTCCCTGAATAGGTTCAACCATTACTGCCGCTGTATCTGATGTTATTGCCTCATTTACAGCTTCAGAATCTCCATAAGGAACATGGACATATCCTCTAGGAAGAGTGCCTATTCCTTCTTTGTATTTATGCTGTCCTGTAGCAGCCACCATAGAAAGGGTTCGGCCGTGGAAAGAGTTTTCCATGGTTATTATGTCATTTTTACCTGTGAATTTCCGTGCCAGCTTAACTGCCCCCTCATTAACCTCAGCACCACTATTGGCAAAGAAAACCTTATCATGAGAAGAGATTTCGCATAATAAACGGGCTAATTCCACTTGTATCTCTGTATAATAAATGTTTGAGCAGTGAATAAGTTTTTCTGCCTGTTTACTTATGGCCTCAACTACCTTAGGGTGAGCATGTCCCACATTATTAACTGCAATACCTGAAAAACAGTCAATATATTCCTTACCCTCTACATCCCACACAAGGGCCCCCTTACCCTTGTCCAAGGCAATTGGTAATCTTCCAAATGTATGCATTATATAATCTTTTTCTAAATCTATTATCTCTTGAGTATTCATTAAATCACCTTTAAGATTAAAATAAATATGTGGAATAAAATAGTATTCTACTAAATAATCTAATTTAATATAAATTCAACATTATTTATAAATGGTTTTAATTAATCGTATTTATTAGTAATTATTAATAATTATTGAGAAATTGAATTATTCAACTGATGAAGGTGAAAATATGAAAAAAGTTATAATAGAAACAGAAAAAGGAGATATAGAATTAGTCTTATTTGATAAAGAAGCACCAAATACTGTTGCTAATTTTGAAAAACTTGCCAAAGATGGATTTTACGATGGTTTAACATTCCATAGAGTCCTTCCAAACTTTGTAATTCAAGGAGGATGTCCCAGAGGAGATGGAACTGGAGGTCCTGGTTACACTATAAAATGCGAAATTAACGAACACAAACATGGCACTGGAGCCCTATCCATGGCCCATGCCGGGAAAGATACTGGTGGAAGCCAGTTTTTCATAACTCACTCCCCACAACCTCACCTTGATGGAGTTCATACTGTATTTGGTAAGGTAGTAAAAGGAATGGACGTTGTGAACAGTATCAAACCTAATGATGTAATGAAAAAAGTCACTGTTTTCGACGAATAAATACTAATTTTATTTTTATTTTTTTATATTAAAATTCAAAATTCCCCTATAACTTGGGATTAATCCATAAATTTTTTCAATACCACAGCATAAATATCGGCGATTTCATCAGCAATTTCCAGGTGATATTCATTATAATCATTCTCAGGATTGCCTAGCACTATTTGTCCCAAAATTCTGTCTTTATATATAACCGGGACTGATAAAAATTGATCCACAGGCATGTGCCCTGGGGGTAAGCCGTGGGCTACTGGATGAGATGCTATATCATGAACATAAAATGATTCCCCTGTATCAAGGGAATAACCTAAAAGTCCGCCATATGTTCCATCCTTTCTAATTTTGAATCTAGCTTCACCAATATTAGCATAATATTGACAACCATCTGTTAAATGAGAGAAAGAAATACCTACACTATCTTTATTCTTGGGATCTACGTAAGCAACATAACAGTGCTTGCTTTGGGTGAGTCGGGTGGCTTTCTCCAAGACATAATCTGATATTTCTTTAAGAGAAGAAATTTCAAGCATTTCTAAAATATTTTCCCTAAATTGAAGCAAATCATCTTTTATGTTATTATTTTTCATAATCCCAGAATTTCTAGATTCATCTTCACCTTTCATAACGACCCTTAAGTATGAATGATCTAAATTAATAAATAAATTTTTCTTAAATGAATTTGCCAATAAAATAAAAAAAACAGTTGAATGCTGTTTTATTGCTTTACTAATAAATGAATATCATATATTATATGATTTTAAAGAAATTTAGAATTTTTTTTGTCTAAAATTTTCATCACTCGCCCTATTAAAAGCTGTGGAGATATTTGAATACCTTCATGAGTTTTGATAAACTTTCCACCACTCTCATGAAATATCTTTGAAACTTTGGCCATTTTAAAAGGTAATTTATCATTGTATTTTATTCTAGAAAATCCATAAACATGTAAAAGACATATTTTAGGAATTAAAACAAGATCATCCTTTTTTATAATCTCACAGTTTTCTTCAATAATTAAAACACTTCCTTTAGGAGCGTAAGGCTTTAAATCTGCTTTTAATTTTATCAAGAGTTTCCGATCATATGAAAACTGGTTTTTACTGATTTTATTTAAATATTTCATTTGCACAAAATTCCGTGCTTCAGGGGAAAGTTTTTCTTCCATGTTCTCTTTAACAGCATCTTCAAGGGCGTGTGTTAATCTAATCCATGCATCTACTTCTCGACAGAAAGTCTTGCTACTGGTAGTTCTCATAGGACACTTCCAGCAGTAATTTTCCTTCAAAATATTCATGATCTTTTCATGAAATTCACTGGAAATATCTTCAAATTCTTTCAAAGTTTTTAAAAGATCCCCCATAGTAACCACTTAATGATATTACTTAATTCATTATTCAAATTAAAATCCTTAAATTAATTATGAATTTAAATGAAAGATGGATGTATGTAATTTTATTAACAACTCAAAAATATCATTTTTTAGGCTTTAATCTATCTAAAAGCCCTGATTTTCGAGCATAATGAAATAAATAGAGCTGAACATATCCTGCGTAACTGCCGAATTGTTTTCGTCCAAAATCTCTAATTTTTTTAACTGGAATGTCTTTTCCATCAAAGTATAAATGGGATACAATTCTTTTTATCCAAACATCAGTGGGAAATGCTTCTCCCATACCATAACCATATAGCAAAATACAATCCGCCACTTTGGGTCCCACCCCTGGCAACTCTGTTAGAGTTTGAAAAGCATCATCATACTTCATGTGGCCCAGTTTTTCCAGATCTATCTCTTCCATTACCATGCGGGCTGCTTCCTTCATAAACTTTCCCCGATAACCCACACCACACGATTTTAAATTGTTTATACATTCTGTTATATCTTTCTCTCCACTACACATTTCCATTTCCTCAAATTCGTGCTCTGGTGCTTGGAGAATTTTACTGGGTACAGGAAAACTATAAAAAGTACCCTGGGAGAAAATACCTTTATCGCCCCATTTTTCCCTCATCAACCTAATAGACCTATTCCACCTTATTATAGAATTATTAGCAGAACATACTGAAGACATTAAACATTCAAAAAGATTTTGTGCCTTGAATAATCTTAATCCCTGACAAAAATCAATGGTAGGAGCCAGTTGAGGATCATCATTTAAAAATTCATAAAAATGAGTCAGATCAAATTCTAGATCAAAAATACGTTTAATTTCCATGATCAGTGATTTTAAATGAATTTCGTCATTAGATTCAACCTGCAATTTCAAAGGTCCGTACCAATTGTCCTGAGTTAAACTGACCAATACTAACTGCTCATTAACAACTAACAATTCTTGAAAATAATTTTCATTATTAAACCAAGCCGGTTGAGAAGTTTGACCACTATTTATCGTGATTTCAAGATTAAATGGGCCTTTGATTTCTTGAGAAGAAATAGTGAAAGGAGTTATCATATACTTGTCTGTAACTAGATTATCTGATATATAATTTTTCGCCCAGATATAGTATTGTAGATTTAAAACTGGTTTTTAGTGGATTTTCAATCTATTAACTTATTGATAAATGCTAATTATTATAATTTAGTCCATATATCCTGAATTTATTTAAAACTTGTATACGGGTGTGAAATTGTGCATTCCTGTTTTTTATTTAATAAATTAACTCCATAACAAATAAAAGAATTTCTCGCAGAGAACTTTCCATTGCATTTCTTAACCAAAAAAAGATACAATATGTTGATATTACAAAAAAAATTAAAAAAGGAGGAATTAATTAGCATTTTTAGAGTATTCTGTTTTTATCAAGGATCCAAAAACTCCTCCCACCGCACTTAATATTATCCCCACAACTATGTAGACAACATATGCATTCAATATGGTGGTTAAATAAGCATTATATCCTTGAGCAGAGATCATAGCTATTAAAATTAACGTAACTATCAATCCACTGATTAACCCTAAAACCGCCCCATTAAGAGCCCTTATTTTTATATCCCCCTTGATCATAACCCCTATATAAATTCCTGCAAGTAACATCGATGGTAATAGCAGACTTACACCTGAAAAAAGGTCTGAAACTAAATACAATATAATCACAATGCAGACTCCAATTAACAATGGTTTCCATTTTATAAGTTCATTAATCATGTATCTACCTCTGATCTTAAATTTTTTGATTAAAAATCTTTGAAAAAAGAATGGAATTCCAAGAATAATTCAGATATTTAACTGAATTCAGTAGGTATCTGATCATTCTCCAAAAATCCATCCATATCAATATGTTTTACAATGAATCATAAATATTTATTCCAAAATTCATACTATTTATTCCCAAATTCAATCTAAAAACATTAATTAGATTAGATCATGGAATTAGTGAATGAAAAAAATAATTATCCATTGAAAATAATTCAATTTTGACTTGTTTAAGCATTTAGTAAGACAATAATAAATTATTAGTGCTATATAATTTTTAAATGGGAAATTCCGTTATAAATTACCAAAAACCCGATTATCAGTAAAAAAATTGCCATTACCAAATTAGAATGCTTAGAAAGCCACTTATCCATAGGTTCCGAGACTTTTTCAGCGGATTTTGGCATTAATACAAAAAAGAGTAGCGGTACCTCAATTACTATTAAAGTAATAAGAGTTAAAAGTACAATAGCACCTACATCCACCCATATTCCTGTTTTTGCAAGCCCGATCTCTCTTCCAGCTGCTAAAATAAATATAGCTGTACTTAAATTTGTTAGAAAAGTTAAAAGACCTATGGTAAAATATCGGCGAAATTTAGCGAAATTACTAGCCTGAACATCGATGCGTAAGTACTTTATTAGAGAACTGTTTTTTCCATGACTCTTGGAAAAAAAACTTTTAATACCTAAAAGAACCAAAATAGCCCCTAAAAAGAGATCAATAGCCCCTGTAGTAGCAGGATCTCCATGTCCAGTGCTGGTCAAGGCACTGCCTAAGAAAATTCCTAAAAATACAGTTAGTAACAGAACAAAAATTGCCCCCACATAAAAAGAAAGTCCAGATAACTTGGGATTATCTGACATGGACATGGTAATCAGAAATAAAGATAATGCTGTTGGACTAACTGCTGCGGCCCAGGCCAAAGGTATTATTTGAGCAATAAGATTTACATCACCCATTTTTATACTCCTTTAATGATTATAATTATTATAAAAAAATGCTATTTATACTCTAACTCTTTAAAAGTAACCTTAAATTCGGTATCATGACCAGTATTGAGTTGATAATCACCTTCTACCATATTAATTTTTATTTTTCATGGGGTTCCAATACAAAACAGCAGTAATGGTCTCCCCGAGCATAACATTTAACCTCATCTGCGGTTACTGACTGAGAAAAATGGGCTGAGAATAAAGCTTCTAATATCCCTGAATCCAAAGCACATGCTGATTTTCCAATATTTGGGAGAAATTCACATTCAAAACAATCATAAGCACGTATAACTAAAGGTTCAATGCTTTCTACTTCAAGTTTACCCAGTGCATTAGCTTCCCAGAACTTAGCTATTTTTTCCAGAAATTTTTCAGTATTTTCATCCTGTAATTCTGGATAAAAGACTTTTCCAATTTTTGTACCTGTTTGGTGGAGTAGGGGATCTAAGTTAATGCCTTCTTTGATCATTTCCACCCGCAGTATATGAAACATCAAACGGAAAAATTCAAAAGGGTTTCCCTGGTGAATTAAATGTTCTATAAGAAATTCTAACTTTCCTTCTTCCCTTTCTTTCATTTCATTAGGATCCATTTCACCAAGATAGCGGGAATTTATATAAAATATTTTTTTGCGCTGATCATGAGGGTGAGTGCGTGATTCTATTATTCCCTGTTCTCTTAGTTCTTTCAAGTGGACTGAAACTGTTGATCGGGACTTTCCAGCTATTTTAACTATTTCCTCAAAGCTTAATTCTTTTTCCTTTAAAGCTTGGAGAATAGTAGATTTTACTGGGCTTTTGACTACATTTACTCCTTTTTTGGTGGCAAAGATAGTTATAGATTTTTTGGAATCTTCAAAAATGTCTGTTGTTTGATCTTCCTCTCTTTTGTCTCCATATTCCATGACATCAACCTGATACTAATTCTGTCTTCCATCATATATATTTAGTTCGCTATAATGGGAATATTCGCATATAAACGAATAGAAAAAATTATATATTAGTTCGTATAGTATAGTATATTCGTAAGAATACGAATAAATTATCTCTTGAAATTGAGAGGAATAAAAATTGGAAGTAAAATTCTGAAATAAGGTGAAAAAATGAAAGCAGAATCAAATAAAATTACTGACGGAGTGTACTGGGTGGGGGTTTTAGACTGGGACCTTCGCAGTTACCATGGATACACGTTAAATGGGACCAGTTACAATGCTTATCTGGTTTTTGGAGAAGAAAAAGTGGCTTTAATTGACAATGCCTATCCTGGAAAATATGATGAATTAATGGCCCGTGTGGAAGATGCATTTAAACAGGAAGGAAAGGAAGTTAAAATTGATGTTATTGTACAAAATCACGTTGAAAAGGACCACAGCGGCCTTCTAGTAAATTTACACAAAAAATTCCCCCAAGCACCCATTTACTGTACTGAAATTGCTATAGATGGACTCATAAAACATTTTCCCCAACTGAAAAATGCAGAATTTATTAGTGTTGGTACCGGAGAAACTCTAGAACTTGGTGGAAAAACTTTAGCATTTTTGGAAGCCTTTTTACTTCATTGGCCCGACAGCATGTTTACTCTGCTTCTGGAAGGTGGAATCTTATTCCCCAATGATGCATTTGGTCAACACCTATGTTTTCCACAGAGATATGATTATGAAATACCGGAGTACGTGCTGAGGGATGCCTCCAAAAAGTTTTATGCCAACCTTATCACTCCTCTATCAAAACTGGTCCTGAAAAAATTCCAGGAAGTAATTGATCTAGGCCTTTTAGAGAAAATTAAGATGATTGCTCCGGCTCACGGCCAAATATGGACTGACCCCATGAAGATCATTGAGGCCTACACAAACTGGGCCAGTGGGAAATGCCATGATAAAATCACTATTATCTATGATACCATGCATTTTTCCACCCAGAAAATGGCACATGCCCTGGCAGAAGGTATAATGAGTGAAGGAATAGATGTTAAAATGTACTATCTACATGAAGATGAACGAAGTGAAATTGTAAAAGACATATTAGATAGTAAAGCTGTCGCTCTGGGAGCTCCCACCATTTATGACGAACCGTATCCCAGTTTAGGAGACCTGATTTATTACCTTCGCGGATTGAAATTTAACCGCACTGGCCTGGAAAGATTAGCAATAACCTTCGGATCCATTGGGGGTAGAGGAGGAGCATCAACATTATTAGCTAAAGACCTTAAAGAATGCGGATTCAATGTAAAAGAAGAATATGAAATAATGTACGTTCCTGATGAAGATGAACTGGATAAATGCTTTGAATCCGGTAAAAAATTGGCTCAAGAAGTTAAATCACTTTAAAATATTTTTAAACATTTAAATGGAGGATAAAAAATGGAATTGATAAACGAACATGAAATTGGAGTTTGTAAAGGAACAGAACTAGAAGAAGCTGTACAGGCCAACTTCAATGGCGAATGCCAGGAAGTGGGCATGTACCTGGCCATGGCCCGGCAGGCCCAACGAGAAGGACTGCCTGAAGTGGGTGAAGTACTTAAAACCATCGCATGGGAAGAAGCAGAACACGCATCTCAATTTGCAGAAATGAATGAAGTTATAAAACATTCACTAAAAGAAAATTTGGAGATGATGCTTGAAGGAGAAACCATGGCCAATAACGAAAAAAAAGCTGCAGCCAAAAAAGCAAAGGAGTGTGATGTTGACCCTGCCCATGATTTCTTTGATGAAAGTTCACGGGATGAAGCCCGGCATGCCCGTATGTTAAAAGGGATTTTAAAGAGATATTTTTAAACTGAATAGATCTACCGCCTCTTCAATTTAATCTCTACCCTTTTAACATATTTTTTTATTAAAAATTTTTTATTCTTAGTTTATCAGCCTGTTTTTATTCAGAACTAATATACGTATATTATACTGGGAGGATGTGGGGTTGAAAGATGGGTGACCTACCATATCATACTCTGGTTGATTGGATTTACCAGATACTTATCCGGTTTAGGATCTAAAAAGGATAAATTAGTACTTGATCAGTTAGATATCTCCCAGATCTCTATTTTAAATACATAGAAATGAGAAATGTATCCTCCATTAATTAAAATTAGAATTTATTACTCTCCGTTAACTCTTTTTAACTTTTGACATGCATCTTCTGCTGCTAATATTATAGGGTCTATCACCATTGAAACTGGTGGAGCATAGGAAAATTCCATGTTAGCAAGTTCACTGCATGTAATACTTTTAGCAATAACCAGTGCCATGGTATCCACTCTTTCTGCTACTCTCTCTTCAGCAATAATCTGACAACCGATAATTCTACCTTTCAAATTGGTTATCATTTTTACATCAATTCTTTTAGCGCCAGGATAATATCTAGCTTTAGTTAAAGCTCTGCTCTTACCTGAAATGGCTTTAATCCCGTTTTGTAGTGCTGCAGTCTTGGTCAGGCCTACTGAACCAAATTCAAGATCTCCAATTTTAGAAACCATGGAATTTACAACTGGCCTGAATTCAGCTCCAATACCTGCAATGTTTTTAGCTGCAATTTTCCCCTGTCTTACTGCTGTTGATCCCAATGGAGATAAAGTATTATGTCCAGTTATTGCATCAACGACTTCTACACAGTCCCCTACAGCATATATATTGGGTATGGATGTTTGCATTTTTTCATTAACTAATATGGCCCATCTACCAATTTCAACTCCCGCCAATTGGGCCAGTTTTGTTTCAGGTCTTACTCCCGTAGCCAGTATAACCATGTCTGCTTCCAATTCATCTTCACCAAAAACAGCCCCCTCTACCTTTTCTTTACCAGAAATTTTTTCAATTGGATGGCCCAGTATGACATTAATACCTTTTTTTTCAATGTATTTTTGAACTATGGATGCCATGGCCGGATCAAGATTTCGGGGGACAATCTGAGGGAGCATTTCTGTTACAGTTACTTCCAACCCCATATTTTTCAGGCCGTAGGCAATTTCCAGTCCAATTAAACCAGCCCCAACCACCACTGCTTTTTGACTTTTTTCAGCCCACTTTTTGATCTTGAAACCGTCCTTTATGGTTCTGATCTTGAAAACACCATCTAAATCCGCACCTTCAACAGGAGGGATAAAAGGTGAACCACCTGTGGCCAGTACCAGATAATCATAGGACAGTGATTTTTCAGATCCATTGGAATCATGGCGATTTCCATTTAATAAATGGTATTTAACTGTATTAGTTTCACTTGAAACTTCATGAACCTCTGCCATAGTGATCACCTTAATGTTCCGCTTCAGGTAATCTTCTGGCTGGTGCATAATGATTTCCTTGAAGGAATCCACTTCTCCACATAGAACATAAGGTATGGCACAGGGAGAGTAGGCAATGTATTTATCACGGGTAATTACAATTATTTCGGCGTTTTCATCATATTTTCTGATGTTTGAAGCTGTGGAAAGGCCTCCTGCCCCTCCTCCAATTACAATTATTTTCATTTTATTTTTTCCACCTTTATTTTACCTACAGATATTATAGTTATTCACCTATTTGGATTTTTTTAAAGGGAGTGAAATGAAAAAATCAATGATGAATTTTTCTAATTTTAAGTATCCTTGCTGAGAATTTTCTGTATATTCCCTCAAATAAAAATGAAAATAAAATTGTTGCACTAAGAACAATTAGAGTTATAGGAGAATTATAGAATTCATAGTAGGCTAAAACTGCAAAGGAGAATAAACATCCTATAATAGCCAGGCAAGTTATAGATTTATTAGCTCCTGTCTCTTTGTAAAGTTTAAGATGGGCTAAATTAACTCCTGTGTAGATTAAAAGAAATGCTGCACTGCCCATCATGACTATGCCACTTAAATTCAAGGAAAAATATCGGTATAATCACTAGACCGCTGGTTATTAATAGGTCTTCTTTACTATCTATCCATAATTTTCTATTGAAAAAGCGTGGCAGTTCCCCTTTTTTAGACATTTTTACTAATTATTTATATTTACTAATTAATATTAATTTCCTATTAAAACAGACCATTAAAACCATTATAAAAATAAAAAAGGCCCAGAACTATTCATGGATAGAATAGTCGGGCCTTTGTTAGTTGTAATCTATTTTAATGAAAAATTAGGATATATAAATTTTTACAAAATTGAATTTACAAAAAGTAGTTCGATATTTTTGCTATCACTATATAGCATCCCCACCACCGCGGTTATCAGTAATTTATTTATAAACCTCGCGTAAAGAAGATCATAGTATGTGGGGTGTGGATGAACAATTAATGGAAACCTTCTTCACCAGCAACAGTTACGCTGAATCAACCAGGAGAAATTACAAATTAGCATTAGATGATTATAAACGATTTCATGAATTCAGCCTGGAAGATTTGCTGAAGGAAGCAGAAGATGAAGAAGACGCGGGAGTTAAGAGAAGCCGCCGCAGGATCAATCTTAGAATAACCAGTTGGAAATCTCACTTAGAAAAAAGAGAACTATCCCCGCAAACTATAAGATCTTATGTCAATGCAATATCTACTTTTTATAATTATTACGATATAAGGCCCCCTAAAATCAGAAATATGCGGGGGGACATTGGCCTTGAACATAATCAGGGCCGTTTACTTAAAAGAGAAGAAATCCGCAAGATGGTGGATGCTGGTGATGCCAGGGCCAGGGCAGTGATTTACTCTTTAGCCCTCACAGGGTTATCTCAAGCAGAACTCAGGAAAATCACAATACAACAATTACTCCGATCGGCCAGCGATGCTCTTGGCCGGCCGATAAGAACTGTTGAGGACTTTCTGGATGCTGAAAAGGATCTTAACGATGAGATCCTGACATTGTACATAACCAGAAAAAAGGTTCATCATAGATTCTTCACTTTCCTGCCACCGGAGGCAACCAGGCAGATTATTGCTTACCTGAGTGAGCGATTATACAGTGAAAATCCAAATCTCCATCCTACAATTGATGGGGCGGTTTTTGTTAAGTATAATGGTGATCCAATCACAGCTCACGCTCTGCGAGAAGTAATTGTCCGCGCAGGGAAAAGTGCCGGTTTCCAAGCCTATAAAAAGAGTGCTTATGCTTGGTGGCGAGGTCACGCACTCAGGAAATATTTTGTATCAACAATTAAGAATAAGACTGGAAATATTGAACTTGCGGAGTGGTTGATTGGCCATAAACCACGATATACTGATAACACTTACTGGTTTAAGGATGTGGGGGATCTTAAGAAAAGTTACATTCAGGCTTTGGAATTTTTAAGTATTGATGGTGGCAGGGTCACTGACTTTAAGAGCAAGGAGTATCGCGATATCATGAAGCACCTTGAGGGTGTGAGTTGGGTGTTGGAGTTGTTGGATGCGGATCCGAAATTTAGGGAAGATGCCAGGACGGCGTTAAAAAGACGCCAGAAAAATCAGGATTTTGATATTAATTGATATTAAAAATGGAAGATTTAATACTTTTTAGCAAAAAATGGTCGTTGATTTCAACTGTAATGGGCCTATATATAATTATAAAGCTTTTTTAATATCATATCATATCATATCATATCATATCTATCAGGGAGACATTCGCTTACACTTGCAGCACTTGCAGGATCACAGCAGAAATAAAATAAAAATAGTAATATTAATTATTCTGATTTCACTCGTTCCCTTAGAATTGGTTCAATGGCCTCAACTATCTTTATAATAATTTCTTTATCATGAGGCCCTTCATATTTCAAAAGTGGATTAAAAAAACCATCCCTCAAATCCTCAGGCGCTTCTTTATAAACTAAAATGATGAATGTCAGTAAGTGTTCTGCTAAATCCCATGGGTCGATGTTTTCATTCTCGCAGATTTCAACAAGCCTGTTGTGATTGACTTGTTTAAAAAACTGATTGTACATCTTCATGGCTCGTTCGAGGCTGATTCCCTTATATCCATGATTGTAACCTGCGGTTTCAACTGCATTTTTCATAAATTCATCCACAACTTCTTTGTGGACTTTCCCCCTCACATCAACCTTTTTAGCAGTTTCCATTAATGATGCCCCACTGAAAATAACTATTTTCTTTCTTCTTTCATATATTGGGCAACAATATGGCAACAAGCCCCTTCTTTGATATCTTTTAACTCTAATCCAAACTTATATTTTAAATCAATATAGTTCTTAATGAGAATTTCTGCTACTTCCCATGGTTCTAAATTATTTTCTTCTGCTATGTTTATTAGTTTAATATCCTTAAAAACCTTGAAATATAAATTAAATATTATCATGGCTTGTTCCAGGCTGATTCCTTTAAATCCTTTAGTATATCCGCAGGATTGAATGGCGTTGAGCATGAATTCATCTACGACTTCTTTTTTAACCATTCCTCTGACATAAATTTTATTTTCTTTAGTCATAGCAATATCCATTTTTGGTGGTAATACTATTAAAATAATTGAGTATTCGATTGATCTGTTGAAATTATTATTATGGCCATATCGCCCTGCTAACTTTTGGCCAAAACGCCTTATATACTTATTAATACTTCTCACACGCTCTCGCTCACCTTTAACCACCCGAAAAAGATATATATGCCCTTTAACTAAGGTTACCATAAATCATAAAAAATAGTGGAACAGTCTTAATAGCATTATTAAATATTAAATTATCATTTAAGATGATTTATATTATTGTTTATCCAATCCATGAAGGCTTCAGTGGCGGCCTTTTTTAAACTTCCCTTACCACTCATCTTTCCTTCACTGATAAACTTGTTGAATGCGATTTTCCTGAATTTCGCTTCATCTTCATCGCTGAGTTCAATTGGAATGTATAGTTTCCCCATGAATTTCAAACCTCCAAATAATCGTTTGTTATTGGAGGTATTTACAATAAATAGTATTTAGTGTTTATACTAAACATACTAAATATTCTAAAGATATATATATACCCATATACAGAATAAACTCGCAGGAGGATTCCCTTACCCTCCTGCATCCCCCCTCTAAAATGGGGGAATATGTCAGGGACGACCAAAATCTATCCGTTGAGTAGGAGAGAGATAAATGAAAACCAATTGTTTAAATGGCCACCCTCAGGCCAGGTTAAATGAGGGGACAGTTGAACGCCCAGGACACCTTGGGGGTGAGGCATTATGCCTATGAATTACCGCGTCCTGGAAACAGAAAAATCTGATTTTGAAAGGCAACTCCGCATCTATGGGGCGGAGGGATGGGTCCCCCTATTGGAAACCAAGCAATCTGTAGTTGTTAGGGAACACCAAGAAGAAGGAGATCGTGGTCGAGTATATTATGAGGAAGTAGTCATTCACACTATGATCCTCCAGAAATGGATCGACGGCCCGGAAGACCAAGAGGAGGCATAACTTATGTACAAAATGAATAAACGCGTCTTCCGAATCTTAGCCTACATCCAAACCACCCCCCAGGACCAACTGAACAAGGATCCCATAATCATAACCAGCCACTTTGATGATGGGAAAGTCACCTATGGCCTTCACCAATACAGGGCCAACCTGAACGACTACATCCACATTGGCAACAATTACACACTCACCGACCTCCGAAACTTTTCCCGCCTTTCTGAACCATTAACCGGGAAGGTGGCCTTGATGGACATAACCAGCCTTGTTTTAACCCATCAGGTGAACCCGGCCCAGAAACATATTATAAACAAATTCTGGGAGGAGGAATATGAATCAAGCCCCGCAGTATGTAGGGAACAGCACCAAACATTTCTCCATTGTTTCCACCACGTGAAAGCCGAACCCAAAAGCAGCTGGATCAGTGCTGAGGAAGAAGCCGGGGTGATCTGAATGTCATATATCTACAATAAGAACCACGCCCGCAGCCACCACCCCGGCTGCCGGGCCATCGGCATGATGAATTACACCAAGAATGCCGAGGAAACTGAGGAACCCATCGGCCACACCTGCGGATGGTGCGGAGCTCCAGGTGGTCCCAGGAAATACCCGGCACGACATCAGGACCAGGGCCTTGATCCATATATCAATGAGCGAGTATGCCATGATCCTAACATCACCACAATACTCAGAGAAAATGGCTGCAGCTGCGGATCCCACACCGGCGATGTCAGGATGCACCCCCACCAAGGGGGCATCACACTCCCCGGCGAAGAAGGGCACTGGTGGATTTATTTCCATTGCCATAAATGCGGCCATGACACCAGCCTCTCCAAGGTACCCCTGAGAGTTGCCACCATAACCATGGGGGTGGAAATATGAAACTGGAAATCGACGGATATCCTATTGAAACCCAGTGTTACAATTGCGGTGATGAGATCCGTTTCTGCGAGGATGAACCATTCGCGGTTTTGTTTGATCCCGGAGAACCACAAACCCGCGACCACCCAGGAGAACCAGCAGCAGTATTTCTATACTGCTATAAATGCGCCACTCAGGAGGGAATCTTCGATGCCCAGGTTTAAAACTTACAATGCCCACCTCCTGCTACCTGAAGAAACTCACTGTCATAAAGTTAGGAGAATCCCCCGTCCTAATGATTGGGATGATCTGCCGTTTTTCAGTGAAAGGACGGACATGAGAAATCAACCTTCTCACATCCAAGTCCAGGACACAGTAATCCTTATGGCTTGGGATGAAGGCGAGTTGGCTTATTTTGAGATCAAAGGACTGAGGGGGTGATATATATGGATATTAACAAGCCAATGTGCTATAATTGCAGGCACCGTGGCCCGGTCCACAATAGCCGCCACAGCAGCTGCCATCATCCTCGGGTTCAGGATATTATGAGCAGGTCCGGTGACCTCCTGATGCTCATGGATGGGATTGTGAACAAGCGAAGGATCCCCTACCTTTTTGAGGATCTAAAAGTAGTCTTCGCTGAAAGAGGAATCATTGGGGGATGGGCCTTATGGCCCTTTAATTTTGATCCTCTCTGGCTTGAGCAATGCTCCGGTTTCGAGGAGGCAAAATAATGCCAATGATTCACGAAGAATTCGCCGCAGCAATCGGCAGGATGGCCGAACAGGAATGCCAGCGAACCCGGCAGGAGCTTGGTCTTCCCGAGGAACCTTCAGAGGCCACTTGGATGTTGGGTTGTGACAATGAACCCTGCCGGGATAACTGCCCCTTCAGGAGCTGCTGCAAATGAGAAGATCCCTTTATCCCTCATCCCCCGGTTGGGGGGAGCGGATTCTCAGCCGTCCAGATATTTTACTAAAACTTTTTTTAATTTTTTTAATTTGTGTTCTAATTATTGGCCTGGCCGTTATGGGCCAATCCGATAAAGGAGTAGGAGGACTAAAATGTTAAGTCAATCCCAGAAAAACAAAATAAGGGAAATTAAACAGCAATACGAACAAGCAGGGCTGAAAGAGGTCCATGGAAATGATGGGGTCTGGAGGCCCAAAGTAACAGGCGAGGTCCTTGAAGGATATTACCTGAGGAAGGAAGCCGAGGCAGACAACTGGAACCGGGATAAATATTATTTCGATGACCAGGGGAAAACTCTGGACCCTGATGGCCAACGAATCGCCATCAATAATGAGATCGCAGTCTTTGGAAGTGTGGTTTTTGATGAAAGGATGCGCCGGGTTCCTATTGGGGCCAAGGTGGCCATCATTTATTGTGGTGAACAACGAAACCCCGGGAAAAAGAATCCAACTAAATTGTTTACCATAATGAGTGACCAATACCCTGGCGAAATTGATCAGGCATCATCACAGTCCGCACCTGAAATGAAGCGAGCCGATTACCCGGCAGCCCAGGAAGTGATTAAAGACTGTAAAACTTTTCTTAATAATGAAGGAAACAATAACCCGGCACCTGGTGAGATTGTCCAGTATGCTGAGAAATTAATCAATGACAGCGACGGCCCTGACACTCAGTTATTAAGCGAAGTTAAGATCCTGATGGCTGAAGAGGAGAAATCTCTTAAAAATGAGGAGGGGGAGTAATGACCTCTCCTCGATCTGTTTCGACTAAAGAAGGGATCCACCGAGCCCTGGAGGAGGTCATTGAACGCAATGGCCCACAAATCTGCAAGAACCTCGTGGAGAGAATTAACAGGGAGTATAAAATCACCCGGGTTAATATTGACAAGGATCGAGCGGCCCAGTACTTAATCAGAAACCCAAACATCGTTGTGGTGGGTGATATTTCAAAGGATAAAATTCATGTCTATGGTCTCCGTGGAGTAGATTATACGGACCATAATATCATGAAGGAGGTGGTTTAGATGCCTAAAGGACCTATATGGAGCGAAACAGAAGAAAACCTGCTTAAAAAGCGAATTGCTGAGGGGAAAGAACCCGAGGATATCTGCCTGGAATTTCACAAATTGCAAAGGTTCAGTCCAGAAATCCATCCACGCAGCCCTGCAGCAATCCGCCGCCATATTTCATCAATGGAAGAAAAAAAAGGAAAAAACAAGGCACCAAATTCAAAGAAACGCTGGCTGCCTAAGGATGACCAGTTACTTCTTGAATTATATCGTGACACCACATTGGAACCAGGGGAAATAGGAGCGCACTTGGGCCGATCAGGATCCGCGGTGAAAAGCCGGATCTCAACTATTGGCATTGCTCATCTCAGGAACCCGCCAGAAAATCTTTTCTCCAGGATCCTGAAAGCACTATTTGGAAGTGGTAAGCGTGCCAATCACTAAGATAAATGTATCGAAGCTCCGAACACAAGAATTAATTAATAAGGGGACAGAAATTGGATTAATTTAATGAAAATAGGAGAGATATTATGTCAGGGACGACCAAACCCACAGAAGAGAGAGAATTAGATGAGATAATTGATAAAACACGATATGATTGGCATTGTTTAAAAACTCACCTTAATGAGAGCAAAGGTGAGGGGGTGAGGGGGTGAAAATAAAGGCTCGAATCGATATTACTGAAATCAAAGAAGACCTTGTTTTAACTACTGATGTGGAGGTTCCATCCATCGAAGCGGAGGTGACCAGGATAACTAATCACCTGAATCCCCTTAAGAAATATAAAATTTCGGTTACTCCTGATTTACCTGGGATGGATCCTGAAAACTGCGGATGTATCTTCAATAATTTAAACAGATCTCACAGTGATGAACTTAAGGAAATAATGGACCTTTGTGATGAGTTACTGAATAGTGTTATGGGGCCTCTTTCTGAAAAAACCCGGAGGGAGAACAGATGATGGATCTCCTTTTATTTTTCCAAACTAACTGGTCCTGGCTGATTTATTGGTTTGTAACCATCGTCGCCCTTGTGGGGGTGATTCTGAATATTGAGCATGACTTGCGTTGCTTTTATATTTGGAGTTTCACCAACGCAGCCTTTGCTATTAGGACTTTCTTCTTGGGGGCTTATGAGATGACTGCTCTGTTTATTATTTATTTTGTATTGGCCATCGTGGGGATTTATCGTTGGAAAATAAAGCCCCATCAGGAGGAGCAGAGTTTGCTTAAGGAAAATCGCAACCTTCGCAGACAGATCGCTGAATTAAAGGCCGCTTTAGAAGGATCCGTTCGTGGGGGAATGGTTAGTGAAGAGAATAAAATCTCAAAATAAGCCACTCCCAACTTATCTGCCCGAATATCAGCACCAATACCTTAACATGACTTGTACGAAGCAGGGAATCACTAAGACAGAATATATCAGGCGGATGTTGGACGATAAGATTCGGCACGAATATCCGGTGGTAGAATATGAGCGCCGGCGGGATGAACTGCAGCAGGAATTAGAGGTGGTTGAGTTATTGATTCAGGAATCCAGTTATATGAAGGATCATGAGGACTGGGTCCGCGGTGAGCTTGAAAGGATAGTTCCAAACCTGGCCAAGGGCGCGGATCCTACTCCTGAGCTGGCCAGTTATGTCAGCAGCCGCTTGGGATTGTCATGGCAGGATTTCTGGAATGTGGTTGAACAATACCGGGAAACCGGGGAACTGGAGGTGTAAGTCATGATTGGATTTGAGGAAAAAGAAAGATGCCCGGACTGTGGTCAGAGAGCTGTGGAAGGGCAGGATAACATGAGAGTTTGTGGAAATTGTGGAGAAGTCGTTGGCAGGTGAGGGTTGATGTGTGCGCAGAAAACTTTGGATCTGAATGACAATATCCTGGGAGAACTGGATCAGGAACCCGCCAATATACTCGGTGAAGCCCTTTTAAAAATAGGATTGGATCAGGGATATTGTTTCACCGACCGATGGTACAGGATCGAGGCCAGTTTCTATATAGTAAACCATCAAACTGTGAAAGTTCGGAATCAAATCCTCAGGGAAAAGGTGGGACCATGACGATCAGATCCATCCCCTGCCCCAATGAGGGCTGCAATGGACACCTCTACTTTTGGGATAATAAGCGTGAATTCCTGATGTGTTACAAATGCGGATATCGGGAGGAAGTTGGAAATCGGAGAAGAATATGACCATAGGGTGCAGTAGTGTAGAAAATAGAGAGGAGGTGAGGGAATGATCTGGTTTGATCTATTTTTGATCGCGACGATTTTAATCCTTGTGATTTACTCGGTATTTTCCATAGTTCTGGAAGGGGAGCAATCGAGATAATTAGTTTGAGTGGAAGAACCAGGTGGGTCCTTTTTGTACTCTTCACTTTATGTCAGGGACGACCAAATCCGTTCGATAAGGCGGAGAGATATATAAAAAAAGTTTGGTCTATTGACCCCCACACTGGTCTTTCCAATTTCTATTCTTATTATTGTAAATATAAATACCTTCCCATCACAATATAATCATTAGAGGGACGACCAATCCTAAAAACTCCCAGGCGGTGGGGATATTTTGAAGATCTGCGAATGGTGTAAACGACCAATAACTAATCCAGGCCATGGCAATCAACGATTCCATAGAGAAGGCCAGGGACCCGATGGTCAGGATTGTTTTAAAGAGCATCGGCGCAATTATAAGCGTTTAAACGAGCAGCAGAGATACCATAAATATAAATCAGTTACCAAGGAGGGAAGCCTTGGCACTGGGTTTCTCTCCCAACACCCCTATTCTGATTTTGAAACTGAGGAACATGAAATCCTGAAGGAACTTCGCCGCCTGAGATTACCATCTCATCCAGAAATACTGTCCAGAGTTAATAGTGAGGGGCGATAAAACTGGCCACTACAACATCCACCCCCACAAAACTGGATTCCTGTGGTGGCCGCCCTCCTACTCAACACAAAAGAAAAAGAACCCTGCACCAATTCTCGTGCAGGTCATGTTCAGCCATTATTTCACACCTTGCCTCCGCCTGGTTTCCACAAGTACTCCTTGCCAGGGCGGAGGCCAATCTCACAATCATCAATTGCCATGATATTGCTATTTTTTCCAGTAATGAAGACGGAATTTACCGAGCCTGTGCCACTTGTGGTGAAAGGGAGGATATAGTCCGCCATTGTCCTGAGTGTAAGAGCATCGATATCATTGAGGAAGAAAAAACCGCAACCACAACTTGCAGATCCTGCGGCCTTGTACTTTTAGGCCCACCTCCTTTATTTTGTAGTTACAATCCGATTGTTTATGCCTGGGGCGGTGCAGCCCTTGATCGAACAACGAGGTGATGATTATTAAATTTTTAGCATTATTGCGATTGCTGGGTTGGATTCTTATTTTTATTATGATGATTATTTTAGTCATGGCCCCAGTCAGGGGATGATCTTTAAACTCATTTATTATTTTTAAAAATTGGAGGTAAATGAAAAATGACTATAAACAGTTCTAAACTATTGGATGGCCTGACCACAATCCTTTTGGCCATACCATCGATTATATTAATATTTGGAGGTCCGATTGAGGAATATGCTCCACCAGAATATCTGGCAGTTTTAATGCTGTTCCTTGCGGTTATAAGTCAACTGGCCGCGAATGAACGCAGCATATTAGCAGTGGACACTATAAAAAAGTGGAAATATTTCGATTACCTGACAACCTTATTCCTGGCGGTTTACCCGTTCATTGTAGGTTATCAGGATCAGCTCTTGGCCCAGTTACCCCCAGGTTGGCAAGTTCTCGGATTAGTATTTTTCGCAGGATTATCTCAGTGGGCTGCTAATAAAAGAATTCAGACCGCAGATCCCATCACCGCATCAATTAAGCCCTCAACGCTTGTTAATAATACCACCAGCACGCCAGAACCCGACGATTTGGTCGCGGATGATGATGAACCTGCGGAAGATAAAAAAGACGCTGCTTAGATAAGGGGGGTATGGTTCACCTATGAAAACCCAAACCAAACCCTCTTCTTTAGAGCTTGAACAATCTGAATCTTCTAATATTCCGATCTATGATAATATGAGGAATGGGAAGGCCATCTGTTCAGCCCATCCATTATTAATCCGGATGCTCACCAGAATAGAAGGGAAACTTGACACGCTAACTGAGGAAGTAAACAACTTGGAAGCTGAAGATAAAATTAAGAAGAAAAACACTGAAAATTGGGAAAAATGGAAAAACCGGATTTATGGAGCGGGATTTACAGTAGGGGGTTTAATAATCTTAAAATTAATTGAGTTTTTCACCCCATTATAAAAAAAAACACCCCTATTAAAAGGATAAAAATTTTAATCCGATGGAGAAATAACGCGGCGTATAGTGATCTCAATATAATCACCTTCCTTAGCCCCCGCGGCGTGAAGAATATCACGAGGGATGTGAGTTTGGAAGCCAGGCCGAACCTGGATAACAGTGGGGAGCTGATCTGTCATTAGATCAACCCCTCAGCTTCCAGGATCTGCTCGCGGCATTCATCACAGATCCCATCATTCTCAGCCTCAAGGGAGGTCATGGTCCGCCCGCACCTGGGACACTCAGCGGGGAGGGTGATCCGGGGCATTTATCTCAACCCCAGTTCTTCAGCCCTAACCGCTCGTTGGTGGAGATCCAGAAATTCCTGGTTAATGAACATTTGCAGGCAGTCCTCGCAGACGGTGATGGTTCCATCGTAAGGTTGCTCTCCTTGGATGGTGCAGCCAGCGGTGTTCCGGAGGTTGCCGTCTTCATCATAATCTCGCTCGTGATGGCTTGGGCGGGGGGTGTCCATGGTTGCACCGCAGATCTCACATTTTTCATCGATGGCTTTCCACATATTGCTGCTCACTACATCACCCCCATGATGAACTTAACCAGGGCGCCTTCAACGACCTCGATCACCGCATATTCATGATCCTCAGTGATTTCAGAGGTCATGGAAAATTCGAAGCTGATCCCGGCCATCACCATTTCCCCGGCCAGGAAGGCTATGGCATCGGCTGATTTTGATTTCACCAGGATCTTTGAGATCTGGACGCCTTGGCCTACTTCCACTTGATATTTCTGGGCGAAGGATTCGAAAAATTCCCTCTGTTCTGCGCTGAATAAACCCTGGTCGAGGTTTTCACCGGCCATTATAATCCCTCCAGGTCGATGAGGCCGAGGGTGTCCAGAAAGATTTCCTCCGCTTTTTCCCGACTGACAAGCCGGGGATCCTGAACCGCTGGGAAATCATCTATATGGAATGGTGGAATGAAGCCACCCCACATCAGGGCATCGACATCCTCACCATCGTATTGTTCCACGGTTACCACGGCCATGTTTTCAGGGGCGCTGGTTAATGATAAAATCATATTAGATCACCTCAGTCCCTGACTTTTTTCCCGCATTTTGGGCAGGTCCATTCAACTACAACAAGAGCCGTTTTACCGGCCATTTCTGTTCCGCATTTTGGGCATTTCATGGTTTCACATCCTGATCGGATTATAATTCCCGATCACATAATATACACTGTCTGTACAGATATATAAAACCATCTAAAGTATTTATTGCCCTATCAAGATAATAATTACTCTTCAAAAATAAAAGGAAGGATAAATATAATGACAACATCGCCCCCGATAATAGAGAAAGATTTAAAAGATTTAACACGAGACCCTGACAACTCCCGCCAGGTCATGAAAGAAGCCGCACCTGAACAATACCGCGCCCTGGGAAACATCACCGACTCCTTCGGATTGGTGGATCCCATAATATACCGCGTGAAAGATGGCTTAATCATCGGCGGCCACCAAAGAAGCGACCTATATTTAGAAAAAGGAAAAACCAAAGGATACAGCATCATCCTTGGTGATATCGCCTGGTGGTTCTATGAAACAGATATAAAACTAAAAACCGATGAAGACGCCACAGCTCTGAACCTGGCCCTTAACAAGATCACCGGCCTATGGGATGAAGCCAAACTCAAATTAAATATTCAAAAATTACAACTCAAAAACTATCGCCTGGACCTAACCGGCTTCACCAAACCAGAACTCGAAGCCCTCAGCCAACCACCCCAACTCAAGGAAAAGGATCCTGTAGAAGATGACCCTGACATTGACATCGAAAAAATAGAATGTCAAGTGAAAGCCGGCCAAATATGGAAACTTGGGAACCACCAACTCTGCTGCGGAGACTCAACAAAAGCCGACGACCTCACAGCGTTAATGGGTGTTGAAATTGCTGACATGATCTTCACCGACCCCCCATATAATGTAGACTATGACCCAGAAGCCAGGGAATCATATTTTTCCCCTGAACGGAAAAAGAACCCCCTTGGCAAGATCGATAATGATAAAAAATCCCCAGAGGAATTCCGAAACTTCCTCGACCAAGCATATTCTAACATGAACACCCACCTCAAACCGGGTGGCGGGATCTATATCTGTCACGCTGACAGCGAAGGTCATCACTTCAGAAATGCCTTTATCGCCCAGCCATGGTATCTGGCCAGTTGCCTAATCTGGAAAAAAACCGTCCTGGTATTTGGAAGATCTGATTATCACTGGATGCATGAACCCCTACTATACGGATGGAAGGAGGGAGCCAAGCACATCTGGACAGGTGACCGGAAACAAACCACAATAATCGAACTACCAACCGACCATTATAACAAGGCCCAAAGCGACACCAATGGAAAATACCTTCACCCCACCCAGAAACCAGTAAGTCTGGCAGGAGTGGCAATGAAAAATAGCAGCAGCCCCGGTGACATAATCCTGGATCCATTCGGAGGATCAGGATCCACAATCATCGCCGCAGAACAACTCAACCGACGCGCCTTTCTAATGGAATTCACCCCCTTATTCTGCGATGTGATAATCCACCGCTGGGAACAATTCACCGACAAAAAAGCAGAGGAGATAACCTGAAATGGCCCAGTTAAAACTCACCCCCGAACTCGAAGAGGAAATCCTCAACCTTATCCGGGCCGGGAATTATGCCAAGGACGCCTGCCTTGCGGTGGGCATCGATGAATCCACATATTACCGATGGATCCGCACAGGGAAAAAGGCCAAAAGCGGGAAATTATACCAGTTTCACCAGTCAGTACAAAAGGCCCGGGCCTTCGCACGCGCTCATAAACTTGAGAAGGTGAATAAAGCAATCGATGATGGGAGTTGGCAGGCCGCGGCCTGGTGGCTTGAGCGCACGGATCCTGAACATTGGGGCCGAAAGTCCCGGATGGAATTGGAGGGCCAGGTAGATTCTAATGTGAAAGGTGAGGTTGAGCATAAAGGAAAAGTAAAGGCGGTCTTGCCTGATGGCGTCGATGAAAAGGTCGTTGCAGAGTTTGGACTGTTCATCGCTAAGCGGGGAGCAGCTGGATCTGCTGAAGACTCTAAGTCCGAAGACGATCGGTAAATACAGCATCCCTTTCTTTGCTAACTATTACCTGGATATGGATGTGCCGGACCATCAGGTTAGATGGTTTGATAGAATTGGCCAGTTCAGGTACACCTGGTTGATTTCACCCAGGGATCATGGGAAAACCTGGACAATACCCCGGGTTTATTCTGAACATTCAACACTTTACCAACCTAATTTTAATGTATTATTACTGGCCAAGACGGCCACTCAGGGCCTGAAAAACCTTGAACTGGTCGACACCGACCTTCAGAACAATGATAAATTATTAAACGATTTTGAATATGAACTTTCCAATTATCACCGCAGGAATGACCAGATCTGGTACAACCGGGAGAAAGTACAAAGGGATGCCACCATTGAATCCGCCGGGTTACTCGGTGCAATCACCGGTGGCCACTTTCACTTAATATTACCGGATGACCTGATAGACGATGCTAACAGCCGGACGGAGCAGTCCCGGCAGGCGCCTTTAGATTGGTTTAATGGTACTGTGATGCCCCTCCTGGAACCCGGGGGCCGAGTTATCGGAACCGGGACCCGGAAGCATTACGATGATATGTACCAGAAACTTATCGAAAACTCCTCCTGGTATGTGATAGAAGAAAAAGCAATCCTACAATGGCCGAAAAAGTGGGAACTGATTTATCAAAAGATTGATGGTAAACAAGTCGCCGTGGGCGTTAAAAACCTGGTTGGAAACTATGAGGTGTTATGGCCTGAGAAATGGCCAATAGAAGAATTAATTCTAAAATATGAATCGATGGGTCCCATCTTTTTTAACAGGGAATACCAGAACGACCCCTCAGGACTGAAAGGACGGATCCTCAAAGAAGCCTGGCTTAAATATTATGAACCCCTCATCCAGGAAGATGGCGAAAGTTACAACCAATATATGCAGCGCCTGAGAAGGTGGCTCGGTCATTTTAATATTTATATGAGTGTTGATGTCGCGAGTGAAGCGAAAGAAACCGCGGATTATACAGTTATAACCGTCTTCGGAATAGATGCCAAGGAAGATTTATATGTGATTGATTGGGTTCGGGACCAGATCGAGTTTCCTGAACAAGTAAATCTGATTGTGGAAACCGCCCGCCGATTTAATCCTGAGAAGATCGGAATAGAATCCACCGGATACCAGCGGGTCCTTGGACAGCACATTCTCAGCGTGAACTTCTTACCCATAGTGCCGGTGGAGACCGGGATCCTCAGCAAGGACACCAGGATCATCAACTCATCGGTTCACTACTACAATGGCAAGGTATATCTCCCCTCACAGCACCCGCAACTCAATAATTTTATCACAGAATATTCAGCCTTTCCCAGCGGGGCCACTAAAGATATGCTGGACAGTATGGACATCGGATTCAGGTTCACCCAATACCGGAAAGGCAGGGAGTACAGCCAATCTGAGAAGAAATATGAAAGTATAATTGAGGACCAAGAGGAGGAGGATTACTTTGAATAATTTCGACGCGGGAGAATACTTCCACTTGAATAATGGGCCTTTAATGGAAATGAAGGCAGCCCAGACCCCCAGGAACATTGGCCAAGAATTAAGCAAACGCCGCCATGACTATACTTGGATGAAAGCTATGTTTGGAGGGGAATACAACCCTGATAAACTCACTTATCGCGATTATAATAATATGCTCCTGGATCCTCAGGTTAAAAGCAGCATTCTCTTCATCACTTACGCCCTCATCCAACAGGACTGGAACCTCACCCCCGCCAGCGATGATAAAAAAGATGTTGAGGTCGCTGATTTTGTTAAGAAAAGTTTCAAAAATATGCAGATCATCCCGATGCGCCAGATCCTTAAGGACACCTTCTCCGACCTAAAATATGGTTACAGCGTGGCCGAAAAAGTCTGGCAAATCAGGGACGGTGGAACCCCTCAGGTGGTCCCTTACAAAGTAAAACCCTTGCCCATTGAAACAATCGAGAACTGCTTCGATTATAATGACAAAGGCGAAGTGGAAAATGTGATCCAAAACACAGGCGACGGCCAACCCATCAGCATCCCCGCTGAGAAATGCATGATTAACACTTTTAATGAGGAAGCCGGGAACAAGTACGGATCCCCCATCCTCCGCGAAGTCAATAATAATGTTTTCATGAAAAAGCAGATCCTGAAATGGTGGGCTGTATTCCTCCAGAAACACGAATCCCCGAACCTGGCTGGGTTCTATGGCCCGCAAGGATCTGTTGGTGATATGCAGAAAATGTTGAACGGTTTCTATGAAGGCCGAATGAACGCAGTCTTCCCTGAAGGGGACCAGGTTCAGGTTATAGAATCCACCCATCATGGTGAAGGATTTGTAACAGCCCTCCAGTACCATGACATGATTATCCAGAGGAACTTCCTTATTGGAACCTTATTATTCGGCCAAATGGAAGCCAGCGGCAGTTATGCTCAAAGCCAAACTCACCTTGACACCGCGATGATTTTCCTGGACGGCCTGCTCGCCGACCATGCAATCTCCTGGCAGATATACAACCAGCAGATTGTTGATTATAATTTCAGTGTTGAGGAATACCCGCAGTTCAGTTTTGATCCTTTCAGGCGCCGGGATGTAATCGCAGTGATGAATGCGCTGCAGCCTTACGCTGAGAAGTTCATGGTGAATAAAAGCGTAACCCAGCAGGTGGTGGAACAAGCCCTGGAAGAGTTAGGGTTTGATGTTTTATTTGAAGCCCCGGATGAGGAGGAATTATTAAGCAAACCCAACGAAGAACCAGCACCTCTGCCTGAGGGGTACCAGCCGATCGAAGAGGAGATCGAACAGGTGGAAGAGGGATTTCCTCCCTTATAACTAATTTTTATTGATTTTTATGTCCGATGAGATGACCCTGCGCAACATCAACGAGATGAAGCGCTTAATGGCCAATGTAAGAGGTGACATCACCACCACTGGCCAACGCGCCAAAGATATGCAGGACTTCGTAACCAAGATCGGAGTATATACTAATGTTAATCCCCTCACCAGCACCAAACACCTGGACCAAACCAATAAAGTAGTCTCCGGAATCACTGAAGCATTCGATTCCGGTTTCAAAGGTCAAGGAATCGGAGGCCACCGGGCAGTTTACCGCGAGATCTCTCAGAAATATACGATGGGTTATGTCACCCGGATGGGTGATGACATGAAGAACCAGCTGCGCGGGATCCTTGCCAAGAACCTGGACAAGGGCATGGGTTGGCAGGAAACTGCCCGGGACATGACTAAAAATGTTGATGGCATGACCCGGAAGAGGGCGGTGATGATTGCCAGGACTGAATCAGTCAGGGCGAAAAACCTGGGCCAATGGGCCGAGCATAAAGAGATGGGATATAAATACTTTGAAGTACTCCCTCACAGCACTGCCTGCAAACGCTGCAAAATGGCTTATAGTGGTGTGGTCTTCCCAATGACCGGGAAGTTCGCGGTAATGCTCCCACCCCTTCATCCTAACTGCCGCTGCGCTGCCAGGTTCTACAAATCAGTCCCTGCTGGTTACAAAGTGGTCCGGCAGGTTCCTAAGCAGTACCAACCAGGCCCCAAACCAAAACCCAAGCCACAACCAACACCACCACCTATCTCGAAACCTGAACCCCAACCCAAAAAG